>JAABUI010000417.1_pt1 | contig 34051 bp, 28 predicted proteins | sample 5559111 | NCBI WGS metagenome assembly JAABUI01 (sample SAMN10711870, study PRJNA513365) | rock metagenome | isolation source: Antarctica rocks | place: Antarctica: Victoria Land, Buttleship Promontory | reverse complement strand
TCGAAGTGACGAAGTACTGAGATCGAGCTGACTTGTTTCTTTAGATTGTCAAAGACTTGAACACAGATCTCGTTTCAAACAAAAGGCGTGTTCTTTCTAGTCAGCTGAGTGAACGGTTTGACTAGCTTCGAGAAGTTCTTAATGAAACGACGATAGAAGTTAACAAATCTCACGAAGCTCTGAATTTCTTTTAGATTGATCGAAGTGATTCAGCTGACTATGACTGTCACTTTGCTGAGGTTCATACGAATGTCACGGTTTTAGCATGTGTTACTCGGAAGATGTTGAGAAAAGAGATGTTAGATCACTTAGATGGTGTTGAACAATATTATAGATGATGATAGGCGTGAGATTATCAGTGATGTTATGAGGGCCCCCCGGTACGGATGGTACTCAGCGTTCATGGGGTATAAGAATCTCTGAATGATCTCTTTCTTTTCTTTCTTCTTCGTGCAACGTCTTGTATCTAAAATCTAGTTATTAGAATTTCATTCTGGTTTCATTCAGCCCTCAGTCCGTGACATTACGTTGCACTCACTACATCATGAGTCAATCCGAGAATATCAGCAACACTCTGCCGTCGGCACCTCTAGTCTCGATCAACGAACTCATCACTGCCGCCCAGTTTCGAACCCACGTCAACAATGCTTCCGAAGCGTGGTACACTTTCCTGACCGAACTTCAAACTTGGTCCAACGACATCATCACCCAGTATACCAACTGAGTCTCAGCCTGTCAACAAGAACATGAGCAAACTCAGGTCGAACTTAAGCAGTTTCAGGCCAATAATGAAACCTTGTCAGAAATGATTCAAGGACTCAAGAGCATGAGCAGAACCGATACCAAATCAGAGAAATATTCGAATTCAGAACTCTATATCGAAGAGCGAGGGAACAAGCTAAATCAGTTCATCTTCGAGCTGACCAGCAAGCTGAAGTTGAACGCGAATCGTTATTCAACTCCCGAGTCCCGCCTTCTGTATGAGTACAGCCGCTTATCGGGGAACGCTGCCGCTCAAGCGTTGCCGCGTATGACTGCTCAGCATGACAAGCTAGTCACGGTTGAGCAATTAGTTGCCTTGTTAAGACAAGCCTTCGATGATTCAGACAAGCAAGAAACCGCTCAGCGATTCATTTCAGCCCTAAGAATGCGAAATCGCACCTTCATCGAATACCTGTCCGATTTTCAGCAGCACATTGATGCAACCGAATATGACGTCGTAACCCGAAAATTCAACCTGAAGAATGAACTATCCAGCGAGCTCAAAGCTCTATTGGTTCAGGTGAATGTCAGCAGCCTGAACTATGAGCAGTTGATTACCAAATGCCAGCAATTGAATAGCCGATATCGCGTCACAGTACAGAACCTTCCCAAGTCAAAAGCAGTGATTCACCCTGCCTCTGTGACCCCTACAGTTCCCGCGTACCCCGCCAAATATGCGACACCCCCGGCAGGCTCGGAAGCTACGACCTCGGGCCCGAGGGACCCCATGAACTTATCGGCCGCCAACATGAAGAAACGAGGCCCACTGACCCCCGAGAAGCGTCAGCATCGCATGATCAACCATCTGTGCCTATACTGCGATAAGCCTGGGCATCAGGCTGCGGCCTGCAATTCAAAGCCCAAGGTTCAGCTACGAGCCGTCTCATTATCCGCCCCCGCAATCTCTACCGACAACCTCGCTTCCGATACTTCTCCCGTCTTGGGAAAAGTCTAGTCTCTGCGTACAGTCGCTCGCAGAGACAATCGAACAGCCTGAAAATCTCTGCACTCTCAGTTAGCTCGATTCATCGATTAGAAAAGAAGATGAACAATGATCATCTCGTGCTCTCAGATAATCTAGAAAGCAATAAAATCAATGTCAATCTTTCTGTTTTGATTGATATCGACGTCATCGATTATGCATTTATTGATGACTCTTTCGCGCAAAGACACTCTCTGCTCTGTTTTTCTTTGTCTGAAATCTGTATTCTTCAGAAATTTGACGATCAATCAGTCGTATTTGATTCAATCACTCATTACGCTCTTGTCAAACTTCGAGTCTCAAGCGAGAAGCTTGAAGAAATTCTCTTCTATGTCACTCAACTTTCACAATTTTCAGTTGTTCTAGATCTGCCTTGATTAAAAAGTCATAAAGCAATTATAAATCTGCGTCATAATCAGCTCATCTTTGAACCTCAAGTCAATTCAGAATTCGTACTCGAAACTCTCTCGAGCATCTCGATCTCGACTGTGTCAGTATCAGCTTTCTCGACATCTTCGCTCTCGAAACATCTGAAGATCTACGCTATAAATAGTGCTTCGTTTCTGCGACTCGCTAGAAAAAAGAATCATGATCTGTTTGTCATATTCATGAGAGATATCGACAAAGCTCTGAAAATCACGTCTTTCGTTGACTCTGTCACGCTATTGCTCCTCGAATATCACGACTTTCTAGATGTTTTCTCTCGCGAATTGACGAACATTCTATCTGAACGACGTCTCTATGATCATAAAATTCAGCTGCAGAAGAACAAAACTTCTATCTTCGAGCCTTTATATGACATGTCTCAAGATGAGCTTCGAATACTAAAGAAATATCTGAAGAATAATTTGATCAAAGACTTTATTCAAGTCAGCTCTTTTCTCGCGATCTCTTCGATACTCTTTGTTAAAAAATCAAGCGAAGAACTCAGATTTTGCGTGAATTATCGAAGTCTGAACGTCATGACAGTTAAGAATCGATACTCGTTATCTTTCATTCGAGAAACTCTAGATTGGCTGACTAAGATCAAGTACTACATCAAGTTAGATATCATTGCAGTCTTTAATAAACTGCGAATGACTTATGAAGACGAGTGAAAGATCGCTTTCCGAACACGTTATGACTTATACGAGTACAACGTTTTGCCCTTCGAACTCACAAACGAACCGTCATCATTTCAGAACTTCATTAATGACACTCTGCATGACTTCTTGAACGTTTTCTGCATCGCGTACATGAATGATATCTTGATCTATAGCAACAGCAAAAAGGAGCATACTCAGCATGTTCGTCAGATACTGAAGCGACTTAGAGCCGTCGAACTACAGGTAGATATCGAGAAATGCGAATTTTCAGTTACCGAGATCAAGTATTTGAGCCTAATAATCACCACCCACGAAATCAAAATGAACCCTGAGAAGATCAATGCCGTCATGAATTGAGCTGCACCTCGAGACGTCAAAGATGTTCAGAGCTTTCTGAACTTCGCCAACTTCTATAGACGATTTATTAAGGAGTTTTCCAAGCTGACCGGCCCGTTGACTGCCTTAACCAGAAAAGACCAGCCATTTAATTGAACTCAGAAGTGTCAATCCGCCTTCGATCGACTCAAGCAGACGTTCATCACTGCCCCTATCTTAATGCACTATAACCCGAACCTACCCGTGACTGTGAAAATCGATGCCTCCGACTATGTTGTGACCGAAGTCATGTCTCAGCGAGATGATAACGAGCAGTTAAGACCTGTGACCTATTTCTCTTTCAAAATGCTACCCGCAGAATGCAACTACGAGATTTATGACAAGAAACTTCTAGCTATAATCAGAGCTTTTGAGAAATGAAGGCCCGAACTGAAAGGCACGTTAGACCCCGTTGAGGTCATTTCCGATCACAAGAACCTAGAATATTTCATGTCAATCAAGCTGCTTAGCCGAAGACAAGTCAGATGGTCAGAATTTCTCTCTCGATTTAACTTCAAAATCGTGTATCGTCCGAATGAATTGAACACTCGAGCCGATGCACTCACGCGTCGATCAGAAGATCTTTCCTTGAACGAGAAGAATAGTCGTCGAGAACATCAGTGACAGACCGTGCTAAAATCAAAAAACCTGGAAATTCAAGTCTTAACCAATGTTCTCGACGATAGTGACTCTGAAGCACCCGAATCAAGTGACTCGAAGGGCGAATCAGTGATCTCTGAGCAGTCTGAACCACCAGAGGAAATGCCTATGAATGAGCTAGAAGAACAACTCTCCGCAGTCTATTTCAATGATGAATGAGTACAGATCGTGGTAACTGCGTTAAGAGACGGTCAACGAAAGCTTAAAGAATTTCCGTTAGCGGAATGTACGCTGCGAAGTGATCGAGTCTACTATAGAGATAGGCTATTGATACTCGAAGATGAGAAACTGCGACTACGTCTGCTTCAGTTAAGTCATGACACGCCTATTGCGAGTCATTCAGGAAGAGCCAAGATCTACGAAATACTCAGTCGTCATTATTACTGGCCCGGAATGATCAAGACAGTAGCTCGCTTCGTACGCAATTGCCATCTATGCTCTCGAGTGAAGATCTCTAGAGAAAAATATCAGGAAGCTTTGAAGCCTCTTGATGTACTCAATCGTCGCTGGAAAGACATAGTCATGAATTTCATCGTGACAGTATCTGAAAGTAAGAATCTGAACGGAAATTCGACAATCAATATTCTGATAGTCGTGAACAGACTATCTAAACAAGTGCATTACGAGCCTATGAGTGAAATTACAGTCCTAGATACAGCTCGAGTTTTTTATCGTGCAATATGGAAACATCATGGATTATCTGATTCAATCGTCTCGGATCGTGAAACTCAGTTTGTCAGTCACTTTTGGGACGAACTTTGTACCCGATTGAAGATTCAAGCCCGATTGTCAACTGCGTTTCACTCAGAAACGAATGATCAAACCGAGAACGTCAACGACGTTTTGAAACAATATCTTCGAGCCTTCGTGTTCTTTATGCAGGACGACTGAGCTGCATGGCTGCCATCAGCTGAATTTGCCATCAACAATCACTTCTTCGAAAGCACTCAGTGCACGTCGTTTCTAGCTAACTTCGGACAGCATCCTCGAATGAGGTTGAAACCAAAGAAGGCTCAGGAGAACGTTATTGAACATCCGGAACGAATACATGCCGATCTGTTTGTTCAGAAAATGAATCGAATCAATGAAATCCTGCGAGAACAAATGACCTTAGCTCAAGCATATCAGGAACAATTCGCTAATGTTCATCGACAACACGCCCTCAAGTATGCAATTAATGATATGATTTGATTAGATGCTCGCAATCTGATGATTCATCGACTCAGCAAGAAGTTATCTAATAAATTCGAGAGATCTTTCAGAATCATCAAAATTGTTAGTTCTCATTCTTATCAGCTAGAGTTGCTCGATGACTGGTTCTGTTTCGACGTCTTTCATACTTATCTGCTTCATTCTGCGGTCAACGACCTCTTACCTGAACAAATACCTCCCGCGTCGTTTCCGATAGTCTTCGCCAAAGGAGTGCTTAGCTGAGAGATGAACGAAATATTGAACTCCCGGGTAAAGAACTCTCAGCTAGAGTATTTAATTAAGTGAACTGGGATAGAAGAAAACAGTTGGGTAAAGTTTGCGGATGTGATAAATGCCATCAAAGCCATGAACGCCTATCACGCCCGAAATCCCGATCGTCCGGGTAAGAATTCATGGATCGCTTACGTGCAAGGAAGCAGCGACTCTGAATATGAGTCAGAGGATTAAAAGTCTCGCAGAAGCTTCGACTTCAAAAAGAGGAACCTATTGTCACGATTTTAGCATGTGTTACTCGGAAGATGTTGAGAAAAGAGGTGTTAGGTCACTTAGGTGATGTTGAACAATATTATAGATGATGATAGGCGTGAGATTATCAGTGATGTTATGGGGGTCCCCCGATACGGATGGTACCCAGCGTTCATGGGGTATAAGAACCTCTGAATGATCTCTTTCTTTCCTTTCTTCTTCGTGCAACGTCTTGTATCTAAAATCTAGTTATTAGAATTTCATTCTGGTTTCATTCAGTTCTCAGTTCGTGACAACGAAGATCTAGTTCTGATACGATGACTTCTAGAAAGACAGTCTCTTCTACATCGAATTCGCACTTTTGAATATCTATCTGCAGTTCAGCTTCGCGTAGTCGACTCAATACTAGTTTGACGTGATCTCTATGTTTCTTTCTCGTTTTGCTATAGATGAGAATGTCATCTAGATAGGCTTGGCAAAAGTCGTTCAGAAAGTCTCATAGAATGTCATTCATATATTGCTGAAAGAAGATCGATTCGTTAGTCAGTTCGAATGATAGCATCTTGTATTTATATGCTTCTAAAGCAGTGATAAAAGTGATGTAATTCTCGCTATCGAGATGCATTCGAAGTTTGTTGAACGCTGATATGATGTTCAATCTAGTCAGATGCTTGCAACTCACTATTTTATCAATGATCTCGTCTATCAGCGATAGAGAATATCTATTTCTTTTGAAAATGACATTTAGCTTTCGATAGTTCACGCAGAATCGAAGATCTTCATTTGCTTTGAGAGCGAATAGAACGAGAAAGAAATAGAGATTCTGACTAAAAGTGATGAATCTCTTCGACAGATTCTCGTTTAAGTACTTCTTTACTTTCAGAAGTTTGACAGAGAACATTTGATAGACTCGACAGCGAGAGAGCGTTGAATCACTGATGAGCTCGATTTTATGATCGTAGAAGCGATGAGAAGATAGTTTATTCAATTGAGCTCGATCAAAAACATCTAGAAACTCATGATATTTCGATGACAGCTTTGCTTTAATATCTTTCAAATTCTGAGTCGTTTCATCGATTGAAGAGACGTTTAGAGCGTTCAAATCGCACTGAGTATTGTACGCGATTTCTCTATTGATGTTCGTCATGAATAGAGCAAAGACTTCGATCTTGTTCTTCTTTGAACGATTCAACAGCGTTTTGAACGAAGCTGCGTCTATGCTTCGAATCGAGAATGACTCTTCTCGAACGAGTCGTTTGAGCATCATAGAGATCTTAGTCTGAGTGATTGAAGAAGACGAAGTTGACTGCGATCAACTTGAGTGCTTTGAATTGAGAGAGATCGAAAAAATCGAAATAGAAGTATTCAATTGATTCGAAAAAACAATGACGTCGTTCCGTATATTCAATAATATTTCGTTTTTGTTCATTCAGAGCTTACTCAATATGACTTCATGATGATCAATATCAGCTATCAGCATTGATACAGTCAATTTCTTATGACTTTCGATGATGAGATTGAGTAGAATTTTATGAGTAATGATCTTCTTAGATATCTTCTCATCATAACCTCTTATTAGCTTCTCTTTTGCCAGTGATATAGATTGAATTCTCAGTTTCTCGCATACTTTATCGACTAGATTAGAATGTATGATCGTGTAGACGACTGAATCACTGTCTATTAGAGAACGAAGACTGAAAGATCGATTCTGAGAGATGAGATGAGCGTCAATTAGAAACGACTTTTCAAAGTAATTTTCTTTCGATAGAATTTCGTCTAGTTTGCACAAAGATATAATCTCTATTTCTTCGATGACTTTTGAAGAGATGACTAGTTTTTTGAATCGAAATTCGAATCGAAATCGAAGCGATCATATTCATTGTTCACTGCATTGATTCTAGTAGATCGATCGAGGCACTCTTTAGAGCTATGGCCTGATTTATGACATATGAAACAGCTTTCGACTAGAATGTCTGCTTCTTTGACGCTAGTTAAAATCGCGTCGCGAGACTTTAGCTGATCAGACTTCGAGTGATCGACTGGCTGAGTGACAACAGTCGCTCTATGAAAGATAGTCTTAGAAAGATCGTCGACGCGTTTGATCTTGTTCTTGATCTCTCGAATGACTCGTTGATCATTATTCAAATGAATCAGATAGGAACGAATTTCTTTTAGAGAATCAGATTGAACTAGTTGATCTATTCAAACGAATCGAAGACGAGAGTGTATTTTATCTTTCAGATCAGCGATCAGTTGCTTCTCGTGATAGTCTAGATAGAAAGATAGACGTTGAAACTGAGTATAGAATTCACTGAATTTCTTGAATTCTTGAATCAAGTTGTAGTATTCTCTACGAAAGTTGACTTTCTTATTCGGATCATCGAACAACTGAGCTAGCTCTTTCAAAAGATCGTCGACGATCTTATAGAGATTGACACAGTCACGTTCGCGTCTAGCTTGAATGATCTCAGCTGCGTCATCGAATAATCTAGAATGTATATAGTTCAATTTGGCTCGTTCATTAGAAAAGAGATCGACGTTGATCTCTAGTTTATTCTGAATTTTTCCGTATCAGTTCTTTCAAGTAGAGTTCTTTTCATCAGTAAACAGCGAAGAATCAGGTATTTTTTGAGATCTAGAACGCTCAGAGTAGATGAAATCAGAAGAAGTGTTTTCTTTAGCTTGAAGTCTAGACTTCAACTCGTTGATTTCGTCTTCTTGTTGTTTATCTAACTCGTAGAGTCGGTCTGTTTCTTCATCAAGGACTAGGCTTCGAGCCTTTCAGATTTCGTAGAACACGAGGAGTATTATCGTTTCAGCGAATGATTCGTCATCTTCATGAATGAATGATGCAGCACTTGATGATGTTACGAGCGTACCAAGGCTGAACAAGGCTGAAGCCCTAATCAATTCGCAGTGAACGCTAGCGAGTTCCCTGCGTAATGATTAGGGCTAACCAGCGAGCTAGTCAGGTTTGGCCCAGATATGGCCCAGATATGGCCCAACACCCTTTTCCTTCCCCAACACCCTTTTCTTTCACCAACACCTTGTTCACCTACATCACATCCTTCCCGTGTCACAAACACATCCCTTTCGGGCCTAGCGCAGCCTCTGAACATTACATAAATAGAAGCTTTTGTACCAACCTTCTTCTGTATTCTTAATATTCAGTTATAGCTACCTCTAAAGATCAAGCACTATCAACCCTGACCTCCATTGGTTGTATCATCTAGGCACGGTCCTGACAGATGATTCCGTTCGTGATTCCGATGAATCAGCATCAGAGGTTTGAGAGAAACGATTTCGGAATTCTTCGAAACGCTCTTCAGTAGGCGAACGGCTAGGCATGATGAGGTTTGTTTGAAAGAAGGTTGAACGAATGACGATGTTCGGCGATTTGAAAAAGAAAGGCGTATAGAATGATGTTTAATCTTCAACAAAGAAGATGAGGTTTGTTTGTTGATTGATTTGATTGATTCTCTAGCAAACAACGAAGGTCATTTATCGTTGAATCTATCGATCGATTTGATTCTTGAGCAATTCACGAAGGTTCTTTATCGTGATTCTCGTAATCGGGTGAACTTTGCGTACTTAATGAGCGGTAAGTAGTCTAGCAATCCAAACAGCCTCGCCGTTGATTCTATCCAACCCCCTAGTGTTGTTCTATCTTTCGGTTATCGTCGATCACCAGGTAAACGGATTTCTTTAGACTCGTTCTGCCTAGACGAGTATGTTGAATGAGTAATGAGACCAGTATCGTGTGGTTAACGGATTCTTAATATAATGTCAGGACCGTGCCTAGATGATACAACCAATGGAGGTCAGGGTTGATAGTGCTTGATCTTTAGAGGTAGCTATAACTGAATATTAAGAATACAGAAGAAGGTTGGTACAAAAGCTTCTATTTATGTAATGTTCAGAGGCTGCGCTAGGCCTGAAAGGGATGTGTTTGTGACACGGGAAGGATGTGATGTAGGTGAACAAGATGTTGGTGAAAGAAAAGGGTGTTGGGGAAGGAAAAGGGTGTTGGGCCATATCTGGGCCATATCTGGGCCAAACCTGATGCGAATTGATTAGGGCTTCAGCCTTGTTCAGCCTTGGTACGCTCGTAACACAAACTGCGTCGAATTGAGATCTCTTGACTCTTCTGACTTCTATTTGAACACAGAATAGAATCAAAAGATTCGTAGTCGACATCACGTACAGATGAATCTCGTTGTCAGTCAAAATTAAAATAGTATAGATTAAACTTTTGAATACTAAATAAATATTATGTCAGTCTTGAAGATGCAAGAGAATGAATGTTAATTCAACAGTTGAAGAATTTAAGAAATAGAAGCAAGCTGACATGATCACATGAACAACTCTAGCAGCTAAGCTAGCAAGCTGACATCTTTAGTAGCTGAGCTAGCAGGCTGACACCTCTAGTAGCAGAGCTAGCAAGCTGACATCTCTAGTGACTGAGCTAGCAAGCTGACATCTCTAGTAGCTGAGCTAGCTACCTTAGCTTATCGTCGTCAACTTCGCCGCTCATTTAGCGAAGCCGAGCTAGCTCAGCTATTGGCGACGCTGATAGCAAACGCCGCCGTGAAATCCACTCACAATGAATCCTCTGAAGGTGCAGGCAACTGCCGAAAAGCACAAATTGATCATGGCTCCGTTCTTCCATCCGTCTCAGCTAATTTCCAATTCTCTCATCGCTGGTCAAGATATCAACTTTTCTTTTATTATTCCTGGTCTATTCTTACGTATCAATTCTTGCCCGTTCGACACTCAAGATGGGCACGGAAAGCCAGATCGCCGTCATCGGCATGGCATGTCGCCTTCCAGGAGGCGCTGATAGTCCAGAGAGTCTATGGTCTATGTTGGCCGAGGGGAGGGATGGATTAAGAGAGGTGCCCAAAGACCGCTGGGACTGGAAGTCTTTCTACCACGAGGATCCAGATGCTAAAGAAGCTACGAACTTCAGCCACGGATACTATGTGAATCAGGACGTATCAGCCTTCGACGCGCGGTTCTTTGGCATCCCCGGCGCTGAGGCTACGGGTATTGATCCCCAGCAGAGACTTCTACTCGAAACCACTTACGAAGCAGTCGAGAATGCTGGCATTCCCATCAAAAGCTTGCGTGGCTCGAACACTTCGGTGCATATGGCAATGTTTGCACGAGACTACGACAGAATGGGGTACAGAGACGGGCCTCAGCTTCACAAGACTCACATTATAGGGTCGGGAGACGCCATTCTGTCGAACAGGATCTCGTACGTCTTAGATCTGAAAGGCTCTTCTAATACCCTGGATACGGGATGTGTAGGTGTTACCAGACCTGCCATATGTTTGCTCCGCTAATAGAACGTAATTTAATACAGTCTGGTAGTCTCGTGGCATTGCACCAAGCGTGCCGTACGCTGAGGGCAGATGAGTCTACGCTGGCCCTTGCCGGGGCCAGCCAACTGTTGCTGACCCCTGACCAGTCCATTGCCATGTCGTAAGTGGCCTTGCTACAAACCTTGGAACATTGCTCGATGCTAACCAGCCTAGCCAACTCACTAACAAAGATGGGAAATGTTACACCTTCGATGATCGTGGCGCTGGTTATGGGCGAGGCGAGGGTCTCGGTGTTCTTGTTCTGAAGCGCCTTGACCGAGCTCTGGCCGACGGCGACGCGGTCCATGCAGTCATCGTGGACTCAGGGGTCGGTCACGATGGCAAGACTTCTGGCATTTTCCTGCCCAACGCCGACGCACAGGAAGCCTTGGCACGTTCAATCTATGCCAAGGCTGGTCTCGACCCCCGCGAGACTTTGTATGTAGAAACTCATGGTACAGGGACCGCGGCTGGTATGTTCTCTACTCCCCCTCCTCGTTAGCATTGGGAATGTTGACCTGGCAATCCTGCAGGCGACAATGCAGAAATTCAATCCATCTCCAAGGTGTTCGGCCGCGAAGCAGGGCGAAAGTCTGATCTGCCCGTTGTACGTTTACCCAATCGTTTTGTCCCTTATGCTGCCCCATTTTTGGCACGTCAGACGTTCTTTGCAGCATCTCTCGCCCCAGACAGAGAAGTTCCAAAGTTTTTTGTATTCAAACCCTGGCCGATGAGTGACTGACGTTCGTGTCGCATTAGGGGAGCATAAAGACCAATGTTGGCCACCTGGAGTCCGCCAGCGGAGTAGCAAGCGTGATCAAAGCCGTAATGGTCTTGAAAAAGAATCAGATCCCGCCGCATCTTAACTTCATCAACCCCAAGCCAACTCTGCATTTGGAAGAGAGAGGCATCAAAGTGAGTTCAGGTCTATTTCAATTGAGAGGCTCACTCCTTCTACATAGCTGCTGACCTTCATGCCCAGGTACCACTGGAACTTACATCTCTCACGCCAGAAGGTCATGTTGGACCCAGGCGCGTCTCTGTTAACAGCTTTGGCTACGGTGGAACTAATGCTCATGCCATTCTTGAGGCATACGACCACGCGCCTATTACTGATCCTTGTCTATCCAGTGGGCACTCCAATGGGCACTCCAATGGGCACTCCAATGGGCACTCCAATGGACACTCCAATGGACACTCCAGTGGGCACTCCAATGGGCACTCCAATGGGCACTCCAATGGGCACTCCAATGGGCACTCCAATGGGCACTCCAATGGGCACTCCAATGGACACTCCAGTGGGCACTCCAATGGGCACTCCAATGGATACTCCAGTGACATCACCAACGGAGATGGTAAATACCACGACACCGAAAGAACGCTGGTAGTCCTCTCTGCAAACTCTGAACTGTCGCTTGGCAATATGATTTCCAAGTTACAACAATGGCTCGCGTCCGACCAGGGCCATTGCACTTCCTTCACCGACCTGGCTTATACTTTGAATGTCCGTCGCTCAAAGCTCCCTTGGCGCTGCAGTGTCGTGGCAAGCAATTCGCAAGAGCTGGAAAGAGCATTAGGAGACTCGAAGCTACGCCCTGTCAAGTCCGCAAAGGGAGTCGGAATGGCCTTCATCTTCACGGGCCAGGGAGCTCAGTGGTTCGCCATGGGGCGCGAGCTTCTGACGACCTCACGAGTCTTTGCATCCTCGGTGGCGCTTTGCAACCAGGTCATGAAAGGCCTCGGATGCGACTGGGACCTTGTCGAGGAACTGTCTCGGGACAAGGAGACAACGCGACTCGGTGACAGCAGATTTTCCCAGCCATGTACAACAGTGATTCAGATCGCCCTGGTCGACCTGCTCGAGAGTTATGGTATCCGACCGGAGACTGTGTGTGGCCATAGCTCAGGAGAAATTGCAGCTGCTTACGCTGCGGGTGCTCTCAGCAAGGAGGCCGCTATGCAAGCCTCCTACAATAGAGGCATTTGGTCCTCCATGGCCAAAGGCTTGAATTCGACATCGGGGACTATGCTGGCTGTTGGCGAAGGAGAGGAAGCAATCAAAGAAAGAATGCAGGGCATCGCCAGCGGTAAGGGCAAGGTGACCGTTGCCTGTGTAAATAGCCCCGAGAGCACCACCATTTCTGGCGACCTGGCGGCCATCGAAGCACTCCAAGCTATCTTGGACACTGCGTCTGTCTTCAATCGACGACTCCAGGTGGATTCGGCCTACCATTCTCATCACATGGAGGTGGTGGCACAGTCGTATCTCTTGTCCCTGGACAACATGGCTCATGGCATGGCACGAAAGGATGTCGCATTCTACTCATCCGTCACTGGTACCCGCAAGCTATCCGACTTTGGGCCTTCTTACTGGGTCTCCAACCTGGTGTCACAAGTCAAATTCAGTGCTGCGTCTCGGTTGGTGGCAGAGCACTTGTCGGCTGCTGGCTCCGCAGCCAATAACGTCCTGGTAGAGATTGGCCCTCATTCTGCGCTCGCGGGACCGTTGAGACAGTCTCTGTCCGATTTCAAAGTTTCGGGTGGTTCCTTCAAGTACACCTACATTCCATGCCTTGTCCGCAACGAAAGCGCAGTGAGCACCATCCTGGCCTTAGTAGGCAAGGCATTCGAAGCAGGACGCCCATTTCAGCTAGATGCTGTAATGCATAGAGACGCTAGCTCAAGCTCTCACTATCAGGTCGTTAACAATCTTCCAACGTATGCGTGGGACCACTCTACCTACTGGCACGAATCAAGGCTCAGCAAGGGGCACCGTCTACGTCCCTTCCCTAATCACGACCTTCTCGGCCTCTTCGACGTCCACAGCTCCCCGAATGAGCCGCGATGGAGATATCACGTTAGCCTGCAAACTCTCCCCTGGCTGCGAGACCACGTTGTCGAGGGATTCGTCATTTTCCCGGGTGCCGGCTATTTGACCATGGTCACCGAAGCCATGAAACAACTTTTCCAATTACGTAAGACGCCAGGCCATGTCAAGTGCATCAACTTCCGCGACGTCACCTTTGCGAAGCCCGTTGTGGTCCCCGGTGACGGTGCCGGTGCGGAAGGCGACCGCGAGGTCGAATTGCAACTCACACTCAGCCCTGCGCGTCAACACGCGGGAAGTCCCTGGGAGTATTTCCGGGTCCTCTCCTACGATTCTCAGGACGACTCTTGGATCGAGAATTGCACCGGCCTTACCGCAAGCGAATCCGATACTAGCAAGGCCCAATCCCAGCTCGACGAAGTCGAGGGCACTAGAGTTGATGATGGCCTGGGTCACCTGACGATGGCAGCCGCCGCTGAAATGTTGGCGGATATCCAGGCCAATTCTCCCTTGCAAGTCGATCCAGCAGAAGTCTATGGTGGTCTCGCAGCATCAGGGAATACCTATGGCCCCAGCTTCCAGGGTCTAAAAGAGATCCATGTTGGCAAGTGCTGTGGTCTTGCCAGAATTGTCGTTGACGATGTCGCGCAAATGATGCCCGGGCACTATATGCAGCCGCATACCATCCATCCTACTGCCTTAGACGCCATGATCCAGCTAGAGGCCGTAGTGTTCCGACGAGAGTGCACTATCGCACCCATGATGCCCGTCATGCTCGGCGAAATATCGATATCTGCCGACATGGATATTACGCCAGGCGCCGAGATTCTGGTGGCTCTCTATCTGTTTCCAGAAAGTCGACGGTCAGCGTCTGGGAACTTCTGTGCCTACCAGAAGCAGAGCAATGGGACGTTCCGTCCCGTGCTCACGGGCAGCGCGATTCGGCCTCAAGTCGTTGGAGAAGTAAATTCGACCAATTCCCTTAAACAGAAAACGAGTTACCGGCTGGAATGCAAGCCCGACGTGGACCATATCACACAAAACGACTTCATGGATCACGTTTCTCGCCACAACCTCTTCGACGTCGGGTACGGAACGCTGAGCAAGCTCGTCGCCGAGGAGCAGCTGCGTCTCAACGACCAAGTCGCAACGATTTTCATTCGCCGGGCAGTCGACCGCGTGCGAGAGGAGAACATATCTACGGCATGCACTCCCCACCTCTCCAAACTCCTAAGTTGGATGGTAGAGTGGAACCAGTCTGAGGCCGAACAGTTTCTGGCCGGTGTCACTCCTGAAGACGAAGCCCAGCTCATAGAGCAGGCAAGTAATGACAACATCGTCGGGTTCACCTTGGGTCGCTTCGGGCCGTGGCTCTTTGATCTCTTCACGGGAAAGGCGGACTCACTCGAGCTCCTGATTCAGGACAACTTGCTAGGGCGACTTTACTCCAAGTCCACCCTGTTCAACTGCCACTATGCGCAGGGGGCCGAGTATATGCAGACTCTCGTTCACAAAAACCCCAAGATGAAGATTCTGGAGATTGGTGCTGGTACCGGCAGCGCAACCATGCCGCTCATGGAGAGCATCGAGCGCAACGGCCGGCTGCTTCTGGATGAGTACACCTATACTGACATCTCCTCGGGCTTCTTCGTGCGTGCGCGCAACACGTTCAGCAAGTGGACTGGCCAGATCGACTTCAAGACACTGGATATATCACGCGATCCGCTCGCGCAGGGCTACACCGCCCATACGTTTGATCTGATTGTTGCCTCCATCGTTTTGCATGCCACACCTCTGATGGACGTCACAATGACGAATGTGCGGAAGTTGTTGAAGCCAGGCGGTCGACTCATCCTCATAGAGCTTACGCAGCTCGCGGCCGCCCAAAACGTTATTTTTGGGACATTGGAGGGTTGGTGGATGTCTGAAGACGGACGCAAGGATGGGCCGCTCCTCTCCGTACCCGAATGGGACAGTGTATTGAAGCGTCATGGCTTCAGTGGCACGGATCTTGCCATTCCAGCTCACACTGGCAGTTCGAGCGCCATCAGCAGTATGATTGTGACCCAAGCTACAGGTACATTGGACATGAGCGACAGTCAGGACATTCGAGGTCCAGGTTCTGTGATGGAGATGAAGGCGAGTGTCCGTCTCGGGCACTCGCACTCCTCTCAGGCGGCCCTTGGAGACGCAATACGTCTCTCTTTGGGCAACAAAGGAGTTACATGCAGCCAGCAAGCCTGGAGCACAACCGACACCGCAACAGATGCCGACAGGCTTCTGATAGTCATTGACTCTGCCGAGCACCCGCTCCTGCTGGATCCGGCCCAGGAAGCATTTGAGCGGACCAAACAGCTTCTACTCCTGGGAAAGAATGTTCTCTGGGTCAGCTTCCAATATTCGCCGCCATCTGCTGAAACTGCGGCCCTGAAGAACATGGTTAATGGCATGGGGAGGGTGGTCCGACGCGAGAATCCCGGTCTGCGGCTCATCACGGTCGACGTCCAAGACCAGATCCAGCTTTCCGGAAGCGGAAACGGAAGCCTGGAGCTGGAGCGTATCGTCCAGACGCTCGTCGAAATTGCCATGTCGTCCTTCTGGCCAGTCTCGGAGACGATTCGCGCTGAAGAGCTGGAGTACACCATCTGCGATGGCAAATTGACCATCCCCAGGGTCATTCCCGACGACCGCTTTGCTAGTTACATCGACAGCCAGAACCAGGACCAGGACCAGGGCGCTACATCTATGGTGGAATGCAAATATCTCGACAAAGATAGGCCCCTGATGTTTGACGTCCAGGTGCCGGGCTTGCTCAACACTATTCGCTTTGTGGACAACAACATGATGGCAGAACCGCTTGGCCCTGACCAGATCGAGGTGCAGGCTTACGCGCACGGTGTCAACTTCAAAGACGTATTCGTTGCCTTGGGCCAGATGCAACCGGGAACATCAATGACCGGCGAGGCGGCCGGGGTAGTTACTGCAGTCGGCCTCAACGTTCAATCGTTGTGGAAAACCGGTGACAGGGTCCTTGGACTCATGGTAGCCCCTTTTGGAAATCTGGTGCGCATCAACAGCACTGGTATAGTAGCCATCCCAGATTCCGTCACCTTCGCCGACGCCGCCTCTATCTCCATTGTTTACTACACGGCTTGGTACTGTCTCACCCACGTTGCCCGGCTTGAGAAGGGCCAGACCGTTTTGATCCACGCAGCCTCGGGCGGTGTAGGTCAAGCCGCCATTCAGATCGCGAAGCTCATCGGAGCCGAGATATTTGCCACGGTGAGCAGCGTCCCCAAGCGAAAGCTGATCCAAGACCAGTACGGCATACCTGAAAGCCACATCTTCTCCTCACATTCTCGACATTTCAAGAAAGGCATCATGCGCTCGACTCAGGGCAAGGGCATCGACGTGGTTCTCAATTCGCTCTCGGGCGAGCTCCTGATGGACAGCTGGGACTGCGTTGCCCAGTTCGGGACGTTCCTCGAGATCGGCAAGACGGATATCTACGGGCGCAGCCAGCTGAACATGGCCAATTTCGAAAAGCAGGCGACCTTCGCTGCCGTGGATGTTTCGCACATGTACCGGCTGCGTCCCGAGTATGTGACCCGCGGGCTCAGAGAAGTATTCGCCATGGTCGACAAGGGCCTCCTGAAGCCCGTATACCCCGTGACGACGTACCCTATAAGTCGCATCGAGGAAACCTTCCGTCTCATCGCTGCGAGGAAACACGTAGGGAAGCTGGTATTGGTGGCCGACGAACAGACGGTTGTGCAAGCACCCAGACCAAAGGCCCCTCCGCTCCGACTACATCGTGAGGGGACGTATGTCATTGGAGGTGGCCTCGGTGATCTGGGCAAGAGAATGGGCCGCTTCCTTGTTGAGCACGGGGCTGGCCACATTGTGGCACTCTCGCGCCGGAATGCCGATTCTCAGCAGCGGGCGTCGTTAGAGGAAAGTATTAGCAAACTCGGAGGTACACTCCACATTGTCAAGTGTGACATTGGCAATGAGGAGAGCACACGTGCTGCCGCCAAAGAAATAGCCGCACTTCCACCAGTGAAAGGCGTTATCCAGAGTGCATTGGTGCTTTGTGACCATCCTTTGGAGTACATGGAACTCGAGGACTGGCACACAACCGTGAACCCCAAGGTCTGGGGCACGCGGAACATGCACAAGGCGTTTGTTTTGCCGGAGACAACCGATTTCTTCATTATGCTTTCGTCCGTGGCTAGCCTCATCGGCTCGCCCTCCCAAAGCAACTATGCAGCAGGCAATGCTTTCCAGGATGCCTTTGCCCGCGTCCATACTCAAGGCACTCAAGGCATCACTCAGTACACCACTATCAACGTTGGCGCCGTCGAGGGGTCGGAACAGATCGCCCGAGCCCTTGATCAAAACAGCGAGATCGCGCGCATCATTGGCGCCGTATCGTTTCGTGAGCTCCTAATTACGCTCGAATATGCCATGGGGCCGCAAGCCCGGTTTGATGAAGCCATGCAATGTATCATGCCCTTCGATCGCGACACCATGGAAGACGCCATAGGCCAGACAGCTTTGAGCAGCCACCTGTTCGACCACGTGCCCAGTAAAAGGGGTCAAGAAGAAACAACAAGCAACAGCGCGGTCGACAGCAAAAAGCCAAGCGCCACCCAGGCCGTCGAACGAGCCGAGTCGGTCGAGGAGGCCGAGGATATCGTTAAGCAGGCCCTTCTCGAAAAGTTCGCTGCCTTTATAGGCGACGACGTGCCTGCCGATCAACCTATTATGTCACTTGGGCTGGATTCCCTGGTCTCCATCGAACTCAAGAATTGGATCAAGCACATCTTTCAGACGCCCTTGCAAACAACCGAGCTAATTGGCGCGCAAAGCATCATCGCCCTCGCCAAACTCATCGTATCGAGGATGGATCTGAAGTGCAAAGTCAAAATAAAAGCTGACGACGACGAGAAACAGGAGGGCGCACATGAGAGTCAGACGGAGCCATCGCTTGAGAACATGGATGCTGCAACTGCAAATAGCCATGACCATGACGGTAATACTAAGGCTCGCCATGGCTGGGATTGTTGCAGGCTTAACGAAGAGCTGCCCGATCAGCCCCTGCCGGATCTGGACGATGCCCTCGATTTCTGGCTCGAGGCGAATAGACATCTTTACAGCCCTCAACAGCTCGAGTCGGTTCAACAAGATATATGGGCCATGAGAGCCCCGGGTAGCCCTGCTCGCCAGGTTCTTCAGGAATTGTTCAAGACGCATGAACATGACAAGAACAACGGTTGGTATAACGACGTCCTCACGGATGCTCGATGGCTGTCCAAACGGAGCCCGATCGCTCCGTACGCCAGCATCATGGGGGCACACCGCGACAGCAAGAGGCCTCAGTCGCAGGCCGAACGTGCCACCATCATCTCTTCGTCGGCCCTGTCTTTCAGGCGGGCCATGAAGGCCGGTACGATTGAGCCTCTCCGAATCGCCGGCAAGCCCGAGTGCACGTGGAGATGGGACTGGCTTTTCAATTCGGTGCGTGTGCCCCATGTTGGGTGTGACAAGATGATGCGCTACGATTCGGATGATCAAAGTGCTCGTGATCATATCGCAGTGTTGAGGAGAGGTCACGTCTTCAAGGTGATGCTCCAAGATCGGGATCAGGGAAAAGACGTGCCGTTTGAAGAGCTTAAGGCTACGTTTGAAGCCATTGTAGCGCAAGTAGAAGAAAATGGTGTCTGGCCAGGTATACTGACAACGGATGAGAGAGACTCTTGGGCGCTGGTAAGTAAACCCTAATCACCCTAATCCTTTTTGCTGCTTCGTGCTCATATCCTCATTCACAGACGAGAGAGAAGCTATCAGCATTGAGCCTTGCTAATGCCAAATACTTCCACGTCATTGATGCCGCCATGTTCGTCTTGTGCTTGGATGATGGATGCCCCGAGACACCCGAAGAAAGGGTGCGACAGGGCTACATCGGCGATGGCTCGAATCGCTGGTTCGACAAAGTGTTACAGTTTTACGTGAGTGCAAATGGTCGCTCAGGCTCGATCACCGAGCATGGAGTTATCGATGGCACCACTTCTGCCCGCCTCTTCGAATGGATGGTCACCGCCATCGACGAGTATTTGCCCAGTTCCAGTATTGACCACGATCAGCTGAACGGCAGCCTCTCGTCGAGAATCGAGCTCGACGAGGTCGTTCTTCAAACGACGCCTGAAATTGAGAGTCACATAAAGGTGCTCAGGAGTCGCTTCCTTGAGTACACCTCGCCGGCAACCAGGACCTACGCGCGAGAGCATCTCACCGAGTTCGGCACCGACTTCCTAGTGCAGGGCAAAGTGTCCATTAAGGGAGTCGTTGACATCACCTTCCAGCTCGCTTTGCGCCTCTTCTTTGGACGAAACATCCCTTCGTGGGAGCCCACCAGCGCAGCTCACTACCATACCGGCCGCTCCGATGCTGTGCAGAAAGCCACGCCCGCGGTCGTTACTTTCTGTGATGCAGCCACCGAGGCCTATCAAGATCGAGATCAGAGTCAACATGGCAAGACAGCCCGACTGGCGGCTCTCCTATCGCCCGCCACCAAGCAGATGCATGCCGATATGCAAACCATGCTGAACGGACGCAGCTACATGCGAGTCTTCGAGGTGCTGAGCTGGCTGTGGCCATCCAACGCCGGCACCCCAAAGCCGCGTTTCCTAAGCGAGCATCTGTTTTTCGGCAAGCCGTTCCCCACAATCTTTGCTCAGAGTAATGGGCTCGACACCGAAATGGTCGTCGACGACTTCGCCACCCTCTTACCCGATACCGAGGGGTTCTGGACCATCATGTGGCCAGAGAAAAGCGAGTGAGTTACGTCGAATCAAATTTCTGCTAAAAATCACGATTAACCTTTAACCGCAGGATTCGTGTTTACCTTACCGGTGGTTCGTCGGAACGGACTACAGCTTTTATAGAGCAGCTACACCGTGCTGCGAGAATTGTACGCGATATTGTTCAAGCAACATAATTCGAAAGATGCAGAAGGAGCGAAATATAGTCTATTAGGTGCCAAAGGCAGTGCCTTGTTTCTAGATTACTCGTTATCGTGCTTCAGAGGTCTTGTATATGTATCTATGTGTAAGTGTAACCCTAACTACTTTCGAACTGAATCAACCTTTTTTTAATTCTCTCGCTTAACTATTCCGCGGGTAAGCCCCTTGTTAGGAATCTCCGACTCTCGGAGACCTAGGTGTCACTCACACACACACCACAGCATCGAATTGGGCCTTGTTATCAATTTACAGTTAGGGTTAAGTGTTCATATTGCTATCTACAATGCTGATAACTAGCTACTGTACATATTGAATGTTGCGAGGGGCTTCCGTGCACCAGTCGGCAGACTGGTCTCGTGGGCCAGAGATAGGTTTCCTTGAGGCCCAACGGCCACCCTAAGACGGGAAACCTTTACTACTTGAAAACTCCGCACCACACTCACTCCCACCAATATTTTCTGGTTCATCTAACCTCGACGTGGGCGACGTTCTTGACTGTATCGTCCAGCTCATGTCTTTTACGCCGTCTCAGTGCCAGCAGACTAAATAGTCACTTCTCAATATACAAATCCTCCGAGAGAATCCTCTCTCTCCCCCAAGGACAAGAAACTCCTCCCAGGTGACACTTTGCAGCGCCGCATGCAGATCTGTCTGCTCCATCGCCCGAGAGTCAGTCTAGAGATGCGAGCTCCAGATCATTTGACAGAGGGACAACGTCTAGACGATTCCCTTTTCCTTTCGAAGAAATCCATCTCCTCCAGAGGATGCAAGCCCTCTCGCTCAGGGATTGATTGCACACACTAGACACCTTCGGCCAACATCTGTCAAAAACACCAGGACCGTGTGCAATTAGTCAAGCTGTAAAAGGAACACGTAAAATACTGTAAAACTTATGCATAGTAGTATATATGTATACAAGGTTCGTACGAGGTTTATGTACAAGCCTTTTTTCCAATATATATATATATTATATACACCCCGAACTTAGGATTGGAAATTGCCGTTTCGGTTCGGGAAAGGGAGCAAGGCCGCTTTAGAGGGAGCAGCGAGGGAGCACGGGGGAGCACTGAGGGAGCAGCAAGGGAGCATGAGCGAGCAAGAGGGAGCACTATGGGGCAGTGCAGGGGGTTCGCCACTTCCCACAGGATAGTCCACTCGCAACTTCCGGCGATGTATGTCTATCGTATTGTATTCCGATTCCAATCGTTTCCTGAGCACATAACCCCCGCTATAAGCTATGCTATCAAAGTATGAACGCGCGACCGTCTTTCAATATGCAGATTTCAATGTGCCTGCTCTTTGCCGTTTGGTAAGCAAGCTGCGTAAAGGGCAGTGTTGCTTTTGCGATACTTCTCAGGTACCAGCATGTGGTAGCTTTAACTGGACAATCCTAGTTTCGTTCCGTGACGGGGTGGAGTGGGTGCTCCGTTCCTCAAGAGACGACGGTGCAATTAAGTCGGATGAAACGAACCTCTTGCTGTTGGCTAGTGAAGCCGCTACTCTTATGTATATCAGGGCCAATAGTACAATCCCCGTTCCCGAAGTCTTTGCATATAGGCAAGCCATTCTCCCCATTCAAATTTGGATCGGGCTAACGATCAAATAGCTGATCTAGGGAGAATGATATCGGCATCCCATATATCCTTATGAGTAAAGATCACGGCACGCCTCTGCAGCGCAATTTTTGTCCTTCAAAGTGCTTGCTTCAATTGACGACGCTATTCCTTGGCCAATACAGGCAGACTCAACCAGAGAAGATCTCATCTCGTTGACAGATTCTCCCGAATCGAAACTGAGCTTAATCTCCTCGCTATCCTTTCGCAAACTCGAGGAATTGCCGTCTTCAAATTCAGGGGTAGAATTCAGTTCCAGTACCGCAAATATCACCGCCGTGAACAACGTCTTGCTAACATCAGTCCCTAATTTAACCACCCAATTGCTAGATGTTCTGAACGCAGCAAAGCAGCAAAGCAGCAACCTCCAGGGAATAACGGACTTCTATCAATGCAATCACACAGGCTGGTCGTTCGAAGTTGCTTTCGTGGAAGACGAGAGTGTGCATTACGCCACCCTCTCAGCGATAGTGACGAGGATCTTATATCACCTTCCCGACGCCGCACAATTCAACGTGACAAAAACACGCGTCGGAGTCATCAAGAGGGGTTCGGTGGCGATTGCCAATATAGTCACACTACCTTTGGTCCCGCAAGCAGCTATTTCCAGCGACGCAGTGCCAGTGGTAGGCGCCGATGAGACGCTAGACATGACGAATGCAACGGCGTGGGAAATGGCTCTAGGAAGCGACGACGTGATGCTAACCACCCTCCGAGTCAATGCAGTAACAACAAGCAAACAGCATTTCGACCCACTCATCCTCGACTACTTCAACGCCACCGTACCCTCCGCCGATGACCTCAGCAAAGCCGCTTCAGCCAAACGCGACGACGTCGCAATTGGTCCAGAGCGAATGCTGTTCTACGAAATCAACCGCGATATGCTATATATAACCATCAGCGTCTATGAAAACCCCAACGAAGACACCGCCGTGCGGAACTCCTCCATAACCGAGTTCCCCTCCCTGCTCCTCTCGGTCGGCACCGCCGAGCGAGCAATCGAAGATCTATCCGATCTACAAACGGAATTCACTAAGAACATCAAAATCAATCATCCTGTGGTCGACTACAATACCGAATTTGGACCGGAGGACCGCATTCTGGCATAAAGTAGTGATTTCTTTAATGATTTCTGCAGCAGTGTTGTTCCAGAAAATAACACTGCAGAGCTTGTATGTTATGGGAAAGGGTAGATATCTGTTCGATATGGTCAGCGTGTGGGAAAAGACTGGCCAGAAACGCTGATTTGCCAATGCTGCTCGATGGAGGTGAAGCGAACTCGTCTCTCTCTCTCTCTCTCTGCAATTGCTCACTCGAAAACAATGTGTTGAAAGACGAATTCACGACGCCGGAAATACTCATGCAGGCTGGTGGGTCTCCAGCAAGAAGGCGCCTAATCCCAGCCGCGCTCGTAGTAGAGTGCCATGATTGGCAACAGTCGTAGCTAATGTAGGCGGAATCCTGCATATAGCATGCTTAAAGCGGCATCGATTATTGTCCTTAAAGGACAAGGTCTGGAGCCTGGGGTTTCCTCATCCCCACAACAGGTCGGCGATGAGGTCCAGCTTTACGTGCTGCCGGCTACGAACCTTCTCCTACTGCTTGCAGGCAGTATCAGGAGAGCCAAGAGACCTCGAACGATTTGGGCCCAGCTCAAAACGTTGACTGCAAGGGAAATTGGATACGAAAACCACCCGACGCGTTGTTTACCTGACTCGTACTCAGGCCCGAAGCTGGGCTTGCTGGGCTTACTCTGTAAGCCTCTCAGTGGACATGATATCGTTCTAACGCGCGATAGGACACCCTTGGGCTTGCCGTACGCTCTGGGATCACGTAGAACTCCGGGTGGAGTCAGCCGTGGCGAGGGAAACGAACAATCGAAGTGTCTATTCCACTCGCACTGGGACCCTCTACTATCAGTGGGTGTGAAGCTGGTAGTAGATTGTCGTGTCGCCTAGACCTTCGAGGAAGCAAGCTTGGTTAGTAAGAGCTAGGAATCCTGTTGCTGGCTGGGATAGAATACACCTACTCTTGCAAGACATGGTCGGTCTACACGAGGGAGATCTCCGTAGATAACGCGAAACGAAACTCCTAGGAGTTTCGCGGGGCGTAGTGCATAATGGTAGCTACTGCTACAGCTATTCAAGTCTCGGATCTGGCCCTAAGGACCTCACCCCTTCAATGGGCTCTGACCCTTGGTGGACAACACCATCTGGTGTTCGGACAGCCAATCCACAGCACGAATGAGCTTGATGAGACTATCTATGTAGCTCGAGAGGACGGATGCGCATGTCGGTCTATCTAGAGGTAGTTATGCTGCGAAGATAGGCTTGAGGAGCAAACTACAATTGAACCAGGCGTGAGGGGTTTGCCTTCGCCCCAATAGTCGCATTCCCGCAAAGAGGAAAACTGGGGTAGGGCCTGTAGCAAGCAGACACGCCGAACCTACATATCGATTGGGGTCACGGCGATCAAGGCAACATGCTCCACTAGAAATTCCTCTCCGGGAGGAGTCCCCCTTAGCTACGCATCGGTCGTACGAGGCTCGCCTCCACAGCCTAAGAAGCCAATCATGGAAAAAGCAAGAGAGATCATTGTTAAATTGAATGATGGGGAACAAAGAGGCGTTAGGATGAGAGGATCGGACGAGCAAATCATCATCGATATTCATACGATGGTAGCAAAAGAGCTGAATGATAATACGGGCATACGAGGCATCAAAAAGCTCCCCAGCGGGGACGTTGCCGTACAAACACACAGCATACAGCAAACAGAGAGACTTCAGAATAACGAGAGCTGGACCACGGTCCTAAGCGATAACGCACGCCCAGTCAAGAAGTCCTATCCAGTGATGGTACACCGAGTAGGGGTAAACAGGCTGAATGTAAGCACACCAGAACGAAGAGAGGAAACGGCAAGAACGCTTCAACTTCAGAATAGCAGAGCGAATGAGATGAAAAACATTAAGATCGTGTGGGTAGGATGGAGAACGAGGCCCCGTGAGGGCGATAAGAACGGAGTTGTGATCGTGGAATTCGCATCTCCGTGGATGGCGAATGCCGCGTTGGACTTTGGTCTAGTAATAGAATCAGAGGTCTTCAACTGCGGCGTGTACAACAAGGCATGCAAACCTACACAGTGTATCAAATGCCACAGATTTGGGCACATAGCACTTCAATGCACTACGAAGGAAGAGTCCTGTGGCCACTGCGCTGGCACGCACGCCACGGACAAGTGTGACGATAAAGGAGCGGTCAAATGCTGTATTTGTAACGTGGAGGGCCATAAGCCATGGTTTAAAGACTGCCCACATAAATAACGCGAGCTTGAACGGTCATATCAAGCAAAGCTAGCCACCCCCGAACGATATGAGACGAATGAAGGATGGAGAGGAAGACCAAGGGAAGGGCCTCTCCCGAACAGCGTCGGAGGACCTACCCACATCCAATTAAGAGATGACAGGAGTTGGGATGACGAGGATATTATAGAGGAGATGGATACCACACTGGATACACGCAGGCTAAGCGCCATGATACCAATATCTAGTGGAGGTGAGGAGAGAGTCGACCAGGTTGAATTTCGAGAAGGTCAAATAACTCTGAATAAGGCTCAGCGACCTAGACCGGCCTCAGGACCACTAACTATGAAGACCCGATCTACAGTACCTAAGAAGACGACGAGATCCCCCCTGGCCCCAATCAGCGGAAACGGGAGAGTGACGAAGGCAATTATCGACTCACCCAAAGAGGAAGGTGCCAGATTTCACGGATCCACGGTGCCAATGCCGCCGGGGAGAACAGACCGTTCAGCATGTGTTGCTGGTATGCAAAAGATACAGGAGGATGAGAAGAGAATATTGGGAGGAGGAAAGGAAGCGGGCACACTGCGGCATGCCTGATATAAGAGACACACTGACCGACCCGGTCAGTGTCATCAAAGCAGCGAAGTTTATGAAGGCAACGGGGCTCCTCGGGCCACTTTAAGTGCCCTAATATGGACCAAGATGAGGGCGAAACAGTGCATTGAGGTGAAAACGGTTGAACGAAAGCTCGATCGGTGGAGGAGGCCAAGGCGATTATTCTAGTGCCCAGGCCTCACCACCACAAAGTCGCATAACACTGGTATTTGTTATTTGGGGGCTTCAGTCTGAACTATGGGAGGACCCCGCCGGCGAGGACGAGGCCGATTGGCGGAGATCAGCTGAGTCAGTCAGCCTGGGGCGAAGCAAGGCCGTTCATTGGTAGATACCTAGGTTTAAGGTTTTATAGCCGCATAGCGGGTCCGCTAGTGGCCTGCCGGAGTGCTTAATTGAAACCATCATCATGATATCATCATCCCCACAACATCGCTAATCCGCGACACCTTCTGCTCGCTTTAGAACAGGGCTAATACATCGCTTCGTTAGTCGAACCGAGTTGGCTGACCTGACCTCGCCCAGCCGTGTGCATCTTCACATCATGTCTTCCAACTCTGCGGAGGCCGTGAGATCCACTCGACTGAACAAACTTTTCGGCTCAGTCTTGCAAGGGAAACGTAGCATCAAGAGCCTAGCGGACGCGAAATTGTTCATCGAGGCAGTCTGCCACCAATCAGATCACCTGGATTGTGTAGAGAAGCTCGCTGCCAGCTCGGATGGGCTGATAGCTCTCAAGACCAGTCTAAGAACAGATGTTTCCCTGTCATTTGTTAACGAGCATACAGCTACTTTTCTACGATATATCTCCGAACCAGCAATCAGACAAGTTTGCAATGGCCAGTACCACAAGAAGCTTCTTGTCATCATCGTCGACCCACCTACTCTATGGAACGCCTTAGTTGCCCTCTACAAAGACCGCTCGCTTAACGAGCAGTCTCTTCATGCATTTGCGTGGTTATTATTGGAGCTTGTATCGCTGCTCGATCCAAGTGAAGCCGATGTTCTTTCAGATGCACAGAGTGTGGTTGCTGACGGATTCCTTCTCTCATCTCAGTCTCAAGACATCAAGACCCTCGGCTACAAGATCCAGAATGTTTTGCAAACCAAAGATTGCACTATACCCATGGATCCAGATTCTGCTCCTGGCGGCCGGCATGACAATGATCCTCCCGATTTCCGACAAATTGCCATCTTACCAACCGCCGACGAGATTCGTTCGAAGGAAAAACCATTCTATCGGCAGGCAGAAATCATCAACAACGCGGAACCAGAGCACCGCATTGCAATGCACCTAGACAATCAATTTCGCCTTCTGCGCGAGGAAATGCTGGCCGAACTACGGGACGACCTTCAAGATGCGCTGCGTCCAAACAAACGTAGACGATCAACTCTCATACTGGACGAAATGTCAGTGATAGGGGTCTTCTGTGGCGATGAGAAGAAAAGAACGCCTTGCACTTTAACTATGCGATGCCAGTCAGGCCTCAAAAAGCTGAGTGACCTTCCCCCACCACCATCGAATAAGCGTGCAGATTTCCTCCGTGACAACCGAAACTTTCTTAAGCACGAATCGTTTGGTTGCCTACTCCAGGGTACGGAGATCTTAGCTTTCGCTACAGTGGATAGAAGAGAAGACGCTCTTGTGCGAGATCCTCCATCCGTTATGCTCCGAATTTCGGGGACTATGGCCTTCAAAAAGGTATTGTTTGCGCACAAAGCGAAAGGTGATCTTAAATATCTATCAGTCGACACTCCGATCTTTGCATTTGAGCCGATATTGAAATGTCTTCAGGAGAAGGCAGGATTACCCTTGGCGGCCGAATTGTTTGGGCAAAGCGACCTTGGTGGAACAAAGCACTATGATGTCACTCTCCATGCCGTCGCGCGTCGATTAAAAGAGAGGAGTGGCAGCAATATTCAAGATATTTTGAAGACGGAAAAGGCAATCACCCTGGATATGTCCCAAATGGACTCGCTAATCTCAGGACTGACAACACCGCTAAGTTTGATCCAAGGGCCCCCTGGTCTGAAAACCCTCAGCCTTCACTTTGATATCACTGAATCCTGCTTTTAGGTACCGGCAAATCTTTCATTGGTGCGTTGCTTGCAAAAGTATTTCATGACTACACAAAACACACCATACTGGTTGTATGCTACAAAAACCACGCCCTGGACCAATTTCTTGAAGATTTCCTTGACATTGGAATTCCACCAGAAAATATTGTGCGACTCGGTTCCAAGTCCACTGCGAGGACGGCCAGCCTGTCTCTCCGTGCACAGAAAATCTCTTACAGCCGAAGCAAGAATGGCTGGGGTGTAATTGATAAATTAAAGGCCGAAGCGACTGAGCTTGAAAAGTACCTGAGCGCCGGGCTGCAGTCATACAGCTCCTGTGGGACTCAATCAAAAGAGATACTCGAGTATTTGGAATTTTCTGATGAAGGATCTCGATTCTACGATGCATTACATGTACCTGACGAAGAAGATGAAATGATAAGGGTCGATCGGCGAGGTAAAGCTGTTGGGCCTGGCTACCTTTTCGATCTTTGGTCGAAAGGTGATAGTGCGGGAGTATTCGCCGAGCAAATTTTGCCCCTGAACGCAGAAGTATGGAGCATGAGCTATGAGGCCAGACGAGCCTGCGTAGACATGTGGACTCATGCCCTTCTTCAGGAGCGAGTGGAAAATCTTTGTGGATTAAAAGAACGATATGACCGCTGCGAAACCAACTTGCAGGAGGTATTTGCGGAAGGAAAATCTGGTATACTCAGGCAGAAGCGAGTCATTGGCTGCACTACGTCCGCGGCTGCCATGTATACAAAAGATCTTCAGAATGTATCTCCAGGCATAATTCTGGTTGAAGAGGCTGCAGAAATCCTCGAGGCTCATGTCCTCACGGCTATCTCGTCCGAGACGAAGCAGCTGGTGCTAATCGGTGATCATAAGCAGTTGCGCCCAAGAGTAAATAATCACGCACTCACAGTCGAAAAAGGCGACGGCTACGACTTGAATATATCCCTCTTCGAACGACTGGTCCTTGCGGGATATCCACATAGTGTACTCACCAATCAACATCGCATGTGTCCCGAAATATCTTGTCTAGTGAGACGCCTCACTTACCCTGACCTTCAGGACGACCAGCGAACCCTGAATCGCGAAGAGCCGCGAGGCTTGCAGGATCGGGTCGTATTCTTCAATCACAAGAATCTCGAAGAGGACATCAACCAGATAGCCGATCGACGGGATGAAGGCTCTAAAGGAAGTAAACAAAATGCGTTTGAGGTCGGAATAGTGTTGAAGACGGTCAAGTACTTGGCGCAACAAGGGTACGGAACGGACAAACTAGTCGTGCTCACACCTTATCTTGGGCAACTGAAATTGCTTCAAGAGCAGCTCAGTAAGGAAAACGACCCGATCTTGAATGATCTCGACTCTTCCGACTTGATTCGAGCGGGCCTGCTTTCACGAGGGGCTACGGGAGTCAAGAAGCGGCCAATACGCATCTCCACTATCGGTAGGTTTACTATGCCTCCATGACAGCTCGGCAAATCACTGGAGTGTCCAATTGTTACAAAGGCTGACTTCCATAGATAATTACCAGGGTGAAGAGAGCGAGATCGTCATTGCGTCTCTCGCTCGCAGCAATAAACGGGCCGATATTGGGTTCATGGCCGCACCGCAGAGACTCAATGTCCTTTTGTCCAGGGCAAGGAATGCACTCATCATGATAGGTAATGCAGACACCTTCAAATCGAGCCGAAAAGGTAAAGATGTTTGGGTTCCTTTTCTTACACAGCTTGTTGAGAACCGTCATATATACGATGGGCTTCCTGTCAAGTGCGAGCAGCACCCTCAGAGAACAGCCGTCTTGAAACATAAAGAGGACTTTGTCACGAACTGTCCAGATGGAGGATGCTCCGAGCCTTGGTACGTCAAACAAATCTTTGCCTTCCGTCTCTGACTCTCTGAATAGTGGAACGAAACTCTCCTGCGGTCTCCATGATTGTCCGCAAAAATGTCATCAACTTTTCGATCATTCACCGATGAAATGTGAAACGATCATCAAGTCAGTCTGTCCTCGAAAGCATGAACAATCGCAGAGATGTTTCGTTGGCATAGTCACCTGCAGAATGTGCGAGTGCGAAAAGAAAAAGGAGGAACAAAGACGCCAAAGAGACCACGACCTCGAAACGGAGCGCGAAATTAAAAAAGCGAAATATCAGAAGGAATTGAACGACATACAAGATGAGATTGCACTTCAGAGACGGCAAATGCGAGAGCGATCGGAACAGGAGGAGCGGGAGAAGGTGGTCGCACAACATCAGGAGGAACTTAGCGGCCTGAAAGAAGCTTTCAGCAAGTTCAAGAATATGTTTATCAAAGATCCCGATTCAAACGCGGGTCAAAATGCAACCCAGCTTACTGATCTTTCTGAAACAAGGCAGAGTGGCAATATGAATATCAAGGCTAATGTGGTCAGAGATGCAAATGAAGGTAGCGACAAAGATGTGAATTCGGAATCTCAGAAAGATTGGGAGTACCAGAAGGAGTTCGAGGGTGCACACAACGATGCGCTGGATTCTTTGATAGGAATGATTGGACTTGAAGAAGTCAAAGAAAAGTTCCTGTCCATCAAATCTCGAGTAGACACTGCTCTTCGGCAGGACGTTGATGTCAAAGACGTGAGATTTAGTGCCGCTTTACTTGGCAACCCAGGGACAGGTATGATATGTTTGATATCATCAATGCCCTCAAGATGGAATTAGCTGACACGACCTAGGTAAAACGACTGTCGCTCGCCTCTATGCCAAATTTCTCACTGTTGTGGGTGCTTTACCCGGAAACTTCTTTGTGGAGACTACAGGATCCAAACTCTCGAATATTGGAGTGTCGGGCTGCAAAACTCATATAGAAGACATACTCAATAACGGTGGAGGCGTATTCTTCATCGACGAAGCCTACCAACTCACCTCGGGCCAAAACTATGGGGGACCCCAAGTTCTTGACTATCTACTCGCAGAAGTGGAAAACCTCACGGGGAAGGTCGTATTTGTCCTTGCTGGATATAACAAGCAAATGGAAAAATTCTTCGCCCACAATCCTGGCATACCAAGTCGTTTCCCCAATACCATGCAATTTGCGGACTACAGCGACGACGAGCTTCTGAAGATCCTGGCGCTCAAGACTGATCAGAAATATCGCGGGCGAATGGGGTTGGAAGACGGATTGGCGGGCCTCAATGCCCGCATTGTCTCGCGTCGGATCGGCCGCGGACGTGGCCGCGAAGGCTTTGGGAATGCTCGTGCAGTGGAAAACGTCTTTGCTCAAATTGCGGAACGGCAAGCTCAGCGCCTTAAAAAAGAGAGAAGGGCAGGAACCCGGACTAATGATATGATCTTCAACAAGGAGGATCTGATTGGACCTGAACCATCTCATGCAATCAAAGATTGTGAAGCATGGACGAAGCTTCAAGACCTCATTGGCCTTCAAACGGTCAAGGAGTCTGTAGAGTCGCTTTTCCAGAGCATCCAGTATAATTATGAGCGAGAGCTGGAAGAGAAGCCTATTGTTGAATACTCACTGAATCGCGTATTTGTTGGGTCTCCAGGGACCGGGAAAACCTCAGTCGCCAAGCTCTATGGCCAGATCCTTGTTCATATCGGGATGCTTTCCAACGGCGAAGGTATAGTTCCTCACGAAGACTTTGGCACGAAAGATTGCTAACGAAAATGGATAGTGGTTGTCAAAAATCCAGCGGACTTCATCGGCAGCGCTCTAGGCCAGTCAGAAAGTAATACTAAAGGCATACTTGACTCTACGATCGGAAAGGTACTTGTCATAGACGAAGCATACGGTCTTTGCGGAGCTCCAAAAGGTGATGGAGGCGGATGGCAGACAGACCCCTTTAAAACAGCGGTCGTTGACACCATTGTCGCCGAAGTGCAGAGTACGCCCGGAGAGGATCGGTGCGTACTATTACTCGGCTACAAGGACCAGATGGAGGATATGTTTCAAAAGGTCAATCCCGGGCTCAGCAGGAGATTTCCGATGGACTCTGCTTTCGTCTTCGAGGATTTCAATGACGACGAATTGGGCCGGATCCTGGACCTCAAATTGAAGCAACAAGGTTTCGAAACGAATGATCAAGGCCGAAAAGTTGCTCTTGATGTCCTCCGTCGGGCGCGCAATCGCCCACATTTTGGCAACGCAGGAGAGATCGATAATCTACTCAATAGCGCTAAAGCTCGCCACCAGCGGCTGCTACCAAAAAAAGGAAAGCGTAGAGGGGCCGCAACCTTCGAAGCGCATCACTTTGACGAGGACTTCGACCGCGGAGAGCGGGCAGAGGCTAATGTGAAATCGCTTTTCGAAGGCGTTGTGGGCTGCGACAATATCGTGGCTCAGCTTGAGGGCTATCAACTCATTGCAAAGAATTCGAAAAGCCTCGGTCTGGACGCTCGTGATCAAATACCCTTCAATTTCCTCTTTCGGGGTCCTCCAGGTGAGTTGTTCCTATTCATCGTAAGACACCATGCTGATTGGGCTTAGGGACTGGGAAGACTACCACAGCGAGGAAAATGGGAAAAGTCTATTATGATATGGGCTTCCTGGCCAAAGCAGAAGTCATTGAAAGCTCGGCCACAGAGCTCATTGGCCAGTATGTCGGGCAAACAGGGCCAAAGACTCAGAAGGTATTGGAGAACGCTCTTGGGAAAATCCTCCTTATCGATGAAGCATACCGACTTGCTGAGGGCCACTTCGCCAAAGAAGCTATGGACGAAATAGTCGACTGTATCACGAAACCAAAGTTTGCGCAAAGGCTTATTATCATCTTGGCGGGATACGATGAAGACATCAATCGCCTCATGGCAATCAATCCAGGCTTGACGAGTCGATTCCCAGAGTCGCTCACATTCAGGCCTCTACATCCTGTCGAATGCTCCAAGTTGTTAAGCAGATTACTTCACGAGCGAAAGAATAATATGGCCTGCATGAAAACGGAATTGAATCTCGGGATACTGGGGAATGTCTCACAAGAGCCTTTCCCGGAGCTACTTGATCGATTCCAACAGCTCACCAATCTTCCCAACTGGGCTAATGCGCGGGACGTCCAGACCCTTGCGAAAGGGATCTTTGGCAAAACAATCAAATCTGCGTTACAATCGCCAGGCAAGCTCAGCATTGAAGAGTCAACTATCATAGTAGAATTGGACGCCATGATCGTCGAGCGAGCGAATAGAAGCCGCATTGCTATCCCCACGCAGCAGCAACTACCTCCCCAGGCGACGCAACAGCCTCTTCTCAGATCCCCAGACCCGCCAATCGCACCTTCAACAACCCAAATCGAGCAAGCATCGTCTTTCAACCAGCCTCCACACGAGGTGACGCCTTCAACTACACCCAAACACATCGACGACATCCCTCGAGACGCCGGCGTAAGCGATGAAGCATGGGCGCGCCTACAATTAGACAAAGTGGCCGCCGAAGACCAAGAGCGGGCCTACAACGAAATCCTCAAGCAAGAAGTAGAGCTGCAAAAAGCAGCCGCTGCCGCAGCGCAAGCTGCTGAGCAGGAAATCGCCAGAGCCTCCGCTGCCGCTACTGAGGCAGAAAATGCAGCAATCAAGGAGGCGATTGATACAGCTAATCGTCTTAAAGAAGAAGCGCGTATACGGCATGTGTTGATACGGAGGAAGAAGGTCGAACAGGAAAGGCTAAGGGAGAAGGAGGTGAAGGCGCAGAGGAAGTTGGAAAAGATGGGC
>JAABUI010000415.1_pt1 | contig 34215 bp, 27 predicted proteins | sample 5559111 | NCBI WGS metagenome assembly JAABUI01 (sample SAMN10711870, study PRJNA513365) | rock metagenome | isolation source: Antarctica rocks | place: Antarctica: Victoria Land, Buttleship Promontory | reverse complement strand
TCGAGCATGACCCAATTTATCGACATGGTGTCTGGGTTTTCTGTATCTCGATGGTTTGTAGGATGTGGTTGGTGAGCTTGGTGGGGACGTCTTCGGCGTCAAATGTTGTCGCTTCTGGGTTCACCAGATATAAGAATGCGAAGGCACAGAGAGAACGTCAGCGTACTCTTTCATTCAGTCTCTGCAAAAGAAAGAGAAGGGTTGTAAGCTGTTACATAAAGCTTCTAGTCGATTCAGCTTATTTCGATCACAGGGCCGAGGCCAAAAGATGACGAATGGTGGCGGCAACTCATGTCTGCCTGTACAACCACTTCATATTTTGAAACTTTAGTCCCTTAGAAGCTTGCCTCATTTTGGGCCCACTGAGATGGCCAGAAAGTTGAATTAAGTGGTCCTTCCTTGAGTACGCTATTCTAAGGGATGCGCTCTTCGCCGGAGTCTTTCTGAATGGCCACATTGATCATTCTGCCTCGAACATCATCAATCTCATCTCCAGCTCTGCTCTTCGAATAATGGCAATGCTTCTCCAATCACCAGATCCTCCTACCGGGCACAAATTTGAAACGGTGATGTTCAAGTGGGATTGCCAGCATATCGCTCTTTCTCTCTTCCTCCAGCATTAGGCATCGGAAACCTCAAAGCCTGATAACGTCGACAAACAATCCACGGCCCACTGCTCGCTCTCTTTGCTTTAGGTTCTACTCAAGCGCAATACGGCTAATTTTGAATATGAGGCTGAGACGTCTCTCGAATATTTGATTGCATGTCAGGATCACTGCACCTCTAGTGTACTGCACCTATTGTCCGACAGCCTCGTCTGATTGTGTATTCAGGATAATTCATGCAGGTAACTGCCACTAACGTCTCTTTCTACTACTGTGGGTGGGTGTGACTGCCCTGTATGCTTGTCATCCTCGATTTTGATTTTGTCTTATGCGTAGCTGTAGGAGCCAGACTGTTCGAACTTTGCAATCATCCTTCACTTACTCCTACATTTTGAATATTTGCTTCCATACTGGTACTGAGAAAATCAATGAGGTGATGTCTTAATAGGGGTAGAGAAAGACCGGACATCCACTTGACATTGAGGGAAAATAGCGGACGCACATTGTCATCTTTATGGGCCTGATGCCTCACTGCAACTCAGTACCACGGTATTTCGGATTCCTTGAAAACATGAGAGAATATCAGTCCTCCACAATCAGCCGTTCTTTTACAATGTTTTACCTTCGCCTGAACGTACTCGCTGGAGATTCCTGTTTTGGTAGAATGGCTTTTGGAAATGTTGGTACATCCTGCTACTTATTCTCATGAGCATTCATCTAGATTTTGTATCTTGTAAGAAGCGCTTGCTCGACTACAAGGCTTTTCTTTTGCGCTTTTCGGGACCACAACAGCTCGTGTCATGTACCTCTCGGTTTGAAATATTGCTCTCATTGATCGTGTCCATTTACACTTAGTCTTGATAATCATATGTTTCTAAAGACATATGGTATAGCTCTTCCCAGCAGCTTAGCGGTCACTCCTCCACCATACCTAGTCAGTGCTACAACCAACGGAGCCGGCGCAAGAATTAAAATGGCAGGAACCTCATAGTCAGATTCAGATTCAATTGAATGGGGTCGCTGATGGTCAGTCTGCAAACTGGTGGCGAGCTGGTTTCCGCAGGTAGTACAGTCTCCATGCCAATTGGTGTCTCACTGTCGTCTCCAAAGACGGCATCGATAGCAGCGGAGATCTTGACAATAGGGAGTCAGGTCGTCACCGCGAAGCAGACGGCTATGGCTGTAGCTGGGACTACTATTAGCGCCAGTGGTCCTGGTATCACTGCCAGTGGAAAGGTGGTGAGCTTAGGAGGGTCGGGAGGCTTAGTTGTGGATGGCAGCACTATAGCTGTGCGATCAACGAATTATAGCGCGGCTCCAACAACTACTATATCCTCGGGCAAAGCGAGTAAGAGGGGGCGAGGATAAATGTTGTGCGTTCTAAGAAGCCCAGTCATGACGAACTTGGCTCTGCGGTAAACCAACATGGCCAGTATCTATACTCGCCACGGGTTTTATTATCCGGCCACCTGCCTTACTTGGTAAGTTAGTGTCTCTTCATTTATGAAATGCGAGGGATTGAGACCACTTCTCGAGGAGCTTTGACGGGATAACATCTTTGACTTAACCTGACCTACAGGTCTATAACTGAATAGTTCTTTATGTCTTTGGGCCAATTAAAGCTGTCACAACGGGTATATGACACACAGTACCCGAGCAGGATAAGCGGCCGAACACCAAAACCCCGTGGTTAATGACTTCACCTCGTAAGTAGTTCCAGCGTTTCCTCTAGAGACAAGGTTGCGGGAAGTTTTATAAAGTTCACAACGTTCCCAATTCCGTGTATGACCTACTTGCAATAAGTTTTGATCCTTAGTTCTTCTAGTCCCTAGTCCGTACTCCCTACCAATCACGCACGAAACACAGTGTGTGGAAAGCCTTACACTCTTCTCGCACTCTAACCGATAGACGTCACCTCGCAGTCGCTTGTGTCTGGAACCATAGCTTACACAAACCTCAGCCGATCAAACCACAATTTCCGCCCCATTTAAAGCATTTATAGTAGCCGCAAACAACAGCTCACCGTGTAATCTCTCGCGTATCTTGATTTTCCTCTTCATTCCACTAATACAGACCACTAGTCTTCACACATTTCGTCTACCCCACCGTGATATCGCTACTCGGTTTCGGCCTCACCAAGCATTTACTTCGTTCGAAGCTTCGAGACGTCGAGGCGCGGGTCAATAAGAGACTCGATGCCAAAGACCAGCGTATCGATACAATCATCTTCGAAGTGGCCAAAACCAACCGAGAGATTACAGCTCTTTCCAACTCGCTAAAGGCTGTCAAGAAGGGAGTGTGAGGAGCGGTAGGGGAGGATAGGGTGAGATTTGGGGAGATGGACGTTATGGATAGCTTGGGATGGCGTTGGCGGTGGTGTTCATTTACTTATGCTTTCCATTCGACCTTGTTCGAGTGATGACAAAAGCAAAATTGTATCCCATTGGCAGGTACCTGGTGGCTCAATTCCTTGATATTGAACCTTTGAGTTGGGCCAAATCCTCACCATCATTTCGTTTTCGTGGGTTTTCACCCAATATACGCCCACTCCATGGGACCATTGAGGCGCGGAGGTGGATTGCAAAGGGCGATTACCCTAAATACCAGCGCCTCTTTTCGGACGTTACCCCTGAACTTGACTGATGTGAGGAGAATGAGTTTTTTCGAGAGCCAGATACGTGGGAATTCTGGTAAAGCCCAGGATTTTGCAACCTATCAACTTATCTCATCTTTAAATGCAGGATATCCATCATCCAGAGATTCCGTCAATGTGACTATGGACTGCCTCGCCTCACTGTCCTCTAGCCCCTCGTTTGTGCTGCTTCAAATATCATGACAAAGCTGTCCGATACCTCTTCGCACTGGAAAAGATACCGCAAATAGTCTGTAGAAAGCAATTTCCCTTTCAATCCGGCGACATTCACTGTAGGCTTTCCAATCCTTTTAATGAAGAGGTGTCACATTGATCATTTGAAATATCTAGAATCATCAATCTCTATGAGTATTGTTGCGTGTCCATTACACGAGTTTGTGGCTCTCTTATAGACTCTGGTTGGTTTGGAGTGGACCAGAAATCAGCTCCAGAGAGCCCAGTGGTAAGGCCACAGTTGTCGGTGAATAGGGTGAAGCGCAATTGTGGGTAATCAAATAATTGGACGTTGGCCACGACCGAGGCGACATCCGTACCCTTCAGATATTTGCAGCAGCATATAAGCGCTAGCCAGTAGAAGCAGACAACTATACAACAAGAGATGAGAACGAATTGGCGATTTGGGCTTGCTGCAAAAAGTCTTAGATGGAAATCCAAATGTAATTTCAACTGTAAGAGTTCAAGCACCCAAAATTGGTCCTGGTCATGAATCAGAAATCAAAAGAAATAATGTCATGGCATGTTGTGATTTGTTCCCATATTTGGTGGAATGTGATTATTTTGTCTTTATATATCGTTATGATTGTACCGTACTCATGGAAAGTTACTATGGCGAAGCGGCGGCTTCCATGGTTAGGATTTGCATGACATCTCGTTATCAGGTTCGAATCCGACTCCATGCATGACCGTCCCGGCTGCCGGTTCAGCTCCTAGGTCTCCTAGGTCTCCTAGAGTCCTTAAGATGATCTACTCTTCGGAGTAGTGATTCTTTTGTCTTTTTGCCCTTCTATTTGTCTATCATATCCTATGATCTAAGTGCTTTTGGCCTGTTCTATCATTATTTTTTGTCTTGCTGTGTTTATGCTATAACGGATCTATTCCGATTAAGCGGAACTATTCCACCAGTATCTTCACATGTGTTGACTGGCCATCAGTACAATCAGGCTACCACTCACCATTGTAAATATTATGTTTGTCTGCAGGCAGCTGAAGTGCGCCCTCTTACCTCTCACTCGGCGCGGTATGACTGAGATCAGTTCAATGAGCAAGCAGAAACACATGCCACTTATTACCACTCAGACGGTACTCTGCCCTTCACTGGGTCTAATAAGCATGGGAATCCTCTCAGAACAGCGTCCTGGAAAAATCGACCCCTCTACGCATGAAATCTTGAGGTGATGTCGACCATCTTTCATCCAATCCTGGGTCAATTGAAGGCTCTGCATACTCAACCTCTGCTTTCTGCTTTAACAAGTTCACGGCTCCAAAAGTATGCTCATACATCGGCATTGGAATCGCATCCCCGTAAGGATCCCACTTGCGGGGAACGTCGCCTCGATCATCCCGTTTTGCAGGCCCATGTTTGAACAATGGGTCAGGATATTGATCCATGATGGAGACAACATCGAGTTGTAAGATACTATTCTCAACTCCAGCGAAGAAGCGCGGCGAACACTGCGAAGGTCTGGAAAGGGCATATACGGGAGAGTCTGGCCGACGGCGCCTGGCTGGGACTTCCAGGAAGACGTTCCAGTCACGGCGATTATATTTCGCTTCGTGATGGTATCCACAACATTCAATCAGGTTCCTCTGTTTTGGCTTCTTCTTCGAAGGGTCGTACTTTCCAGGGGCGCAAGGATCTACCTCTGCTGCATGATACAACTTGCCTCCAGGGATACGAAGGTCAAAGACTTTGATGATCGAATGACGCGAGCTACCGGCAATAAACCTTTCAGAACCTATTGGGAGAAGGGAGTAAATTGGCGAAAAGGTGTCAACAGGGTCACGAAAGGTCGCAACTGTGGCACAGGGTGCGCGCAGGTCATGAAGGCTAAAGAAAATGGGTAAGAGAACTAACTTCGCGGCTTCAGATCGTGGTAGAGTACATACCGAGTGAGCCCGTCATAAGCCCCACTTAGGAAGACTTCTCCGTCACCCCCTCCAGCTAAAGAACATGTAGGAATTGGAGCAAGCGAATAGACTGAAGTTGCAAGGAGGTGGACCATATCAGGCCCATCGATGGAGGCACCTGCTTCGGTATCACTCAGCGCCAGTGAGCGCACATTCTTGTCTGTGAGTTGTCCGCAGCCAATATCATACACTTGTATAGGCTTTTCTGAGGGCCCAAACCCGACAGCTAGTCGATTATGATTCAGGAAGTGAGAAGACCAAGTCCTCTCAGAGGCCTTGGCTGGTACTGCGGATACTTCTCCTACGGGTTTCACCTGACGGTGTGGAGTATCAAGTGGGTACAGAGCAATAGCAGAGTCAGACAAGCATGCAGCGAGCAATCGCTGGTTGCTTGCGTTCCTTGCAGCTGACCGCACAGATCGACATCCCGTCTCATAAGAAGCCACCACTTCGGCCTGATCAATGGAAAGATTTGGGGACAAGGATACACGAGAGAGACCACCTGAAGCTCGGCCAATAATTACTTGCTCGGGGTCTCCCAGAATTTGCTGCGGTAGCAGATTCAAATACGTGATATCATCACGTCCGTCACGAACATTCGTCTCGTTGTAAACGGTCCAGTCAATATTGTGCCCGTGAACATCAAGACATCTGGGCAGTTTTCTTGTGTCAGTACCGGTACCCCACATATCTTCTGCTTTATTGCCCATGGTCGTAACACGCATGACCAGTCCAGCACCAGCTCCCCAGGCCACAACCTCTTTCCGCGAGTCCCAATCGCCGCCATACCAAGTCTCATAACTGTCAATAACGGGGATAAATCCCATAGTCTGTCTAGATCGACGGTGCGTTCTTTGTCCCGGACGGTCATAATGGGTCTCTGGATCATGCTTTATACGCCTAGCGATGAATGCTTTCCTGTCCCAATTTCGTTGAAGGGTTGTCAGACCATGGGCTGCGTCTCGCCAGAATGACGAACCGTGCAGCGAATAAGAAGATTGGATATATGGAAATCTGGTCTGCACAAATACACGAAAGCCGTCTCGCTCAACGAACCTGCGGAGCCTTCTGCAAGTCAGTGATAAGTGTAATAATATTCTGGCGGTCTCGATATGCGCGACAACTTGAGCCAGAAGCTCGGATGGTAGATTTGCAAGGCTCTTTCCCATAAAGCTGGGAGCCTCAGAATCAATGGACTGGCTGCTTGGTCGCATTGCAATTGACTTGGCAGGCTGGGATGGCATGTTGGAGTACGGGAAGTCTCGGAGCACATATTTCCAATTAGATTATAAAGACAAACAGGGTTGGCGAGGGGGTGGATATCTTCTCCATGCCGATTTCCTCGTATGAATCACAAGCAGATGCAAATTGCAACACCGACTCCCCGTTCGCGGAGTGGCAAGACCTAGAAGGGTTAACCCCCTAACTGAACAAACCCCCCAACAGAACACCCCCTCTGAATCTTTATAACCACGCGAGATACTAAAAATTGCTTTATACGAAATCTTCCTAAAATCAAAATTTATATAAGTTTCGTATATAAAGTTTTCTTATAAAATGACTTCTCAAAAAATGATATTCTAAGCCACGATTCAGCCCTATAAGCTGTTCATTTGGGGAGTGTGTTCAGTTGGCGGGTTAACCCTTCTACGTCATCAACCTTGAACATTGAAAGTCATTGAAGGACACATCCTCCCGATGCGATACGTCGGTGGGCTTCTATCTCACGACTGTATGAGTATGTATGGCATAATTATATCTGGGTACTAGGAAGAAGGGAAGTTGTTCCCGGTCATTTTAAAGATTGTACCAGCGAGATCGGCAGTTGATAAGGTGAGGACACGAACATCCTGAAATTAGGACGTAGACTTGATTGGTGTCCTGCCTGTATCCACTAGAATAGTCCTTGTTTATCACTTGTCTTCTACAGATCCCACTGAACCAAAATCATAGTGGTGATAATGCGTGATGTCTGATGACAAAGTCTGGAGAAACGTCCTAGACCGTCCAAAGATCTCATTGGCACTATGTTGCGTGGCTTGGAAAGCGTTCCTCTTTTGCATAGCGCTTTTGAGCCCGGGTTTGGGTTATGATACCTCAACAACCCTCTTACAACCGGACCACGCTATCTCGGAGGTTATACCTAGGTCTAGTTGGTCATCAAGACCATGGCTTGAGAAGTTGGTTCGATGGGATGCGATCTACTTCACCCAGATCGCGCGACGTGGCTATGTCTGGGAGCAAGAATGGGCCTTTGGCTGGGGCTTTACCAAGCTCATAGCATTTATCAGTAAAGGTGAGTCTCTATTGCCCGAGTATGAGAGCTCATGATAACATTGCTAGTTCCATTTTTGAAGGAAGCAGCCTTTTCAAGTCGTCATGAAGCGTTTGCAGGGGTCTTGGTGGCCCACACACTTCACCTTCTATCTATTCTAATGCTGCATGAACTCACTGAGGCTGTATATTCAAAAGATTCTATAGCAACGCGGTCCAAATTCGCTTTCCTTGCTGCAAGCCTACATATCGTCTCACCTGCTGGCATCTTTTTATCCGCTCCTTATGCCGAGAGCTCGTTCTCATTTCTGACCTTCCTTGGTCTCTTTGTTTACGCGAAGGCAATGATTGGGAGCGATCTAAAGAAATCTTATGCACAGAGGGAAATTATGGTCCTTGCATCTGGCATCATCTTTGGAATATCCACGACCTTCCGAGGGAATGGACTACTCAGTGGTCTCGTTTTTGTCTACGACGCTGTCGATTGTCTCAATTGCATTCTACGATCTCGTGACGTGAGATCGAATTGTTCGAAAATAGTTACCGCGTGTGTCTCCGGCAGTCTGATGGCTTGTGTAGCAGTCACTCCTCAATATTTGGCCTACAGCGAGTACTGTTACCGAGGAGAAGTAAGCGAATATGCAAGGCCCTGGTGCTTGGACTGGCCCCCTAGCATCTATGCATGGGTCCAGAAGGAATACTGGTAAGCCTGTCAAATCATCCCTCTATCAGGTCTAATGTTCGAGTAGGGGAACTGGTTTTCTGAGGTACTGGACGATGTCCAACGTGCCGCTATTCGTGCTCGCCGCACCAATGCTCTGCATTCTACTAAGGTCAAGTCTATGGACCTTGCACAGCACCTTATCATCGAGGTCTGGGCGAAGCGACCGTGACAGCGACGTGTCACTGTCGAGGAGCTTGTTCGACGACCCTAAGCCAGCTATTCAGCAAGCCCTCGCGATTCGTTTCGCACTACCTCAAATCGTGCTTGTTTTGTTGGCGCTTACCACATATCATGTTCAGATCATCACTCGGCTCTCCTCTGGCTACCCACTATGGTACTGGTGGTTAGCGTCATTAATACTCGAAGATCATGAGACGTCCATTGTTGGGCGCAAGTTCAGCACTGCTGGTGTAATCACGCGATGGATGGTCATTTATGCTATCATCCAGGGTGGGCTTTTCGCAAGCTTTCTACCTCCTGCCTGAAGGGATGGATTTTGCTGTGGTTTTAAAATTATGTTACCGCGGGTCAATTGGTCGTTTAGGCATTGCGATGACAAGGCTGTGGGTGGCGGGTTGCGTACCAGCCTGATGCCTGACCGTGATTGATCAGCTGTACATAAGAACATCAATCGTAATCTCAACTTGTCAGCTCTCTGCTCTACAGCATGCCAGGCTTCCTATCCAGTCGCAGGAGCTGAATAGACAATTGTCTACTCAGAAGTGCTACGTGAAGGCCTAATCAAAGTACCCGTACCTCGTACCTGACCCTCACGACAAGATTGACTAGGGTATCGGAGATCGGAGCTAAGAGTCCGCGGTAGAAGAGCTACCATAAGGTAAAGTAGAGCTACACGTCGCACCTTCCTCTTCGCATCCCTTCTGCGGTGCAGGTAATCGCGAAGGTGGCCCTGAGAGACAACAACGTTTACTGCTGCTAGACGGAGCCACACTTTGTCTGCACGAGCCTCGCGCGACATTGGTCGACAGCCCCAAACTCCCCCATGTTGTAAATTCTGTCATTATGTCTATTCCCTCCAGAGTGATAGTCCCACCCGATCACAATAGCCTTTTGCTGACGCTTCTACTTTTACTAGCATCCTTCCGAATAGTGTCACGACTATCAACGCTCCCTCGCCACCTACTTCACTGCCCTATTTGGGGCAGTACTACACAGCATCATGGATGGGAATGCGGCAAGATTAGCTGAGCTCATGTCGTCCTTGGAAGGCGGGGATGGAGTCAACGATTCTCGTGCTACCTCACCTGGTCTAGGACCGAGAAGGCCCCAAGATCCGGAAGAAGACACCACGAAAGTCAGGAGGAACAGGCCTAGAAAATACCCATACTTTCGATATCTACCGTACGAAGTTGAAGATGAAGCTAGGCGACATGGAGACTATGAAGAAATCCTGAAGCAACTCTATATAGCCGTAGAAACAGGGGACTTCTCGGTGGGGGCAACGCACTGGACCAGAGAGTTGAGAAATTGGTTGAGCCTGAAGTTCGACCCAACAAAGGATGAAAGAATAAGACTCGTGAAACTCTACTATGAGCTTGCCCTCGCTCCTGGTGTGGATATGACAGCAGCGGAGAGGTTCACAAGTATGTTTCAGGTATTGACAAAGTGGGTACTCCTGTCTCTCTGAGTTTGTCTCTTGAAGCTGATCAGGACAGGAAAAAGCACTACCTAAGACCGGGCACAGACCTTGTGTTGGACTGGAGACCCTTGTTTCGCGAATGGAAGGTCTTTGTCATACCATCAGAGACGGGGATGATGCATACGCAGAGTGTGAAGCGCAATTTCCGGACACTGGCCAAGCTCTGTGGATTTGCCCAGCTATACTTCGATCCTAGGGAGATACCAGCGATACTTGATGAGATCTTACCTTACTTCACGACCTCATTCATTGAAGGCGCATTCGTCGCGACAGGGCTGCTCAATCTCCTTTTCCCCACGGCAGCTGCGCCTGTCGGTGAAGCAGAGCTTTTGCCTCAGCATTATCTACCAACTTTTTTCCACCTATGGTCGTTGGTCAACCGATCCAAAGTGTTCGATACCACATTCTTGGATTTCTTCTCTCGACTATCTCGCGATTCACTAGTAGCACCGCAGGTTCCGTTCAGCGAATTTGGCATATACACAAGAGAACAGTCTTCCTCAATATTCACTGCCGTTTTGCGTCTGCTTGAAATCCCTGTCGGACAAGCAACGTCTCCCTATAGTGGAGTGATCGATGTCGCTTCCGGACTTGGTATCATGCTTGAACGAGATTTGAAGAAGTACCCAGCTCCGCACCATGTCGCTCGATGGATAGTCATGTCACTCTCACCACTTTGTTTAGACAAACCTGACTCCATTTTGACCAATTTGGAAGGCCTTATGCAAGCCGTTGAGACATTCTTCCACCCATCAAATTCAGGCTCGTGGACCAAACCCTTATCCCAGCTGGTCTATTTCCTCACAGATTTCTTTTTGATGCGATGGAATCGTGAGCAGAATGGGGAATTGGAGATTCCTGATGAACGCAAGATTGACGGGGCGCTAAAGCGACGATTTGTCTTATGTTTGAGGGAAATCGTTTTCATGGGTATCTACGCCAAGAGCGGCACCGCAATGAACTTTGCGCTCTCAAGCTTACAAGCTCTCGCATACTTGGAGCCAGACCTTATTTTCCCTGGAGCCCTTCAACGGATATACCCATCCATGCAAGGCCTAGTTGAAGTACATCGCACTACATCTTCTTTGCGAGCGCTGCAGGTTCTTTCGAGGACTATGGTGCGAACTAAAGGTTTTAGGTGTCATGTCACCACCATGCTCGGTCTCGCCCTCCCAGGTATAGACGCCAATGACTTAGACAAGACCCTTTATACTTTATCATTCATTCAATCGGTATGCTACTGCATACCATTTTACGATTTAACCAAAGGAAGAGAGGACGTTAGCGGCAGCATGCTTGCAATGGAATGGATCACCTCTGAAGTTGCTCGAATGGAAGAGGAAGGTGTGAATGTTCACCTTGATTATAAGAACGACCTGGATGATAGCGACGAAGAGCTCATTCTCCGATCTTCCACCTCTAGTTTTGCCGAGTTTCTGAGCTCCTTCCTCGGCAAAGTTTTCACACTCCTCGAGAATCTGCCTGACGCTTCAAGGCCTAGGTCTGGCTCTCCGGAAGAGAATGTTGTCAACACTCTACCCGCAGCTTTCACCCCTTTGCTGGCGGCTTTGTCTCCTGACTTGTACGATCTTGCACTAAATAAGATCGTCGACTTCGTTGGCAATCATGTGATTCATCAAGCACGAGACGCGATGGCCTTCATTTGCAGTTCCCTCTGCAAGATCAATCCGACTAAAGCACTCAAGCGTCTTGTACCAATACTGGTACAGTCAATCAGAACGGAAATAGACGAAAATGGGGCTGCGTCAACTCGGAATACCGGGACTGATGTTTTGCCAAGAGATCGTGGACTTGTGTGGGCCGTGAGTATGCTCAGCATGTCCGTCGTTCATGTCGGTGATGCTGTTTTAGACCACAGACAGGAACTATTTGATATTGTCGTGTATATGCAACAAAATTGCAAAGGTCTCCCCACAACCCACATATCAAATTTCATACACCATTTGCTGCTCAATCTCACGGGTACCTATACTGTCGATTACTCTCTATATGAAGTGGATGTCATTAGTAGGGGACTTGGGCCTCAGGACTGGGGTCAGAGTCCAGACGCTCAAGACCTCAACATCAAATGGCATGTTCCTAATAAAGACGAAATACGATTCGCCGTGGATTTACTCAAATCACAAGGAGATGGCGCTGTCCAGCAGCTTCGGGCCCTTACTTCAGGCACTTCTAGCGTCAAGCGAGATGGCGTCGGCAAGGAATGGTCTGACGAAATGGCTCGCAATCTCGTTCTCCTCCGGCTGTTGTTGTCAGGAGTCTCTGTCCTCTTTGATCCAAACATCGATTCACAAAGCGCGAACCTAACTCTGCAGACGAACGATGACACTGAAATGGCTGATTTGTATGAAGACCCATCCCATGATCAGCAGGATGAAAACGGCGATGTAAGCCTTGGCAGTGTAGATGAGGAGGAAGTCAAGCCTACCTTCACTTATCCTGCGGGCTATCAGCTCCAGGAAGGTGACGAGCTCCATAGCGAACTCCACGCCTTCAGAGAACGGACTGGGCACGTTTTACATGATGTTCACCAATTTTTAAACGAAAAGCAGGAAGACGATGTGGCCTGTATCGAGCCTCTGTGCAACGCATACAAATCCTGGTTCGTGGATGTTGGGATTGAAAGATCTGCTCACGTACTGGACAGAGTTAGTAGGCTTTTTGAAGCAGACATTCATCCTTTCAAGATAGTTGGAACGCGTAAGGAGTACCCAAGGCCGCTGCTTCTGCGGAGAGCAAATGTCTATCATATCCAGCGTTTGCGTCACAACTCCTACCCGCGGCCTAAATCGAAACTGTCAGAGCAACTTTTCATTGATCTTGCACAATCATCCGTTTCCGCTTACCGAGATGTTCGTCGACATGCGCAAAGTGCTGGAGAAGCTGCATTGAAAGCTATCATCGGTTCTAGAACCTTGGTCATTCCCCCACTACTTGCGGCTTTCGAGAGCGGCGTGATGGAGAACGAGTTCTCCCGCATCAAAGGCGCGATGTACTCACTTCTGTTTGGTACCTTGACTAAAACAATCGGTCGAGATTGGCGTTACGCGCCCCGTGTGATCAAGGCCTTCATCGAGGCTACTACGGCTGACAGGCCTTCTATACAAAAGCTTTGCGCTGGTGCAACTATGATAATCATGGAACTGGGGCGACCTCTCGAGCGCATGGTGATCCTAGATAAGGACGTCGTTCAGACTATTGCTCCAAATGAAGACGTTCAGTCAATCGTAGGGAAGAAAAAGCACAAGCTCTCCACCAAGCGTCAGAACATAGAAATCAAGAAAGCCGCTCTATCTGATGAGCTTGTTAATCTAGCCAGAAAATCTCATTGGAAACAGGCAAGCCGTACTGGCGCGATCGTGGTTACCATGGGCCTCAGATTTGACAGGATTGCCTCTGCGAACCTGATTGATCTTGTCACAAAGGGTGCCATTGACTCGCACCCTGGTCTGAGAGGGCTCTACTCAGGAACGTTCGTCGCGATGCTCTCAATAATCGAGTCCCGAGCAGCCGCAAGTCATAGCTACGAGAATTATCTTCTAGATAAACAGAAACTTCCGGCAAAGATCCAAGTTGCCACACGTCGGGACGATCCCAATTGGACCGCAGATTTTCTTGCAAGATTCGCAAAGCCCGAAGCCGAGTACTACGCTGACCATGACCATCCGGGATGGCTGGTATGGGACGAAACCATGCCTGCTCGTGTAGCTAATCCAAAGATAGACATAGAATACGATGATACGGAGAAGAATGTTCGTGCCCAAATTGGGAAATTACTGGACCGAGCTTGGTTCTCAGCCTTCTTCGCCTTTTTGAAGCAGGAACCACGTGATGCTACGGCTGATCGGTTTCGTGTCACCAATGCAATGATGCTTGGATACATTTTTGACCTCATGCATTCAGGTCACACTGTAGCGACGTTATCTGACATCAAAGAGCTAGTAAAAGAAATTTGGACCGACAATCCTGACAAGCATCAGCACCGTGCGACAGCAGAGATCTTGGGCGCGTTACTCTCATCGACAGATGACAAATCATCAGAATATTGTGTTCAGATTTGGGAGTACGTATATCCTATGATTCAACAGGTATTCTCAGACGGTCTCAATCCGGAGAACATCAGCTATTGGACAGTGTTTCTGCATTTGTTGACCCAAGGGAAAGATCCAAGGCGATCATGGCCATTGATAGACTGGCTTGCATCGTTCAGGCTAGATATGGACTCTAATGCAGCTTTCAAGGAAAGTTCGAGGATTCGGCTACTGACTCAATGTATAAATGACATGGGCTGGCATTTTCAACTGGAAGCGCCAGTTCTCGAAGATTTTCTACAACATCTTGATCACCCTTACAAAGGAGTCCGCGAGGCTATGGGGACCTGTCTGTCAATAATTTACCGAACACGACATCATGAATCTTACAAAGATATACCAACTCTTATCAGTAGCCAAAAAGAGGCATCATCGCTCGGTGTGCGGCCGTATCAGCCAAGTCCAAGATTCGTAAGTACCATCCACGAAATCTTCGAGAGGATCGAGAGGTGGAGACAAGAGCGCCCACCGGGCCAACAAACGCCTTCTCCGTATACTTCCGGGAGCAAGACTGTTTTGTTATGGCTTGATACGACTTTGGCATCTCACGAATGCATCGAGCTCCTGCAGTTCTTTCCAAATGTTCTTATGGAGCAACTGCTTTATATGATGGACGTTAAGGAAGATCAAGAATTACAAGGTCTTGCGTATCATGTTTTCAGGCACCTTCCAAACATACCTCATCGCGTAGGTGAGGATGCCGAACTTATCAAGGCCTTGATACGAATCGGAACGACATCGCCCTTGTGGCACCAGCGCCTTCGAGTCCTCATCAATATGCAGGTCATCTACTTTCGGCGTCTCTTCTTGATCTCTAGTGACCATCAAACGGCTCTCCTAGACTGCGTAGCAACTATGCTGGAGGACACCCAGCTAGAAGTACGCCTTGGTGCCTCCACTACCCTCTCAGGCATGATCAGATGCTCTCCAGTCGGATTGCGCTCGAGGATTGTGCAAGACTTCAATAAAAAATTCACAAAGATGCTCCTCGATTCCCCGCTGCCCAAGAAACCAAGGACTGGTATATCCAATGCTGGAACAGGGGCAAGCACGCCGACCCCTGAGCACAATAAGCTTGCCCTCACTCGTCACGCAGCTGTACTGGGTCTGGGCGCCCTTGTACAGGCATTCCCATACAAGTCGCCCCCGCCGTCGTGGATTCCCAGTGTTTTGACCACATTAGCCAACAAGGCTAATAATGACCCGGGGATGGTGGGCAAGAGCGTGAAGAGCATCTTGAGCGACTTCAAGAAGACAAGGCAGGATACATGGCAACTGGATTTGAAGGTATGAGACAGCCTTGCCCTACATTTCATGGTGACTTGCTAATGTGTTTTGTGATCAGGCATTCTCGCAAGAGCAAGCCGAAGATTTGGACGGCGTTTTATGGAAGAGTTACTTTGCATAGACGGGCGGTCTCTTAAGATTCGGTTGACTTTACTGGCATGGCGATGGCGATACATTTGGGCGGCATAGAGCATAGCATGGTGTTCGTCCGCTTACGAAGATACCTCTAGATCGGGTAATTCAGAGGTAAGATGTAAGCTTGGGTAAGAGCGAATTTGGGCTAGGAGACACGAGCATTGAAGCACATGTGTAAAGAAGCAAGGGCATCACTCATACATAGACTGTCAGCGCTGCATACCACGAACTATCACATTTTACAGATTTCTTCCTGTCTTGGATACTTGTTTGAGACACAAGGGTAGAAAACCCCTTTCCGAACGGCTAGGCATTTGGGGTAAGGTGACGCTCCGAAGACCCCACCAAAATTCCCGTGGCCCGTGAGAGCCTCACATGTCATACTACCCCGCGGGGTATGTATGCCTTCACATTTCTCTCGCATGTTGCGGGGTTGCTCTGTACCCATTCACGTAGGGACAATTGATCTCCCTCTGCTTTCCTCTTCTTTCCTATCACAGTCGCTGTCATCTGGCTCTGCTTCGCTTTCCTTTTGACCGTGCTCTCTCTGAACTATCATTACTGAATATAGGATTTATTCTCTACCGTGAACAGCAACACCATGGCTAGCTCGTATAATAATTCCCACCCCAGAAATGTGTCGAAGGACACCGAACATCAAGAGGTTCTTGCACAGGACGAAGAGAAACTCAAAACGTGGTTCATTGGCTCGATCGACCAAGGAACGACGAGTACGCGCTTTCTCATCTTCGACGGCACTGGCAATCCGGTAGCCTCTCACCAGATGGAGTTCAAACAGATGTACCCACATCCTGGGTCGGTATACCTCCGAGTCTACTCCGCTGACTCGACCTATTGACGCCTGTGCAGATGGATAGACCACGACCCTATTGAGATCCTTGAGTCCGTTGAAACATGCATAGCGGAAGCTACTAAATACTTCACTGCAAAGGGTCACTCCATATCTGACATCAAGGCCATTGGTCTCTCCACCCAACGAGAAACTACGGTGCTTTGGGATAGAGACACGGGCGACATTGTCTGTAATGCCATTGCATGGCCAGATACGAGGACGCAGGGGATCGTTCGAGAGCTGAAAGAGAGGAAAGGCGCAGACAAGCTTCAAGATATCTGTGGACTCCCTCTCTCGACTTATCCGTCCTCGGTCAAGCTGGCATGGCTACTCAGGAATACACAAAAAGTGCGTAAAGCGTACGATGCAGGCAAGTTGATGTTTGGTACCATTGACACCTGGCTGCTGTATAATTTGAATGGAAAAGAGAACAATGTACATGTGACAGATGTGACTAACGCTTCGAGGACGATGTTCGTCAACCTCCATAAGCTGGAGTATGATTCGACTGTGCTGGACTTCTTCAATATTGATCCTAAGAAATTGCATCTGCCTAAGATAGTACCATGTTCCGACGCGAACGCTTTTGGCTCCATGGCTTGTGGGCCACTCAAAGGTATCAAGATCACCGGCTGTCTTGGTGATCAGTCTGCTGCTCTGGTAGGTCAGCTTGGATTCGAGCCTGGGATGGCGAAGAATACGTACGGCACCGGCTGCTTCTTGCTTTATAATGTGGGTGAGAAACCCGTAATGTCCAGTCATGGTTTACTCGCCACGGTGGCGTACCATTTTGGTGGCAAGCGAAAGCCTGTATATGCCCTGGAAGGAAGTATCGCCGTGGCTGGCAGTGCGATACAATTTCTAAGAAACAATTTCAAATTCATCGAGGAATCCCATCATGTGAATCAACTGGCGGAGACTGTACCAGATAACGGAGGTTGTGTCTTCGTCACCGCTTTCAGCGGTTTATTTGCTCCATATTGGGTCGACGATGCTAAAGGAACAATCTTTGGAATCACACAGCACACCGAGAAAGGCCATATTGCAAGAGCAACAATGGAAGCGACCTGCTTCCAGACGAAGGCGATCCTCGATGCAATGGAAAAGGACAGTGGCCATAGACTTGCCCAACTGGCAGTGGATGGAGGTATGAGCAATTCTGATCTCTGTATGCAGGTATGTATTTCCTTTTCCTCGGCTCTTTCATTCCAGTTCTCGTATCCTTTCAATCTAATCCATTCCTTTATCAAAGACGCAAGCAGATCTTATAGGTATTCCTGTCGACCGTCCTGTCATGCGTGAGACAACATCTCTCGGAGCAGCTATAGCAGCTGGCTTCGCTGTAGACGTATGGAAGGAGTTCGAAGAGCTGAAAGAAATCAACCGTGAGGACCGCGCCATTTTCAAGCCTCAAATGTCTATAGAAGCAAGTAGGAAGATGTACAAACGTTGGGAACGAGCCGTGGAGATGTCTCGAGGATGGGTCGACTCCGATGACAATGTCAAAAGCTCCTGATCTATGGCCGCTGACACCGATATTCCTGTTCGATTGATGATCTCTTAGCATCTGTTTGTATATTATTGGACATATAGTATCGTCCCCCAAGATCTTGGTAGTGTTTTGAACGAGTGCGACTTCGACTATGCTGCCATCAGAAAAAGTTCACTCCTCAGGAGCCACACCCCTGTGGGAAGGCTAACCTTGTTGGATTGGAACTCTTGATCCTCCATGTCTTGAAACCACGTCAGTTGACTGCAGGCCTCGCTACCTGATGACTCTGCTCATATGTTGCCACGGAGGTGGACCGCCGGATCAGTCAGATCGTTGCAGGGAGCCCAGGATGAGATCCAGAGGCGATCCTGGCCACAATGATCATGAAACTTCTCTGAGATCAAACACATTCAACTACCCCTCTGATGTGCCGCAGGAATTGGCAGTCACACTCCATGTAGTGATAGGGGATGGAAAAATTGTCCGATCGATTACGGTATCCAGCGACGAAAGCCAAGGCGGTGACAGTCGATCTATGCTGTACTGGTATCACCACAGAGCCGTGGGGCTGGCCATACATGACCTGAGATCCCCCAGATGTGCTCCCGTCTCCAATCGCAACGCTCTCGTCTAGCCTGGAGCCGTAAATGGCCAGCATGTGACCGCAGTGACGCCGCATTCCAAAGCTAGAACGGTATAACGAAGAGTCTCGGTTGTTTCGAAGAGGGGAAAAGGGATACCATGACCTTGAATAGAGGCTTATCCTTCTAGACCCCGTCAGATCACCAAGGCCAATGCACGTCGGCCTCGGCCAGGCATCTGTTGGTTGCAGAGGGGGCTCCTGGCTGATGGGCATGACCACGATGCTGGCACCGAACAATCATCCACCTCCATCTCAAGAGGATGGACAACCTTGCCACGGCAAAGCCGTCATCCAGATCCTTCACTTCCCGCATGAGCCACGAACCATTTGTCGACCCAACGGGAGTATCCGAGTGGAAGCTTCCAGGTTGTCACTCGGCTTGTTTCTGATCTCCCTGACAGCTGCCTTGCCCCCCACCGATCCCTGTCATCCACCAACACTACTGATGAAACAATGCTCGGTCCAAGAGAGGCGAAGTTTCCCTAACCATCGCGGAGCTATGAACTCTTGTGGACGTCACGCGTTTTCTCGGCCTTTGCAGGCACAAGCGCACTCCTGGCCACAATGCCGGGACAGGGTGAACGGCCTATCCGCTTCTGCGGATATATAGCATTGCTTCTCGAGCCTTCATGGGGACCTGCAATGCTCATGAGTCTCAGATCCGAACTCTGAAGGCTGAATTTACAATTCGAAGCACCCCTTACGTCTGGACCATTCATCTCATACTCTAGCGACTGCAAAATGTGCGACTATACTAAGATCACTTATTCCTGCGCCCACGTACGTTATGTGGTCAAGGCTTGGTGTGAGTCTTTTCTGATCAAGTCTCACCCAATTGATATACGAGATCTCGAAATAACGTTTGAAAGAAGTGCTGACACCACCATTACTGTCAGGCACCAGATATCAGGAAACGTGGGGGATCGTCCTTTCAGGCACCATGATCAGCGACTAACACTGAGGCTACAGACATGTCAGATGCCCCCCAAACGTTGTGGCTATGTAAGTATTGCCATCTTGCCTCTCCGATTTGCTGAAGGCTGATACGTCATTGGCAGAGAGACGAAACCAGATGAGAAATGCGGTACGTCTCCCGCGACTACTGTGTCCCGCCTGCATCCTGTTTCGCTGCTTGCAGTCTAATTCCGTTATTCTCTTTCCTGGGAATTTTCGCTGTGTGCCATTCGATAAGTCTAGGTTGTGATGTCAATCGCACGGTTCTTGCTCTTGCTCTTGCAAACCACCAGGGAGAGATTTGCAACCTCATACGCTAAATTTTGTCTTCAAGGTGATTGCAAGGCCGTGGCGGCGTCTTCGTCTCCAGCGAAGAAATGACTGTGAAAGTTTTGAAGATGTAGATAAGCCATTGTTGTATTGGATTGCATTGTATGAGGCTCTATGTTGGATGGATCTGAGGTCTATCTATCAAACAATGCTCACACTGCCGAGACCGCCCCTCCAGTGACCTTTCGACGACCCTGGGTTGGATGGAGACCTTGAAGAACAGTATCACCTAAAGCAGCGATCTAGACATAGGAAATTCACGGCTCTCCTAAGGTATTATCGATGTTTAAACCCTCCGCCAAACTGCCCAGCCAAGCCTCCTAACCTAACATGATATTATCAATTTCCTCAAAACCGCCAGCAGCTCCACGAAAACCTTTCCAAGCAGTCTGCAAAGACATCGGCATCCAGCACCAAAACACGATTGGTCTCGCGCACCTTGAAAATCAACTCGATCTATGGAGCTAGGATGGACGGCTTTGTTGACAGATGTCTCCAAGATGAACGATCATAACGAAGAACTACGACAAAAATAAAGCACCACCCCCAGATTCGCCCTCGACACGATTGTGTTCTACACATCACTACATCATCGAGGACAACCGCTGGATGCCTATATCTCTCTTCCTTCCAAAAGATCTACGAGTTCTTTGCATTCCCACTACCAACATCCCTTCGATCGCCGACCCTTCGGCCACAGTGTATAGACGACACGCCACCGCTGATGGCTCTTGTCTATACAACACACAAAAGCAGTATACATACCACTCAGCATCAAGAATCTAGCCAGAGCGAAAAGGCCGATGCCATATCCCGAATCTACGGTGGAGATGAAATTTTGGAGAAAATGCCTGCGGAAAGGGTTATAGCTGTGGGGCTTGTGACGCCTTTCGATGAGTACGTGGAACGCGAATCTACGGTGGAGAGGGCTTTACAGGGCAGACTTTGCTGGCTAGGCTATACTTGTGGGGCTCGAGGGATAGGACGTGAGAAGCTGAGGTGGGTATGCGGCTGGTTTAGAATATGTCGGGGCTGTGTGTGGAATCGTGACGGGTGGGAAACGTAGGATGTGATGACACTCCTGCTGGGCTGGACTGCTGGACTGGGAACTTTGTGGAATGAGGATAGAGGACAGGTTGATGGTGTTGTGATTGGGTTGAGGATAGGAAAGCTGGGACTGTTTCCCCTTCTAGAGATATTACTCGAGACTCATTAAGCGTCTCACTGTCGAGGAAATTTCTCTTCTCGAGAACCTCATGAATTCTCAAATAAGATCTTTTGAGAGCCGCAAGTCTGGGGCGCCATTTTATCAGCTTTTTATCATCCCATAAATGCTTGTGATTCAGTGACACGGATTTGATATGCAATTATAGTTCACTACCTCACTACCAAGCTCTCAGCAAACATGGACCGCCTAAAGGGAAGGCTGCTTCCCAAGATAGAATGCCCAGCGGAATTCCGCCAAATCGCCAGTTTCGCCCAGAATACATGGAACTATAGAAAAACAGCGAACGGACATCCCCCTCCTCTCACACCTTCGCACCTCCAATCCCTCCACTCCCCCCCTTCCCATCCCCACTAACCCCCTCCCTCGCACTCGCAGCCCCCGACCCTCCACCCATCCCCGGCGGCAGCACAATCTCCGGCAACTTCAACGGCGCCTTCGTCGCGCTCGTCAACTTCTGCAACTTCTCCCCCCTCAGCACCTTCTGCATCTCCTCCAGATTCAGCACCTCGTATTCCACCAGCGCCTTGGCCAATATATCCAACTCGTTTCGCTTTTCCGTGAGGAGGGCGGTGGCGCGCTGGCGGCCTTCGTTGATGAAGCGGCGGGTTTCGGACTCGATTTGGCGGCGGGTTTCGGGGGAGGAGTAGGAGTAGGCGGAGTGGAGGTCGACGTCGCCCACGAGGTCGGACATGCCGTTTTGGGTTATCATTTGGTAGGCGACGTTTGTTGCGTTGGCGATGTCCTGCGTGGTGTTAGCTTTTCATGTCTGTAAAGGAGGTGGCATTGGACTGACGCCTGCGCAACCACTGGTCACGTTGTCCTCCCCGTACACCAACAATTCTGCCACTTTTCCGCCCATCGAGATGTCCAACATGGCGAGGTACTCCTTTTTGGCCATGGAGACTTTGTCCATGTCGGGCATAAATGTTGTCATACCCAATGCGTGACCTCGAGGCATAATCGTTGCTTTGTATAGTGGAGTTGCCCCGAGAGTGTACATGGCCACGAGTGCGTGGCCGGCTTCGTGATATGCGGTCATGATCTTATCCTTCTCTTGTATGACGGTGCTGCGTCGCTCTGCCCCCATCATGATCTTGTCCTTTGCCCATTCAAACTCGAACATACCGACTTTCTCAAGTTTGTTTCGACTTGCGCGTACAGCGGCTTGATTAACAAGATTCTCAAGTTCAGCGCCTGAGAAGCCAATTGTGCCTCTAGCGATAACGGATTCGTCCACGTCCGCAGCTACTTGAACATTTTTCATGTGGTGTTTGAGGATTTGTATCCGGCCACGAACATCGGGCAGCGGTACAGCAACAATACGATCGAATCTCCCTGGTCTTGTAAGGGCCTTGTCCAGCATGTTTGGGAGATTTGTGGCAGCAACAATAATGATGCCCGTATCTTGAGAGAAGCCATCAAGTTCAGTAAGTAGCTGGTTAAGAGATTGCTTGACGTAAGACGGGTCTCGTTCATTGCGTTTGCCTCCAACAGCATCCAATTCGTCAATAAAGATAATGGCTGGAGCTTTTGCTCGAGCGTTGGTGAACAAATCCCGGACTCGCTTGGCACCGACACCAACGTAAATCTCATCGAACTCTGCGCCGGACATGAAGAAAAAGGGAACGCCAGCTTCTCCAGCGATGGCGCGGGCAAGCAGTGTCTTTCCAGTGCCAGGTGGCCCTGTGAGCAAGACACCTTTAGGAAGCTTTCCTCCAAGAGTATTGAATTTTTCGGGGCTCCTCAGGAAATCAACGAGCTCTTGAAGTTCTTCCTTGGCCTCCTCACATCCATGGACATCGGAGAAACGAACAGTCTGTTGCTGAGGTTGGGCTTCGTTGGCTGCTGACCCTCCAACCTTTTTCAATACACCAGAGGTCTCAACCACTAGCTGTAACACCACCAACAATACATAACCGAAGAATCCAAAGTAGAGGATAAATTTGACCCATTTGAATATAGTCGAGCCCATAGATTCGTCTACCACGACGTATAGCGGGCTGGCTTTGTCGCCACTACCAGAAGTTCCGACTTTGGGTCCCACAACTTGTCCACCCTTCATCTGTGCTGCGACTGCTTGGCCGATAGCCTGTAACTGCTCGCGTGGCATATTGTTCTGTCCTTGAAGTTGTGTGCCGCCTCCTAGAGCAGAAGCGCCTTCTGTCCTTGCGAGCTTCTCAAGGGCCCGATGATACGTAGATTCACAGGCGCTATTTGAGGCAAAGCGTCCGGTTTGAAATCTCTCGACAAGGATAGCTGGCATGTCCGCTCGAAGAAGCGCTGAATAGAAGGCGTTTTGCGCTGTGGGGCTTGCGGGATTGTTGTTCGCGGTCTGCTCCATGTGGGCGAGTAGGTTTTGTGACGAGCTACCACCAAAGAGTGTCCTTCGATTTTCCATGCTAGGGGGGCTTTTTTGTGCGTTGTCGGTGTTGCGGAATATCCTAAAAGGTGCAAAGGTTGAATGAAGTCGAGTGGTCTGGCTATTCGGCGATCTTGTAGAGATGAATGGACTTGCAGAATTGAGGATCTTGGAAGAAGCTAATTCAATCAGCGCTAGCTTTGTGATCCCAGGTTTCACAGCACATACAGGATCCTCTCATCGCAGAAACGAGGTCTTTCGTCATAGACCTTGACGGGCCTAAGGTACACAGGGCGGCAAAGGGTGTGGAAGCCAGACATTCTGGGAGCTCGCTCATCGGAGTCGGCTGGTACGATTAGCCACAATTGTCTGCGATTGAAGAGTCGTAACATACAGGTGGCTCGATTCTGGAAGAGGCTATCGACTTGAAGCCCCGTACCGTGGCTCTTCCAGCTCTTGTAGGTTTCATTTGGGGGGCTTGCCTCCGCATAGTTTTCCATGGTGCTGCTAAAGCGCCCTTCATGAATGGCAAAAGGTCAGGGGTGAGGGAAGCGAGGGTCTACGCAGAGATACAAGTCAGTTGCTGTCCGGATAGTAGCAACATTAGGTGGCGTGTACATACGGTAACTGGAGACTGGAACGCCATGACGGCGCCAGATACCGCTGAAACGCGCGGGCACGACAGGAAAAGTCAACGCAACAGGAGAGACGTAAAGAATGGGAGCTGCATGACATTCGGTGTTAAGTGGCGGCCTGGAAGTCGAGAAATGGAAGTTCGCTGTAGGGGTCCAGACTAGGTTAGCGTCGAAATCGGCATCCTTGGAACCCACTTAGAACTCAGCCAGTCCGGTGGCTTGGCACGGGCACGATTCCCCCAGCTTGATCACTTTACGAGGGCCACTTCCCTTAAACTCACTCTCTATAGAAGGGTTCAGCCCCTAAAGGACCACCCCTAAGGGAGGGCGAGCCCCTAAGTATCACCCCGAAGAAAATGTTAATCCCCTAAAGATTACTCCTTAAGGAAGGGCTACCCCCTTAAGGAATACCCCTTAAAGGCTAAACTACCCTTACTCGATAGCGGCTTAGGGAGTCTTACCTATCGAAGACTTTTACTCGTGTTATATCGCCTATAAGCTAGAAGATAGTGCCCGTGCCAAGTCGCCGGACTAACTGAGTTATAAGTGGGATCCATCCTTGTGCTAGTAGTTCCCGAGGTCTACTTACTTCTGCTTCCATGACACAACCTCGACAACCTCTACAATAATCCTTCACTATCAGGCGCAACGTAAGTTCTCTGTCCATTGACGATGAGAGACGGTCTCGAGATCTGCAGTCCTTTTTCAATGGCTCAAACAACTGGCCATGCCTTGAAGCACTGTATATATCCCAAAGCTAAAGAGGCCTGTGAATCGATCTGAAAGCCAATCGAGTCAGTCGTCTGGCCTTGCTTGGAATGCTTCTGATACGCTAGCTCCGTCATCTCATACTGTTGGAAGGAAGAGGCAGGGCGCGCTCGCTTAAAAAAGGCTTTCTAGTGTTTTGGAGATTTAGGGATGGGCACCGAGCATCATTGAAAGCGATTGGGCGTTCACCATCTCAAAGTCTTGCAATGGGGCTCTATGCATCTTCTTTGATTCAGACAGTATTTTCTTGATTACGAATCGCTCTTGACTTCCCCCGAAATGACAATGAGTCGCAGCTCAGTGTCGGCATGAATGACACTTGCTCAAATTGGTTCATCCTGGTCCAACAGAGCACTCACTGAAACTTTAAGGGTCGCTATTTCGAGTCTTGTGAATCTGGGCTCAGTAAGCCGAACCACTAACGAGTGACTCCCCCAAAAACCATCCACTTACTTACTTCACATCCTGCGCGGAGGACTTTGATCACACATCTGAGTATTTGTCCCTCTCGAAAGAGGTACAATCATAGTAAAAGCCGTCCTCTCCCACTGAGATTCGAACCTCCTTCCACACTCACCGTTGTTCTCACACGCCGCGAAACCTACATCTAGGAAGTTCCACTCCGCCACTCCCTCATTACAGCCCTCTAATATCACAGACCGTCTCGGGTTGGAGAATCATCTGAGACTCCCAGTTTCGAAAACGACCAGTTTCGCCCCTTGGATTGCTTGGAAATTCCACTAAGCATCAGGTCATGAATGCAGAATACCGTTATTGATCTGGACTTCATGATCCCGCCGCGGCGCCTCCTTTTCCGTTCTTCGAGGAGCCCGCCTTGTCAATACCATATCATTTGTGATGAAGTAGTGAATCTTAAAACGTTGGAGGGGAGTGTGTTCGAGTTGCCGTCCGTCCAATTTTGTCGATGAATCGGAATTCCAAACCACTCTGCTCGCAAGTCACCGCACCTAATTAAGAATGACAGCATACTTGATTATCACATATCTTCATTTCTCCAAGGTGGTCTGCAACCGGACTCTTTCGGAATGCTCTGTTAGCTATGATGAATGGTACTCTTCTATTTGAAATTCGCCCCTCTGACCCTGAGCTTTTCTCTTCTCATCAAAATCTAGCTTGGCTGATGCAATAATAGAAGTGTATATTTGTTAAATTGGTCTGTTCTCGAGGTGTAATGGATACATTTGCTGGGACTCCCAGCGGATTGATGATGGACATCCAGTATTTCAGTTCGGCCACGACTGCTGGCCACCTCACATGCAAGCGGCGGTGGGCGCGTAGTCTCACACACATTGGCTGAAAGGAAATGGACAGTTCAGGCCCCAGACCGCAGATGAATATCACCTGGAGGACGTTTGCGACTCCGGATGAATTTCAGTCCTGCTGCCGCTTCTTTTCTGGAAAAATAGCCAATAACACAGACTGTTAACCCAGGCACACATGAACAGTCCATTATCATGGAAGATGAATAGTTCGAGCGATTTCGAGACCATTGGTCATGGTTTCATCTCCGAGGATTGGGTCGGCAAGAACTGACCTTTTGAAGACCGATTCAACATAGCTTTCTCTCAGCAGGTGATCATGGCGAGAGTGCTGTTCGGGGTCAGAGGTAGCAGAAGCGAAGAACTTTCCTTCAAGTACTTACTCACCGTGCTTTCTTTTCGATTAGTGACACATAGGACTCTTTGGACAGGCTACGGATGGATCTTTGACTGACGCACTTACAGAGCTATCGCAAATTTGCGGATCAAGCCAAGTCTTGGAGCCAAGCATATGCGATTGCTTCATCGCTAGTAGAAATGCAGGCTGATGAGCGAATGCTCCAAATACGAGGAACCAGAGGACCCATGTCGGTCTTCAACCCTCTACGCTCACATTTCGTCTCGGTTCCTCGAACATAAGGATGTGAGTAGGGACTTTCTTCAGGCTAATATCAGCTCTCAAACAGGATATTTTATGCTTATGATCAGCACCATCGAGACCGCTTATTTTATAGAGTCTTCAGACTGTGATAGGCCATAGAATCTGAAGATCTCAAGACATTGATGGTAGAAAGTTGACTTTTCAGAATCAAAATCCATTTGCGCGCCGCCATCTTTATTTCAGGTACACTCTCGCCTTCGCCTGACTCCTTGTCCACGTCAAACAGTGGCCAACCTTCAAGGCTAAGCTAACGCTTGAGGCATTTTGGGCCAGTCCGAGAGCAAGCCTGTGGCTATTCCCGGAAGTCGATCTTGCTCGAATTACTATGATTAAGGAGATTGGTAATTTCAATTCCTATCCTCATCGACTTCTACAGATATGTTGAAAATCAAACTTTCGACATTGTCGTTTCGATCTATTCACAAGTTCCCGGCAAAGCTGGATAGATCTCCCTGGGTGACGCCGAGAGTGTCGCCACTTCACCTCGTGGACTGCAATGGTACACCAATTGGTCATGTCAGTTTCTATCGTCACGACTTCTCAGTCACTTCCCGCGAGAGCAATTACCAAGTTTAGATGTGCCACGCCATAATACCCGCCAAGACATTGTATACTCTCAAGAAACATCGTAAGAATCTTATTGTTACAGGTTACAAAAGCTAACAAAGAGTTGCGTTTTGAGGGTGTTAACAGCACTGACCACTTGCACTTGTTTTCGAAGAGCTTCCTTGGAATATACTTTATCAACATTTACTGTTCGCGTGAGCATATACACCTAAGGGTAATTGAAACTCACCCTGGGAACAATGCAGTGATGTTGCCCGCTTGCTCTGGGCCGCAGCAACTTTTCTCACTTTTAACCAGGAAAAACCTTTCCTGGAATCTCCAGGTCTAGAACTAATGAACTCCTGGACCACATGTCGTGGGCTCCGAGCAAAAAATGACGATAGACGGGGATGCCGTCGACAACTTCCCGACCCTCAAACTCGACTCGCCGCTCGCCGACATGAAATAAAAAAATGAAAGGAAAAACCAAAAGTCCGCCCGCATACGAGCCGAGATTGGAAGTTTTCCAAATGCCAGCCCATCTCAGATCCATAGACGAGCGACATTACGAAGTCTTTCAAACGGGTGCGCTTTTTTAAGACGTAGATTTCGAGCGCTTAGAGCGAATAAAAGGATCTATCTAGTTCCACGGACATTACAAATTCTCTCTTACCCCATTCATGGTAGACACTCTGGCGTCTGGCCGTTCATTCCTTGTACGACTCAACCTCCAAGGAACCCAGGCCACTTCGTCGGTCTTATGCCTTGAAGCACCATTTGCGAGCTTCAGATACCACTAAGTGTCATAGATACTGCTGTGGAAAAGTCTGAGGGCAGAACCATTCCATCGCTAGTAATTGCTGATGATTACGGCATTCACACTAGGAGAGTTGGAAGTGAGATCAAGCTGGCTTATTTTCAAGTCGTTGATCAAAACCTAAACAATATGGGGAAAATGAACAGATTATCTTACGATGACTTCAAAACCATAAGTTCCTGTATGTATCACATTCAAAAGACGTCAATCATTGACTTACAGCAATCGCCGTGGCCTTCGGGTACACGTTTACCTAGAAGACGAATGCTGCGCATATGTATGGTGCTGACCATATCAAATCTAATATGGTGTCATCAAAGCTTTGTGTATAGACACGAAAGCCGGTCGAATTGGCATCGAGGCCACTCTCAATATCAACCCTTCAACATTCGTCAAGCCTTTCTCTTTACTACGCGTCATATTTTCAATAATGTAATGCATGAAGACAGCTCTATTATTAGAAAAAGCCTTCGAGCTTAGATATGACACAGCTCGGCTACTCCCCAGCGGTAAGTTTATGAAGCCTATATATTTGTCTTGCTTCATTACTTTAGCCTCCTTTTAATCTTAAAAGACACGTCCTCAAGACCTGAATTTCGACGTAGCTAATGGCTGCTGGCTTCATTGTCCTTTTGCTATGATGTACTGAGTGCTGTAGTACAATTCGTACTTCGATGTGACGTATATTAAGATGCAGTGTATGCTTTGCTTTAATCCAAATCCGGATTTCATGTGGTTCATGCTTTGAATAGATGCAAATACTTACAGAACCCTTGTATAGGAATTTTCGCGCCTGAGGGCACAGTTTACTATAGAGACCACCAGGTCTCGTCCGTCCTGAAGATTTAATTGGTTACCCAGCAGACCCAGGCCCTTCTTCTGTGATAGCTCACTACTATGTATTATAACCGGCCATTCCACCGTATGAAATTGATGGTGATTTGAAGAATGATATCAGAGCATCAATTACCCCATTCGAAATCACCGACAGTTCTCGGCCGCGAATTGGAAAAGTCACTTGAATCTGGTCAGGCTCGAAACTCCCAGATGGAAATTCATCTTGGGATCGCCCAATACCAAATAATCGGCAACATCAGCGATAAACCATTCCTGTCCGTGAACTTCAATCAAAGGTGTTGTAACCCTAGTGCAGGAGACGAGCGATTTTTCCGACAAATCTTGAGAACCTGATAAAGAGATGTTGATTGCACTCTTCATACTATTTTAATTGATCGGACCAACTTGGGCGTGATCCTGGGTCAATTGAGAGTCTCTAGCAGCGAGGAACGACTGAGATGATCAGTGACTAGTTCTCGCCAGTTTCTCATCAATTAACGCTATTGCCTTCCAATTTTTCCAAAACAAGCTCTGAGACAATGACGGCTTACCAAAAGGCCATATGGAAACTACTGGCAACGCAGGGAAGGAGCAATCTCACCTGAAAATACACCCTCTATACTAAGCAACTCCCGCGCATATTTCACTGCTCACGAACAATTGGTTCATTCACCAAGCAAGAGTTTGCGTCTTCAAAATGGCTTGTCCGGCATGAAGGAAATGAGTCTAAACAAGTGTGAATCTTGTTAAGTCTTTCAGTATTACAAGATATACCAAGAGCAAGATATTCTGCATTGAGCGCATGATACAGCTGATCCCATTCCTGATTATTTCCATCTTCAATGGTTTCATTAGAGTCGATGGGAGCCCACAATACACTTCCTCTACCAGCACAAATATCCCTGATCGTCGTCTTTGTATTGAAAAGTCAAGAGGCAGAAAGCTGGTCGGAAAGAGTCACACCCTTCGTTTTTAAGATCGACGCGATATCCACTTGCATCATGCCATTTTCATCGAGACTTGAAATGTTTGTTTCGGGTGTACAAGCACATAAAGAATTCCGTGAGGGGATGGATTCACACAATCACTAATCGTGGAGAGACAAGTGCTCTCCGAGCAGAAAAGAAAGCAAAAATCTCAAAGTAGCGGGTCTCTCGATTGTTGGGCTGGTGATGCTCGTCATATGAGAGTGGGCTGAATTAATTTATGCTGAAGATTCGAGTGAGATCACTAATTGACCTGGAATGAGAAAGATGTTCACATTAAACCCTACCACATGTTGAGCGAAAGATCCAGCCTCACGCAAAAAGCGCAAGTAGCTTGGAACGCTCATGATCTCAAATGAGCACGTCGAGGGCATGTGACGCCTGCTGAGATTCACCACTGCCAATCACATTTCCAATATTGGAGCAGAGATCGAGGACGTTGTCGCAGAAAAGACATTTTTCGTGTTTCGTTGTACCCCTGAATTCTGTCACATCTAGAACAACTCAGTCGAATCCCCAATACGACGCACACTGAAGCAAGATGGTTGGCACGCCGTTTCTTTGGTTCGCCATGGATATAATGAAAGAGATAGCCGGCTAGCGATGGTCAGCTCGAGACAAAGGAACGAGAAGATATCGGTGGCCAGTGGTATGTGAGAAGGGAAATTGAAGAAGTCCTAGACGACTTTGAAAACAAGTTCGAGAACCGAAAAGAATGCTCAAAGCCGGCATCCAAGAGATCATTATGAATCTCCATTTACTTTTTCGATCCATAATCACGGATTCCGCCGCAGCAGTGTTCCAGAAATTGAAAAGAGAGTCATTCAGCGCTCACCAAGAAACGAGAACACATGCAAACACAACGAATTCCAACAGAAGAGGGCTGTGCCGTGTTGGTTGTTCCATGAGCTCGAGTCAAGATATCTTTACTTATACTCTCATCGTGAAAGCAGTTTATGAATTTTCTATGCAAGCCAATTCCTACAGCTGCGGGTTTCTCTTTGTCACATCTAAATGAGGTTTTCTTTTGGTGCTGGCTGATAGAGAGTTACGACTAGATCTAATCAGCGTGAGTTCTTCTCATTCACGTATTTGTGGATTGTCTTATCGCGTCGCAACAAATTGATCCAAATTTTTCTGTCTTTTTGACTTTTTCTGGATATCTTGAACGCTCGGACAGGGATCGCAAAATTACGACACAATCACAACTCTGATCATCATGTAGGATTGTCCGTTTTCTCGCAATCCCAAATGGTACATGGTCACAGAGCGATATCTACGATAGCTTCGAAGATTAGCTTCGCCAAGCTACATGCTTCCTTCATTGATCTTCGGCAACAATTACAGAGTGCTCCTGAGAGCCCCTGTGGACAACAAACTGAACGGGCCATGCTCAGCATGGCTGCCCATCGTCGCCTCTGCCAGGAAGCTTCCAATCCTAATCTGGGCAACCTTTACAATAAATCGTGTGGGGTGTTGTTAGCGGTGGATACCTATTACACGAAAGGTCAAGTTGGTCACCATGGATTACGGTCATTAGTACGGACTCCAGAGTATGAGACTAGACTCCAACACTTCATGAGCGACATTTAAAGTCGTAAAAAGTGAGATGGCCCGCCAATCCCAGCAGCGACTGATACCACACTCTTTCCCGTATAGTGATGGCGTTTAGGAGAGCAAACAGGTGACGTTCTCGATTCTTTTTTCTTTTACCCTCCGAGTGCAGATTTTCGTGCTTCTCCTCTTCTCAACCTTTTCTTTGTTTCATTCTTGTCAATGTGGTATCAATCGCCTTGGAAATATTTTGTGATTGATACGCGCAGCCTCAGTAACAAGAGTAAAAGCAAAATCCAGTCTTGATCTCAATGATGCAGATCTCTTCAAGCTGTTGTTGACTTAATGGCAATTGTTTCACCAATCGCGAAGTACCTGGAAGACCATGAATCTATTTACGCAGGCAATTCCGTGACCACTGGCATGAGGCTGACGAAAAATTCTGGGAGGATCGAACGAATCTGCGATGGTGGAAAGTGAGCGCAGTCCGTCAATCGTGAACTTGGACAACCTGGATGGATCGTCTCGTACCACGTTCTCGCTACACTCAATCCGAAGACCAGTACGACTCACAGATACTGGTTTGGGACTCCTCTTATTCCATTTTTCCGGTCAGCTTCGCCCACCGTCTAAAGCATAGCAATCGCCGATGTAGGCGCGAAATTTCGGGAGGGTGCTAGGTAATGCCTACCGTCCAAATCTCATTGCGTCAGGTGAAGTCCTGCTTGTGGAGAATCCTACTTTTTATTTACCAATGACATAGGGGTTTGGGCAACATTCCCGATAGCAATACAGTATGTTACAAACTCACTGCAATCTCAAGCATAGACGAATGGTGCGCGGACCACATTGGGGGCTGCGCGAGCAAGATGGTGTGCTCGACACGGAGAGATATCGTCATGAGAAACAAGCCGAAAGGAGGTCTATCGACTACCCGCTCTTGCCACCGGTCAGCAACATTTGCAGCAAATTCAAGGACCATTGCGAGTCCTGCCTTGGCCAGATAATGCCCAGCTGGACACCGTACTATCGCGGTGTCTAGAACTCGGAATCACAATCCGCAAAAGAGGGCACCACCACTGGGACAAGTATGGAGTCCTAACGCCAGTGAGAAGACCAGCCGATGACTCGTTGCTGAACATCCGGACAATCTTATATTTGAATTGAAGCTTTTCGACAGACAAAGCCTTTTGACACACCTGAAGCCAAGAGGATTCGCGGTGCTAAATCAATCTCGTTCCTTTCTCTTGTCTCATGAATAATCTGCCATCGATAGAAGGCTAATTTTCTCTTGTATCGGAATAGAGGAAGAAATACTAAGATCTCTTAGATAGTGGAGCGTGGAGTGTGAGCCAGGGGTTGATTTGGCCGGCTCAGCTCGCATTCGCGAAGTTAATATCCCTTCCCAAATCGGTCTATCTTTAGGCGTATCAATCCGGTTTTCATTGAAAGAGCGTTAGAAATCTCTCCAATAGGAGCAGTACTATTCACCATTTCATTCCTTTTCCGAAACTCGTCAATTTCGTTGCAGACCATCATATCACCGCTTATCAAAGCTTTCAAGCGCTGTGGAAGTACGAAACCAAAGACAACACCAGCGATCGAGCGGGTCGTGAATCAGGGGAGTATGGCTTCCTAGCTCGTCAGAGAACAGACGAAACGCATCATTACGATCAAAAGAATTTGCTGACATGGAAGAGATCATCAAAAAAAAATTCAAATAACGGAAACAATATTTTGCGATATGAGCTATCATCAAAGCTGGTCATTTTCAGAAATTGGCAAGTCTTTTCGCTGCGTTCACGATGGCGGCAAGTGCGTCCATCGTCATCTCCTGCCGAAAGCCATCTATGAAAGTCTCATCCGCATCGGCTTGCGTCTTCGACGAAGCGCTCTTGTATAAGACCGAGGAACCTCAACCTCTCAAGTCATTTAAAGAGAAGTCAAGAACCAAAAGACCTATGCTTTCTTCCGCTACCTCCACGCGAAAATCCTTTAAACAAAAGACAGTTCACTAAAGCCTCACAGAGAGGAGAGAGTGTGCCTACATAGACTGTTCTCCAAACTCACAGGAAAGAACGCTCTCCAAAATCGAGAAAATCACGAAACGATACGAGACCGAAGAAATTTGTCTCGAAACGAGTACTGCAACAAAGACGTCGCTGACCCTGGCGGATTGACGCCTCGATATTCGCATGTAAAAATGCCAGGCTTGCTTTGACGGTCGATTCCGTCGGAGCAAGCTCAAGCTGCGAAAGAAGCCATCCCACCAGACACCTTCGTTCCGACGGTCTTTTTCCGGGAGGCAGCCTGCAGTTGATCATGACACTACCAATGGAGCCCTCGCTTGCGACAGAAACCAATCCGATGACTGTCGCAGGAATATCACAACCCCACCGCACACGATCATCGCAACTCCTCGCCCGGTGAGTAGCATATAGTACATCGAGGATCCGGGGAAGTGGAGAATTGCTGCGACAATGCTCATTGTCGCTTTGTGATATCCTTCGCGATCTTGAGAGATGACCACGACTGCGCATGCCGGGCTTCTGTTTGATATCGTTCAAAGGAAGGAGTTCATTTCTTTTCTGGGATGGCGCCCAATAACAACGTCCCTTCTACCATTTAGCAGGAAGACGGCGATAGCGTTATTCATTCAGCATGCAGACTTTGCTTTTCCCGTTTCTTTTTTTTT
>JAABUI010000414.1_pt1 | contig 34256 bp, 31 predicted proteins | sample 5559111 | NCBI WGS metagenome assembly JAABUI01 (sample SAMN10711870, study PRJNA513365) | rock metagenome | isolation source: Antarctica rocks | place: Antarctica: Victoria Land, Buttleship Promontory | reverse complement strand
TCACGATCGCTTCGCTGTCCCAGAGTCGGAGCCGACCCTTGATCTGATCACTGCTGTCCTTCTGATGTATGTTCCAACCTTCCGCAAGTCTCGCACAAATCACAAGGGAGTCCCGCAGCTTCTCTTCGCTCTTTGGCTTCTCGATCCAAATCTAGCGATTCTTGCATGCTCTGATCAGAGGCAATCGTTAGCTGACCGCCTCGCTGATGCACCACTATCTCCTCGGCCGTAGGAGTAGCGTGTTCACCGCACATCATTGCTCCGTTGGCCAGGAGCCATCCGTCCACCAATTCGCCCGAAAACTGGATCTTCTCGAGTGCCAATTGACTTCCGGCCATCCGATTGATAAGAGTGTGCCACCTTCCCCCTCTGAGATGCATGGATCCAAGCCGAAGTTCTCTCAACGTGTCGTGAACCTCCAAAAATTCCAGAAGTACCCACTGGAGTATATTACCACAGGAGAGACTGATTGAGCGTAGACGATGGTATTTGGAATGAAACATTTGGCCAAAGTCGTACAACGGATCTAGAACGAGCTGATCCGAGACCCCAAAGTTCAGTGTCAATGTTTCAAGATTCCGCGCAAAGAAAAGGAAGTGTTGCAATCGATCGACTTGTATTGCCATGTGCCCTGGGTCGACGGCCGGCAGCGTCACCTCTAGAGCGGAAAGGAACCCAACACTGTTAATTATAGGTTGAAGGCTTGCGAGGTTCTTGGTTTTCTCCAATCCTATGCACAAGGGGCTGTTCCAGAATGCTGCCTTGCTTTTGAGCGATTTCACTCTCAAAGATGGAGAGGCTTGAATATCATAAAGAAGGAAACTCATCTGAAGCGACCTTATGGCTTCAAGATATCTCTCGAATCTTTCTGGTTGCTTAGGCCTACCCAGCAAAAGCTCAATTGATTCCAGGTTCACCAGTTGTCGTACACAGTGATGGAAGATCGACCATGAGTACAAGCGATACTCCTCACCCAGATCATACGACTGACGCCGACGATCCACCATACTCTTGAGATCCGTGGTGTTTCCAACCACCCTAAGAGTTTTTATCTCTCGGCAGATCATAGGATTCCTTGTGACCGTTTGGAAGCGGTTGAATGATGCCTCGTGCAGGTGAATCTGCAGTGTGCCGTGCCGCCGAAAATAATGCTCATCGCCAATGTTGGTATACCACGGATCTAGAAGACTCCAAGGTCATTATTCCATTTGCTGATCAGTACAGATGATAGGCTTGCAGAATGCAGTCTCCCAAAACATGTCCTAATTGGCAAATGACATAGGCAGGGAAGAGCAATTCTCGCGCAAACATGACTTACGTGTACAACGAAAGCTACCCAAGTCCTTTTCGTCGAGGAATTCGCAGATTTTGTGAATCAACTCCACCGGAACATCGTGCAAGCCCCTCGGATGGCGTATGTGATTCATCGCCTCAAGACGCACCAGGATACTGGTGGGATATGATAGAACAGGTACTGAATCGGGCAGGCTCGGCAGGTAGACTGACAGCTACTGCATTGACATGCAGAAAGTAAGTGAGCGGTAGGAAGGCTTGGAAGCGCCAGGAGATCAAGGGAAGCCGGTAGATTGAGTGGGTGATCAGTCGTGCGTTTGTGCAGTCATGGGCGCTGAGACTGGTGGAGCAGCAGAATCTCGCCTCCTTACCAATCTCAAGAGGCCTTTCAGAGTATCCTGAGGGCTCGTAGGCGAAAAGCGCCTGGCGGATGATTTGCGTTCTCTTGAGTTCGAGCGATGAGCAGGCACAGTGGGGTATGGGTTGGCCAGCGGAGGCGTTGATGCCTATCATAGGTTGTTGTGTTTGTGATAAATCATAGCTAAGGTGAGTTGAATGAATCTTTCGTAGATTGAGTATATCTTCTGTGTACTCGGAGATTGGAGGTGAAAGTTGTGTCCAGACTTAGAAATAGCTGGTGGAAAATATAAAGGTTGTAGCACAGAGAACGTGAAATTTACATTTATCCTCAGCCCATTGCCTCGGCTTGGTTCATGCTTCTTTTTCTTAATGGGAATGAATGAAATGAAAATCGAGGAAAGAGGTTCCACTTGACGATTCCTACCAATTCACGGAGCTTATGAAAATTCGAACTGGGGGGACCCACGGGACCCACCTTTTACACTTTGTTGAGCAATTGTCCACGCCTTCGCCATTCACCATCCCAATGTGATATTGGTGATCGTTTCTCGGGAGAGAGAAGTAGAATGGGCACTCAATTCACTACCAAATGCCGAACCATTTTTTCAAGGGCTTTTTCTTGCCTTCCCAGTCGGCATACGTCGGCTTCGAGTTTTCGCCACCCGCTTCTATTGTGCCACTTTCTGTAGGCTTTTCAGGTACGGCCGTTGCAGGCCTCCTCGAAACCGGTCCATCGGCCTTGAGCGATGGGCCAGGAGTCTCCTTGTCACTCCGAGCTGTCCATGCGAACCAGCCATCATTCTCAATGTTATCGCTTTCCAAACCATGCGCTCTCCGATAAGTGCTCCTCTTCTGCACATCTTCCACGTCCATTTTGCGCATCTCCGCTGTTTCATAGCTAGTCCGCGCTACGTGCAATCTGTAGACTTCAAAGGCTCGGGAGCACGATGTGAGCGGACGCGAAAGGAAATCGCCTGCTGATGGCAGTTGTTCTCGAAAATCGCTAGCTTGCTTCCAATTCTCGTAGGCCGTGATAGCGGCAAGAAGGACGAGGATCCCCTAGAAGAACGAATCGTTCAGCCTGGACATTCGCATGAAAAAGAAAGGGATGGTTTTATGAAAAGAGGTTTATACACACCAGACTAATGGATGAATGTATCGAACGATTAGTGAGAAACCAGTGCATAAAGCTGCCTGGCGAAGGCATCATGTTAGGATACTTCTTGGTCGCCTGTTCGGTCTTTTGGGTCTGAGTGAGTTCTGGTCCATAATGGCGCGGAACGTGTTGCTTCAAGCGTTTGCCATGGGAAGGAGGAACGAATTTGGCGGGTTTCTCAAGGCGTATGGTCTTTGGCACTGCATCCGCCGAGGCATATCTACATTGGGGCACTCTGAGATGCGCTGTCCTCGAAGCTCCACTGACATGCGAACAATGTATAAGAGGACGTAGGTGGCCTTTGGGTGCGAGAAAACGTGGACGTATAACACTCATAGTTGTTGCAAACAAGACCCCTCCGAAGAGATAGGATCCTACACTTTAGCTTGATATAAAGTCTTGGCAGCCCTATAAGGCGCGGAAGGGATATCAAGCTGCCGCGGATGCCAAGAAAATTCGGATTTTGATACGCCAGGAAATAAAACTATAACACGCCGGTGATGGTAGCTTCGGTCACAAATTGCAGGAAGGAGCGGATTCCTACACTAGTTTTTTCATCTGAACAAGATATGCTTGATGGATTCTTTACTCTCAGTTATGTCGAGCCTTTGACAATTTCTTTTCTCACATATCTGTTTGCTTTCCACCATCAGACCATGGCGATTTCATGAACTTGGCGAAGAGACTCGTGAGCCACAGCCTCATCCCACTGCTTGTCTAGTCTCCTGAATTCAGACGTGCTCTCCACAGTATAACATGAACTGCACATAACCCTCCTTGGACAACCAAGACACTACCATGGGTGTGGCTGGATTCGGTGAGCGTTGTTGAGTATGTCAATTATTCGAAGACATCTTACATTTCCTTCCCATGTCCAGAAAGTCCCCGTATCCTGTATAGTCTTCTTCTCTACGACCTGAAGCATGCTCGATACCGAATGCTCTGCAGTGATAATCCCTTCAATTTCCCAGCCAACGGATACATTAGCCATGTCGCTTTATATGATCAGCACGAGGACATGCTTTTGGAAAAGAGAGAGTCCGAACGTTGTCACCTCGCCTGGATGCATCGCCAGGATAGTGGTGTGTATCATTTTCCTTTGCAACTCCGCTGCCATATGCTGGAAAGGCTTAACAAACACCATGCAATAGCTAGTCAAGCATAGAGCTCACCCGAAGCATTTGATTCAGGGCAGCTTTGGACGCAGCATAAGCAGCGAATCTATGTCAATCGTTCAGAACGACGACGTGCACAGGCATTACAATATCATACCCATCCTCGAAGGCTCGAAAATCACTGGTAGATCCAGAGTCGCTTGACATGAAGGTGATAGTTCCTATAGGAATGCGAGTCTGCAAGAGCTTTTGTGCAGTGATGATTGGACCGACAGCATTTGTCCCGAGATGCTTCGAAAAGGCATCAAAGGATCTGTTGTAATTAGTATAGGATCTTGCCTGAACGTATTTGAGGAGAAGCTTACAATTCAGTCGCTCGCTATACAGTCAACGATCAATCGGCAATTAGAAATAGAGAGCTGGGCATACATTTGGATATTCCAAAATACCAGCATTTAGAATGACATGATCAATTCTATCAATGTTCCTCATTGCAACTATCTCTTGAGCAAAACTCTGATGTTTTAATCAGGCTTAGAGGCTGAGACTTTATTAGACTTGTGCACATACTATGATGCTAGCCTCCGAAGCAACATCACATTCTAGGAGATGGCAATTAGCCCGAGGCGCTGCGCCGGCGAGTGTCCACAAAAGGGAGGCCTTGGTAGGATCTCGAACTGTTGCATAAACGCGGTCACCGCGACCAAGAAGTTGGCGCACCCATTCGAGGCCAATGCCTCGACTCGCCCCTACAACAACCCAGACAGCCATGGTAAATGCTTACCAAAACTGGACAGGATCATGCAAAGGGAGTCAGCACGTATACAAACCGTAGCATTAGCCAGGGAATCAAAGCGGACATTTAGGAGGCAAAAATGCGCCTAAGAAATTCGGCGACGCGAGTCATGTGATGAGCGAGAGGAGGTTCTTATTTCTTAATTCGAGATCGGGAAGAGCCGGCTTGAATTGCCTCGCATTTGATTGGCTGCCGGAAGCAGTGACCGTCATTTATTCTAAATTCTTTCTTCTTTCGCCGCCAACCTCATCTTTATTCCTACACACAACCGTGACCTGCCTACACACATCTACACACACGTTTACACACTCCTCACTATGGCGAAAGGAGCTGAGTCTTTCAAGGACGGTACGCCTTCATTCTCTTGTCTCGCGACACCGTTTCCATCGCAGACCTCGAAACGCCCCGTTGTATCCACACCTCAAATCACTTTGTTGAGGGCTGCCATTGCGGCAAAATGTTGTCATCGTGATCATATTGCGATTTATCAATAGTGGCCGGGGGGCCTCGCCCTCAATGGCGTTTGTGCGACAGTTGCCCAAGGATGTGGCAACTACAACAAGTGGATCAAGACAGGACGTGCCGCTGACATCTATGAATCAGGTGACGACAAGAAGGGTGCCAATCTTTTCAAGGTATATCCACAATCTCGGAGCATGAATTGCCGGACTCATCAGCTATGGCCGAGACTGACAACAACAGACACGTTGCGCACAGTGCCACAACCTAGCCGCAGCCGAGGGTAACAAGATCGGGCCCAATCTCCATGGGTTATTCGGGCGCAAGACTGGTCAAGTTGAAGGGTTCTCCTACACCGATGCCAATAAGCACAAAGCAGTAGAATGGAAGGAGGACACTCTGGTACGAAGTCAACAGTTCATTCTTACGCTACCCGGGGCATAGCTGATGATCATCCAGTTCGAGTACCTCGAAAACCCAAAGAAATATATCCCCGGCACCAAGATGGCGTTCGGTGGCCTTAAGAAGGCTAAGGATAGGAATGACCTGATCACGTATGCAGTACCCCATGACGCTGCAGAATCCTCGCTGACTATGACACAGCCATCTCCGCAATGCGACCAAGTAAAGTGATCTCAGCACCTGCATAAATCTCCACTCTCACACCACCGCCTTCTTCTTGGTGGACTCCTCGCAACATGTATTCTAGCTGTTAGACTCGAATAGACGTGGAAGGCCTTGTTGGAAATGCTTCTAGACGGTGGAATTGACTCTTCGGACAAACACGGCATGGTTCATATCGTTGATGCCCGGCTCAGGCAATGGACAACTTGGGGGCTGTTGTAAATATTGCTAATCCAGTCTTCTTTGTCTAAGTGTCGCTTCATTCTAAAACCCTGGGGCCAAACCCAAGGTTTGAGAAACCAGATCACAAGGCTTTGAGTTCTTTTGCACGATATGATATTCGTCAGTGCTCCAGGCAGAGTCCTCGTTCATCTGATTAAGGGAGCAAGCAAGTCCTGCCCATATCGATTCGTACACGTAGGATGGCTTCCCGTTCGGAAGCCCTTGCATAGCGCGTCCACAGCCAGAGCTTCCGAGGGTTCGTCCGCGTTGATTGGTGTGCCAAGCCTGCACTATTCATCCGCTCATGCTGCACCAGCCATCTGCATTTCGGAGACCTCAATAGAGACCGCCGTCATGATGCCCCTCACTCAGTGTGAACCAGTCTCCCAACAACATCAACCGCAAGCTGAGTCACACAGTCTGAGGTGCCACAAAGCGCATTGGTCTTATCATAAGCCTTTGCGCCCTAAATAGCAAGGTGTAGCACCCAGGCAACTGCACCTATAACACTCTGGTAGCACAACGACAGACACCCTCAACTTGCAGAATCATTCTCCTTCCGTGAATGGCACAAGCCATGATGGCAGCGAACCACCAGGGGAGCCCGCAGCTGTGCGACGATCACCCATCGCTATCAGCGTCGCTAGAAGATTTTGAGCAGAGTCCTCGTTCGCCCGTATTTGGTCTCCCGTCGCAACATTCGGGATTCAAATCAGAAGAGTCAGATTCAGAAGACGAACCGACCTCGGAGCTTTCAGGAGAGCCGTGGTCGCCGCCAGCATGGAGACAGCAGAAGACTGCCGGTGGATGGTATCAACATCAACCCTATCCGCAAGATAAGAATCTCGTGAAGGCTTCCGTCAGTGCGTCACGCTCCAGAGGCACCAGCCCGAAGTACGAGAGCGCTCAAGAGGATGAAGGGGATATCACACTGGCAGCAAAAGTTCCGTTACCTAGGGGCTCTGTATCGCCAGTAAAAGAACGATCGCCGAGCGTAGCCCCTGAGGACGAATCTGCATGGCCAAGTCCATCTCCATATCCAGAAGGAGAAGAAGAGTTCAGTCCAACATTTGGGCACACCGAGCAGGCAGTAGCTGTACCTGAGAATTCAAATAATTGTGGGCTTCAAATAAGAAGATACTCTTGGTGTTTCACTGACTTCCTCTAAGACATTCGTTTTGCTTTGCGTGCCGAAGTACAACAACGGACAGAGCCTATCGAAGCAGCACTGCTCTGGTTACGCACCTATTTCAAGCACATCTCCAAGTCATGGAGCTCCCTTTCGTCAACCATTATGATCCTCGTTCTTATATACACTTCTCTTCGTATGCTCATCCAAACGCCATCACAGCAACCGGTGCCGGATCTCGTCAAAGTGGCGGGTCTAGCCCGCTCCTTCGAGCCCTTGATCTTCTATTCTGAGAACGGAGTTCGCCAAATTGGAGATCTGCAAGAGACTGGAGTCGCTGTGTGGGATCTGGGCGAATCCGTGCGATATGCCAACATGACCTCCGCCCCAGTCATCGTTTCCGAGCTTGACTCACTCAGCGAATCCCTAAAGACTCTCTCTATAGAGATGACCAAATTCTTTGCGAACGTGGATGGCGATATTGATGGGATACTGATTGTAATGGACTGGGCCAAACGCGAACTATCTGCACTTTCCTCCCACCCATCCACTTCCTTGAGTTCGGCATTCACAAATGTCCACGATCTGCTATCGTACGTTGGCCTTTTGCAAAATCCTTCCACTGGCCTCCCAACGACTATTGGCCGTGTCTTCACTGCTATCTTCGGTACGACTTATGCGCAGCGAACGACACAGACTCTCCAGCGTACTTTCAACGAATTCCTTAGCGTGCTTGAAGAGAGCATTAATACTGAACTCACCTACTCCACTGCCCTGTTCGCTCTTTTCGAGAGCATAGATCGGCAATTTCTAAATCTACAGCGCACAGTCATCCGCGAAAGCGATACTCAGGAGCGTCTTGAGTCGGAATTTCTTTCCTCACTTTGGACGAGGATCGTTGGCGCGGACACTGCGATGCTGAAAAAATATGAAAAGAACAAACAGCTTCTCGCATCCGTCAGATTGAAGACTACTCAAAACAAATCCCTCTTGGTCGAGCACAACGGCAAGTTGCTAGCGCTAAAGGGGAACTTGGAGACATTGAGGCGGAAATTAGTCAGTCCTTTGGTCAGGAGAAAAGATGGTAGTACCATTGGGGTCGAGGAGCAAGTCAGGGGTCTGGATGGAACATATGAGCATCTGAGGAGAGTAAGGGAGAAACAGAAGGGCAGGGTGTTGGAAGTGCTCTATGGAGCCGGTGGGAGGAGGAGTGTATTGGGAAGGGAGGGAGTAGGAGAGATCGAAGGGGCATGAATGTCAAGATGCCGGGACGATGGAGCACGACTACGATGTTCACGAGGACGGCGTGAGGCGTTGATACAAGTCTTTGTTCTGGAGTATGAGAGCTTCCTCATGGTACGCCCAATGGATGTTTGAGTTTGGATAGCTCAGGGGAATGCATTCATTGTCTTTCCATCAGCTCATTTGACGTGATTGCCAACCAGAGTGACCACTCATTGAGTACTTCTCGAAGATGTATTTTAGCCCAAATGTGGACGCAATTAGGATTACTGTCACAGCGAAGAAAAGCCAGCAAGGTTTTCTGGGAATGATTACAAAGGTGGAGGATGTGTGAGAAGGCAGATTGTTGGACCGGTTCATTGAATAGAGTCAGTTGGCTCGTTTCCCTTCTGAAGATTGATCACAGATGTTGTCTTTCCTAGCGTAATTTTGACACTGATGCTGGAATTCCGTCGCAGTCACGTTTGTTGCAAATGTCTTTTATCCCCACAATGATCCAACTTTCACGAGATCTACGACCTTTGATGAGATATCATGGATGGTAAGAAACCACCAGCGGGAATCTCCCCTAGGATCAATCCGAAAGGAATCAAGATCTGGTCTAAAGCAAGTCTTATCCGGGAAAACCCTTAGAATATTGCATGTTGATGGCAGGAATGACGGAACGATTTGAGGGACCGAGGGACAAGGCAGATGAGATGCTGCCTTTCCAAGTGTCTGAGGTCCAAGCACAAGGTTGACTTCCCAGTCCCCGACGTCCCCGACCCGAAGTCCTGGACTCTTTTCCCGGGGAAAGCCCAAATATATCAACATTTGTGGGGACAAAGCCTGAAAAGAGGCGCTAATATTTAGGGTGATCGCCCCTATCTCTCGCAGTCCGGTGGCCTCCAAGGCGGACCGGCTCGAATGTGAAATCCTCACCAAACTGTTTCAAGACGACGTCTTTATTGTTCGCTGATTTGCCGACGGCTCTGATGGAGCAAATTGGGGTGCGATTGCGGTCTCCTGGGAAGACGCCAGGCAATACGATCTCTTCTGCACGACAAGAGAATGTTTCTCGCTCGCCATCGGTTGGCCACTCGGAGGCGAGAACAAACCAGAGGTGGCGGTGACGGACGCTTCTGTCATCCATATCCATCACAAGAATATGGCCAGTCTTTAGCCAAAGCCCCTCTGAATCCTCTTGTACGACCCATCTAAGGCTTGCAAAGCGTCGTAATTTACAGTACATGGGAGGTAAGGCCGTGGGGGTAATTTTGGCCTTGGAAGAGGGCATCTTAGAATCTGGAGTCGACATGTTTTCAGGAGGATGACCATCTGGATAGCTGATTGCTCCTGAAGCTGTGGCTGCCAAGTCGAAAGGACTAGTGAAACCAGGAATCTTTAACGTCGTGCGGCCATATATCTTCCCTTAGTATGAAGAGTCCTTCCCAATATAGAGCAGCCTCGTTCTTCGGAAGAAACAGAACCCCACCCGCCCGAGAGCAAAACAATTTACCGAAGAAGTTTTCCTTGTAAAGACAATAATGAGGCGTCTGCATGCCCTACTCACTGGCCTTTTCCTTCGCTTGATTGCCTCTTCAATTCTGTGCTGAAGCCGATGTGAGAAAGCCCAGCTGAGTTTTCTTGCACGAATACGAGTTCCAACATTACCTACTTGCAGCATTCGAGGCAATCGATGATCATCTGCTGAGGTGGTAAATGATCACATTTTAGAAGACTCCCACGACATGGATGCCCCGGTAATGTAGGCTCTCGCAGGAAATTAGAAAGTTTCTGATTCTATGACGTTTGATTATTCCCCCCTCATCTCTGCACATCCATCCACCCAGTGGTCTCATTCCACACCTCTCCCGTCTCCAGCCCCTCCCCCTCAACCTTTGGCTTCATAGTCAGCCCAATGACCTTCTTGGGCCCCACAGCAATGAATCCACTCGTCTTCTCAGTCGAATACGGACGCACACACTTGTGAAACAATCGAAGCACACTATCTTTCAATTGATACAGTGCGAAATCATCTTCAGCGCCGGAATCCTCTAACACATCTAATTCTATAACGCACGAGAATTTTCCTACCACAAAGGGCAGAGGGGCGTAGCCAGGGGGTGGGATCGAATACTTTGGCATTCGTTTCCAATGGTAGTGAGTGCGTGAGATGGTAGGCCAGTCGAGAAGCGATTTCATGGCTGCGATGCAGTCGGAGGGGAATGATTGGAGGGTATTGGTGGTGTTGTTTGGAGCATTAGCTACTCCTTGGACGGGGAAGCAGGTTGGCGTGGCTCCGCCAAGGAGGGTGGCGGTCAAACTTGGTAAGGTGGATGATGATGGGATGGACAAGTGTTCGTTTCCAGGCATGGGGTTAGTGGCGACGTAGGTAATGTATGAGAGGACGCTGAGTGTGATCCATGGTATGTGTATCTTAAAGTGCATACTCCCTGAAATTCCTGTAGGCTATAGAGAAAACAATTCGAGAGAAATATCAAGAACAATCATACCCCCACCTAGAAACCGACTCTGGGATCCGGGTTATTACTGACTTGCGGAATTCAGGAATCTAGGCACGGGTAGCGATGCTGTCGGCAGGGTAGTAAAGACCAATGCTTGTTTCCGCGGCCTATGAGCCAAGGTGCCGAACACGTACGTGAGTAAAAGCCATAGGCTGTGAGCCTCAGCCGCGTCTTCCGCAAGTTAGAGATGGCATACGCGACGCCTCAATGTTCAGGGTTTCGCGTTATCGATAGATCAAATTTGAGCGATCGAGACTCCATTGCCAACAACTGGACCCTGAAATCGTTGGACAACAGCTGCATGTAGTCAATCAGATTGACAGCACTGTAAATGATAAAGTGATTTGGTAGGTTAATACTATCATGGATATCTTATTTGATCGCACCACCTCGAGAGAACCTGTCTCTAGGCTTTCTACGAAACTTTGAAGCTATAGCTGTTTGAGCACCTGAGCCGGCAATGGTAAATTGCACCGACAATACCCCTCGCGCAGGTAATGAAATCTGGACGGTATCGTCCTTTGATATAGTCGGTAAAGTCACGCTTTTCCAATCATCGCTGGCTGTCGTTTGTGTCATACCGACCAGCTTGCCTCCCGATCCAGGTAGCTTCAGATTGATGGTCTGCGCAGTCGCATTACGATTGATGAATATCGAGTTCCAAGTATTGTCAATGCCTTTCGATGCCATAGCTACAGTACCATATGGAAGGACTTCATTCGGGATATCATAGCGTACAGAGCCCGGGCGAATGAACGTGGTGAAGTGTTTAAATACCCAGAAGCGTTTCGTCAAATAGAATTCATAGTTCTGGTTGGTTGAATATGCGCTGTCGAGAAAAATGAGGGCGTCATTCCATCCATTGCCGGACTGGTAGGTAGACGGGCAGGTTGGGTCGGCGGTGGGGGAGCACGGCATCATGGTACTGACGGCTGTCCACCAGTCAAATGATTCGGCGTTGACAAGAGTCATCCATTGCCAGATCATCCGTGCCATGTCGAGGGCATTGTCTATGGTTGGATCGAATTCTGAGGTCATTATCCCAGTCCCGGTCCAGCCCCAGGGCGCACGAACGTCACGAGCACTTGCAAAAGATGAGACCTCAGTCATCTTAATTGGGGGAGGCGGATGTTGCTGCGTGGTCTGGAGAGAAGCGTTTATGACTAGCTGTTTGTAATTCTTGAGCGTGGCATCGTCAGGCCAATCGTACATGTGGACCGCGATTGCATCTATGTACTGGCCTTCGAGGGCGTCCGTCAACCATCCTGCATTTATAGAATTGGAATTAGTAATTCTTGTTGAACCAACGTACTCCGCCAATGCCTGGGTCGTGATCTGGCTGGTCTCATCTCCCATAATCTTTACCGTTTTAGCGCCAGCTGAGGTGGAAGCTGCTAGGGCGGCCCTTAGTTGCTGGAACACCGTTGCTCTTGAACTAGCAGGAACTGACATGCCTTCCTGGCCGCAGGTACAAGGCTTTCCCCAGCTGCATTTTTGAAAGCTATCGTCTGGCTCATTCATGGGGGAGACGTAGTCGATAGTGATGCCTTGATCCGCCCAGTATGCCACAACTTTTTCAATATAAGCAACATAGGTCGGTATGGTGGATGTATCCAGGAAGCTACCACAAGCTTCGTGGTTTGAGGTCATGCCAGAAGGCTGAGCATTAAGGAAAAATGTTATAGAAGATACACCAGCAGCTTGGGCCGCCTTCAGGTAGTAGATGCCTGGACCATCACGAGTCCAGTCATAGGTACCATCTGTCTTCATAAATGATTGGACAGCACGGAGAGGAGGGTTGATCTGCAGTGCGTCCTGATCTCCAGTGGCACCTACATTGTATCTGTAGCTACTGACATAAAGCCAGTCTTTGTCGAAGAGCAATTTGGAAAGATTTTGTTGTTGAGTTGAAGGGAATAAGTTGAGGTCGTTCGGCCACCAGGCACCAGACACACCAAATGACTTGATGGTCTGTTGTGGAGTAGAGGAAATCTCGACTTTTAAATGTCAATTACATACCAGACTATCATGTTTAGGAGTCCGACATACCCTGAGTTGTCGCGGGGTTCAATGCTTGTGCCTGATTGAATTCCGTCGGGTAGCACATGAAGGATTGCAGAGCCTTCGAAGTTGCTTCCGCCCCATTTATGTAATCCGCAATAATGCTGTTGCTGCTATTCTCAAGTGTTTGTGCATATGCCACCATCGCGTAGAAGTACTGATTGGTTGTACTGGAGCCACCTAGTTTGGCATCATTTGTGACTGCCTCCTGCCAAAGAGCAGCATTCGCAAAAGGTGATGGAGTAGGAGGCACCTTAGATATTGGTACGGAGGGTAGAGCGGCATTGCTCGCTGCGGCGACTTGTGGATTGGGAGAAGCGTTTCCCAATGCGAGGACAGGCAAGAAGTAGTAAAGATTGAACTTCATGATCAGGGCCCTCCGAACAAACCTTTTAGGTGCTGAGAGGCAATCGGTCGGTAATATGATCAGAAGGGCAGATTATAATCGCGCAATTTAGTTAGAAGTAAAGGAGAGTCATTGTGCTAGAAAGGCATTTTGAAAGAATGGACGTCAAGGATGAGACCTGTGTAAAAAAGGAGCAGAGTGATCTGGAAATACAGACCATATGGACATGAAGGCTTATATGCCCTAGATTTTACCACAATGTGGTGCATTCCGTTCGTTTCATCTCGCTGATTTAAGTTGTAATTGCCAGAGGCCAAACATCCGTTTGACCCGTACCGAAAACACTGGTGACGCATGCGAACTAGATGGTTACCATTACAAGGGTATAGGGCAAGCAACAGAGAGCGGGGCTATTAGGGCCAAGGCAATGTTCTGCTCGAGACAGGCGTGGCACGTTTGACCAGTCCTATCCAGCCTCCAATCGGAAATGTCTCATGTCTCCACCCACGTGTCTCGATCAGGAGAAGATACTTAGGCGATATCCGCGTCTATAAATTCAACTTTGACGTTACAGGTGAGAGTGAAACGGGAAGAAGACAAACGTGGACAGGCGCGTAAACATCTCGTACCGACCCGCATCGCTTCTGGCCGTCCAATCATATCTGTCTATATCTTGGCAGCATACCCTACGAGGACTTCACCACTTTAGTCTTTGAATTGACAAAGCTCGAATCCCCATTACCTATTACTAATAACATCTACCAACGGAGGCTCTTCCTAATGGATTCTCCTACTGGGACTAAGGTTAAGTTCAGAAGAACCTCTCCTAAATTGATAATCTTCTCCTGTACTCATGTGCGATCACCTTCAATCGAACAGATCCCAGAACACTAGGTATTTGCATTTGTGGATATGACGAGACAACGAGTTGGTCTTAGCTTCACTCTGTATGCGTGCTCGATTCAGCTATTGGTCTGTGTGGGGTGACGGAGAGCGATTATATGGCGGAGAGTAATCGCTCGATAAAAATCTGCTGGTAATAAACCTCCGACAGTGCTTCCGACAGTGCTACCAAATTAGGAGCGATTGTTGCCACGATGCCGTTGATAATACACAGAACTCATAGATCTACCAGTCACCTCGAAATTAAAATGGAGGTCAGCAGCCATCAGTCTGGTTAGAACTACTGGCTATCAACCGAGGTCGGAAGTGACAAGATCATTGCGATATCCCATGGAGGGTCTTCCCATTGCGACATGGCTCCGCAGCTATTCCACGATATGTCCTCACGCCGAGATTTTCCATCCAAACATTAGGTATTCTCTGTAGCATAGCTAATCTGCCGCTGGCATTAGCCCAACGCCAATTTTCTAGTGCAGCACATATTATGCACAATTACCGCAACACCCCCACCCATCTCTTTACTCTGGGGGCCGCTCAATCGGAACGCAGTGAAAAACATAGATGTACAATGGAAAAGATATTGGCATTGGCTGAATCATATGGCTTAAATTACCAGTGCATCTTTGAGGGGTCCTTGCTGTACAATTCTCTAAGATATCGATGGAAAATCTGGCTGTGGTCCTTGCGCGGTAATCGAACATGAACAGGCTTAAACGTTTCAATGAACATTATCTTATCCTCAAGCTAGCCGAAGGCTCCTTCACTACACAGGATGAGTCGAGACGGTGGAGCAACAAAGACCTCGATCCAGTGCCACAATGTGAAAAGAAATGGGAATGGTACCATGTTGGAGGCTTCTGGATTGCCGAAGGATTCTCCGTGGCCCAGATGCAGACCGCATCGGCAAGCATCTCTCTGGGGTTGAATCCTGGCATTGCTCTGGTTGCCTACCTGATTGGCAATATTATTGTTGCGGTTGCCTGTTGTGCTAGTGAATACATTGGCTCTAAGGTATGTAGATACCTCCTGTCTGCAAACAAGCAGCCTTGCCTCATTGTAGTCTACTGATGCAATTTCCAGTACTCAATCAATTTCCCGATCATATCAAGAGCGTAAGTCGAATCGAGAATTTAAACCTGGGCTGAACGTCATCTTAGGTCTTTCGGCCTATGGGGCGCATATCTCCCAATCATCATTAGAGCAGCAGTCTGTCCCATCTGGTTCGGTATTCAAGCGTACCTTGGGAGTCTGGGGGTTCAATGCATGATCGAAGCGGCCTGGCCCTTATTTTCTTCCTGGCACAAGCAATCATTACCGGCAAGCGCTGAAATCGACGCACCTGGACTGCGTAGCTTCGCTCTCTTTTGGCTTCTTTTCTTGCCTTTCCTGATATTGACTATACCCACATTGCGTTGGTTTTTCTTAGCAAAAACCATCATCATGCCCTTCTTTGGTGTATCCTTGTTTACGTGGGCATTGACCGCCTCACATGGATTCGGCCCGCTCCTCAGTATCCCGACTAAGATCAACGATGGAATGTCGGTGGGATATGTATTCTGCTACGCTATCACGGCAGCTATTTCTGTTGCATCGACTTTTACTATCAATATGCCTGATGTTACTCGTTACGCGCACAACCCTCGCTCATCAACCGTGGCGCAGGCTATCTGCCTTCCTGTGTGTTTGACTTTAACGTATTTCCTAGGGATAGTGATGGGTGCAACCTCACAAGTGGTCTATGGTAAGGTGATCTGGAACCCACTTGACGTCGTCCTCATTTGGGATAACCGCGCAGCTAAATTCTTTGCTGGTCTCCTTTTCGCATTTGCCAACATCAGAACGAATGTGGCGGGTAAATCAGTCCCATTTGGTAATGATTTCATGGCTCTGTTCCCCAAATACATGAACATCCGCAGAGGACAATTCCTTTGCGCAATTATCGGCTTCGCTATCTGTCCGTGGAAGATCGAAGCAAGCGCAGCGAGGTTCTTGGCGTTCTTAAATGGCTATCAGGTCTTTCTCGGCCCCATCGCGGGTGTTCTTCTTTGCGACTTCTATGTCGTCAGGAAAGCAAAGGGATACAACGTGTCTCATTTGTATAAACCGCATGGCATCTATTGGTGTCTTGATGGGGCTAATTTGCGAGCGATGGCCGCTTTCTCGATGGGCATGATCCCACAACTGCCCGGCCTCATTTATCAGATCAATCCTAATGTCGGCAACATCTCAGGAGGATATGTCAATTACACCTCCCTAGCATGGAGAGATGCATTCTTTTTCTCTAGGTATCTTCAATTTGCTTACAAAAACGCAGTGTCACATGTTATATTCTGTATCGTTTGTATCCCTTCCAAACGGACTTGGACGAAGAAGACAAGGCCGCCTGCTCCGTTGGGGGGAATGCACCAGCATCCAGCTCTGCGTCACATCCAGATGTCGAGAAAGCTCAGACCTCAGCTCTAATTTAGAGATTATCGCCCATCCACGTTTCGAATAACAGGTTGTCGTCCAACTGCTTTTACTCAGGTTCCGGGAGTACAGATGCTCAGACTCCTTTGCTCTGGGCAGTCTCCACTGAAGCTTCATTGCAATCAGGGACGATCCCTTCCTATGAAACCTAAAGCCTAAAGCGTAGCGCAAAGAGTAACGTTGTTGAGGCTTAGTATGTGCATGGATTGGCTAAGCGCTATTTCAAGATATTCCATGACATTGCCTGATCGCAGACCGAGCGATCTATGTTGCTCGTGAAGGCAGGACCTATGTCGAGATTAGATTGCTATTGGCCATCACGACCCATCGAAGGCAGGGCATTGAGACTGGTCTAGATTGGGTTGAGTTGGTCAAATTTGTAACCCCACGGCGTATGTACTCTGCATACGGATGTGGTTCACTAAAATCCGTCCCACTTTTATAGGACTTCCTATAGCCTTAGACGAGGGAGGCCATAATTCAAATATTGACATGTCGATACTCTTAGGTCTCCCATCCTTCCCCTAGAAACATTCGACTCGGGAACTGGAACGCTTCCACGGCTACTGTTCAGCTTTGTCAGTTTAAAATCGCGAGCAATATTGAGTAAAGAGGGATGGCTTACCGGATTACCCATCATGGAGAGCGTGAATGCTAGTTTTGCGGTGTAAGCCGACAAGCGCCATAGAACAGATGGAATATAAAACGTCATATACATTAGCATTCGGACTCCAAGGAAGTCAACAACTTGGACTAACAGGAATCGAAACAAAGAAGGCGACGAAAGCAATGTCAGTAATTTGCCATAATGATGGATTAAGCGCCATGACATTAGGCAAGTAAGGACCTATAGACCTGTAAAGGCGTCAAATCCATTTAGATAGCTGATTTCCCTCACGATTCCACCAAGACTTGGCCGATTCGGCCTCATGCATGCCCACAACGCCACATGGATGCCTGTTGTTACATAAATTGCCTGCCATTATCCTCGTTACTGCCATCCGCTCTGCCCATAGGGTGTTGCTCCATATGGCGTTGCACCTCCACCCCAAGCGCTAGTAGCGCCCCCAGGATTCACGTACGGTGTCGTGTATCCTTGGTCCACGCCGTAGTCCTGTCCGTCCTGCATACCATCTGCCTCTGGCCCAAAGCCATTAGCATCACCATTTGTCTCAGTCCCTGCAAGCTCCTGCAGAACGGCAGCCAGCTTTTGCTGCATGACCTTGATGCCTTGTTGTACTACGGCGTCAGGTTCGAGGTTGCCGATTGATTCGAGGTTGTAGAAGAATTGGGACGGTATTGCCTCGTAATTGAAGGGCTCGCCATCTTGGGGCGGGTCTTCCAATTTGGAATTTTCTGACAATGGCCTTCAATATCGTTAGATAATACCACTTTTTCACAGATGCGAATCGTCATAAATTATGAGAAGCACTCACCATTCTTTGGCCGGATCCTCTTCATACCAGTAGTCCAGATGCTTTAGCTTATTGTGAGGATCGTATTCAAATCCAACTGCGGCCGTCGGTGCCCATTTCGCGTGCTCTTTCGCGATCCCTTTCTTCGCGATGCATTTCATGCGCACCTCCTGGTTTTTCCGCAGTTTACATATCACGGATCCTAGCCCTTCCTCGTCTGTAATGACTGGGTTGCCGACCCACTCATTGGGTCTCGGCTCTGAGACAACCAGATCCCGCGCGTACACTATCATCCGTTCTTCGCCCGTACATCGTGCGTGTAGTGTAATAGTAACGCTGCAGTTCTCGCAGTATTGATCGCAGTCACAATCTCGAGTGTAAAGGACGTCTTCGATGTGTTTCGAGTTCAAGGGTATAAGGCCAAGGCGGTGCGCAATGAATTCATCTGGAAGGACAGAGGTGTTGCCTTCAACTTCGACGAGGTCGATGGCCATAGTGGGCACTTCAGCGAGGACTGTACGACGGAGTGAGTTCGCAAAGGCGAGGTCGACATTGCTTAGAGTGAAATCTACTCGGTCGGTGGCAGCCTATTGAAGGAACTGTCAGATCTGACCTCAGTGCCTTTTCCTATCAATGCGAATGTACCTCTCGTACGGTGACTCGAGGCCCCACATCGTCCACATCCATTGTGTCGTAGTCCATGGTGGATGTGTCGCCCACTCAGGGTCTCCTGTACAATAGAACCGCGTACATATAAGATGAACTAGCTGAGATAGTACGCAAAGCTAAGTTGAAGGGTCGTGGATCGGTGGGAGGATTCTGACACAGTTTGTTTTTGTTGCCAGTTCTGTGGCCCACATACCAGGAAGCTCTAAGAAATGGGTAATGCCAAGACTTTGTGCATTAGTGCCGCACTAATTGGATCGCTTAGTGTTGCGCACAATTTGGCCAGGACATATTAAACCTCACACTAACGGCTACACCCGAACCCGTCCATAGTGTGATATTGGAAAATCGTCATGGCCTCTAGCTTGTTTAAAGATCTTCATTACATAGGATGGCGGCCATTCACGAGAGCTGACAAAAATGCGACCGAAGAAGAGCGTATGACAGAGCCTGGGTTGCAGGGTCAGCATTCACCAGAAGGGGTACAGGAAGCAATACCGATGGAAAACAATTCCTTGCCATCTCTGCCACCGCCAGGAGGCCCCAATCATGTGCAACCTGCCCCTGGGGGACCTGGAGCGCCAACCCAGCTTCCACCACAGGTATGACCTTTAGTCTGGCTTTATGTGAAACCATTGCTGACGAAGCAGATGTTTACCACTGCCGCCCAGCTCTTGGATCTGACCGACAGTGAGTGCCCTAAGGCCGGTTTACAACCACCGTGTTGGAACGTGACATGAGAAGTGGCATGGCTAATTAAGGGGACCTCGTTTCGGAGCGCGTAGAGAAGGTGATCCTCGTCCTGCGAGACGGAAAAAAGATCAATGGTGTCTTGAGATCTTGGGACCAATTTGGTATTATTGACTACCAGTCCCTTTTCGCAATGGCCGTGCTAACCATGGGGCATGGCCCAGCCAACATCGTCCTTGAGAATGCAGTCGAGCGCATCTACGTCAAAGAGGTCTATGCCGACATTCCACGTGGTGTATTTCTGGTCCGTGGTGAAAACGTCCTGCTACTGGGCGAGATCGTATGTTTCCCAGCAATATGTGCCACGCTCAGCGCTAATGCATGACTCTTAGGACCTTGACAAAGACGACTACGTACCCGCGCCGTTCAAGAAAGTGTCTGCCGAAGAGGTTCATGCGCTGGTGGTCGAGGAAAACGCGCGAAAGAAGGAGATCCACCAGAAGAAAGCGAAGAAGCTCAAGGCCCTTGGGTTCGAGGCTGAGCATGCTGGGGAAATCTTGTTTTGAAAGATCAACTAGCGAGACTCTTCATGCCGCAGTGTTCACGTGTTACAACCATGGGCCTCAAATCTTGTGGAGTGGTAGAGAGATCGAGAGAGAGCAGGATGTTGTGAAATGCTGCTGCCAGCATGCAATAGACTAGTCTGGCCGAGTCTATAATAGAGCAACCAGAAACATATCTTAAGCTTCCATTTCAGTGAATATCACGTCTGACTTTGAATTCTCTACGATGTCCTAAACGGAAGCAGGAAAGATATGGCTGCATGTTGTTCATGTACCCCTGGACTTGCCCCTAGACATTGCGATACAGCCGGGGCCGAAGCAGGGTTCAGAGGGTTCAGGCTCGCGTGTCTGGCTCATGCCCGTCTTTTAGGGGCTACCTGTGCCTAATGCGTGGGCGGGAGCTAGCGGGACCCTGCCTGGGCTGGCCTGGAGATCGCCATGGCTCAAAGATTTCTAGCCAACATTATGAATATTCTATGGACACTGAAAAAGCATGAATCATAGACATTGAAACAACGAAGCTCTCAGCGAAGAAGATCTTACAACCAGATCTAGAGTGCTGGACCTGTTTTACAATCTTGTAGTTGGAACAAGTTCTTCCATTTAGAAGTTTGAGAGGTGTCCGAATATTTAGTATGGCTCCTCAGGTAACGTCCAATACCATTGCTCCTTGACCCTGATGGTCTCTCATTCTCCTCATAGCTCAGGGTACAACCCTCGTTGGATACAGTGCAAGAGATTCTGGCATCATACAAAAATTCTCCAAATCCACCAAATGTCGTCCCAATATGTGCGACTATTCCAGCTGATAAACTTACACCCACCATCGCATATTTAAGAATCTCCGCAAAGTGAGTTGCTGTATTCGGTATCAACGGCATCTGCTGACGGTATGTAGGTCCAATGACCAGCATTCATTTCTATTCGAAAGCGCGGCCAGCTCAGAAAGTATTGGAAGGTATAGTTTTGTTGGTGCAGGTGAGGAAGCAGCACCTTCAGTTGCCCTAAGTTCTGACTGGTTTCGACATAGATCCAAGGCGTATACTCAAGACTGGGTCGGGCCATGGACCTGAGTGCGACCCACTACCGATTCTGGAGAAGGAGCTTGCCCAGTACCGTGAAGCTGTAATTCCAAACCTCATGCTACCTCCCTTGAAGGGAGGAGCCATTGGCTATGTTGGTTACGACTGCGTTCGATATTTTGAGCCAAGGACAGCCCGAAAGATGAAGGATGTCCTGCAAGTCCCGGAATCCTTCTTCATGCTATTCGACACAATCGTTGCCTTCGATCACTTCTTTCAAGTCGTCAAAATAATTACTTACCTACATGTACCTTCCTCGAATACCTATACTACGTCTATGTCTTCTGCCTACGAATGTGCCTACCAAACCCTCAGCGCGACCATCTCGACTCTGCAATCCACCGAAACTTTACCACTCCCACGGCAGCCGCCAATAGCTCCCAATCAAACCGGCAAATCGAACATCGGACAAGCAGGATACGAAGCTCATGTTCTGACTCTCAAGAAAGAGATCGGACGGGGGTCTGTAATCCAAGCGGTCCCTTCCCATCGCATCTCACGTCCAACAACCTTACATCCCTTCAATATTTACAGCGAATTACGCACCACAAATCCCTCACCCTATTTATTCTACATCTCCTGCTCCAACTTTCAGCTTGTAGGCGCCTCACCCGAACTTCTCGTCAAAAGAGAACCAGACACCCTTCGCATTATCACCCACCCAATAGCCGGCACAGTCAAACGAGGAGCTAGTCCCACAGAAGACCTCAAATTAGCAGAGGAGCTGAAAGCAAGTGCCAAAGACAGAGCTGAGCACGTCATGCTCGTCGACCTCGCGCGAAACGACATCAACCGTGTCTGCGATCCATTTAGCACAAGAACAGATCGGCTAATGGTCGTGGAGAAATTTTCCCATGTCCAACATCTCGTCTCTCAAGTAAGCGGTCTGCTGCGAAAAGGCAAGACACGCTTCGACGCCTTCCGTTCTATTTTCCCAGCCGGCACAGTCAGTGGAGCGCCGAAAGTCCGCGCCATGGAACTAATCGCTGAGCTCGAGAAGGAAAAGCGAGGTGTCTATGCCGGCGCTGTCGGATACTTTGGCTACGGTAGCGTAGATCAAGTCGGAAAGGAGTTAGAGGGCGCGATGGATACTTGTATAGCACTTAGGACTATGCTTGTGAAGGACGGTGTTGCCTATTTGCAGGCCGGAGGAGGAATTGTGTGGGATTCGGTGCCGGAGGAAGAGTGGGAAGAGACAATGAATAAGTTGGCTGCTAATCGAAGATGCATTGAGGCTGCAGAGGCATGGTACGCTGGCGAAGAGGTCAACGGGGGCGTGGAAAGTGTGCCGAGGGAGGACGGAAAGGCGCATGTCGATTTGGCGGGTGGGTGAACATTACAGTGAGTGCTGGTGTGCTTTGATAAATGTCCATTGATCTATGTACAGTACATACAGCGTAAGTTTTCCCACCTATTAGGCGTCACCATATCGTAATGTAAGTCAAAAGAAACTGTTATGTATTTGAACCAAATATGCTGTTCCGTTCCGAGTCTACAGTACCTTCTTTGCCACGCACGCGTTCACACATTGGGCAATGCTCAAAGGTTGATCACATACTGGAGAGGAAAGTATCCTTCGTCCACGTTCATTACACCGTCATCAGTCTGAAGACCCAATCTCCTTCACTGGCCTGCGCCATTCAAAGTTCCTTACAATCTGAAATATGATCGCAGGATCGAACACGAAAGCTAAGGAAGAAAAAGCAGCAATGCTAGGTCGAGACATTAGGTCAGTGAAAGCTCAGATCAAATGAAGTAATGTACCCACATCATCAAGCTGGTCCCTCATGTCGGCGCGCGATCGTATCAGAGGACTCGATCATGACTATCTGATTGCACTCTCCGATCAAGCGTCTAAACTTTGTCGTTATGTCCAGCTTGAAAGATTGATCCTTGCGATCAAGCGAGACCCCTCTTCTTCATCATAAATAGAAACACGGCTGGCAGATTTTGGGACGGGGATCTGTCTTAGAATCTTAAGGTCTGGTACGACAATTAGCATGGCTGAGAACGGTCTGGGTTGGGGACCGACGCTGTATTGTTTCGGCTCTCTCAACATTGACGGTATGCGCTACAGGGTCGAATACGATTACCCAGCCCTTGGTTGGCAGCTCGAGAGGTGGTGTATCTGACTTGGACATAGTTGACGGATACAGTCCGGTAGAGGAAATCGATGCAAGTATTGGAAGACTTGGAAAGCGGGGAGTCACAGTAAAAGTAGACTTGAAGGGGTGTTTAAATGTTGGGGAATTCTTCCGCAGGAGAAGGGTCGACAAGTTACACAAGAACAACGCCACTTAGAAAAGGTTGTACTACTCCGGTTATCTTCGGCTCCAAACCAATCCAACGAGCGCGATCGAGGACCCAAGAGATGAAACCCGGGAAAAGTGAAAAGACATTTTGGAGGTTGAGCCAAGACAAGTATTTCTTGCCTCAATCGTCCATAGCTGGTAATCTTTATAATGCAACCCAATCAGAAGAACGGAAAGTGGCAGCGTCCTTATATATGAACCCCTAAGCCATACACTGAAGACCGCCAAGTTCAAAGGACTCGACAGGAAGCCACAGTCTCAGTCCGCCAATTTTGATGCTAATGGCGACATCGCATCAAGTCAGTCAAGTCGATCGAACCACCAAGAAAGCTGAAGCCAGATAAAGTAGTCATGTCAGCATATACGAAGAGTCTGGTTGTATCTGCATGATCACTTCATTGAAGCTAGACAAATCGAACCATAGGGCGTATGTAGACCGTCGTATTGGTCTCTTGGGTGATATACATCGTATCGCAAAGCCAAACCCAATGTCAACTGCGGTTTAGGCCACCATCCTCTTAGACCGGGATAAGTGGGAATGATTCTCCAATTCTATGGCGCGAACGTCAAAGGATTTGCTACCATTCAAGCAAAATGATTGCTCTTAGACTATCTTGATATCATCGGCGCTGATGGCTCTACCAAGATAGGTTTCTTGGCTTCAGCTCTTGGATTCCTTCGAATCGTTTAAACGCTTCCCAATAGCAGAGTCGGCAAAACACATCTCTGATGGTATTCGGTCTCGGAGTCAGCACCAATCCATGTTCCTCTATTCGTGCTTTGGTCTGCAACATAAAGTCACTTGTCTTACCATTACTGCTTTGGGTCGATGATCCCGAAAGTCATATGGTCTGGTCGACAATTCTTTATACAAGGTGCTCTGCGCACCATCATCTCGTAAGACAGATCTGGAGAATTCGACTCGGGCCTCTTTTTTATGATGTGTCGAGCAATCTTATATTGGCAATGTCCTTTCCTATACTACCAAATCGTCCTCTGGTCACCTAGATTGATGATGATGTTTTCTCTGTTGCGACGTGTGCGGAAAGCCGACAGGACTGGACGGAGTCCACTGCGCAAGCAGTAAAATTCCCGATGCGCTACAATCATAATGTTGATGCTACATCTCCCCTTCGTTGTTCATGCCAAAATCAAAACTCATCGTTAGATGAGACATGGCTCTAATCAAGTCAAGGATGATTACTGCAAGCTTTCAGATCTCTGTAAGAATCATACCTCGAGTCTCTCAAATGTGGATCTGTGTTGGCGATAATTAAAATGTTTCGAGCGGCTATGGTGTCATCTTGAAACACTTGCACCAAGCATGACCCGAGTCTCTCACTCCCTATGGCTACAAACGACCCGCGCAAGCCGCGTAGGATGCCCTCGGCCCAGCGCTGAAACAGGCAGGAAAGAGTCGACTTGGCCGCTCCAACGCCTTGTCGACGCAGGTACGCCAGGTACAATTCCTGCGACCCCCACTGGCCAGGAGGGATCATGCGAAGCCCTTTGGAAGCGTCAATGGTTTAGCTTTGAGAAAGGCGCGCAAGTCACCAAATTGTGCGCGTGGTAATCTCCTTGGGCCAGCAGAATGGCCGTCAACCCGTCTCTCTCGGATTGCTGCCGCCTGCGGTTTGAAGCGTCTTACCATAGACTTGGGGCGAAGGAAATATAGAGGGAGACTTGCGCATTGCCCTTTAGCCACCCCTCTTCTTCATCTCAACTCAGAAGGTTCTCCACGGTCATTGACGGATACCATCACACTCGTTCCAAGATCCTCTGGTTAGGGTCTCTCCACACTCGTTCCTTTCACTTTCTGAACATATCGATTCCACTCACTATTCTTTACCGCCCAGAATGCATTCATCCACCTCCCCCTCCACCCTCCTCCTCTTCACATCCCTCGCCACAGCCCAAATCCTCGGCCCAGTCATGACTTCCTCCTTCACCTGGAACGCCAAATGTGGCCCCACGGTCGCCTGCGGTCCCTCCGCCGCCGGCTTTCACGGGACCGGTTTCGCAGCCGCCAACAACGTCACATACGCCGCGGGCCAACCTATCAAGAATGGCGTCGGCGCAGGGTGTGGTCAATGCTGGCATTTGATGCCCGAACAGAACGCTTATTCGGCCCCTGGCAAGTCGCTAGGGACGAACGTGGTGGTGAAGATTAATGATCAGTGCACGGATCCGAAATATTGTGACCAGGAGGAATTCGGCAATAACACTCCGTTCAATACAGGGTATCACAAACAAGTACACTTTGATCTCTGTGATCAAAGCGGGGTCACGAAGCAGTTCTTTGGAGAGATCGAGGCTGGCGTTGCGTTGGGGTTGGCGCAGCAGGTCGAGTGTCATATGTTGAATTATGGGACGTTTGGGTCGAAGATGGGCAAGATTGAGGAAGCCAGCGGATCGGGGAGTAGCGGTATTCATATCAGTGGTGGACAACTTGATTCGAACAGTCTTCCTGCCGGCGGCGAGGGGACGACCTCCAGTTCTTCTGCGATGGGTGGAGCCCAGAGTCCTTCGACCTCAGCGGCTGTAGCGCAGCCTTCGACGACATTGGCGACGGTGGTTGGGGGGAGTAGCCCGAACCCTTCACCTGCAGCCGATGGTGAGGATGAGCAAGACGAGTGCGATGAGCTTTGATAAAAACTCGTTCGTCTGATCGAAGGCTCCTGTCACCTGGCAGTCAATGGTCCAAGGAAACTTGAACGGGGATCAATTGCGATCAAAGTGGAATAAGAACGTTTACGAGTATCATTACTTATCATTCGTAGCTATCCTTGTTTCTTCCTTGTTCACATAGTCCACCAAGTCCTCAATTGTGCAAACTCTCAACCCCCATCTCTTCCCGAATCTCAAGCACCCATCCCTTCTCATCATTCCACCTTCTTTCCTCACGGCTACACCCTCCACCTCTTCTCCATCTTCCACCATCTCACATATAGCACCAACCGGCCTCTTTCCCGCCACGCGACAGAATTCGACAGCCGCCTCAGTATGGCCCGGTCGTTCTCGGACACCCCCATCGCGCGCTCGTAGTGGAAAAGTGTGACCAGGTCGGCGGAAAGAAGACGGGGAAGAAAGCTTGGAAGCCAATGTTCGGCAAGTCAAAGCGCGGTCATGAGCGGAGATGCCAGTGGTGATGGACGGATCGGCAGAGTCAATGGAGACGGTGTAAGCAGTTCGTTTGGGATCTGCGTTTTCGGTGACCATTTGAGGGAGATTGAGAGATTCGGTGAGGCTTGATGGTATTGGTGTGCAGATTAAACCGCTAGTGTATCTGATCATGAAGGCCATTTTCTGTGTTGTGACATCCTCCGCGGCGATAATGAGGTCGCCTTCATTCTCACGGTCCGTGGAATCCAGGACGACTATGAATTCGCCATTCTCTACATTTGGGCACATCAGTAAATGTCTCTCGGTGGAAAAGTGAGTGACGCGATAAACTAAAGCTGAGGCGTACTAAGTGCCTCGACGGTATCTCCAATGCTGTCGAAATGGAGCTTCAACTCCCCATTGACAGGCATCTGCAATTCAAGCAGCTACTCGGGTCCTCGAAGCCCTTTTAAGAACGGTGAAAGTCTTAGTGATCACTCCGAACAATTGTGATTGCGTGGGCTGTTGTGGCAGACGTTGTACCGTAGTTTGAAGTGTCTTTTCAAGGCGTCACGGTCTGCCAAAAGTTCACCCTGCCTGACCAAAGATCTGAGGTCAAGGCTAGACGCGAAGAGGACTTTAGGGAAATGTCGATATAACGTTGTTGACCTGATGGATTTGACATGATGACTGGCCGATGGTGTAAGCAAATGGAGAAGTTCCAATCGCTCCGGACAAAGCCGATGACGTGGGTTGGCTGAGAAACCCTACTAGAGCCGCCATTTTTGAGAACCTCGACGACAACATCTGAAGATCAATCCATTCTGCTTGATACAAGGCGTCCGATGCCCAATAAGTATCCTGTCATCCTGTTGAGCAAGAGTGCTGGTCACGGGACTCGATGCAAGGATACACCGGTGGATGGTGGTGTAGAGCTGGAAGCTGTGATATTAGATATGAGAATGAAGGGCAGAATTCAAAGATCTTGTCAATGACCTCGCAGATACGTGTCCTTGTACGGTGAGTCTAGATTGACTTTTATAAACAACTCCTGTTCCCTTATTCTTGCCAGAATGTTAAGCTCGCTTGAGACCCGATGTATTTTGAAAAAAAAGAACGCCATGTAAATCTCGTATCCAAGAATGCTCCTGTAAATCTCTCATATCTCGTCGCTCATCTCTCATATCTCGTCGCTCATCGATCATCACTCATCGCTCAACAAACCGTGAGAGGCAAACACTCCGCACCATCCTAGATCAAGACGGACTCAATTTACTTCCTCCTATGGCCAGCCCTCCGATCGATGCCACGTCTAGCTCCACAGCCAGGGCGCTTGGTGATTCGACCTTGCATCACTCGGTGTCGGTACCTCCCTATGCGATGGTCGGCGCCAGTGTCGCTCCCGTTGCCCCCAGTCTGATCACTATTGCCTCCAATATCCTCGAGGTCGCTGGCTCCGCCACCAGAAGAACTCTCTTGGTTGCCACCGCTCCCGCCTCCTTCCTGCTCGTTGGTCGACAAAAGCTCGCCTTTCGAATCCACCAGAGCACCCGTCTGGCTTACTCTCGGAAAGGCTTTGGCTTTGGGATCATAGCATATGAGGCCGAAGTTCCCAACCTTGACGCTCATTTTGGCCTTGCGAGTTCTCAACCTGGAAGACGGGATCTTCTCAGACTCTGCCGGCAACGTCGTCGGTGCTGGTACCTGCAATCCAGCTGGTGCCTCTTCCTCTTCATCGACCTTCACTGGCACCTCGTAGAGGAATTCCGGCTCCTCTCCTTGCACCTCTGGCCATGGCTCTGGTTCTGACCTGACGGTTGTGTTTGGCTCCTGGTTCGCCGCCTTTCCAGCTTCTTTGGCAGCCTCCGCTTCTCTAGCTTCTTTTGCGGCCTCCCGTCTCGCCGCCTTCCGAGCATCCTCCTCGGCAAGCTCCTCCGGCGTGGGCGCGAGCTCCGGATCTTCCCAACCAGGTAGCCCAGCGTGTGGATCTCGCCCGGCCTGCTTGTTTCTCAAAACAACAATGTCGGTATATTGTTCCCGACATTCTTGCTCACGACGCCGCAAGCACCAAGCAATCACGTCCCATCTCTGGATCCCATTATCTTGGACCCAGAACCGTAATGTTTCCTCTTCCTCTGCTGTCCATGAACGATTACCGGGCTCCACGCCATTTGATGAGCCGAGGATGGATGCGTACGCTCCTAGTTGTCCCTGCCTCATACCTGTCACAACCCAATCGCCAGACTCGTTGTCGTCTGTGAAAAGCACGAGCTTCTTGGTGTCCTTGTTCCACCAGGACCTGATCCCGAAGAAAGTGGGTCGTACGAGCCGCTTGCCATCTTCCTGCGTCTGTTGGAATGTAAGCCGTGTCTTGTCCTCAGTGCCTCCAGGAACGCTCTCTTGGTTGTCTATCAAGGTGTCTTCGATGTTGGACCCGTCATCAGAATTGGTCGTATCACTTTCAACGTCGACATCGCTTTGGTAGTCGGAGTCGGTCAGATCATGATCATCTAAGGTATCAATCTCGAGCCGAGGCCGCTTTGCCTGAGGTGGACACCGTTCTTCTGCTGAACCTTCGGCAACAATGTCCGCCGAAGAGTCTCTTGGCCGCTTCGTTCCTCTAGACTTGGTATCTTTGAGCTGGACGCCGGCCTTCTTGATGTCCGAATTTGCGCTATGAGGATTCTGGTCAAGTAGACCTTGACTATCTCCCGCACGCTCCTGTCTTTGGACTGCCGTCTGCGAAGCGCAACTCAAGTCTGGTGAAGCCCTTATTGTTGGCGGACCTGCGTTGCCCTCAGATTCATTGTCCGTGTGGTCATCGTAATTCTCATCGATGACTCTGTTTGGTCGTATGAAGGCTTGGAGCTCAACATCTTGAGAAATTCGTTGACGCTTTGGACTTGGGCAAAACGTGCTGGGACTATCTTCGGCTTCATCTTTCGAAGACTTCGTTGCAACGCCAACAAACGAATCCCAGTCTCGCTTCTTGCAGGAGCTTGCTCTTTCAACCAGGTGGGCCGTTGAAGATTCTGCGTCTTGATTGCTGGCTTTGGGCTCTTTGTGACTCTGTGAGCCTCCCTCAAAAATCTGGTCGAGGGTGTTCCTCATCTCGCCAGAGGGATCCAGCTCTGCTTCCTGTCGTGGCTCGTCCGCAGAATCATCCTCAAACATTTCACAACCTTGGGCAGCGAGTTTTTGCAGCGCGGTTTGACATACGCCATCACGTTCCGGCTGAGCGTGATGGTTGGCTTCCTCCTTGGACAAAAAATAGGTCCCAATCTCGTCGTCATCTATTCTCTCGCCAAGGGGGCCAATATCCTCGTCATCATCGTCCGACTCGCCAAGGGGACCTTCGTCATCCTCATTACTCGAGGCACTGCGATAATATTTATATATGGGGTCAACACCCTCATCCTCGCCGTTATCAACGGCTCTCCAAGACTCTGCAAATCTATCAGATACTCATGTCTATCGTCGCAGCCTGTCTAATCGGCTTACCTTTTGCTTGTTGTGTCGTCGGCGGCTCTGCGCCTGTAACATCTTCCAAGGCCTCCCCTTTGGGGCCAACAAGGGCGTTTCCTCCAAGTGCAGGATCCACTGTAGCAATGTCAGTGACCTCGTTTACCATTACGCATAGGAAATCAAGGCTTACCTCCTCGGCCGGTGAATCCTTTGTTCCAGTCGATTTCAAGGAACGACTTTGCTACCTTGGTATCGTAAATATCACGGTAAAGATCTCGACGCTCTGGTTCTTCAAAACCCCAACCTGGCTCTTCACATGGAGGTACAAGTCCCTGGCGTCGATCTCCATGGTAGGCCAAGAGAGAAGGGTCGAACTCCTGTATGACATTCGCTCTTTTTTCGCTGTCAGTGCCTTGGTACTGATCATTCGAGCTCGCCATGTCGTCTTGATTTAAGATGCTGTCCAGGGATGAAGACTTCAACAAATTATGATGCTTGTTCCTTGGACGCTGACTCTGTGCTGTCGAGGTTTGAATGGATGGATGAGGGCCAGGACACGCAAAGGGAAGTGTGATCAAGCCAGTAAGTATTGTTGTATGCAGAAGTATGGTACTGTGTACTAAGGGTCGAGGGTTTCAAGTAGGCACTGTTTTGCCAATGCAAAGTGTCAGTATTGAATGACTGCAGCGAAAGCTTGAAGTGGAAGGTATGTAAAAATATTGCAAGGAAGAGAAAGAACCACCGATGAAGAACAGGACAATGAGGCACTTGTATCTCCGATATATTTATATGCCGGGATGCAGTGTCAACCTCCCAACACCCTCATATATTCTCAGATGATTGGAAGATGACTCCGACAGAGATGTTAGACGCAGCGGGGAAGTTGCTACCGATACTTTCGCTAGCAGAGAAATAACAATGAATTGTCTAATGGCCGTTGCCAAGGGGCCAATGAAGGAGGTACATCTGCTTTTATCCCCGTTTGCCCCACTGTCCTCAGCCCACGGACCAATCTTGATGTTGTTGGGGGGGCCAATCTGACGATGTGAGCCATTCAGGACAGAGATGTGTCGTCATCTTAAGATTTTGTCTGTGGGGCACATTGACGTCGGGCTGGAGAGGATGTTGGGTGTCTCTGCCTCGACAGGGGTAGTCGACTTACAATTGTTTATCGGTGCTTCACTTTGTACTGTTGGAGGTGATCACATCGTTGATGTCTCCCAAATTTCAACTCTAAATGGGCCCTTGGGTGGCCATATCGTGTCTGTCACTCTAAGATGTGAACAGAGCTGGCTCGTTCTAGGAAGCCAGACGGAAAATGTGCGTATTACTCACACGCAGATGAAAATCCCGATTTCTTGTCATGGATTGAAGCACTATAGTGTCTCCTGCAGGTCTCTTCACTGGATCTAATGAGGGCACTAAACCATGACTTTTTCACAGAAAGAAAGAATCGTACACGCTTATGGTAATTTTCTTGACACAGAATTCATTGATGAGACTATTTGATCTATTGATTCGTTTGCAGGTATGTTGAAAGTGATTGGGGAAGAAGCGGGAAACGCATTCGTGAATGACATTGTTACACAAAGGGGGGCAACAGTTCCACAAATGGATTTCACTCGAAGGGAGGTATGATCTTCAGAAATGAACACGAACCAATCCTAGGTACTAGTCCTGTGGCCCCTTTCGCTGAATTATTCGAGTCTCCACGGGATTCACGGCATTCCATGTAGTTCAGAAGTTGAAACAACTGATTGTGCAACTATCACCATAAGCCTCATTGAGAATGGAATCACTATGCGTGGTGAAGCCTTTTTGAGAAGCCGATATGATGCAATGTAATATACGAGGGCGCTTCGGCCCTCCCCAATCGGGTCTATAAATCTATGTTTCTTCTGCCACCAACGCCGCGCTCGCCATAGGAGAGAAGAATGTTGAGTTGCTGGGATCTCATCAATGCCTGGGATCCAGCTTGTTGAGAATCTCGGTCTCCGACCCCGTTAGTCGTCCAATCCCTTGACTTGTCTGTAGATCTTCTTATGCTGCTCCAAAAACAGAAACGTAGCAATAGTATGCGGCCCCAACCTCACAAAGCTAGGCACCCACCCCTTAAACATCCATCCAATCCCCTCATTCGCAATGGTCCTCCGCAACAGCACCAACAACCCCTCTTTCGAATGTGCACTCATGACCCTCGTCTTGATCACATCCACAGGACTACACACCGTCGTCGCCACAAACCCCGCCAGGAACGACGCCGAAAAATGACTCGTGAGATTATCCTCCAAGCTCGTCTTCTCCAACAACAGCGTCTTGAACCCATCATAACTAGCCAGCTGACTAGCCGTCATAAGCACAGCTCTCATACTATTCGCCCCCACCCCCCTAAACAACGCCCGCCAACCCTCCTCCTTCGTCATACGCACCAAGCCATCCACCGCATTCTTGTAATTCCGCCTTTTCTCCGGCGGAAGTGAGGCATCATGTTGCATGCGGACGTTGAGCACGTCTGCAGGGTTGCCGGCTATGCCGCCGAGAAAACCGCTGGTGGAGGCCATGGCGATGAGGGAGGGGAGGGAGGGGGAGGAGCGCGCGGTTGTGAAGACTTCTTTCAGTTCGCTGTAGATGCCGAAGCGGGTGGTGGAGTAGGTCAGTTGGCGGAGGAGAGAAGCGGAGAGCTGTGAGTTGGTGATGTGCTTAGCTTTGATGTGAAGAACGTAGTGGGGATTGGGGAGAGCGTACACCGCGGTAGAGACCCAAGACGCTATTATTCTTGAGGACGTGGACGAAGGTCCCAAACATGCCTTTTGGGCCATCGGGAGTGCGAGTTTGTAGGCGGACCTGCGAGCTATCAGATCACGCTGGATCATTGGCGCGGGACAAATGAGAGGTGCAGAAAGGAACAATTTTCCTAGGGTGAACTCACCTTTACTGTATCAAAGGAATTAGCATCATTCCTGTCTCTCGTCTCTTGATCTCATTGAGGTAGTAGAATCTTCATACTCAAATCTAACGGATGCGTCACCGCAGCAGCAAAGCAGCTCGCTGATCCCCCGAACCAGAACGGATAGTGTACATGTTGCGCTTGGTGTTTACTGTGATCCCTTGTTGTGTTCGTAGCAGATGATGACATGTCTCTGCGACCATTCCGCAGGCGTAGTGCAATTGACGAAGAAAATAGATGAATTTGTCTGGAACCGCGATGTCGGCGAATGCTTTCTTTTCTCCGGAACAAACTCCGCTGTCGATGGATTGGCTTGGCGTGGGGGCCGTTTGGCTGGACATTTATGAATATTTTCGTTATTGTTTGATTACAGGTACTTGCCATGCCGAGTTTGGCGTCCCCCCGATCGGGCAACGCGCGCCCTCGCAGCCCCTCGCCGCTTTCCTATCGCATAAATACCGCCCTCCCCCTCGCGTCCTTAAACTTTCTTCTATAATTCTTATTCCCCTTCTCCCTATCCTTATCGGCCGGCCTCGCTCGCCTAGCTACCGGCCCCTTTTAGCTACCCTATCGCTCTCGCTTAGACCTCGACCTATACCTATAAAACGCCGAAGGCGGTAAAGATCGAACTCGACTTATACTAGCTACGATTCCTTACTTACGCTCCTATTTACGCTTCTATTCGCCCTCCTAATAAAGCCCTCCTTCGCCTCTAGCTTACGTTCTCCGCCTTCCCTTTTACTAACCTCGTCCCTATTAGCTTTCGAACGCCCTAGCCTTCTAGGACCTTATCTTTCGCTTAAAGCCCCCTAGTTTCTTACGCGTAACCTTCCTAGCTTCGATCTAATAGCGTAGGTAGCCGGCCGGCTAGCTATTAGATTAAATATACCTTAGCGATCGCTATAGCTACGGTCGGAGCGCTAATATTAAGGACCCGGCTCCGGGCTACTATATATATACTACTAAGACTAATTAAATAAATACCTTATAATACGTAGGTTAGCTTCCCTCTACTACGCCGCTAGCGAAGGATAGCGCTTTAATATTACTCGTAGCCTAGTAACGTCTCCCGTAGGTCTAACGCGGGTAGTAATTCGACGTCCTTATCGAGTAGGGTTTAGCTAGGTTTTAGGCTTTATCTACTACTAACGTAGTAGCGGCTCGATAGGAGGACGTACGCGTATACTACCTAGTAATACCTAGATCGGCGATTCGGGCTCCTAGAAGTATAACGCTATTCTACCTAGTATTCCTTACTTATACCGGCTACTACGATAGGTCTAGAGATCCTAACGGTAATAGTTTTAGCCGCGTAGGCGCTAAGCCGTATAG
>JAABUI010000413.1_pt1 | contig 34308 bp, 37 predicted proteins | sample 5559111 | NCBI WGS metagenome assembly JAABUI01 (sample SAMN10711870, study PRJNA513365) | rock metagenome | isolation source: Antarctica rocks | place: Antarctica: Victoria Land, Buttleship Promontory | reverse complement strand
GCTAACCCTGAATAGGGTTGGCCTCGGAACAACCCTATAGCCTAGCGGCGAGCGGCCGGCGATAGTCATCAACATAGCCACCAACATAGCTACCAACATAGGTGCGTAGCTAGGATCGTAACATTAAACAAGAAGCTTCTAATTGTATTTTTCAAGTCATTCAAAAAGAATACTCATCAAAAATCAAGTGTTGAAATTCTTTTTTCTCTAGAACTTCTGTTGTTTCTCAAGCAGATCAATTCAATCAATCTTTTATACAACTTGACATAGTTGAGTTGAGAACTCGAAGCTTTGATCATGCTGCTCATGTCAAAGACATTGAAGTGTTTAGCATCACTCTAAAGAAAATTGATGTCTTCTTGAATCTTGAATCAATCTCGTCTTCTAATCTAGACTCTGACGAGTCAAAACTGCGTCACGCAACTTTGACTGTTCATTCAAAGAACAGTTCAACTCTTGCTCAGTTCTCATCTCGCTCTCAAGACAGTACATATGATAAGAATCATCATCTGAATCTTCATCAAATGAAAAAGAAATTTCATTTGACTGCATTCACGACACAAGAAGATCTTGAAACTTATTGACAAAGTAAGAACGTTGATTCAGTCACAACTTTATCATTCAAATATTTTGAGTTTTTAAACATCTTCTTCAAGAAGAACATTGATATCTTATCTTTGCATCAAGCTTATGATCATGTCATACATCTTAAAAAAGATGCTCAACTCTCAGTCTTCGCTTTGTACAACATGAGTCATGATGAAATTCTAGAACTTCGTTGTTATCTGAATGAGAATCTGAGCAAAGATTTCATTCAAGTCAGTCACTTTCAGATGATCATTTCTGTTCTCTTCATCAAGAAACTCGAAGAAGAACTTCACTTCTGCGTGAACTATTGAGATCTGAACGCTATCACAGTCAAGAATCGATATTCTCTGTCTCTGATCTCAGAAACACTGAATCATCTAAGTTGAGCTAAAATCTTTATCAAGCTGAATATCATCTCTGCATTCAATCGACTTCGAATCAAAGAAGAAGATGAAGCTCTCATCGTCTTTCACACTTGATTTGAATTATTCAAGTATCTAGTCATGCTCTTCAATCTATGTAATGAGTCTGTCTCGTTTCAGAAGTATATCAACAATACTCTTCATGAACATTTAGATAAGTTCTGTACAGCTTATCTGAATGACATCTTGATCTATTTCGACAATGAACTTGAGCACGAGATTCATGTCAAGCTCATTCTGCGAAAGCTGCAAGAAGCAAATCTTCAGACGAATATAATCAAATGCGAGTTTCACGTCACTCAAGTTTCGTATCTAGAATTGATAATCATCATTGAAGAGATCAAGATGAACTCTTCTAAAATAGACATCATTGTCAACAGACTCATCTTGATCAACGTTAAAGACATTCAAAGTTTTCTAAATTTCGCGAACTTCTATAAAAGATTCATCTATGACTATAGTAGAATAGCTATCTCGCTCACTCGTCTCATCAGAAAAGATGTATTCTTTGTCTGATCTCAGAAATGTCAGATTGCATTCAACATTCTTAAGAAAGTTTTCACTTTCAAGATTATTTTTCGTCACTATAATTCAGATCACAAGATTGTGATAGAAATCGATGCTTTGAACTATGTGTTCAAAGACATTCTTTCTCAATACGATGAGAACGAGATTCTTCATTCAATCGTTTACTTTTCGAAGAAGCATAATTCAGTTGAGTGTAACTACGAGATCTACGATAAAGAATTCATGATCATTGTTCACGCTTTCGAGACATGATGATCAGAGCTCAAAGACTTCATTTATTCTGTCGAGATAATCATAGATCACAAAAATCTTGAGTATTTCATGTCAACTAAGCAGTTGAGTCGTCATCAAGCTCGTTGAAGTGAGTTTCTGTCTAGATTCAACTATCACATCACTTATTATTTTGACAAGATTGACAATAAGTTGAATGCTTTGACACGTCGCTCAGAAGATCTCTCTAAAGAGAAAAATACATTCGATTCTCAACATCAATATCAACATCAGACAATTCTGAAAACTCATGTTTTAGATCTCAATATTGTTGAGAATCTCGTTCTTGATGTTTTCAACATCAAAGTCATGAAGTTTCAGTCACAAATCATCGCTTTAAATTCAGTTCAGTTACATCTGTTCTCAATTATCTCAGCATTTTTGTAAATTCTAGCTCTCATGAATCTAGAAATCGAAGAATTCGACGTTGAAGACATCAAGTTTCAGCTAAATCAAGACATTCTGAATCTTGATGAAGATTCTGCTGACATTCTCACTCAGACATTGTGAAAGCAAGTTGAAATCAATGACAAATTCGCAGCTCAGATAATCGAAGCACTTCACAATGAAGCACGACATCACAACAAGATTTTTCTAGTCGAGTGTGAAGAACATGAGAATCATCTGTACTTTCAAGAAAGAAAGTACGTGCTCAACTCAGATAAACTACGTCTTCGTATCATTCAGCTCGCTCATGATAATGTTGTCGATGATCACTCAGAAAGAGCAAAAAGCTATGAACTGATCAATCGAGTCTACTGATGATCAAACATTTATAAGTATGTTCAACGCTTCGTATAAAACTGTCACGTGTGCACACGTTTTAAACTCTCTAGACAATGAACTCAAGAATGATTGCATCTTCTTTCAATCTTCGAACGTCGTTGACGTGATGTTTTCATGAACTATGTAGATTCTTTATCGCTCAATATCTTCATGAATATCACATATAAATATGTTCTAGTCTTCGTCGATCGTCTTATCAAAATGAAACATTTAATTCTCATCACTTCTATGAAAGTTGAAGAAGTTATCAACTGCTTCTATGCTCATGTTTGAAAACATCATAATTTACTCAAGTTCTTCATGTCTGATCGAGACATACAATTCATCTTTGATGTCTGAAAGCATATGTGTAAAATGCTGAAGATAGACGTTAAGTTATCAACGACGTATCACTTTGAAATCGATGATCAAATCAAGAAAGTCAATGCTGTCATAAAGCATTATCTTCGAGTCTTCATCAACTACATGCAGAATGACTGAGTTAAGTGACTTTCTGAAGTCAAATTCGTCGTCAATAATGCATCATCATTAATCACTCTAGCATCACTCTTCTTGATCAATTCGAATCAGAACTTACGTCTAGACTTCGAGTCTTTTGAGTCTTTGCTTAAGAATCTTACGTTTCAAGCTCAAGACAAGTTAATCAATGTCAAAGAGTTCATCAAGAAGATGAAGAAACTAACTGAGCATCTACGTGATGAGATGCTTATAGCTCAGATCATCTACAAATTCAATGTCAATCTCTTTCATCGTTCTTGTTCTAGATACTTCGTCAAAGATGAAGTCTGACTGAATGCTTGCAATCTCAGCATCACTCATCTCATTGTCAAGTTAGATGATCGTAACGTTGATTTCTTCAAGATCAAGCGTATCTTCAAGAACAATTCTCTGATCATCGAGTTAAATCTTTCAGCATTCATGAAGATTCATTCAATCTTTCATGTCATTCTTTTGAGTCATATTGCAAGTGATCTTCTTTCGAGTCAATATCAGAAATCTTGAGAACTCATTGTTGTCAAGAATGACGAAAGATTCTGATATGTAAACAGCATACTAAACTTCAAGCATGATAGATTCTATAATTCATCTTTGCTCAAGTATTACATCGATTGAGAAGATCACTTTTCTACTTGAGAGTCTTTTCATCTTCTGAATAATTGTGAGTAAGTGCTCAATGAATATCATTTCGTCAATTCTGTCGCTGAAGAATCACATGTACTGTCGTGTGTGATATTTCAATGTCAATGTCAAGAACTTTAAGTTCAATCTTCATCATCTCAAATCAGTCTTAATCTGACTCAGATTTTATCTAGATCTGACTCAGACATCTTGTTTAAATCTGATTCAGATGTGACTCAGATGTATTCTAGTTTCATCTGTGCATCATCACATTAAACTGCATTTCATCTTTCTCTTGCTTAAGTTTGACTCAGATCTTATCTAGATCTGACTCAGACATCTTGTCTAAATCTGACTCAGATGTGATTCAGATGTGTTTCAATTTCTCGTGCATCATCACGTTAAAATGCATCTCGTCTCGTCTCATCTCATTTCATCTTTCAGACATCTTGCTCAAATTTGACTCAGATGTGACTCAGATCTATTTCAGTCTCGTCTGTGCTTCATCACATTAAAATGCATTTTCATCAATTCTTGTTTCATTTCAGTCTTCATTTTTGATTCTTTCTCATTTCATCTTGTTTCTTTTCATCATCTTGCAGAAGCTCAGTCTTGAAGAGAAGAGCTACTGTCATGATGTCAGATCATCAACTCAATTTAGAACATAAATCGTCGATATCTTAGATAATCTCGATTCATTGAATCTGTTTCACAGTTCAATGAATCAAGTCATCAATCTAGTCATCATCATCTTAATTTAATCTCAGCAATTCTGTTTTGATCATCTCAATCATATACGCGAACTTCTGCAATCTTAAGTCAATAGAACTATTGTTTAGTCTTGATTCTGCTCGATTCATGTATATAAAAGTTGAGTCTTCATTCTTATCTTTCATTCTTTGTCTTTCATCTTGTACATTATCTGATGTATTGTCTTGTACCTAGATTCTATCAAAGTAATAATAATAATATCAGTTTTTTATATTGATAGTATCTTTAGTCTAGCTCAGTTTTTGACAATGACAGTACATGTGATTCTTCGATGACAGAGTTGACGAGATGATATTCATTGAACGCTTGCTCACAATTATTCAGAAGATGAAAAGACTTTCAAGTAAAAAAGTGATCTTCTCAATTGATGTAATACTTGAGCAAAGATGAATTATAGCATCTATCACGCTTGAAGTTTAGTATGCTGTTTACATATTAGAATCTTTCGTCATTCTCAACAACAATGAGTTCTCAAGATTTCTGATGTTGATTCAAAAGAAAATCACTTGCAATATGACTCAGAAGAATGACATGAAAGATTGAATGAATCTTCATGAATGCTGAAAGATCTAACTCAATGATCAGAGAATTATTCTCGAAGACATGCTTGATCTTGAAGAAATCAACATTATGATCATTTAACTTGATAATGAGATGAGCGATGCTGAGATTGCAAACATTCAGTCAGACTTCATCTTCGACGAAGTATTTAAAACAAGAATGACGAGAGAGATTGACATTGAATTCGTAGATGATCTGAGCTATAAGCATCTCATCACATAAATGCTCAGTTAGTTTCTTCATCTTCTTGATGAACTCTTTGACATTGATTAACTTGTCTTGAGCTTGAAACGTAAAATTCTCAAGCAGAGACTCAAAAGACTTAAAGTTTAGATGTAAGTTCTGACTTGAATTGATCAAGAAGAATGATGCTAAAGTGATTGATGATGATGCATTATTGACGACGAATTCGACTTCAGAAAGTCACTTAGCTCAGTCATTCTGCATGTAGTTGACGAAGACTTGAAGATAATGCTTCATGACAGCATTGACTTTCTCGATTTGATCATTGATTTCAGAGTGATACGTCGTTGATAACTTAACGTTTATCTTCAGCATTTTACACATATGCTTTCAGACATTGAAGATGAATTGTGTATCTCGATCAGACACGAAGAACTCAAGTAAATCATGATGTTTTCAAACATGAGCATAGAAGCAATTGATAACTTCTTCAACTTTCATAGAAGTGATGAGAACTAAATGTCTCATTTTGATAAAATGATCAATGAAGACTAGAACATATCTATATGTGATATTCATGAAGATACTGAGCGATAAAGAATCTACATAGTTCATGAAGACATCATGTCAACGACGTTCGAGAACTGAAAGAAAATGCAATCATTCTTGAGTTCGTTGTCTAAAGAGCTTGAAACGTATGCACACGTGACAGTTTCATACGAAGCATTGAACATACTTATAAATGTTTGATCATCAGTAGACTCAACTGATCAGTTCATAGCTTTTTGCTCTTTCTGAATGATCATCGACAACACTATCATGAGCGAGCTGAATGATACGAAGACGTAATTTATCTGAGTTGAACATGTACTTTCTTTCTTGAAAGTACAGATGATTCTCGTGTTCTTCACACTCAATTAGAGAGATCTTGTTGTGATGTCGTGCTTCATTGCGAAGCACTTCAATTATCTGAGCTGCAAATTTGTCATTGATTTCGACTTGCTTTTACAATGTCTGAGTGAGAGTGTCAGCAGAATCTTCATCAAGATTCAGAATGTCTTAATTTAGCTGAGACTTGATGTTTTCAACGTCGAATTCTTCGATTTCTACATTCATGAAAGCTAAAATTTGCGAAAGTGCTGAGATAATTGAAAACAGATGTAACTGAACTGAATCTAAAACAATGATTTGTGACTGAAGCTTCATGACTTTGATGTTGAAAACATCAAGAGTGAGATTCTTAACAATATTGAAGTCTAAAACATGAGTTTTCAGAATTGTCTGATGTTGATATTGATGTTGAGAATCGAATATATTCTTCTCTTTAGAAAGATCTTCTGAGCAACATGTCAGAGCATTCAACTTATCATCGATCTTGTCAAAACGATAAGCGATGCAATAGTTGAATCTAGACAGAAACTTACTTCAATGAGCTTGATGATGACTCAACTGCTTAATTGACATGAAATACTCAAGATTTTTGTGATTCGTGATCATCTCAACAGAGTAAATAGAGTCTTCGAGCTCTGATCATCATTTCTCGAAAGCGCAAACAATGATCATGAGTTCTTTATCATAGATCTCGTAGTTACATTCGACTGAGTTATGCTTCTTCGAAAAGTAAGCAACTGAATGAAGAATCTTGTTCTCATCGTACTGAAAGAGAATGTCTTCAAACACATAGTTTGAAGCATCGATTTCTATCACAATCTTGTGATCTGAATTATAGTGATGAAGAATAATCTTGAAAGTGAAGACTTTCTTAAAAATGTTGAATACAATCTGACATTTCTGAGATCAGACAAAGAATACATCTTTTCTGATGAGACGAGTGAGCGAGATAGCTATTCTACTATAGTCATAGATGAATCTTTTATAGAAGTTCGCGAAATTTAGAAAACTTTGAATGTCTTTAACGTTGATCAAGATGAGTCAGTTGACAATGATATCTATCTTAAAAGAATTCATCTTGATCTCTTCGATGATGATTATCAATTCTAGATACAAGACTTGAGTGACGTGAAACTTGCATTTGATTATATTCATCTGAAGATCTGCTTCTTGCAGCTTTCGCAGAATGAGCTTGACATGAATCTCATGCTCAAGTTCATTGTCGAAATAGATCAAGATGTCATTCAGATAAGCTGTACAGAACTTATTTAGATGTTCATGAAGAGTATTGTTGATGTACTTCTGAAACGAGACAGACTCATTACATAAATCGAAGAGCATGACTAGATACTCAAATAATTCAAATCGAGTGCAAAAGATGATGAGAACTTCATCTTCTTCTTTGATTCGAAGTCGATTAAACGCAGAGATGATATTCAGCTTGATAAAGATTTTAGCTCGACTTAAACGATTCAACATTTCTGAGATCAGAAACAGAGAATATCGATTCTTGACTGTGATAGCGTTCAGATCTCGATAGTTCACGCAGAAGCAAAGTTCTTCTTTGAGTTTCTTGATGAAGAGAACAGAGACAATCATCTGAGAGCAACTGACTTGAATGAAATCTTTGCTCAGATTTTCATTCAGATAACGACGAAGTTCTAGAATTTTATCATGACTCATGTCATACAAAGCGAAGACTGAGAATTGAGCATCTTCTTTAAGATGTATGACATGATCATGAGCTCGATGCGAAGACAAGATATCAACGTTCTTCTTGAAGAAGACATCTAGAAACTTAAAATATCTGAATGATAGAATTATGACTGAATCGACGTTCTTACTTTGTCAATAGACTTCAAGATCTTCTTGTGTCGTGAATGCAGTCAAATGAAATTTCTTTTTCATTTGATAAAGATTTAGACAATGATTTTTATCATACATACTGTTTTGAGAACGAGACGAGAACTGAGCAAGAGTTGAACTGTTCTTTGAATGAACAGTCAAAGTCGTGTGACGCGATTTTGACTCGTCAGAATTTAGACTAAAAGACGAGATTAACTCAAGATTCAAGAAGACATTGATTTTCTTTAGAATGATGTTAAACACTTCAATGTCTTTGACACAAGCAGCATGATCAAAGCTTTGAACTCTCAACTTGACTATGTCAAGTTGTATAAAAGATTGATTGAATTGATCTGCTCAAGAAACAACAAAAGTTCTAAAGAAGAAAGAATTTCAACACTTGATTTTTGATGAGTATTCTTTTTGAATGACTTGAAGAATATGACTAGAAGCTTCTTGTTTCAGACGAGAGACAAGACTGAACGAGATTTGTTTCTTGTGAACGAGCTGAATATTAGTTGACTTCTCATGAGCAAACGAGAAATTATATTGCTTCTTGTGAGCAGACGAGAAACTGAGTTACTTCTTGCAAGTGAATTGAGAATTGAATTGCTTTTTGCAAACGAACTGAGTGCTGAATTGCTTCTTGTAAGCGATCTGTAGACTGAATTGCTTCTTGTGAGTGATCTGTAGACTAAATTGCTTCTTGTGAGTGATTCGTGAACTGAGTTGCTTCTTGTGAGCAAACTGAAAACTGAGTTACTTCTTTTAAGTGAATGAGAGACTAAATTGCTTCTTATGAGTGAACTGAAAACTGAGTTGCTTCTTTTGAATGAATGAGAAACTAGATTACTTCTTGCGAGCGAACTGAGTGCTGAATTACTTCTTGTGAGCAATCTGTAGACTGAATTGCTTCTTGTGAGTGATCTGTAGACTGAATTGCTTCTTGTGAATGATTCGTGAACTGAGTTGCTTCTTGTGAGCAAATTGAGAGCAAGACTGAAAGAAAGCTACTTTGTTAACTTCGAATGAGAAATTTTCTTCTTATTGATTAAGATCATAGATCTTGATGAGAAATGAGCAACAATGATTAAAATAGAAGAAGAAAGATAAGATGAGAATATTGTGCTCAAAATTGACATCAATGATGTGATGATGAAGTCATGATAGATTCATGATGATGAGATATTGACTTAATTCAGTGACATAGAAGAATAGTTTCTCGATGTGTTCATCAAGAATCATTGTGATTTCGACAATATAAATAATGTCATTGATTAAAGCGACTTGATCATCAAATTCTTGAAGTCTGCGAGAGTGAGTTAATTGATGCAAGAGAAGATGATGTTGTTGCGTGAAGAATTTATTCATAAAAACATAAGCAGAGACTTCATTATCAATTAGAGTGAGAACGAGAACTCTAGATTGAGCTTGACGTAGAATACAAAATACTATCATGTGACTATCTTTGAATGTCGAATTGAATTCAAAGAGTTTCAAGACAGATTTAGCAGAAAACTTTCTATATGATTGAAGTGAGAATGAAAAGATTGAGACTAGTAGACAAGATGATATGTATACAGATTTTTGAGCGTGACTTAGCTCAGAGACTAGACTTTTTTCGCGAACAGCGAGATTTCTTCATCTATATTGACGACGTCATTGTCGTAGAAATTCATGATACGCAGAGTGAAGAGCTTTTTATTTGAGCATTCTTTAGCGATTTTGCTTGAATGTTGCAACTTGCAGTAGTAGCACAGCTTTCACTTATTGCAGATTTTCTTGATCTCAGAAACGATCAAAATCTTATCTTGAATGATGACAATGATGAAACTTAGATTCATTGATTCATCGAAAGACGAGAAAGAGAGAGATGAAGATATTGTCGAGACAATAGTCACAGAAGTGATGATTTTTGAACTCAAAGAATTACTAGTCGATGCAAAGATGTTCTTGACTTTGATGAGCGAAACAATGACGAAGACGAAGTGAGATTGACGATGCTTAAGCTGCTGAAACTCTTCGTCGATGTCAAAGAATGCTTGAATTCATTGATGAAAGATGAATGATTGAGTTTCATCGAGATTTCGTCAGAAGAAGACGACGACTTGAGTGAAATAATTGACATTGCGCTTCAGACAGTCAATCAACGAGAAATCTTTCATCAAAGAATGTTCTTTCTTTTGATAGAAAAGATTGTAATAGTCGACAAAACTATTCATGTCTTGCTTCAGAGTTTCACGAAGATATAAATGAGCATCTTCTGTTTCAAAAGAATTGTCACAGCAATGATGCAACTTGTGTTATCAATCTGCAAAGATGAAAATGATACAGAGATCATTGACTCGATATTGACTCATTAGATTGTGAATCTTCTTATTTATGATGAATCATGACTCGACATAGACGATCTTGACTTGATGAAAGAGATAGCGATCGTCATTTATGTTCATGCGCTGTATCAGACTCTGCTTTCAGACATTCAATCAATCTTTGTTTTTCTCATACTCAGATATGTCGAAAAGCTTTTCGAATTTAATGAGAGTCGAGACAGCGATAGAATTCGCAAAGACTTGAACGACAAGAAGAGATTGATTATGCAGAATTTGTGCGATGATCTGAGTTATCATTGCAAGAGACTGAGAATTTAGTTCTTGATAGACTGAAGAACTAGAAACGATGAACGAGAATGAAATGATGACGTCATGTTGTCGAACTTGATTTTGAAGCTCGCGCATTACGCGAAAGATCTCAACTGAGTTTTCGATCACATTTTGAGCGAACTGTTCAACAGCTCGCTTATCGTCGATCGAAGAGCGATGAGATTGCTTCATTTGAGCAAGAAGATAACTAGACGAGATTTCAACATATGAAAACGTTGCAGAAAGTGTAGATCTTTCATAATGTCAAAGACTAGACTGAACTAGAGATTCTATCAATATAGAGAATTGATTATTATATTACTTGAACTAGATACAGAACAATACATCAGATAATGTACAAGACGAAAGACAAAGAGCGAAAGAAAAGAATGAAAACTCGACTTTTATATACATGAATTGAACAGAATCAAGACTAGACAGTAGTTCTATTGACTTAAGATTGCAGAAGTTCACGCACATGACTGAGATGATCAAAACAGAATTGCTAAAACTAGATTAAGATGATGATGACTAAATTGATGACTTGATTCATTGAACTGCAAAACAGGTTCAATGAATCAAGATTATCTAAGATATCAACGATCTATGTTCTAAATCGAATTGATGATCTGATATCATGACATCTACTCTTGACTCACTATCGTATTTGATCGAAATACGAGATCAAAAGTCAGAAATTCACGTGATTATCATCTTTTATTCGTTGATAAGCATGACAGTCATATCAACATGAAGTTTCTTGACTGATGTGAGCAGAACAAGATGCTCGTGACTTTATATTCTTCTCATTCTACGCATCATCTTCAATCTCTGAATGTCAGCTTATTCAATTCTTTGATCAATTACTACTCGCAAAATCTGAACGACTGAATCTTTAAAAGTCAAGAACTTTCTTGAATATCAAAAAGAGACTTCTTTGATCTATTTTGATCTGCATATCAAGCTGCTTTCACGTCTGTCAACATCAAAAGTGAATGAGAAAAGACAGAATTTGTTATGAATTAGACACTGTAGTCGATTATTAGCTTAATATCTATGACGACGCACTAGAGTCTTTAGCGACGCGCTAGTCGAGCTTAAACCTGACGTCGACTCAGGTTTGCTCTTTATCTTTTATCATTAATATCAATACTATTGCTTGTTTTATAGACATCTCAACAAATGATAGCATCAACTCTGATTAATTCAGTTGTCTATCAAATCTAGAACTAAATTACTCAGTCAAGCTCAGTCAAGCACTTCTACGATCTCTTCGTATCAGTAGCAATCTCTACGTCAAGCTGACGTCATTCGAACCGTTTGACATTGTCAAAGCAGTCTTCTCTATTGACGCTTTTCTTCGAGCAGAAAATCAAAACTATTCTAAGAAATTCTCAAATGAAATTCGACTTATCGTTGAAAGCATAGTAACTATCAATCTACGATCAGTTACTATACGTCGATCTACAGATCATATCATTCAACGATCTAATTTCTTAGAATCGTCATCATTTCTTGAACTTTGAGCGATTGATAGACTCGCCTTTCTACGTTATCTGCGAACGTTCTTTCAAAGCACGATCGAATTTCGTATCTCTCAAACGTATCAAAGCTTTCTTTCTACTATTTCTGAGCAGCAGCGTGACACACAGAACTCTCAGAAAAGCAGTTCAACAGCAACAACATCGAATCGTGCTTCTATCGATGAAACTTCAAAGTCATCGACTTCACGACATAATCATTTTCGAGAAGAAAGTATTGAATCATCTTCACTATCTAGAGAATCATCTTCTCTACGACGTCGTCAACGCATCATTTCAGATATCATCATCGAACAAAGTCGACGTTCTTTCATCATTATCGAATCTACAAGAAAAACATCGACGAAGAAAACAATATTCAGTCAATTCTTGAAAGCTGCTCGTTCTAGAGTCGAATTCAATCTCGAAATGACAGCTTCGTTCAACGACGCTCAAATGACAGCACTTCGAGCAATGATGCAAGAGATATTTCAGATCAATAATCATAACGCGAAAAGAGATGACAATGAAGAAAATTCAGATGATAACGATGAGAACAGCGATACTACAGATGATGAGTCTGATTTCAACTCTCAATGAAAGAAACGATGAAACTCATCAAATGTTGAATTCTTTGATTTCAACTACGAAGATAGTTTCAAATCAGAACTCATGATTCATATCGACAAGAAAACTATCTTTCGAGATGTTCATCTGTTCAATGAAAGAGTCAAGAATATTGCTGTCATCAAAGATGAAAATATGATAGCTGAGAACTTGTATATCTGTCTACGAGACATCGCACTGAAGTGATATGTTTTCGAGCTCACTGACATGAAGAAGCGTCTTCTCAAGCTCTCGCTCGACGAATGACATCGAGCTCTATTATCTCGATTCAAGAAATCATCTGCGATAGCTCTCGCTACTATAACAACAGAGAAATACACTATGAGCGATGTCTATCGACGAAGAAAACCTCGTGAGTACGCTCAGATCATTCTTCGCGAAGTCAGGTCTGCGAAAATGATCTCTATCTATAATCAGCTGTTTCTGATTTACAACGAAATTGATTTGAAACTTCGAAGAAATCTGAAACCTTTCGAATTCAAGACAACGATAAATGCATGACTTCAGCAGTTAGATCGATATAAAGAAATGTGATTTGATCTCGCTATAAGAGATAGACAACGCAGTTTCGGCAGCATCAAACGATCGTCTAACAACGTCTCTAACATCATCTCTATCAAAGAGCGTAATCAACGAAGTAACAGAGATTGATCAGATGATCGAAACTCAGATCAGTATAGCAGTAATTTTCAGTCGAATTTTCAGCGACAGTTTCAGAGCTACGACTTTCAGAACTCAAGATCTTCTTATCAATCTTATTCAAACAATTCAGCTTATCAGTCTAATCAGTCTGCACAACAAGCTCAAGTCTTGTTAGCTTCTCATCAGTCATTATTGCTGATCGAAGAAAACAACAGCAGAACTTCTTTCACAAGCGAGTCAGATTCGAACTCTTCTCGCTATTCAAACAATCGACGATCATTTCAAAGATCTCAAAAGACTTATCTCGTCACGATGATTGAAGAAAACATCGAACAGAAAAGTTTAAATGAGGCATATGACAGGTTCGCGAAATCTTATCATGATGATTCGAGTACGAAACTGAAAGAGATCTATTATCAAGATGTATCAGATGACTATGCCGAAGATACTCTAGAAGAGAAAACTGATCGCAACGATGACGTGATGAATGCAGAATTCGTGACGTCAACTCGAGAAAAATTCAAGACTATCTGTCGTCAGTGTAAAGCTGAGTTTGCATTCAACAGTAGACTGCATGAACATTTTAGACAGATCAAGTTTCAATGCAAAACAGCTTCTTCAAATTTGCAGATTAGTGCTGCAGTATCTTCGAAACTTTTGAAATCTTCGAAACTTTCGAAATCAATAGTTCTCATCGAAATATTCACGATTTCATTCGAAATCTTATCAAAAGATAGAATTTTAATTCAATTCACAGCTGAATCAGTTGAAGAAACTGACTATGCTTTTCGAGAATGAAAGTACGCAACGTTCAAAGCATCATGATACACTAAGAATAGTGCGAAGTATGATGTCTGTGCTGACATCGAGTGCACAATGTCTTTGAGTGATAGAGAGTTCATAGAATCGATAACATCGAATTTCGCTACTAAGGTTAGAAAGTTGATGTCTTCAATCTCGATTCGTGATATTGAGAATAAGATTCATAATTCAGATGAGTACATCTTGATGAACGACTTCATCAAAGAAACATTGTCGAACGACACTTCAGCTATCGCTTTCTTTCAAAGAGAAGTTCATCTGATGAACGATCTCAAGATGAAAATGCTTATTGACATTGACATTCTGAATTCGAAATGAATTCAGATAAATTTGAATGACAGAATCTTGCAAATAGATAGTTGTCAAGACATCATCGTCAAGATAGATATTGTCACTCGAAAGAAAGCAAATCTAAAAAGAATAGTAAGATCTTGAGAAAAGATCATCGTTTCATCTCATGCCTTTCTGAAGATTTTCGTCAAGATTAAAGATCTATCAAAGAATCAAGACTTTATATTCGAATCAGAATATGATCAGAATATGAAAACTTGAGACGATCTTTATGCTCATATTGTGAATGTCTCGCTTTTCTTTGTACAACTACGAAATGACATCGATCAATCTCTTACTATACAGAGGCACGCTAGATTAGAGTTTGTCACAGAGTACGATGAAGACGAATGTTTTCTAGCAAATTCGATAGATAATCATCTTGCGATCATCGAATGAAAGCATAAGAGAGCTTCATGAAAGAAGTTAATCGACGTAGCAATGCTAGCCGTCATCTTCGCACTAGGCGAAATCATCAAGAATGCAAAGAAACTTACGCCTGTCAGAATTACATCTACTGTCGAACAAGTTCTGCCTAATGAAATCACGATTTTCGACAACGAATTCACCTTCGCTCAGATATCAAACGTGACAACTTTCTACTCGAAAATTTGAACTGATCAGAGCACTATCATCGATGTTTCAGAAAAGAACTGAATGTCAATTACGCTTAAGTCAGAAGCGATCGAGCAGAAAGCATTCAAAGTCTATTCGCTCAGTATTAAAGACAAAGACATGATTGACAAAATCTTTGACAAGCTGCATGCTCAAGACAAACTGTCATGAACAAGTCAATCTACTCTCTTCGAATATTCAGTCTTTGTAGTATGAAGTACTACGTCAAGCGAAGAACGAAAGAAAAGAGTAGTAGTAGACATACGAGAACTCAACAAGATCATCATTTCGAACAGTTATCTGATGTCACTTCAAACGAAAATGATCGTCGCAGTGACAGAATGTCAGTATATCTTCGTCGTGAACGCGCAGAGATATTTTCATCAATGACAAATGAGAGTAGCTGATAGAAATAGACTCACTGTCGTAAGTCATCGAGAGCAGAAACAATTCTCGATGACGATAATGAGATTCAAGAATTCACTCTCATATGTTCAACGACAAATCGACAAAATTCTGCGATCTCATCGAGTCTATGTTAAAGTCTATATGAACGACATTGTAATCTTTTCTCACACTTTAGAGAAACATTTAAAGCATCTTCACGTCATTTTCAGTCTGTTCAGAAGACTACATGTATGTTTGACATCTATGAAATCATTTCTCGAATATTCATTCGTTTTTCTTTTAGAACAAAAGATAGATGATTTCGAACTGACTACATCGACGAAAAAGCTTGTCGTCATCAGCTCGTTTCGATTTTCTCAGTCTTTTAAGAAATTAGAAACGTACATCGAATTGATCGAATATTTGCGAAACTATGTGTCATACTATGCTCAGATGACAGAATCATTACAAAAGCGCAAGACTGCTCTTTCTAGAGAAGTTTCTAAAGATCTCGATAATGCGCGAAAGACAAAGACATCACGAATTTCTCTAGTCAATTCTATCAAGAAGAAACTTAATGTCTTTCAGCTCTTGCAGAAGCAGTTTCGAAAACTCAGTGTGCTGACACACTACAATTCGAATCTATCGCTCTATGTGAATCTGAATGCGTTCAAAGTCTACGATTTCGATGCAATAGTGTATCATATTATAGACGAAAAATCACGTTCAATTCTCTTCTTAAGTAGAGAACTAAATTTCGCTGAAAGAAACTACTGATCTACTGAACTTGAGATAGTCAACGTAGTCTGAGTAGTTCGCCAGATGCATCATATGATCGAATTCACGAAGAAATCATCAATCACGATGTATACTGATCATTCGGCAACGATTTCTATTGCGCGTCAGATCTCTCTGTTCTTCTTCAATACTGACAAGCTAAATCTAAGACTCGTTCGAGCTTCTCAGTACTTGTTCACTTTTGAATTGAACATAAGATACAAGTCTGACAATAAGAATCTGATATCGAATGCTCTCTCTCGCCTACTGAGAGAGTGCAGTTTCAACGATGCATCGAGTATTGACGTCGAAGAAATACTTGAATCTCTGCATACAGCAGTGAAAGATTTCGAGAATCATTGCACTGACGCATTTGCAGTCTCTCTAGTAGAAATGTCAGCGAACTTTCGTCAAAGATTATTACAAGCTATGAAAATCGATAAGCGTTGAAAAGATATCATAATCAATATAAAGACAGATAACATGAAAGCATCATCTCGAGAAGACTACTTTGATATCAAAGACGATCTTCTCTATCACATCGATCAGAATAGTGATAGAAAATCAAGGCTGATGATTTCAAAAGCGCTTGAAGAAGAAATCTTTGAGCTCGCTCATCGATCTCATCATGTCGAATTTCATCGAACTTATCAGCATATAGCAGAATCACTTTATATCAGAAAGTTGTCGATCAGACTACGAAAGTTCATCGAACATTGCTCGAACTGCCTTCTATATCAGACTAGAAGACATCAATCGTACGAAGAATTGCAGTTCATTAGAACGATGAACGTTTTCTTTCACACAATCACTATGAACTTTGTTATGACGTTGTCAATAAGTCAAGAAGAATATGATTGTATGCTGATCATAATCGATAAATTCTTCAAGCGAATGATGATGATATCGAGCAAGACAACTTACACAGCTGAACAATGAGCGCACCTGATTCTAGAAAGATTGCAGATAGCGAATTGAGACGTTTCGATCGCAATCATCAATGATAAAGACTCAAAGTTCATGTCTGATTTTTGAAAGACTACATTCAAGAAGTTGAAAATGTCAATATTGATCAGTATCGCCTATCACTCTCAAACGAATGAGCAATTCGAACGTATCAATCAGACGATTGAAATCGCTCTTAGATTTCTTCTATCTAGCATCGAAGATAGCTTATGATTCTCGCTGCTATCGACATTGCAAGCCGTCTTTAATAACTCAGAGACGACTATCAAGCATTCGTCAAATGAAGTCATTTATGAATTCAGAACTACGGAAATTCCGAACCTTATTCAATCTCAGAGAAATTCGAATCTAAATTTCGTGGTCAAAAGATTCATCTATCGCTCGAAAGCTATCGATGTCATCTCTTTTGCCGTCAGCAAAGCTAAAGCTTGGTATGATAAAAGGCATAAATCAATGATTCTAGAGAAAGATAGTTTCGCCTTTCTACGCTTACATCAAAGATATCATCTTTCGAGTCACCTCTCTCGAAAATTATCACAGCAGTACTGCGAATCTTTTCGAGTGCAACAAAGAGTAGGCAAATTAGTCTACAAATTGAAATTGTCAACTCACTGACGAATTCATTCAATTATATCAATAGCGCAGTTGAAATTCGCTCTTGAAGAAGCAGACTCATATGATCGATCTCGTTTCTCTCATTCAGATTCTGTACTGATTGAAGATGACACGAAGGAATGAAGCTCTTACGAGATTGAGAAGTTAGTTGACAAACGCTTTCGACGATACGAAAGAGATCTTCTCATCAAAGAGTATCTGATTCGATGAAAGAGATATGAACCAGAATATGATGAGTGGTATGGCGAAGATTTGCTAGATAACGCTTCGAAACTGATAGTCAACTACGATATCGATCATTCTGATTTTAACACACGCACACGCGATAGAGAATGAATTTTCGAGGTTGTTCCGATGAAGCGATTTCTAGATGTCTATATCTAGATCGACGAGAACGTTGATTGCTTATTTAGAAAAGGGAATATTGTTATGAATTAGGCACTGTAGTCGATTATTAGCTTAATATCTATGATGACGCACTAGAGCCTTTAGCGGCGCGCTAGTCGAGCTTAAACCTAACGTCGACTCAGGTTTGCTCTTTATCTTTTACCATTAATATCAATACTATTGCTTGTTCTATAGACATCTCAACAGAATTGCTGTCTTTCAATTCATCACAGATAATAAAGCAGATTAAATCGAACACTAAATCTGTTTCAAGTCATTCTTCTTCTTCAGCATTGTCAGAAGCTGATTGAAGAAAGATTTGATAATTAATGAAGTCAGTTGTAGAAGAAGCAATTGATTCGCAAGCTCGTAAGTTGAACAATATGATTGAAAAGCTTACTACAGATGTTGCTCTTCTGAAAGCAGAAAATGAAGATCTTCGACGAACAGTACGTATTGAGAGAAGTCGCAGACGACGTGAAAAGTCTTTATTTGACGATTTAGAAATTAATGATGAGACAAAAAAGATGTTTTTTAGTTCTAATAAGATTCAGACGACTCGTGATCGTCAAATTCAAAGAATCGAAGAGAAACAGCAAGCTGCTATTCAAAAGACGAAAGAAAAGAAACAAAGAAAGCTTAGAAAGCTAGAGAAACAGCGTTTAATAGCTGAAAGAAAGATGAAACGAGAAAAAAAGAAGACGAAGCGAAAGAAGAAAGCGAAGCGAAAAAAGAAGCTACGAGCGAAGAAATTGAAGCAACGACGTCTAGTTCAGAAGCAAAAGCTGAAGACTAAAGAGCTTCAGAAAGAACAAAAGAAGAAGTCTAAAGAGGTGAAAGTACAGCAATTCACTGATTTTGTTGCTATTGAGAAGGTGAAAAGAAAGTCAAGTCAAATCAGGTCTACGCGAGCTGAAAGACAATTCAAAGCTTCTAAGCGATTTGATGATTGATTCTTATAGCTTGGAAGCTTCATATAGATATCGACAACTCTCTATATTAATTGCAATTTGATTCTATGAATGATGGTTGAATAATAATAAAAAAAGTATGGGTTGCTAATCGGGTTTAGGGTGTGCACGGGACCGGAACGTGCATCGGGCCGGGAATACTCCTAGTGTAACAAGTACTTAAGATTACCTATCATACTAGTGCTTAGTCAACATGTTTTATTCTTGTGACCGTTCAGAGCCCCATAGTCACCAAATATTACAGAAAGATGTAAGGCGTTAATTTCCACACTTTAGTACTCATGTTTACGAAGAATCCTCGGCGTCCGTGAGGAACAGTTGTAGTGCAGTCATAGCGTCGATCAGTTCGGTTGTAATTCTGTGTAAGCGGACTTTTCCAAGTTCGTTTCTTCGGACATTTCATGCTCGAAGTAAAGGGGCTCCTTGTACGGTCAAGCAAGACTTATGGCTCCTAACAAGAAGAAGAAAAAGCCTGCTAGCAATCCTGCTCGTGGCTTTGCAACAACGTCAATAGCTTCGAAGCCAAGAGTTGTGGATAATATTCTAGACAATGACACGATCTTGCCAAATGAAGCGCTATCTTTATCAGATAGTGGGCCCAGTCGCAGTAATACGGATATCTCACAGTTTTCAAAAGAATCAGGGAAAGAGCTCCATGAACTCTCTCCTGAGGAACTGGAAACTCAGTTAGAGGAATCTGATCTACAGCTTCTGTTAGAGAAAAACGGCGAGAAATCGAAAAAGGAGGCCTTTCGACAGGTTAGCAAACTACAAACGGAACGACGAACGCTACATCCGCAGGCGCAACATTTAAGTACTCGCGGTTGGCTACCTCCCGAGATCATGCTGCAGATTGTCGATCTCCTACGCGATCAAATATCAGATAGAGACTCCAATGCTCACAATGAGCAAAGGCGGTCTGTGCCGACTGTTACGGAAGATGAACTGGTCATTAAAACTTGGACACTGAAACAGGTTCTGTTTCAACTAGGATTCTCTCAAGAAAGAATAAAAGTCGCGCTCTGCGAGCTACTGAAAAAAGGGCATCCTGTTAAGTCTGTAAACCCTAACACCAGTAAAGACTCTGTGTGGGGTCTCGAAGAAACTCTGGACTGGTTGGCTTCAGTCTGCGAGCCAGAGGAAATGCCTGACTATGAGACTTCAGGCAGTAAGAATCGCTGCAAGCAACTAAAGACAGTTTCAGAGGGTGGGCTGTTTGTTGGAGCAGGTAAGGGTGTCCCGTACTAGCCGAACAATTGTTGGCTGTCGATGAGCGAAAAAAGGTTGACAAAGACTCACCCAATTTCATGGAGTACAGATACTCAGGACAGTACGCCCGCACTATCGAGACCTTCTACTCCTCTTCCGCTTCCAGAACCCAACATGGATAGCGAGTCCTTAGGTCCTTCGTTCGAGAATATATCCAACAACACCGATACCGAGTCGGACGATGACATTGAGCCCGGAAAGCTTGTCGAGAGGTATATCTCCTTAAAAACGCGTCTCCATAAACTGCCGCCTCCCATACCTGGACATGGGAATCAAAAGAGGAATATCAGGTCTGCAACCAAGAGCGATCACAGACATCATGAAGAGGCTACTCCAGAAGCTACCAAGATCATTAGGAAGATAAATGGTCTAAATTCTGACATTCTGTTTGATCGAGACGAAGCAAACAAAAGATGGACACTGGTTCAGAATGATTTTGCCAGAAACGCAGCTGAACGGAAGAGGTTCCATTTAGACAGCGAAGTTAGATCAGCCAATTTTTCAGATAATCAAGATTTATCAGAGAGTGATAATCATTCGGATACGGCGAGCATCTCTGTGCTATCTGAAGAGGATTCCATGGATATGCTTGGAGATCTTTTCTCTACCGTTTCGGAAGGTACTACCGATGCAGACACTGGGATTACCAATGTAAGCAATTCAGCACCAGACGGTACCGCTATTGTTGTACGAGACTTTGGCAAATGGGGCGGCCTAAGTCCACATCGAATATTTGAAGAAGCCTGTAAAGCGAGGTATAGTATCTAAGGTGTCCGGTTTTATTACATCTGTTGCTTACACAATATGTAGGGATCCTTTCTGCAAGATAACGTACGATACCATCTCGTCGTCGTCCTTCTCATATCGAGAATCAGTCTCGATCACCTGGTCACGTAGCCAAGACCTGCCTATCAACTCGCCTCTTACAGTGGTCTCATGCAAGGCCAGTCAACGCTTTGTACGAGTAGAAATGAACTCGATTTCTGCCGCTACTTCAATTCAAGCACAAGCCTATGTTTCTACCGTTGCGCTCTTCTTAGTCTTCTCTTCCGTCCCGAAGGAGGAAAAGGCATATCTTCGCTTACCTTCCACTTGGAGAGATCTCTGGGCAGAGTTGTTAAGGATGAGAAAGGAGCAAATTGACGTTGCTGATCGAGAGGTTTTACGGGAGCTTCGATCACTAGTTCAGAACGACCACGCCATGGAGAACATCGCCGTTCCCAAAAGCAATGGCTACAATATCAAAACTTCATCCAACAAGACCAGTAACACACAAGCCTCTCCATCCCTCACCCAGGAGCCTGATGATCCATCTGACCATCTCAAAGCTATTTGGTCGGCCAAGGTATCTACGCCTTCCTACAGCCGCATGTTGAACGCTCGTAAGAACTTGCCCATATGGAACTTCAAAGATGATCTTTTAGCTACCATCGAGAAAAGCCAAGTTGTAATCGTTTGTGGTGAGACAGGTTGCGGAAAGAGCACTCAGGTCCCTGCTTTCATACTCGGAAACGAGCTCTCAAACGGGAGACCCTGTAGAGTATACTGCACCGAACCCCGCCGAATATCGGCTATATCTCTTGCACGCCGCGTCAGTGAAGAACTTGGCGAAAGCAGGAACGATGTTGGATCTTCAAGGTCGCTTGTGGGTTATGCCATACGATTGGAAAGTCACATAACAAACCAGACCAGGCTTGTATACGCCACTACTGGGATTGTGATGCGTATGTTGGAGCGGTCAGACGACCTTGGGGATATAACTCACTTAGTGCTTGATGAGGTGCATGAGAGATCTATCGATAGTGATTTCCTTCTAATTGTTCTTCGGAAGCTCATGACTAGAAGACCGAATCTAAAGGTACTTCTCATGTCCGCTACTGTCGACGCGAAGCGCTTTTCGACATATCTGGATGGAGCTCCTTTTATGACCATCCCAGGCCGAACGTTCCCTGTTGAGACGAGATACCTAGAAGATGCGATTGAAGTTACTAAATTTGACGACCGTGATATGTCAAGTCATGGGCCCCAAGCCGAGGATATTGATGATATTGACGAAGTCTCGATTGATCAAGCTGGGAAGCAAACTTCTGCCATCTGGTTACAAGGTTACAGCGCGAAAACCCGCAATACACTAGCTAAACTCGATGAGTACCGCATAGGGTACGATTTCATTGTGAAGCTTCTTGTCACAGTGGCCACGAGTCCTGCGTATGCAAACTATAGCAAAGCTGTCTTAGTCTTCCTACCTGGGATTGCAGAGATCAGGCGGCTCAATGATATGCTTCTAGGCCACCAGACTTTCTCTCATCAGTGGCGTATATACGCATTACATTCCACGATCTCGATGGAGGAGCAGGAGCAGGCGTTCCTCGTCCCTCCAAAAGGAATTAGAAAAATCGTGTTAGCGACGAACATTGCTGAGACCGGCGTGACTATACCAGATGTAACATGTGTGATCGACACAGGCAAACACAAAGAGATGAGGTGAGAGCTACAGGTGGCGCAAGGTCAAAACCCGCTAACACAACCTTCAGGTTTGATGAAAGACGACAATTGTCGAGACTAATAGAATCTTTCATATCGCGTGCAAATGCTAAGCAGCGCCGTGGGCGTGCTGGTCGTGTTCAAAATGGCCTGTGTTTCCACTTATTCACTAGAGCTCGGCATGATAACTTGGTGCGCCTTGTTCACATTATCTCCTCCCTAAGCTGATTTTATTTAGATGGCAGAGGAGCAGACACCGGAGATGCTTAGGCTATCTTTGCAGGATTTGGTATTGCGTGTCAAAATTTGCAATCTTGGTGGCATCGAACAAACGCTATTAGAGGCTCTGGATCCTCCCTCATCTAAGAACATACGGCGCGCTATAGACTCTCTCATCGACGTCAAAGCCCTTACAGCCACTGAGGACCTTACACCTTTAGGAAGACAACTTGCGAGATTACCACTCGACGTATTCTTAGGGAAATTGGTCCTTGTTGGCAGTATATTTCAAACATTGGATGCGGCGCTGACTATAGCTGCAATATTATCGTCAAAGTCCCCATTCTCAGCGCCCATGGGCGCTCGATCACAAGCAGATGTGGCTAGATTAGCGTACAAGAAAGGCTAGTATGGTCCTGCCCCAGCTCCCGCAGACTAGCTGATCATTCCTAGGTGAATCTGACCTATTGACTGTATACAACGCATACTGCGCTTGGCGCCGAGTATGTGGTACCAACCCGTCCTCAGAGCACCAGTTCTGCCGCAAAAATTATTTAAGTCAACAGACATTGTCCAGTATTGAAGATCTGAAAGCGCAGCTCACGGCATCCTTGGCTGACGCAGGTTTCTTGATGCTTGATGCCGGGGAGAAGGTTTCAGTGCACAAGTATGTCAGAGTTTATCAATTATGGTAGCATACTAATACTGTGGAGTACCAGGACGCATTCAAAGTGGAGGCGTTTCGTAGAACTTCCTGAAAGATATGATCTCAATAACAGCAATGAGTTGATCGTGAACTCAGTTATTGCTTGGAGTTTCTATCCCAAACTCCTCAAGCGTGATGGGAAAGGATGGAGAAATGTTGCCAATAATCAAACAGTTAGCTTGCATCCCACTTCGGTCAATAAAGGTGTCGAGCGACCGCCGGGATGGCTGTCGTTCTACCACATCATGCAATCGAGCAACAAGTGAGTCCAGCAACACATCTTATTCGTGTCGCTGACTTCTGGATCAGGTTTTACAATGCTCATGAGACTACTTCGGTTGAAGACTTTGCCATAGCTCTAGTATGCGGCGACGCAGACTTCAAAGTACGTAGACTCCATGTAACTACAATAGCACGCGACATTACTAACCTTGCCTTCCTATACAGATGTACTCGGGTGTAATAGTCATTGATGGTAATCGGATCCGCTTCCGCGTAGATGATTGGAAGACCATGCTGGCCATCAAGGCGCTGCGCACCAACATACGACTTATTATGTCTCAGTCTTTTCGGAACCCTGGGAGGCAGCTATCTCAGCAGCAGCAAGCTTGGTACGATATTTGGCAGGAGATTTTCCGACAGGCTTATAAGGAAAAGCGCTAGAGTATAGAAGTCGTTTGCCCTAGATGACTATTATGGTAAGTGAAATAGAACTTAGAAAGGTCGGGTAGAGACAGGGAATAGACAATGGAACAGCTAGTCGTGACAATCTTGTTCCACAGCATGCAACCGCTCCATCGACGCGGCCAGGCAATTTTCTCATATTTCAAAGGCAAATTGTGGCGAGTTCAACTTACCTACGTCCTGCAGGGAAGATTATCCTCGACAGCATAAACAACCAGTAGCGATGCTAAACAATGGCGAAGTCTTTTCCTAACATCTTGTGCCCTATCCAATGTCAATTTCCTAGAATTCCTACAAATCCTGTCATCTCCCTTATGTGACGGACGAAAAGTGAATGATGTAGCTCACAAAGCTCATTCCAGCCTACCTAAGCAATCATTCACTATAGTTTCTCCCCTCATCAAGTGCATCGACTTTTTATCATTACCATTCCCTCACCGCTGACAATCGCCAAACACAACCCATCCATCAAACCCCAAGCAGAACCACCAACAACCCAACATGGCCCCCCTCGAATCCTTCGTCACCCCCAAAGCCCACCCAACACACCCCCTCCACCACCCCACATTCTCCCCCACCACCCCCCTCACCAACATCCTCTCCCTCCTCCCCCGCCGCGCCCGCCTCACCCTCCGCCTCGTCTCCCACGCCACAAAATCCTGGGCCGACACCCCCCCCTCCCCCCTCCGCCACCTCACCATCACCTTCCCCCTCTCGCACTACCCCTTCCCCTCCGCCGCCGTCTTCCAAACCCTCTCCTCGCACTGCCGGCACCTAACCGTCTCGCTGCTCCCCTCCGCAACCGCGCTCGAGCCCAGGAACGCAAAGCTGCCGTTTGCGGTCCAGTATCTGGAGTCCTTGACGCATTTGCACATCGTCGCGCCGATGCGGGATGCGTTTTATCCGCTGCTGGCGTTTCGGATGGCGTTGCAGAGCGCGACGGCGCCGGGGTTGACGTGTGTGACGGTTAGTCCGTTGGGGTTGGAGGGGCTGATGGCGATGCGGTGGGGGCCGTTTTCGAGCTTTTTGGAGACGGAGTGGATGGGGGCGAGGGTGTGGAAAGGGTTGACGGCGCTGAAGGTGGGGTTGGTGCCTTGGTGGGGGGAGAGGGATGGTGACGGTGGTGGTGGTGGGGGTTTGGAAAGCGAGAGGGAGATGCAGCATGCGAGATTGGAGCAGTGGAGGACGGGGGTTGTGGTGCTGCATGATTGGCTTGCGAGCTTTGCGGCTAGTCAGAAGATTGAGACGTTGAAGCTTTGGTGGTATGAGGAGGAAGGGTTGAATCCGTTGTTATTGGATATGTTGGCGAAAGCGAAGGGGAATCCGATATGGCATGGTGGACAGCCGGTGAGGTGGAAGGGGCTGAAGTACTTGTGGCTTGGGAAGTGCAGGGTCGAGCAGAAGGATGTGGATGAGATCAGAGGGAGGTGCAACAACTTGGAGGAGTTTTGGGTGGAAGATAAATGGCTGCATACGGAGGTGGCAGGGGTGGCTAAGGAGGTGGACGGAGTGTATTGGACAAAGGTCTACCTGGATGATCAGCAGCAGCAAGATGTCGATGTCAGCTCTGAAGCAGTGGCCACCAGCGACGGTGACGAAGTGTATACGGACACGATGGATTTGGAAGACTATGAGGATGATGAAGGATCTCATGATCAATCATTGGAAGTACCCTTCGGCCTGGATATCTAGGTTGAAAACTAGGCATATATTGTCTGCAGAATTGTGGATTCTAGGAAAGAGTCCTGGCGATCCTAGCAGTCTATGATGCTGAGAAAACCTTTAGTGCTACCGTGCTGTCAGTCATAGAGGTACAGACAATGTGAATATAAGAAGCTGAGCGTGTCACCTGAGTAGAAGTGCGAATTCGTGCGCCTCTGTCACCAAAAGAGCTTATCTATACTTGTGCCTAGAATCAGTACTATCTAGTGCAAAGCAGCATTACTGCTGCAACAATACTCATGAGCTCAGACAGAAGCTTTGAGCATTGCAGCATTTGTGTCGATACTCAGATTCATATAGTAGAGTTTTCTCGTAAAACAAAGCATGGTTCGAGGAAATTGTGAAGTCTTTCAATTACCGCGTGAATGGTAATGAATGGTTCAAAATCTTCACAGACTTGATGAAACCTTTCGCAGTTATATACCTCATCTATATCTGATCATTCATGTTTTTCGTTTCGTGATTCGTGCCTCTATTTCGCAACAGCGTGATTCGATCTCGGTTCTGGGAAATAGCAGCTGCGTGTAAAAAAGGAATATCTCTTGGCCTGCGCCTAGTAGGCAGACACTCATGCCGTCAAAGCGCATGAATGTTCATACAAAATTCGGCAAATGCTGTATCATCTTCGATCTCTTAAGCTTTTTGCTCTTCGCTCAAAAGAAAATCATGAAGTATCTTCGAATCGCAATAGTAATTGACTGTATAGCAGTAGTCTTCTGTTTTGGCCGGGCACAAATCTAGTCGGGGTTTGAAGTATCCGGACTAATGATGCTATTGTTCTCGAAGCTAGGTGTTCTTCTTGCAAATCATCAGACTTTGTGGTCGAGCGCATCAAGGTGAGGTGCTAAGAAAACCTGCCCTGTTTTGTATTGTGGATTACTCAGCGAAGTAGTCGTAAAATAATACCTTGGCATTAACCTCACTTGGCGTTCTTATCTTTACAAAGTACAATCATCCCTTCATGTGGCCCTGCATTGATGCGACTTGCGTTCGATGAAGGATGTAATAGTAGATTTGCCCCCCTGAGGCAGCCTCAATGGCTTTCCAACCAGCTTAAGAGCCGGTCTATGAATAGACACTGACTATTATATTGGAACAACCATAATTACATTCTAACTAACAAACAGGGTGCTAACGTACAAGACACTTCGCTGTTGATAAACAGCATTATTAGACGTTCTCACACCATACAAAGCTTTGACAACAGGAAAACTTCTGAACAACATCGCGGATGACTGTGTAGGAGATACTGAGATGAGATCCGCTGAGTATCACCGATTGGGATCCGCTCAGTAAGCTCACAGGGAAGGGGAAGCACATAAACCTCGATACAGTCCACAGGTACACATGATCGAGCACCCAAAAGACCTCTCAACACCGTTGCCGTACAACCCTTCCACAAATTCTGCTCGGAAGGTCGGATAATGCCTGTCGCGGCTACAAGAGGCGCAGAGGCTGAAATGGTCGCGATAATAAGAAATAAAATTGAGTGCCGAGATCTTCAAGGCCCCACACAGCCTTAGGTATCCTCGTGGTAAAGTACATTGCATGCTCGGCGGTATGCCAGTAAGGGTAGTGAACTCCAGAGTTTTAGTTATTCCCTAATCTGGCATTCTGTTTAGCAATATCAGGCAAACTATCCATCAGGTCTTGGCCGTAGAAGACGCGTTGACGAACCATGTGGCTTTCTCTTCCGTGAGCGTTCAGGCCGACTTCTTAAGCTTAGAGTTTTCCTCGATAAGATCCTTGATCTTTTTTTTTAGAGACTCGACTTCTGCAGCCTTGTCGCTGACGGTGTCTTGATACGTTGACTTGGTCTTTGCCCGCTTCGGGTCCTGCATCGGCTTTTCTGTAGGAGAAGCAGAGTTGTGATCGCTAACAGAGTCGTCCCACTTGCCATCGATGCTCGCCCAACCAGCCTTTCCATTTCCGGATTTAGGACGCTTGTCCGAATGTTTCCTCTCTGGTGCGCTCGTAGCACTGCTCGACGAGAGACTTAGTATCGGCGAGCCTGTAGAAGAGCCGGGATTTCCAGGGCTGCTCGCGGCTTGGTCTGGCGGCGAGCTTGAGATAAAGCTAAGGTCGAAGTCTGGGGATACCGCCTCTGGGAAACATTTTTGATCACAGTGCTTGAAAAGCTTCTTGGCATGAAATATCTTCCAGCGGTCGCTCGCGTAAGCTATAGACTCTGCAATGTTCGCGCCAGTGTTGTATGCTTGGTGGTATGCGAAAGGAAATGTAATAACCATTTCGCCCAGGTACTGGACTACTTTCGTGTGTTTGATATCGTAGCTCTTGAGGACTTCCTCAGGGATGTACAACGATTTATGTTTGAGGAAGTTGTCGCACGCAGGTGGGAGTTTAGGTCGCGGTATTTCCATACCGACTCCTTTCCCTTTAGCGTTTAGAGGCTGAAGGAAGCCATGCAGCATTTCTTCAAGCTTCTTATGTTCCTGAGGTCTCGCAATGGCCCAGACTCGCGGGGCACCGTCATGAAGGAAGTCCAAAAGATAGGCTCCGAAATTGACCACTCGCATTCCAAACACGGTACTATCGGTAGCAGAAACATGGAAGACAGACGTATTAACGCCTGCTTCCACGCTTTCGGATTCCGAAAGAGCGTTACCTTGGTAGGCTTTTAGCTCTGGATTGCCGCAGCGCAGACAATCTCTCAAGTCATCCGTGGCTAGTCCATGACAAGATTAGCAAAAGATTGTGCAGAACACGGAAGAAAGTAGACTTACCGGCAATATCTGGCGCATAGAAAACATGGCTAGGCCATTGCTGATTGTCCTCGATCATCGCCTTCTCATTGTACAAGTCAAGCTGGTCGGCCGCCATCCATGCATCTTCAACACCGACATCAGCTGCCCCAAGATGCTTTTGCAACTCTCGTCGTTCTTCCTGGATCGCCGATCGCCATGCAGAAGCAGGCAGGTCTTTAACGTGTGGCATAAGAGCGTCGTATACGGCCGTGGTGGTTGCTCGACTCTTACGGAGCTGCAACCGGGTCACGCATGTCTTCAATTCCATCCGAGCCTCTTGGTTGAGCGATGCATAAGTAGGCTTATTTCGCGGTTTCAAGCTGTCGAAAACAGACAGCTGTTAGTGATGTGTAGAACAGTAATAGGGATCTGCTTCGCTTACCATTCCTTAGGAACGATGACCTTTACAACACCGTGTTCACGGCCTGCGATTGCCTCTACGGTCTCAAGGAAAGTGGTGAATTCTTTGAAAACATTTGCCGTTGGTGAGAAGACATGTAACCCTTTGTCCATAACAAGATTAAACCCATCTGGAACTTCGCCTCCAGCTAGGTAAGCCGGTGTTTTCGCTAAGTTGAGAGCTTGCGGATCGTGTGCTCCTGCTGACACAGTGTATTGAGCTTTACTCAACATGTCGGTGATTTGGCCTGTGCAGCATATAGGTATTAGTGTCGCTTCAATCACGAAAGGTAAGACTGGATGTACGACACGAGTGTTAAACTTGCAACTTACCTTTGCGGGTGTCCCATTTGTCCCATTCATCCAGAGCCATCTTCGCCTGCATCTCTTTGAGTCTATCCACGGCTTCCTGACCTGAGGTCTTGCGTGGCTGCACTGTCGTCATCTGCGCTTCTACATAAGGTGTAGTCATTGCTGCTCCTGTCAAAGTATTACTGAGCCTAGAATTATCGCGTGGGGTCTGCTCATCCGTTGGGTAATATGTCTTTTGACCGCGAACCTTTTGCATTTGTTCTTCCATCAGTTCTTTCTCATTGTATGTCTTTCTGGGAGACGGAAGCTTGTCTTGTTTAGCAATGTGCAGTGCTCTCGAATTTGCTCGCGTCAATTTCACGAAAGACGTGTCGAACAAAGGCGACGAGACGTCTTCTCGTGTTGGCTTTTCTACATCTTCGTTATGAGACATCAGTTCTTTTAGCATGTCGCGCCCACCCTTCTTTTTGCTGGACAAGGTCTTTCTGATAGGAGAGGTCTTAGTCGGTGAAGCTTTAACAGTTTTACCTATCTTTTGTGTGTTGACCAGACCGGAGGACTTGCCACGTGAAGCTCGAGTCTTGTGTGAGGGTGCTACAGATTCAAAATCATCCTCAACAAAATCGGCCAAACCGTCATCTGATTGGCTCTGGATTTCCGAAGTACCCACTGCTCGATCAATTAGCGAAGCGAAGTCCTGTTGATCTCTGCCAGTATGGGTGGATAAGTTCTGATCCAGCTCTTGGGCGTTAGAGGTAAGGTTGTTCGGAGAAACAGATCTCCCTGGTGATACAAATAAATCAGAGCTTGTTTCTGAGGTTTGCCTGGAATTCGGCGGACAATTTCTTCCACGAAAATCGGACCCACTTGGTTCATTAGCCATTTTTTGGAGCTGCGGATTTTGAGGGGGTAGGAGAATACCTTGATCCAGGATCTCCTACGTGGTTATCATCGGTATGCAAGGGGGGTGGAGTGTTCGCGGCATACAGCAGTCGTCTTTGCAACTGAAGTCCCAAAGTCGTATCCACATGGGACTGAGGCGCTCGGGCACTCTCATGGGACGAGACATTGTTTTCTGGATCCATACCGACAAGTCTGCAGCAACAGGGAGGTGTTGCAAATAAAATACCAGAAAGCTGATACTTGATGGCAATACTCGTACTCGCCTTTGATACTACTCTTGTTGAACAGATGCTTCCGTCAGGGATGCTCTCATGGTATAATGTCTTGTTGGTGGTTGGTGATCTTACTTACGAATATCACGCGCTCAGACCAACCCCTTTTCCAACAACGATACACCGTGAACACAGCTGCACAGGCGACGACTGCAAGGTGCAGCGAAGACGGAAGTTGAAAGGAGCTCAAGCACAGCCACTGGGGTTTCTTGAAGTGAAAATATGGTCGTTGAACGAGGTCGGTTGGATTATGTAGTGAGGTAAGAAAGGGGTTGTTGACATCCTAATTGTGCGTAGGGCGTAGGGCGTAGGGCGTAGTGGCAGAGCTACGCCTTAGGGTTTGGCGAGGGATACGGGTGCTTTGGATGCTCTGGGGAGACGAGGGTGCATGGTGAGAGGCTTTTGCAGTTCTTTGGAAATGGCTGTTCTGTGGATGGAGCATGCACGAGGGGTGCTATGTTGATGCATCGTCCTGTTCATTCAATGGAGGAAGCCTGTCCTAGAGAATGTCCCTCTGGTGCTCCGAATTGCTTCATTTCGTCCAGAAGTATTTCTATCTTGGATCGTGGAGTGGGTCTTGGAGAGGAGTCAGAACCGATTGACAGGTATCAAAGTCACATCCACAGCAGTTCTTTCCCTCATAGGCTGCACACATCATGTATAACACCAAGATTCGCATTTCTTCATTCCTAAAGGCCTCGAGGAGAAGCGCCTCGGGAAGGTTATTCATCCACGAACTGTGTATTGCTCCAAGCCGGGACTCAGCACTATCTCTCTAGCTATTCTTTCTTCCTTTAAATCTATGGAAGAAGATGGCTATCTATCTTTTTCGATTGCCGCATTGCAGCTATCTTCACGTTGCTACGAAATATGCAAGAAGACTTTTAAACCGTGGGCTGCTGCGTCTGCCCCAGCTTTCCAGTCACTTCTGAATATACAGATACCATCCACCTTCACCCTCTCCCTGCACCATGTCAGCACTTCAGCACTTCTTTCCAAACCTCCTGAGAAGTTAAACCATCAAAAATAAATCTCTAAAAGTGGCCCAAGCTTAACATTTTGTTTGACGTGTTGCCCCTAAGGTTTTTCAGCTCTGCATAAATTCTAGAAAATACAATCTTATTCGTATTATGCGATCGTTGAGGTCATGCACTTTATAACCTGTACGTACCACAGTAGGTGCCCCCTCTCTGAAAACGCCCTTTGTAAGTCTCGCTTCTTCTTCTTCTTCTTACAGCCCCCAAATCCTTCCAAACCACCTGTTCATACCACGCATAGTCCGACCGACTCTCCAAACTCTCCCAGCAGTCACGCTTATCCCGTCCCGGCAGAAGCAAAAACAGAGGATCTCCACGCCGCCCCGACATTAACCCCTGCCATCATCCCTGCTCTCTCATCAAACAGACAAAAGCCGCAGTCCACATCCACACAACCCCTATCCCAAGCTCTGTGATCAGACGAGCAGGAAGGGCACTATTTGAAACTGTGGCTGAGGTGATGAGGAAGCTAATCTCGATCTGGTTGGAGAATTTCAGAGATATTGGACGCGTATGAATCTGGGAAGGTGTTTTTTTATTGGATGGGCGAGTGTTAGTGGGGGGAGGGGGGCTAGATGTGGATGTTTTGCGCGGGTGGAGAGGGAGGAGATGGGCTTGCTATGATGCGGGAGTGTCTGTATTGGGGAGGAGCCAAAAAAGGGGGTGAGGGTTTGTTTAGTGAGAGGGCTCCGCGATGTTGACAAGGAATGGAGCGAGGGAAGGAAAAGGGGCCTCGCTGGGTTTTTTGAAGTGGAGAGAGTGAGACATGACCAACACAGGCTGGAGAATCCATTTTGGTTGCTCTCGGGGGCAACTCGAGGGATGTGCTTAGTACCCTAGCGTGTATATTGAGGTACAGCTTTCGATCAGTTGGAGGAAGATGGTGGTGTTGGAGTATGCTAACGGCAAAATTGGTGGTGAGTTGTGCGGATTTTCAAAGGTTGCTGGAGGATGTACATTGAACAATTTGAGAAGGGAGTTTGGAGAGGGAATGCGGCGTTGGTGAGGTGAGTATTTTGGGGTGGTGTGGGGTGGTGTGGGGTTGGAGATCGGAGGGCTTTGAGGAGGGAGGCGGTGATAAGATGATGTGGTTAAAGAGATGGTGGTGGGTCAGACCTTCCTTGCTCCGAATTTTATTAGAATAAAGAGGTCAGTGTTATCCTATAACCTGAAGGAAGTGCAAAAGTTACCGCAGTAGTAGCGTACATGGTTCTCGATCAAATTATCCATAATGCAAGAAAAGTTCTGCCTTCTTACCTCACCCAACGTATAAACCTCCACTTAATTTCCCTTTAGATTACAATCGTAAATCACAATCCCAGTCGGCCTCCACTAAATACTGTGTTCCCAACTCAGACATAAATTACAGCCAAGTTCGCCTTTCTGTGGTGGCTTTAGGGACGCGCTTCGTTAATAGTTCCGGAAATGTGCTCTGCGGTGGTTGGAAGTATAGCCCCAAAAGGTAGTCTTCTCTGTTCCGGGCTTTAGGCTTTCACTCTTTGGTCCACATATACCTTGTGCTACAGGCCATGCTGATGTCTGGGCTTCTTCTTCCAGCGTAGACACTTGCTGTAACTATAATATTCTCTCTCCAATGCTTTCCTGTCTATGCTTTCCTCCTGGTTGTTTCTCTTTCCTTGTCTTCCCACCATATTCACCTCTTCTCGGTATGACGAATTCTTGACTGGATAGCTTTCAGCAGGTTTTGGGGTAGGATTTGATAGGATGCTGAGGGCTGTTATTGGTGTAATGGGTGTCATGATGGTGTAGTGGAAGCGCTGGAGGTTGTCATAATGAGTGTAGATATGTGTTATCATAGTTCCTATAGAACAAGCAGGAGAAAGAATGGGGTGAATGAGCTGGAGACTGGTAAGCATTTGCAGGAAGAAAAAATCGGGGGAGGTTCGTCTGCATACCAGAATGAACAGGGAGAATATGAAGATTGACCTGTTCTCTAAAGTAGGTACATCTAGGCGATGTCATGGTCTCCACCAGAAAAACTCCAAATTGTCTGAATCTAGCCATGCATTCCGTAAACAAAATCAAAACGATTCAGCTTAGAAGAGTCGGACATGCTTAGAGTAGGTAATGTTAACGGAATTTAAACGTGCCGAAATCTCGTGCTCAAATAATCAATTATACGTAGCTTGATGTAAAATGTGGTGAGGAATTCCGTAGGAAGAAGAAGAATAGGTAAGAAGGAAGAACAAGAGGGAGAGAAGGGGGGGGGGGGGGGGGGGGGGGGGGAGAGAAAAAAAAAAAAATAAATAT
>JAABUI010000412.1_pt1 | contig 34347 bp, 34 predicted proteins | sample 5559111 | NCBI WGS metagenome assembly JAABUI01 (sample SAMN10711870, study PRJNA513365) | rock metagenome | isolation source: Antarctica rocks | place: Antarctica: Victoria Land, Buttleship Promontory | reverse complement strand
GACGTTCGAGATGACTGTCGCCCCCGGCTTCGACGTCGGGGCGCACGTCCACGGCAACGGAGAGGAGATGTTCTACGTCATCGACGGTGAACTCGACGTCCTGTGCTTCGAACCCGCCGACCGCTCCCTCCCGGACTGGCACGCCTGGACCTCCCCCTCCGGACAGAAGTTCCTGCACGGGCTGCCCGGCTCCTTCCTGTACGTCCCGCCCGGCGTGCCGCATGCCTTCGCCAACCGCACCGACCGCCCCGTCACGCTGTTCTTCCAGTCCTCGGTCGCCGGCGGACACGAGAACTACTTCACCGAACTCGGCGCTCTGCTGAGCGACAGTCACGGCCACCCCGACCCCGCCGCGATCAAACAGCTCGAAGCGTCGTACGGGACCGAACAGCTCACCGCGATGCGGCCCGGGGGGCAGCCCCGGCCATGACCACCCACTCAGACGCCGGCATCGCGGCGCATCCAGCCGACGGCCTGACCGGACCCGGTGCAGATCGCTGCCACGCCGTATCGCAGACACCCAGTGGACCCGTCCGCCAGCGCGGGACCAGCCCTCATTCATCCACTGATCGGCAGACGGGGCAGCAGATATTCAGCCACGGTTCGGCTTTGGGACAACGCGTGGGGGAGTTCATCGGAATTCCTGGACTACGACGACGTCGAGATTAGACGAGTCCTGTGTAGCACCAACGCGATCTAGTCATCGAACGCACGCTACCGGTGGGCGATCAAGGCCCGCGGTCACTTTCCCACCGAGCAGGCCGCGCTCAAGTGTCTGTACCTGGTCAGCAGATCGCCTGACCCGACCGGGACCGGCCAGGCCCGCTGGGCCGTACGCTGGAAGCCAGCATTGAAGCATTCTCGCTCACCTTCGGCGACCGATTCCCGGCCGCCGAAACGTACTAACCAAGATCGCCGGAAACACCGTTTGAGGTACAGACCTCCCGTCCGCGGATTGAGGTTAAGGGGCCTGCTATGCCGGTCCACTTCCTTGAGCGTCCGTGCGAGAGAGGTGATCTGTCGGGTTCCGACTGCCACACGATCGTCGCCGGGTCATCGGCCGGGGGTGATCAGTTGGCTCTCGTAGGCCATGACAACGAGCTGTACGCGGTCGCGGGCGGAGAATTTGGTGAGAATCCGGGAGACGTGCGATTTCACCGTCAGCGGGCTCAGGAACAGTTGTCCTGCGATTTCAGCGTTGGTCATTCCTGTTGCCACGAGGGTGAGGACCTCCTTTTCGCGGTCGGAGATATCGGCAGGTAGGGGAGTCGGCTGGGTGGCCGATGTCGGTGCTTTTCGGGTGTAGGCAGCTATGAGTCGGCGGGTGATGGTCGGGGCCAGCAGTGCATCCCCGCCGGCGACGACCTGGATACCGTTGATCAGGTCGGCCGGTTCCATGCCCTTGAGAAGGAACCCGCTCGCCCCGGCCTGCAGCGCGCCGAAGACATTCTCATCGTGATCGAAGGTGGTCAGTACCAGCACCTTGGTCTGGGCGAGCTTGGGTAGGGAGGTGACCTGCCGGGTCGCGGCCAGTCCGTCGACTCCGGGCATCTGAATGTCCATCAGGATCACGTCGGGCCGGCTGGCACAGGCCATGTCGACGGCTTCCTGGCCGTTGGTGGCCTCCCCGACCACCCGGATGCTTTCTTCGGCGTCGAGCAGCGCGTGGAAACCAGCCCGCACCAGGGATTGATCATCAGCCAGCAGCACCTTGATGGGCTTCACCCGTCGACCCGCGTGGGGATGACCGCGTGGACGCGCCACCCGTGACCTGCTGTCGGACCGGCCGTGAGGTAGCCCCCGACGGCGGCGGCACGTTCTGCCATGCCCACCAGACCGTGCCCGCTTACTGGAGCTTCGGCTTTTGCGGCGTGCGATCCGTTGTCGAACGTGCTGATGTCCACGAAGGCGTCCCTGACCGTGACATCTATGCGCACTACCGTGCCGGTGCTGTGCCGAAGCGCATTGGTCACACTCTCTTGGACGATCCGGTAGGCGGCATGGTCGGCCGAGGGCGTGAGGGCGGGCAGGGGAGCCGGAAGGTTGAGCTCGATCTTCCACAGGTCGGACTGATTGCGGGCGACCAGTTCTGGTATTGCGGCCAGGGTCTGTCCTACCGCCGTAGTGGTCCCGTCGTTGTCCTGGTGCAGCGTGGTCAACGTTTCTCGCAGCTCGGCGAGTGCTTGAGCCGAGGCGATCTTGATGTCGGTCAATGCGTCCATGGCCTGGCCGGGATCCCGGGTGTAGAGATGGGCGGCGACACCGGCTCTGGTGTTGATCGCCACCAGAGCGTGAGCGACCGTGTCATGCACTTCCCGCGCTAGTCGTAACCTTTCAGCGTCGATCAGGCGCCGGGTTTCAGCCGTTCGTTCCAGTTGCCGGCGAGCTTGCGTCGCGACCGCGGCCTGGGTGCGCGCACGCAGGGCGTCACCCACTGCGACTGCGCCAAGGACCAGCAAAAAGTGGACGAAGAACTCGATCGGTTGCAGGTGGTGGGAGACCGCGAACAGGATGAGCACGGTGATCGGGGTGAGGGCGAGAGCCACCGCAACAGCGCGGCGGCGATCCCCCAGATAGGACACGGTCGCCACCGACACCACCACGATCGCGATGGCGGAATCCGAACATGCGAACAGTTTCAGGCACAGCAAAATCCCGGCGATGGTCCCCACCGTCGATGCCAGCGGGGCCCGGCGACGCACGGTCAGGGCCGCACCGACCACTGCGGCTCCCACCCACTCGGCCGGCTGGGCGACTCCGACGGGATCCCGTATCGCGCCCTCGACCAGCAATGCCGCAACGGCCAGTACACCGACAGTGCCATCGACACGCATCATCGTGTTCGACCATGGAGCCCCGGATGCGGCAGCAAACCACCACGACGCAGCAGCACGACCGCGACCCACGGCCCGCATGGTGCGCAGTGGGGCAGACCGTGACATGAACTCCACGCTAGTGCCCGGTAGGCGTTCGGCGCTTGGGCCTATAGGACCAATTCCGGTGCGTCCGCAAGGATCAATTATCGGCTGCTGTTGCATCGTCTCGGCCGATGCCCCACCGGCCGGCTCCTCCATAGCCTTTGATGCAGCGCCGCAGCGCATCCAGTGCCAACAACCTTTCCAGCGTCCCGCAACCGTCGGGAGGGGTACGGGTGCTCGAGCAGAAAATTGAGGACTCCCGATGGACAAGATATTCGCCTGGATCGCCCGGCACCGACGGTTGGTCATGCTGGGCTGGCTCGTTATCACGGTGGTGGGAGTACTGATCGCGCCTTCGGTCTCCGGTCGGCTGCACAGCGGCACGACTGTCAGCAGCGCCGGCTACACAGCCAACAGCGCCGCGTTGAGAAAGTTCGGTGGCATCGCGGCCAATGCCAGTGTGGTGGTGCTGGACCTACCCGCTGGGCAGACGGTCAGCACCGCAGGCATGAAGCAGCGTCTGGCTGCGGTGGACCGGGCGGTGCCGCTTTCCACGGGTGTCCGCGCTATCTCCTTTGCCTCGACGGGGTCGCCCGCGCTGGTCGGAAGGGGAGGCACGTCAACGATCCTGTTGGTCTACCCGCCGCTCCAGGGTGTCGTCGACCAGCCGGTGCTCGACACCTACGGCGCGGCGGCCGCCGCGGCGATACCTGGAGTCGCCGTGCACACCACCGGCCTGGAGCAGCTCAGCGGCGGCGCCAGTTCCGGTGGTTCCAGCGTGCTGCTGGAAACTTTGATCGGAGCGCTCGCCGCCCTGGTCATCCTGGCGTGGGTCTTCGGCTCGGTCATCGCGCTGATTCCGCTGCTGACCGCGTTTGTGTCGATCCTGACCATGCAACTTGCCGTGTGGGCGCTGACCTACACCACCAGCATGTCGTTCAATCCCGCGGTGCAGTTCATCGTGGTGATACTCGGGCTTGGTCTGTCCATCGACTACGGCCTGCTGATCGTCACCCGCTGGCGAGAAGAGCGCCGCTTAGGGGCCGACAACGCCACCGCCGTCGCCCTGGCCTGTCGCCATGCCGGCCATGCCGTGGCGGTCAGCGGTTTCACCGCAGCGATCGGGCTGCTGGCGATGGCCATCATCCCGGTTTCCACGATCCGCGGCTTCGGTATCAGCGGCTTGTTCATTCCCTCGATCGCGGCGTTGGTGTCCCTGACCCTGCTCCCGGCCGTTCTTCGGAGCGTCGGACCGAAACTGGACTGGCCACGATTCCGACTCCACCGCCCAGAAGGTGACCGCTGGGACCGTTGGGCTCAGCTCGTCGTGCAGCGGAAGGTCCTGGCCACCGCGGCGGGGATCCTGGTGCTGGGCGTGCTGGGCAGCTTCGCCCTCCAGCTCAACGTCGCCCAACCGACGGCCTCGTCACTGGCCGCTACAGGTGCCGCCCGTGAGGGTCTCAACCAATTGCACACCGATGGATTCGGCGACGGCACTATGACCACCATGGCGATCCTGACCCCACCCGAGGCCGACCCGGGTGCGGTTGCCGCCAGGATCAGCCAGGTGAGCGGAATTCGCGGCGAGGCCGTCACCTCCGGTGCGCAGTGGCAGGCAGCCGACGGCACCCGGGTCGTCATGGTGCTGCCCCAGAACCAGACCGGCGCCTCCGGAAACGGCGCAGTCCTGACCGACGTCCGCGCCGCTGCACCTTCGGCCGACTCGGTTGCCGGTGTCCAGGTCGAGCAGGTCGACATCGCCGCCATCACCTACCAATGGTTTCCGCTGATGCTGGCAATTGTCGCGCTGATCACCTTTTTGTTCCTGGCCAGGGCCCTGCGCTCGATGGTCCTGCCACTCAAAGCCGTCATTCTCAACCTGCTGTCGGTTGCTGCGACCTACGGTGTTGTCGTCCTGGTGTGGCAAAAGGGGCTCGGCTCCCAGGCGATCTGGGGCCTTCCCAGCACCGGAGCCATCGGAAGTTTGACCCCGGTCCTGCTGTTCGGGTTCCTGTTCGGGCTCTCGATGGACTACGAAGTCTTCATCCTGACCCGCATGCGCGAGGCCTACGACCGTACCGGCGACACCAGCAGAGCTGTCGTGGAAGGTATCGGCCGCACCGGACGGCTGGTCACCAGCGCCGCCCTGATCCTGTTCTGCGCCTTGATCTCCCTCTCCTCGGCGCCCGACCCCACCGTCAAGATCATCGCCACCGGTCTGGCCGCCGGCATCCTGATCGACGCCACCATCGTCCGCTCCCTGCTGGCCCCCGCGGTCGTGGCGCTGCTGGGCAAAGCCAACTGGTGGACGCCGACCTGGTTCCGCCGGCATTCCAGGATCACGCCCACGGCAGACGGACCTAAACAAGTACCAGCAGTACCCGCAGCGTAGGCAGGCCGCGGTCCTGACCGGGTGGGCACCACCCACCCGGCCAGGCGGGCGGGGGCGCGGCCCGACGGCCGCCGAATGCCGAGATGACCAGCAGCAGGGAGATGGCGACCGGAATCCGCGCCGACGGGATGAAGAACGCGGCGAAGCCGAGGTTCCGCAGAGAAACCGACGTGCCCCGCGGCTACGGAACTCTTAGCCTGTCATGGAACTTGCAGGACGCACTGCCCTGGTCACCGGGGGCAGCAACGGGATCGGTGAGCAGCTGGCCCGGCAGCTCGCCGACCGCGGCGCACATCTGGTGCTGGCCGCCCGGCGCACTGACCGGCTCGCTGCCCTGAAAGCGGACATCGGCCGCGCGCATCCGGACCTGACGGTGACGGTCATCGGTGTTGACCTGGCCGCCGCTGATGCGGCATTAGCACTGGCCGATCAAGTGACCGAAGCGGGCATCGTGATCGACCTGCTCGTGAACAACGCCGGCGTCGGATCGCACGACCAATTTGTGGACGAGGATCGGAATGCGCTGGCGAGACAGATTCAGCTCAACGTCGGATCGCTGGTCGCGCTCACCTCCCAGTTTTTGCCCGGAATGATCTCCCGGCATGCGGGTGGTGTCATCAACGTGGCCTCGACGGCGGCGTTCCAGCCCGTACCGACGATGGCCGTGTACGGCGCTACGAAAGCGTTCGTCCTGTCCTTCACCGAGGCCCTGTGGGGTGAGACCCGCGGCACCGGCGTCCGCGTCCTGACCTTGTGCCCGGGCGCGACCGAGACTGCGTTCTTCGACACCACCGGCAAAAGTATTCTCACCAGCGGCCGGCAAACCCCCCAGCAGGTTGCAAAGGTCGCCCTGCACCGCCACCGCTGCCACGCCTTCGACGGCGCGGCACCGACCGTGGTGTCCGGGCTGAGCAACCGACTCAGCGCCACCGGCTACCGCTTCGTGCCCCGCGCGTTGATGGTGCGGCTGTCCGGCCATCAGGTCAAAGAAGCCTCCTGAACCTGCGCCCGACCTGGACGCGACCCGACCTGTCGCCAAAACCCCGGATTTTGTACACCGTCCTACACCGTCCACATTGAAGGAGTAACACCATGATCAAGTTCAGCATCCTGCTGCGACGCCGCCCCGGCACCACCCACCAGGATTTCGTCGACTACCACCGCAACCACCACGCCCCGTTGTTCATGTCCCTTCCGGTGGTGAAACAGCACGTCCGCCGGTACGTGCAGCAACACACCATCACCGCGACGATGCCCGGTCTGCCGCCGACCACCATCGACGGGATCACCGAACTGTGGTTCGACGACGTCGAGGCGATCGCCGCCGTATTCACCGCCGAGTCCTACCTGGAAACGATCCGACCCGACGAGGCAAATTCCTGGACCTGGAACACTGCGAATTCATCATCTCCAGCGAATACCCCGTCTTCCCCTGATTTCCGCTGACACCACCTCACCTCATCCGCCACAGCCGCCGGCACCGCGCCGAGACCAGAGGATTTCCCGCCGCTGACGGGCGTTTCATTGTTCCTGGACCCGGGTTCAGCCTGACGCTTTGAGGCTCTCGATGACCAGGGTGCTTTCCAGGTTTGCGATGGCCGGGAGGGCCGCGATCTGCTGGGTCAGGTATTGGTAGAGGGTGGGGGTGTCGGGGGTCATGACGCTGACGTACAGGTTGGTGGTGCCGGTGGTGACGGCGGCGAAGGTCACCTGCGGGTGGGTGGCCAGGGCTGCGCCGGTGGTTTCCAGGTGGGCTGGGGCGACGTTGATCCACAGCAACGCGTGTTCGTGCAGGCCCAGCGCCGCGGGGTCGACGTCGACGTCGATACGCAGCGCGCCGCTGGTTTGCAGCCGCGCTAGGTGTCGCCGCGTCGCCGAGGGCGACATACCCGTTGCGGCGGCAAGCTTTTCCACCGGTGCTCGCGCATCATCGTGCAAGACGTTCAGCAACGCCAGGTCCGACTCGCCCACCCGGAAACCGGCCGGGCCGGCGCCCGTCGCCGCATCGGGGGCCGGGACGGGCGGGTCCTGCTCGCGCAGCATCCAGAGCTGCTCTGCGTCCAGGGCGCCCACGATCTGGAGCATCCGGTGGGCGTTGCGGGCGTGGACGTGAACCTCGCTCTGCGCCCTGACGTCCAGCACGCGGGAGATGCGGGGCAGTTTGTCCAGCAGCAACGCCCGCCCGCCGGCCGCGTCGCCGGCGCGCACCGAACACACGATCTCGGTGCCGCCCGATACCAAGCGCACCCAGGCGGTGTCCGGGTGCCGCGCAATGGCCTGCGAGATCGCCGTGGCGGCGTCCGGGGTGGTGCGCACCCGCACGTACCACCGCCGCTGACCTGACGCGATTTCATCCGCGGTGCCCACCACGCGGAGGCCGCCCGCCGAACGCAGCTTCGCGTACCGGCGGATCACCGTCTGATCCGAGACTTTCAGGACACGCCCCAACATGCCGAGACCGGCCCGCCCGTTGACCTGCAGTGCGTGCAGAATCTGCAGGTCCAACCCGTCAGCGCGAAAAGGACCACCGTGGGATGTCACCGGCTAAACCCTACGCCGCGTCGGTTTCCGCCATATTTGCGTCTTCGCTTGAGCTCGTGGGGGCGAGCAGCCGACCCTGAACAGGTGATACCGGCGCACCACCGGGTGTGCTGGTCGATGATGGTTGAGGAGTACGAGGATGACAGTTTTGGTCACCGGTAGCACCGGTGCGGTGGGTTCAATTGCGGTGCGTCACCTGGTTGCCGCCGGAACGCAGGTGCGGGCGCTGACCCGCTCACCGGAGCGGGCCCATTTCCCCGACGGGGTCGTCCCGGTGCAGGGGGAGTTCACCGACCCCGCGGTGCTGCGCGCGGCGCTGGAGGGGGTCAGCGGGCTGTTCCTGCTCAGCCCGGTGGCGTTGGAGGAGCTGACGGGCACGCTGCACACCCTGACCCTGGCCCACGCCGCCGGGGTGCGGGACGTGGTGTATCTGTCGGTGATCCACGCCGACCGGTTCACCGACCCGCCGCACTTCGCGGCCAAGGCCGCCGCGGAACGGCTGATTGCCGACCTGGGTATCACCGCGACCGTGCTGCGCCCGGGTTACTACATGCAAAACGACGCAGCGGAGAAGGATCGACTGCTGGCCGGCACCTACGCCCCGCCGGTGGGCAACCGCTCGGCGCTGATGGTCGACGTCCGGGACCTGGGCGAGGTCGCGGCCGCCGCACTGTTGGAACGGCAGCACGCCGACCAGGCGATGCCGACCGAGGTCATTGATGTCGTGGACCCCGAGGTGCTCACCGGTGACGGCCTGGCCCGGATGTGGGCTGAGGTACTCGGGCGCGAAGTGTCCTATGGCGGCGACGATGTGCTGGATGGTCTCGAGCAGCAGCTGACCGCGTTCATGCCCGGCTGGATGGCCTACGACATGCGGCTGATGATGCGCCGGTTCCAGGTCGACGGGATGCACGCCGCGCCCGGCACCGAACAGCGACTACGCGCCCTACTGGGCCGTCCGATGCGTTCCTACCGCGACTTCGCCACCGAGACCGCCGCCACCTGGCCAAACTGAGGCCCACCCCCCGTCGCCACAGAAGACTGAACCTGGGTTGCGGCCCGCTGTCGCCAGGTCACCACAGACAGGGCGGTCGCCCGACCGGTCGGGCTACCGAATATCGGGGCCGGTGATCGGAGATTCAGTACCAGCTCACCCGCACCGCATCCAAGGCCACGGTGAAAGAATCAGCTCATGAGAATTGTTGCGCTGGAGGAGCATTTCGTCGTGCCCGAGCTGCTGGATGCCTGGAAACGCTTGCCCCAGGATGATTTGGATGAGGTGTCCGCGGGCTTCGGTGAGGATCCGATCTCGCGGCGGCTGCGGGAGGTCGGCGATCTTCGGATCGCCGCAATGGACGATCAGGGTGTGGATGTGCAGGTGCTGTCGCTCAATTCGCCGGGCGTGCAGAACCTTCCGGCCGCCGACGCGGTGAGCGTGGCCCGCCAGGCGAATGACGCCCTGGGCGAGATTGTCGCGTCCCACCCTGACCGGTTTCAGGGGTTCGCCGCCATTCCGACGCCGGACCCGGAAGGGGCGGCACGGGAGCTGGAACGGGCGATCGTCACACTGAAGTTCCGTGGGGCGCTGCTGAACGGTCGCACCGGCTCGGTGAACGCCGACGACATCCGCTTCGACGCTTTGTACCGGACGGCGGCTCGTCTGCAAGCTCCGCTGTATCTGCATCCGCAAACTCCGGTCCGGCCGGTCCGCGCCGCCTACTACTCCGGGCTCGGTGAGCAACTGGATGCCGGGTTCGCCAACTACGGGATCGGCTGGCACTACGAGACCGGGGTGCAGCTGCTGCGGATGATCTTCGCCGGCGTCTTCGACCGACACCCCGACTTGCAGGTCATCGTGGGGCACTGGGGCGAGGCGATCCTGTTCTAGCTGGAACGGATCGCCATGCTGGAACACCTGGGCTTGCACCTGGAGCGCCCGCTGGCCGACTACTTCCGCACCAACGTCTGGGTCACTGGTAGCGGTCTGATGAGCGCCCGGTACCTGCGCTGGAGCGCGGAAGTCATCGGCTTCGACCGCATCCTGTACTCCACCGACTACCCGTTCATCCCGACCGGCGGTGGCCGGGCCCGCTTTTTCCTTGAGTCCGCCGCCGTGACCGACGCCCAGAAGACCTCCATCGGCGCCGCCGCCTGGGACCAACTCACCGCACACCTGGCCTGATCCTTACCGGACCGCGCGATGAGGCCGGTCGAACCCCCAACCGATTCGCTTTCTCACTGAATGGGCCCCCTGCCGATGAGCACCATTTCAAGGCCCACGGGCGTGGCTGCGGATGACGTTTCGGCTCGCCGTGGCCGAAGCTATGACGTTGTCCTGTACGGCGCCACCGGGTTTGTTGGTCGGTTGACCGCGCGCCACCTCACGCAGACGGCCCCCGGTGCCCGTATTGCACTGGCCGGCCGTGACCGCAAAAGGCTGGAAGCGTTGAACCAGGAGCTCGGAGGGGGCTGGCCCCTGCTGGTCGTCGATCCTGCTGATCCCGACCAGCTCCGGACTCTGGCCGTTTCGACCGCCGCGGTTGCCTCCGCAGTCGGGCGGCACGGCCTGCCGATGGCGCGGGCGTGCGCGGTGGCCGGGACGTCCTACGCCGACCTCAGCGGCGAGGTTCCCTTCGTCCGCGCCAGCATCGACCAGCTGCATGAGATCGCCGTGGGCACCGGAGCCCGGATCGTGCACGGTTGCGGCTTCAACGCCGTACCGTCCGACATCGGCGCCCACCTCCTTCACGAACAGGCACAACGCGACGGAGAGGGATCGTTAACCGAGACCACGCTGATCCTTAAAGACCTCAAAGGCGGATTCAGTGGCGGAAACCTCGACTCCAACCGCGCGCAGCACCGAACCCTCAAAGCCGACCCGTCACTGAGATCGGCCATCGCCGACCCATGGGTACTGACCACCGTTCCGCAAAAGACCACCGCCGCAGATGTCGACCCGTCGGGGCCCTTCCGCGACCATCTCACCAAGCGGTGGCTCGCGCCCGCCCTCGGCGGCCCGTTCAACAGTCGGCTGGTCCGCCGCAGCGCATCACTACGCAGCGGCGGGTATGGGCCGGGGTTTCACTACCGAGAAGGGATGTCCGCCGGACATACATTTCTTGCACCGGCGCAGGCCGTGCTGTTCACCTTCGGATTCGCGACGCTGTCGTTTGCGTTGACCTCACCAGTGATGGCTCCCGTCATGGACCGTCTACTCCCGCCCGGGTCGGGACCTTCGGACAAGACACGTCGAAATGGTCGGTTCAGGATGAGGATTTATTCGAAAACTTCGACGGGCGCCATGTACGTGGCCACTGTCGCCGCGAAGGGTGACCCCGGCTATGCCGCCACCTCGGTCATGCTCGGTGAAAGTGTCCTGTCACTGGCCACCGACTCGCTGTCGCCACGCGGCGGTGTCCTGACCCCTGCCATTGCCATGGGCAACCATCTGTCACAACGACTCATCACCCAGGGTTTCGAGATGTCCATCGCCCGGATATGACGGATCTGACCATGATGTGTCCGGCACTGGGCGCAGACGCGGCAGGGCCTTGTCAAAGATCGCCGTAGGGTCCGGTCAACCCTCTTCGCCGTCATACAGGGCTCCCTGAGGTTCTGTGCGTCGCTGAGGTGGTGGCGGATCTGTCCGGATGGAGGCTAGGGAGCGACCCGAAAAACCGGATCGGACTGTAGGCGGGACGCAGGAACCGGCTGACTGCGCTGCACTGGGAACCGCATTTTGACGTCCGTCTGCGCGAACGGCAGCCTCATCGCGGTCACCGTGTGACGGGCCCTGCCGTGGCAGCGCAACAGGCCAGGGTTATCAACAGCACAACTGCAGCGTCGCAACGAGATCCGCCGTCACGGCCAGCGACCAGCCGAGTCGGCTCATTGGGCCACTTCCGACTGAGCTGTACCCCAACGGACGGCTTTACCGGGCGACCGGTGGTTTCCCGCAGTACTGGTGTCGTCTTCCACATTAAGTGGCCTAGTTTTGCCCGAACCCGTCGATCTTGGTCCACGTGCCGCTCACTGGCCGACCGCCGGCGGGCCCTGGCCAACCTCTGACAGTCAGCCAGTCGGGCGCCGGCGTCACGGCGGGCGCGGGACCAGCGCCGAACCCCGACCGATGCAGCGTCGAGCGCTAGAGGAGGCTCCACCAAATCAGGCGCGTCCAGCCGAATATCGGTTCCGCCCCCAGGGCCTTGAGGCCCACCTTTCAAGCGTTCTCCAGGCCCCCCGCACCCAATTCCTCAACCGTCCCAGACGTTCGCAAACGGAACGTCCGACGGTGACGGTTCGGCTGTCGGAGACCAAGATCGCCCGATCGTCATTAGGGGATCGCTGACCGGAACAGGATCATCCCCGGCGGTCGGTGACCGGGAGACCGGCACCGACGTCGGTTCACCGCTTCGGGGAGCCGGGATGGATGCTGCCGGACAAGTGATGCCGGCTGAGGCCTGAGAATTCATAGGTCCACCGCGCATTGGCCAAAATACGTCGGAATGCCTTCTTGAATGGTGAGCGATGCTCCCAGCTCCTGCGGCCTCGACGAGGTGGCCGGCCCAGGCACACCGGACACGGGCGGACGGGAAAAACAACGAACGGGGTGACGGGGTGTGGCTAGGGTTCGCTGGTCGTCAACCGGCCCGGCCAGGCCCGGGCCCGCCTCGGGATCTCAATGTTAGGTCCAGAGCTTGTCCACCGCGGTCAACGAGTTGCCCAATGCCTGCCAGGACGGTTCGGCGGCCGGGCCGAACCAGGTGATGTCGACTTCGCTGATGATGTGCTGGGCGGCTCGGAGGCGTTCGCGTCCTGTCTTTGACAGTGACAGCTTGGCAGAACGACCTCGCGTCGGGTGATCACCGGTGATCAGACCATGTTCGGTCAGGTTGTGGACGAGGGAGTGCATGCTCTGCACGGTGATTTTGGCGCGGCTGGCGAGTTCGGTGAAGGACAGACCCGGGTTCCGGGCCAGATGCCCGAGGATCCCCAATTGTCGCAGGTTCAGTCCGATGCCACTGAGACGTGACTGGATCGCCTCCGACACGGCGGCCCCCTGCACCAGGAGAATCATGGCTGGGCTCAGCGGCCTGTTCTGGGGCAAATGCTCGGCTGGACCCACCTGCGACCTCCTTCATGAGCTGACTGCATGGCACGTTCCGTCAGTTTCAGCTAGCCTGAATGTGACTCAGTCAGACTGAAACTTGCCGAGATGAGGCTATATGAGCACCACACCGACCCGCCCGGTGATCGCCATGCTGCTGTACCCGGGGCTGACACCCCTGGACCTGGTGGCACCCCATGCCGCGTTGGCTCCGCATGCCGATGTGCACTTGGTCTGGAAAGACCTTGACCCCGTCATTTCGGATGTGGGCATGCTGATCACCCCGAACACGACCCTGGCGGACTGCCCGGTTGATCTGGATGTCCTGTTCGTTCCCGGGGGACGTGATCAGGCCGGCGTGGCCCAGGATGAGACTGTCCTCGAGTTTTTGGAGTCACGGGGTGCCCGCGCCCGGTACGTGACGTCGGTGTGCGGCGGGTCCCTCATCCTGGGAGCAGCAGGTCTGCTGGTCGGTTACCGGGCTGCCACGCACTGGACCGGTCGGCATACCCTGGCCGCTTTCGGCGCGCAGAACGTCAACGACCGGGTGGTGATCGACCGCAACAGGATCACCGGGGTGGGGTCACCGCCGGGTTGGACTTCGGTCTCACGTTGCTCGCGCAGCTTCTCGGCGAAGACGTGGCCCGCGCCACCCAGCTCATGCTGGAATATGACCCTCAGCCGCCCTTCTCGTCAGGATCACCGGAAGCCGCCGGACCGGAATTGACCGCGATGGTTCGCCACCTCACCCGCGAGACCGCCGAGGCCATGGACCGCGCCGCGCAGGTCGTGAACGCCCGTGGGTGGGGGAGGGCCCGAGCGCGGTGACTGCAGGGGTGGTTCCTGATCATGTTGCCGTGGCGGCGGCCACCGAGCCCGCCACGCTCGGAAAGCTCGTCACGCACAAAACGAGAGTGAGCAGCGCAACCCATGTCCCCTTCCGAATCCGGTGTCCTGGATACCCCCATCAGTGGTCTGTGGGCCACATCGCCCTCACATCTGCCGTATCAGGCCGACGTCCTGGTGCGGTCCTTTGTCCGGCCGCGCCCCGGCGGAAACGTGATCATCTACAACTCTCCCGGTGTCACTGCGTGCGCGACTGCGATCCGGGATCTGGGCCCGGCGACCCGCCTGCTGATCAACCACGCACACGAGGCGATGTACGGCCAACCCGACCTGGACGTACCGGTGTTCGTCCACCGACGCGACCGGGCCGACACCGCCCGCACCCTGCACGTGTCCGGCACCTTCGATCGACGCCAGATGGTCGACGAAGATTTCGAAGTGATCCCCACCCCAGGTCACATCCCGGGCACCACGTCCTATCTCTGGGACAACGGGGAGCACCGATTCTTGTTCACCGGCGATTTCATCTGGATCGACCACGGCCAATGGAAAGCCGTCGTCCTCAGCGCCAAATTACGCCGGGACTACCTCGACAGCCTGGCCCTGGTCCGCGGGCTCGACTTCGACGTCCTGGTGCGCTGGGGAACCAGCGAGCAAGGCCCGTGCTGTGCAGAAACCGACCGGACAGACACCCGGGAACGCATCGACGCGATCATCGACCGGGTCCAAGCCGGCCGCGCCGACCGCTGAACACGACGCTCACCATCATCATCGATAGGAGTCAACAACATGAAGGTCCTTGTCGTGGGAGCCGCCGGCTAAACCGGCCGAGCGGTCGTCAATCAGCCATCAACAAAGGTCACGACGTCACCGCATTCGTCCACAGCGATCCTGGCGACGGCCCTCCCGGGGCCAGACTACTGATCGGCGACGCCCGTGACACTGACACCATCCTGGCCGCCGCAGTTGCGGGCCAAGACGCCGTCATCGACACCGTCGGAGGTAAGACTCCCTACCGCCGCACGACGCTGGAAACCACCGTGGCATCAGCGATCATCGGGGCGATGACACACCACGACGTCCGCCGACTGGTCCTCACCTCCACCCTCGGCGAGGGCGACAGCACCGCGAACACCCCGTTCCCGGTCAAGGTCCTACTGGCAACCTTCCTTCGCGGCGCCACCCGCGACAAGGCCGCAATGGAAGCCGCGGCACGCAACAGTGACCTCGACTGGGTCATCACCCGCCCGGCCGTCCTGACCGACAAACCCGCCACCGGCAACATCCGCATCTACCGCAGCCCGTCAGCCGAACGAGCCCACAGCATCACCCGCATCGACCTGGCGTCCTTTCTCCTTGACCAGCTGACCAGCAACGACAACCTGCGAAACGCCGTCACCATCGCCAACCGCTAACCGTCGGCTTCAGGGTGGCGGGTTAAGGCGGTCTCCGGCGCCAACTCGCCGCTTCATCGAACGGCTCATGATCCACATCGGTCGCCTCCTGGCCACCAACAGCTCGACGTGCGCACCGCAGACGTCGTCGCAGCAGCTTCGGGGAAACCGTCGTCGTCGGCTGCTGACTACGCCACTGCTTCACCAGCTTGAATTTTTGAGTTCGCCCGAACTACGCCACCTGATTCGACGACTCGCAGCCCTATTGCCCGCACCGCCGCCGCCGGTAGCAAGTCAGCTTGCGGTAGAAGCAGATCTGTCACGGCCGGTGTCTGGCGGCGAGTGACCCCTGCTGGATATCGGCAGCGTCAGTCGAGCTACCACCTCAAGGCCGGCAGCGCACCGATCAACCGGCGGGAACTATTGACCAGGTCGACATACGCCTTGACATGCGCGCATGAGACTGCCATGCTCCATGTGCTATAGCAGATGGAGGCGTCATGGCAGCGAAGGCAGTTGGAAAGCTCACCACCGGCCCGACTTTGTCCGACCAGGCCTACCTCGCGCTGCGGGAGCACATCACGACCGGAACGTTCACGCCGGGCATGAAGCTGACCGAACGGTCTTTGGCCGACAGTTTGGGGGTGAGCCCGACCCCGGTCCGGGAGGCACTGCAACGACTGGAACACGAACGTCTGATCGAGCGCGACGCGACGCGCACGATCAGGGTCGCCGACCCCACCGTGGCCCGACTGTATGAACTCACCCTGATCGAGGCGGCCCTGCGCGGCGTCGCAGCCCGGTTGGCGGCCGAGCGCGCCTCCGCGGCTCAACGCAGCGAGATCGCCCGCCTGTGCGACCAGGCCGACGCAGTGAAGATCAGCCCGGGAGTGGAAGCCCACACCGCCGACCTACTCGCACTCACTCGACGGTTTCACCTCCTCGTGGACCAGGTTTCCCACAACCACACCCTGATCGACATGATCTCAACCGCCACCGCTTTTGATTGGACATTTCGCCTCACCTTCTCGGCTCGGGTTCATCGTGACGCCGCGAGCCTGCACCGCAGCCTGCGCCAACACCGCGACGTCGCCACCGCGATCCAGGCCGGCGACGGCGCACGCGCCGAACAGGTGATGCGCGAGCACATTCTACAAAGAACCGCAGCTTTCCTGGAGGTGGCCGCCAGCGAGGGTACGGCGATCGAGCCGACCGGTACCTAGCCGCCCCCTGTTCGGATACCCAGCCCGATGTTTGACCCTGATTGCTATAGCGGATCTGCCATAGCCCCACTATCGAGAGGATCAACGATGAACATCTCCATCGCGAGGCGGGGGGTCCTTCTGGGCACGGTGCTCACGCTGGTGTCGCTGACGGCGGCCATGCTCGGCCAACAGCACGAGCAGCAGCACGAGCGGCGCCAACGGCAGCACGAGCAGCACGCGCAGCACGGGCAGCACCAACAGTTCGTCCGCGCCGGGGTCATCGACCTCGGCCTCCGGTGGTGGGTCCGCCGGCGCCGGACCGGTGCCTGGTGCTGAGCTGATCGCGGCATCGAAGTCGGAGAAGGGTTTGGTGATCTACGCCAACGCGCCGAGCCAGCTGTTGAAGCAGTTCACTGATTCCTTCCAGCAGGCCTACCCCTGGGTCAAGGTCACGGCCTACGACTTGGAGGACCCGGTGATCTTCTCCCGCTATGCCGCTGAACACGGCACCGGCAGCCCCACCGGTGACATCCTCATCGCCAGCGCCCCGAGCCTGTGGACCGCGGCGGTGAAGAAGGGCTTCGTGCAGAACTACACCCCGGCCGGGATCACCAATTTTCCGGGCTTCGCCTCCCAGGGCGGCGGGTTGTACATCATGTCCCCGGACCCGGCGGTGACGATCTACAACAAGAAGCTGCTCAACGGCCAGGCGCCGCCCAAGACGGTGGCCGAGATCGCCGCGGCCGCGGCTGCCGGTAAGTACAAGGTCGCCACTTACCCGATCGACAACGCCTTCGGCTACGCCGCCTTCTACGGGTTCGTGCAGAAGTACGGCTGGAAGACCCTGGATCAGCTGGGGCAGACGGCGAAAACTCCCGGTTCCGGGGACGTGCTGTACACCGACGTCGCCCAGGGCGGCTTCACCACCGCGGTGTTTGAGTCGGGTCTGGTCCGCGGCGCGATCAAACCCACCGATCCGATCGTGGGCTGGGAGTACACCACCGACTACACCCCGCTGATCCCCCGTGGGATCGCTATCGCCGCCGGTACCTCGAGTCCGAACGCGGCGAAGCTGTTCATGAATTATCTGTTCAGCAACGCGGGTCAGGCGGCGGCCTGCGATGCGGGGTTCGAGGCCTACAGCAACACCTTCACCGCAACCGACGGCTGCGCCAACACCCTGAAGGATCTGTACGCGGCCATCGGCGGGCCCGCCAATGCGGTACTGGTGCCGATCAGCCAGAAGGTCGCCGATGACCAGCCGGCGTTCCTGACCCGCTGGAAGCAGGCGTTCAAGAACCGCTGAACGCACCCATCCAGGCACCACCGATCCGTGGGAGACACCGATGACGACCACCCTGCCCAACGCACCGCCCGGAACGCCCACGCCGCCGCGGGGCCGCCGGTTCCTCCCGGCCTCGGCCGTCCAGGGCGTGACCTGGCTAGTGGTCGTCGTCGGTGTCCTGCTCCCGATCGTCCCCCTGCTGTACGCCTCGGTGCAGGACCGGCCGATCTATGAAGCCGGCGGGATATTCACCCTCGCGCCCTACCAGCAGCTGTTCGCCGATCCCGCGTTCTGGCAGGCCGCGCGCAACACCTTGGAGTTCGCCGGCATCGCCACCGCCGCGGCGGTGACCCTGGGTGGGGGAGCGGCGGTGGTATGCAGCCGCACCGACATCCTGGGTCGACGAGCCTGGTCCAGGCTGCTGCTGTTACCGATTCTGCTGCCCCCGCTGGGGGTCATCCTCGGGTGGAACGCGCTGTACGGGCCCGGCGGCTACGGCACCAATTTCATCACCCAGACGCTGCACATCCCGTTGAATCTGACCAGCGTCGTCGGCATGTCCGCGCTGGGTACCGTGGTCGCGATGCCGGTCGCTTTCCTGATCTGCCAGGCCGCGCTGGGCAACGTCGAATCCTCGTTGGAGGACGCCGCCCGCAGCGCCGGCGCCGGGGCGTTGCGGGTGCTGTGGCGGATCATCGTGCCGATGATGCGGCCGGCGCTGCTGAACTCGGCGTTGCTGATCTTCACCCTGTGCATCGAGTCCTTGGGGATCGCGCTGATCTTGGGCTCTGCCGCGGGCAACGACTTCGTGGCCAGTTACCTCTACAACACCTGGTCCAGCTCCGCCACCATCGACCCGGGAGCGGTCAGCGCCGGCGCGATCATCCTGTTACTCGCGGCGGCGGCGCTGCTGGTGCTGCGCCGCAAACTGCTGGGCGCCGAGGCCCGGTTCGTCTCGGTGACCGGCCGCGGCCGCGGCTCGGACAAGCTCATCGCGCTCGGACCGCGGTGGCGCCGCGTCCTGGGGTTGCTGTTCGCCCTCTACCTGCTGGTGACGACATTCCTGCCGATCCTGGCGCTGGCGTTGCAGTCCAGCGTGTCGCTGCTGACCCCGCTGATCGCGCCGTGGCACGTGTGGAGTGCGGTGAACTGGCGTCAGTTGAGTCAGCCGACCTACCTCGATTCGATCCGCAACAGTGTGGAAATCGCCGCCGTGGGGGCGGTGGTGACCACCGCGGTGGTCGCGCTGGCCACCACCGTCGCCCACCGCTCGAGCTTCAAGCTGCGCGGGACGTTGCAGTTCGTGATGCTGTTCCCCCGCTCGATGCCCGGTCTCATCGTCGGTATCGGTTTCTTCTGGGCGTTCGTGCTGATCAACCCGCCCGGCAGCGCGTTGCGCAACAGCATCTGGGGAATCATGCTCGCCCTGAGCGTCCGCAGTCTCACCTTGGCCTACCTGCTGCTGTATCCGGCGATGGCCGCGGTCAGCCGTTCCCTGGACGATGCCGTCCGATCGGCTGGGGCAAGCTGGTGGAAAACGATGAACAGCATCGTGCTGCCGATCCTGCGGCCGGCGCTGCTGGCCTCGTTCATCCTGATGTTCGTCTCCATCCTGAACGACTACGACCCAGCCCTGTTCCTGGTCACCCCCGGCCACGAAATCATGGGCGTCACCATGCTGGACTCCCTCAAGCAGGGCTCCTCGGGGCCCGCAGCCGCGTTGGCCATGGTGCAGGTCGCGGTCACCATCGTGGCGATCCTGATCGGCACCGCACTATTCGGACGCACCACCCGGGGGACCCATGCCTGAGATCACCGTCGACGCGTTGTCCAAGACCTTCGGTGCGAACCCGGTCCTGCACCAGGTCAGCTTCACGGTCGGTGATCGGGAGTTCCTGACTCTGCTCGGGCCCAGCGGCTGCGGCAAGACCACCACCTTGATGTCGGTGGCCGGGTTCCTCAAACCCGATTCCGGTCGCATCGCCTGCGGCGACTTCACGTTCTACGACTCCGCCGCCAGGACCTACCTCGCGGCCGAAGACCGCAACCTGGGCATCGTGTTCCAGTCCTACGCCATCTGGCCGCACATGACCGTCTTCGACAACGTCGCGTTCCCCCTCAAGGTCCGCAAGGTCAAACGGCCCGCACTGCGCAACCGCGTCCTGGACACCCTCGCACTGGTCGAGATGGCCGACTACGCCACCCGCTACCCGCACGAGCTGTCCGGCGGTCAGCAGCAACGCGTCGCCCTGGCCCGGGCCCTGGTGTACTCCCCGTCGGTGCTGCTGCTGGACGAGCCCTTCTCCAACCTCGACGCGAAACTCCGCGAACGCGCCCGCAGCTGGCTGATCGGCCTGCAACGGGAGCTGGGCCTGACCACCCTGTTCGTCACCCACGACCAGGACGAGGCATTGAGCCTGTCGGACCGGATCATCGTCATGAACAAAGGTTCCATCCTCCAGGTCGGCACACCCGAGGCCATCTACCGCCAACCCGAGGACCGATTCGTCGCCGAATTCCTCGGCCACTGCAACATCCTGAACGGGCACGTCGCCCACCTCGCCGGCCCCCTGGCGACCATCCAGTTGGACCGCACCCAGCAGATGCTGACCCTAACTGCGACCGGCGCCGCGCTCGGCGAGCAGATGGACGTCGTGGTCCGACCCGAGGCAATCGGGCTCAGCGACGAGCAGGGCGCCCGCAACGGCGAGAACACCTTCCGCGTCACCGTCACCTCCACCGCGTTCCTGGGTGATCACTACCTCTACGAACTGGACCTGGCCGGCCTGCCCCTGACCGTGACGAACCCCCAGCTGTTCACCTCACCTGAGCTGACCGCCCACATCCCCGTCCAGGCCTGCCGGGTCATCCCCACCTGACACGCCCCCCAACAGCAGCGACCACCATTTCGCACCGCCGCCCGCTGAGCACAGCACCCCGGAAACGAGTACCCCGATGACCGATCCCCCCGCCGACGCCCCACCGACCGACACCGTCAGCATCCTGGTCCCCTCCGGCATGCTCGGCGCCGGGTTCCCCCCCGAGACGATCACCCGCGGCATCGCGCTGGGCGCCGACGTGATCACCGTCGACGGCGGCTCCACCGACTCAGGTCCCTACTACCTGGGCACCGGCACCGGGAAAACCCCCGCCGCCGCCGTAAGACGGGACCTGCAGATCCTGCTCCGCGCGTCCGCCGCCGCGGGAATCCCCTTGATCATCGGCTCCTGCGGAACCTCAGGCACCGACGCCGGTGTCGACTGGGTCGCCGATATCGTCACAGACGTCCTGCGCGAAGCGGACCTCACGTTGACCGTCGCCAAGATCTACAGCGAACAGCACCCGCAGGACCTGCTCGCGCCACTGAACGCCGGCCGCATCCGGCCGCTTGCGCCGCCCCGCGCCCTGGAACCGGCGGACCTGCTGCGCTGCACCCACATCGTCGCCGTGATGGGACACGAACCCATGCTGGAGGCCCTGCGACAGGGCGCCGATGTCATCCTGACCGGCCGGGCCACCGACACCGCCAGTTCGGCCGCGTTCGCGCTCTGGAAAGGCCTACCGCCCGGCCCGACCTGGCACGCCGCGAAGATCATCGAATGCGGAGGGCAATGCACCACCAGCCCGACCAGCGGAGGCGTGCTCGCGCGCATCGACGCCACCGGATTCACCATCGAACCCCTGGACCCCGACGCGCGCTGCACACCCCAATCGGTCGCCTCCCACATGCTCTATGAAACCGCGGACCCGTTCCGGATGCGAGAACCCGCCGGCACCCTGATCGTCTCCGACGCCAAATACCTCGCCCTGGATGATCGCACCGTGCGCGTCGAGGGATCCCGCTTCGATTTCGCCGCACAACCCACCATCAAACTCGAAGGCGCCGCGGTCAGCGGCTACCAAACGATGTCGTTCACCGGCATCCGCGATCCCGACATCCTCGCCGACATCGACGCCTGGGCACGCACCCTCACCGCAGTCCTAACCACCCGCGTCCACGACCTCCTGAAACTGGGCACCGCCGACTACGACATCGACCTACGCCTGTACGGCTACAACGCCATCCTCGGTGACCTGGACCGAAAACCAGCCCCGCCCCGCGAGGTCGGCGTCATGTTGCTCATCAACGCCGCCACCCAGGACATCGCCACCGCAGTAGCCAAACTTGCCAACCCGCTGATGCTGCACGTGCCCACGCCCGGCATGACCTACCTGCCCAGCTTCGCCTTCGCCACCTCACCCGCCGAAACCGAACGCGGCGCCACCTACGAGTTCGTCATCAACCACGCCGTCGACGTCGACGACCCCTGCGCCCTGTTCCCTGTCCAAGCCCGGCGCACCTCCAATGTCTGAACCCCGGCGCGTGTCGCTGCCCGACCCCGCGCCGGACGCGCCGGGGAACACCCCACCCACCACCCTGGCGGACCTGGCGGTGGAGATCCGCAGCAAGAACGCCGGCCCATTCTGGATCACCCTGGACGCGTTCATGCGCGATGACGCCGGCTACGCCGTCGCTGAGGAGATCATCACCGCGGACCTCATCGCGAACCTCTACGCCGTCCCAGCCGCAGACGTACTGATCTTCCGGATCCCAGAACTCAAGATCATCAAAGCGTCCTTCCCGCGGCTGACCAGCCAGGGCAGCCTGCACGACCGGGACATCCATGCCGGCCAGCACCACGTGCCCCTCGCCCGAATCAACGTCGCCCACATCCACCCACCCGCCCCGGGCCACGACTGAACGCGCCGGAGTTTCGTCACCGGCACCCTTCCTCCTTCCTCGTCTTCCTCCACGAGTTCCGGCTGTCCACAAGGCCGGCGGTCCTGTACTTGCCCGAACACCGGCGACACTCACAACAGTGGAAACCTGTGGGACAACCCCGGGGTGACGAGAGTGGAATCCGTTCCGCAGGCAGGCCCACGTTGACCGCGGCGGCCCGTAACCGAATGCGGACAGGACACCGCCGGTGCAACTGGCTGCTACTGATCCCCAACCCCTCCGCCATCACAGCCACCGCCAGGCCCGCCTTGGCCATCGCCAGCACCCGAGCTCCGAAACCGTCGACCTCCCGCGAAACGGCACGGTCCACCACCAACGCCGTCAACGTGCCAGCGGGGTCTGCCGCTACCTGCTCGGCCAGCAGCCGCACCTCACCCGCCCGCCACAGCTCCTCCACAGGTGGGGTCTGATCAAGTAACTGGTCTGCGGGTATCCCCAGCAAGGCCGGACCCGACCCGGCCGCAAAACGCAACGCGACGTAGCGGGCACCCGCGCGACTGTGATGCCACCGGACGGTGAATCAGGCCCCGCCACAACCAGGGTGCGGCCGTCCCACAACAGGTCCAGGCAGCCGTCGGGCAGGATCCGGGAGCGTTCCGAGTTGCCTGCGGCGGGGTGTTGGGCATCGTGTGGGCCGGCCAGGTCCTCGGCGTCGCCGGGCCGGTCCACATGTGAGCTACACCCCCGCTACTCCCCTCACATCCCAGATGGCCTTGGCAAGCACATTCATCGCGGTTTTGGTCTGCTCGCCCGGTGGTGGTTCAGGCGCGCCCGGCGCCGACGAGGGCGCCTTTGCAGTGCCCGCTCGGCCATCCGCCGCACCCCGCCGATAGACCGGCCGCTGTTCGCGGTGCCGCTGCACACGCGGCTTCGAATGATGTCGGCCACGCCGGTCACACCGCTCACACCGCCCGTCGATGGGGTAGGTGGCGTTCTCGTCCAAGTTCGATCAGGCGATCCGCCGGGCGCCCAGGATCCGTTCCAACACTTCCAGGGCTGTTTCCCCGTCGGGGAGCGGCCCGGTCCACACGCCGCCGCTGGTGTGCCCGGTGTGCAGTGGTGCGACGATTCGCAGGACGCGGCGGTACTGGGCGCGTTCAGCGCGGTGCACCTCCAGCCGGGCCAGGATGACCTCTGCGCAGCCCAACATCTCGGCCAACACCGCCAGACTGGTGGTGGCCACGATCCGCCAGCGGCCGCCGCGCTGTTCGACCAGGTCGAACGCCGCCAGGATGTGCAGCGCCTGATACACGGTGGATCTGGCCAGCTGCGTCTGCGTTGCCAACTCGAAGCTGGTCGGCGCAGTTTTGGCGTGTTCCAGAGCTTCGTAGACGAACGCCGCCGGCAACCCCAGGTCCCGGAACACCGGCCGCAACGCGTGGATCTTCCCGGCCCGCCAATCCAACGCCCCGGCCCGCCGGGCGATCGACTCCGGGATCTGCAACTCGTACAAGTCGCCCCGCAGGCCGCGGTCGTTCTCGATCAGCACCACCAGCGGCTCCGCCTCCTCCCGCAGCACCCGCAGATGCGCCGCCACCGTGGTGTGATCGATGCCCGCCGCGATGTCCAGCGCCCGAGTGCCGAACTCGATGTACCGGCTGCCGGATTTCATGCCGGCCTCGCCCAACGCCCGCAGCAGCATCCTGACCGCCGGTCCGCTGCGTCCCCGGTACCGCTCACCTTCGAGCAGTCCGACCGCGGTGCGCCACTCCCGCAGAAACTGATATTCCAGGAAGAAGATGGCCGAACGCAGCGGACTGTCCAAGTCCACGATCGGCCGGATCTGGAAAGGGTTCAGCCTCAAACCGCACCTGACCGACGGGTTCAAACTGTCCAACGACCCGATGTTCGTGGACAAGGTCTACGACATCGTCGGGCTCTACCTCAACCCTCCCGAGGCTGCCGTGTGTTGTCCGTGGACGAGAAATCCCAGGTCCAGGCGTTGGGCCGGTCGCAGCCGGCGTTCGGAGATGATGCCTGGCATGCCCGAGAAACGGACCCACGACTACGTTCGCAACGGCACGACCAGCCTGTTCGCGGCGTTCAACACCGCCGACGGCACCGTAATCTCCAGCCTGCACCGGCGCCACCGCTCCATCGAATTCAAGAAGTTTCTGATCAAGATCGACGAGCAAGTGCCTGCCGACCTGGCCGTCCACTTGATCTGCGACAACTACAGCACTCATAAGACGGCCGCCGTGAAAACTTGGCTCGCCGCTCACCCGCGGTTCCAGATGCATTTCACTCCAACGTATTCCAGCTGGATCAACCAGGTCGAACGGTTCTTCGCCTTAGTCACCGAGAACCTGCTGCAGCGCAGTCACCAAAGACCGCCGACGAGATCCTCGAATCCCTCGGACTTATCTGTAAGTCCCCAGGCCGTGTAACGCACGTCATTTCCTGCCCAGACGTGCAGGCTGGACAACGTTTGATCCAGCGTTATCTGTAGATGGATCGGAGGTTTGCGAGTGTGGGTCGATCGGGCTGTCGTTCTCAGAGCTGACGGGCGCGGCGCGCCCCTGGCGACGTCAGTTCGGTCGTCAACCGGTCGCCCATGCCGCTGATGAGGTAGCGGATGTATCCGTCGGCTTGAAGTTGATCCAGGACCGCGTGGGCAGTGCGGGCCGGGACACCTTCGAAGAGATCGTCCAGGGAGCCCATGTTGGCGATGGCCAGGAGCGCTTGATCCATCAATGCTTCCGTGTCGACCCCGTTGCGGCGCTCTTCGGCCAGCCACCGGTCGGCGGTCACGGGGCTGCCAGCCATGAAGAATCGGCGGCCGCTTGAGTCTCTGGTCGCCTTGATGAACCCGTTCCGAATCAGCAGGTCCATGCTTTCGACGTAGGCGTCCTCGCTGATCCCACTGGCTACGAGTTCATTCTTGAAGTCGTCCAGGACAAAACGCCAGTTCAGAGCGTCGTGCCGTCGGAGTAGATCGATGACAGCCTGAAAAGACGATGTTGTCGATGGGGTCGGGTAGGTCCGGGCGGCGCGATCGGTGGGTGGCAAAGGCAGGTGGTGAACCAAGGGGTGGTTTGTCGCCGACGCCGAAAATGTCGCGGACGAGCACTTCGGCCAGCGCTTGCATTCCGCCCGGCCCTGTAGCGGACCTGCGCAATAGGTGAGTGAGCGCCGTCGGAACGACAACGTCATCGTCCAAGGTGACCGGGATGATCCGACATTGCCCGGCGATTCGCCTGACTGTGGCGACATCCATTTCCTCACGGACCCAAGGCTTCTGGACACTGATCTTCGAAACGCCGATGATCACATAGTCACTGCCGCCCAGCCCCTGGTTGAACACCATGTCGGGAAGTGAGTCACCACCTCGGAGTTCCCAGAGGTCGACCCACGAGTTGATTCCATTCTGCTGGAGCAGCCGGGCTAGTGGCAGAGCGAATCTCTCCTTGTCTTCGCTTGCGTGGGAGATGAATGCGTGAGGAGGTGGCGGCGTTGCGGCTGTCATCGGTGCCATCGTCATCGCGGGGTTCCTCGTTCTCTGGTTTGGTGAATCCTGCACCATGCAACCTGCGTCGCCACGCTTCGCGGTCGGGCACTTGGCATCATGACCCGGTGCGCCGAACGTATCCGGACGCGACCGCCGTCAGCGCGTCTCCGGAGGGCGAGGACCATCCTTCTTGACAGGCTCGTACTTTGGGGCCGCGATCGGCGGTGGCGGGTTCTGTGGTGCTGGACTGGAAGCGAACGTGATGCGATTGGCGACTTGCTTCATGGGGTCCCTCCTAGTGTGACGACTTTCTGAATGCCGAGAACTGCGGTCCCGACGAGGGCGAAACTCAATGCCAGGTAGGCAGAGTTGAGCCTGTTCATTCGGCTGCTGGCTTCGTTGCGGATGTCCTCCAAAGGGCTCTCGCTGGATGGATCGCTGGATAGCAACAGGTTTTCGGTGGCCTGGTGGTTCCGATCCCCCGCGTGTTCGCGGCCGGAATCCCGGTAGGCGGCCCAGAGGCCGCGCATCTGTTGGATGTCACTGGCGTTGACGGTCCTTGGCCACAGGGCGGCAACGGCCATCCCGATGGCGGCGACTGCGGCGATCCCAGTTACGACGAAGATGATCTTGGCCGAGTTGATCTGGGTCGGTGCGGTCGTCACCAACCGAGGGACCAGCGCGAGGAGGGCTCCGGAGAACGCCATCACCGACACGGCCCGCGTTTGTGCGCTGTTGCTTCGCTTGTCATGGAACTCGTATTGCCAGCGGGCATCGCTGAGCCATTCGGCGTCGCGACGACTCGCGGTCTCGGGTGTGACAGCGCTTGCGACGTCCAGTGTCGGGGGCAGTGCTGCTCTGGTTCTTCGGCGCAACAAAAGCTCCTATCTCGGTCGACCTCTGGCCCGCATTCCGCACGATATCGACTACCCCCGACAGCGGCCGGTGACCGCCGATCCGCCGAGCTGCCGATTCCCTGAGGTCGCCCGATGCGCTGACCGCCAGGTCGGCAACCGTCGACCGAGCGCATCGACGGGGTTGGCCTGAGCGCCGAACGGCTGGTCGATCGCCAATACGCCATACTGCGTCGATGGCATTCGTCCGCAAAGAGCCGCAGTCGGTGACCTTCGAGGATCCCGAGCAGCTGTATCTGAAGCTCACGGAGCGCGGGGCGGGCCCTGGGCCGTTGTGGTCTCACCAGGCCGACGTACTGCGCTCCTGGCATGGGAGTCACCTCGAACACGGTGACGTTGCCCTGGAACTACCCACCGGCGCCGGGAAGACTCTGGTCTCTGGCTTGATCGCGGAGTTCCGTCGTCGAACGGCAACCGATCGCGTGGCCTACCTGTGCCTCACGCGGCAGCTCGCCAAGCAGACCGCCGACCGGCTTACCGAGTACCAGATTCCAAATGTTCTGTTGACCGGGCATGTCACCGACTGGAATCGCGCTCACCGCGCCCAGTGCACGTCAGCGGCGGCGGTCGCCGTGACGACGTACTCGCACGTGTTCAACAGCAACCCCGCGATCAACGACGCAGCCTGCCTGATCCTGGATGATGCCCACGGCGCAGCCGGGTATGTCGCCAGCCCTTGGTCGTTGGAACTGGACAGGGACGACGATGCGACCGTCTACCAGGACGTGCTCTCGCTGATCGCCCCGGCATTGGATCCGCTCGTTGTCACCCGCTTTCAGAGCGTCAGCGCGGGGACTGATTACGCGACGGATGTCTTCCTGGCATCGCCGATCGCCGTTGATCAGACGGCGGGCGACCTTGAATCGTTGTTCGAATCGGCAGGCAAAGCCGGCCAACTTCGCAATGACATCCGCTACGCGTATTCAAAGCTGCAGGGCCATCTCGACCGGTGCATGTTCTATGTGAGTTTCCGGCGCCTTCAAATCCGCCCGCTTGTTCCGCCGACCAGCATGCATGCCGCTTTTGACTCCCCGGCCCGGCGGATCTACGTGAGCGCGACGCTGGGCAATGGCGGGGAGCTGGAACGCAGCTTCGGTCGGAAGCAGATCCGCCGTATCCCGGCGCCGAAGGGCTGGGACAAACGGGGCACCGGAAGACGGTTCTTCTGCTTTCCGGAGCTGACCAAGGACCTGTCATCCCAGCCCACCGAGGTCGACGCCTGGGTGAAGGGGACGATCGGCGGCCGCCGGTCCCTCGTTCTCACCCCTGATGGGCGAACGGCCTCAGTGGTCGCCGAGACCTTGGTTCCCGACGGCGAGGTGATCCTGCACGCGGCTGACGTCGAGGAGGACTTGGACGCCTTCACCAGCCAGGAGGCGGCGACCCTGATCTTGAACAATCGGTATGACGGCATCGATTTGCCGGACGAGGATTGTCGGCTCGTGGTCCTCGACGGGTTTCCGGCGAAGGGTGATCTTCAGGAGCGGTTTCTCTATGGATCGCTTGGGGCGGAGAACGTCCTCAACGAGCGGATCCGGGCCAGAATTTCCCAAGGAGCCGGACGGGCGACCCGCAACACCCGCGACTTCGCAACGGTCGTCGTGCTCGGCGACACCCTAGTGACCTATCTGGGACGACAGGACGTGCTCGCGGCGATGCATCCGGAACTTCACGCTGAGATCGAATTCGGCTGGGAACAGAGTCTGGCCAACAATTCCGATGGCATGACGGAGAACATCGCTGTCTTCGACCGTCACGACTCGGACTGGACGGGTCTCGACGACGAGATCGTCGCTGCCAGAGATACCTATCAGCAGGCGAGCCCGCTGGGCACGACGGAACTGCAGGCCGCAGCGCCCCACGAGGTGGCCGCGTGCGATGCGATCTGGAACTGCGACTGGAACGTCGCAATCACCGAGATCCGGGCCGTGCTCGATGCTCTGCAAGGTGGCCGCGCATCCAGCCGATATGCCGCGCTGTGGAGCTATCTGGCCGCTTCGATCTGCGCGCGACAGCTTTCTGCGACCGGTGATGAGCAATACGCCGAGGCCGCGACCACCTACTTCGAACGAGCCAAGGGCGCAGCGCGCGGCACGACGTGGCTCAGCCACCTTGCCGCGCCCGGAGAACTCACAGCAACGGAGCCGCCGGTGGATCCCGTCGACCAGGTTGCCGCCGAGAATGCTGCCGCCCGAATCGCCACCGGCAACAAGGGTAAGACAGCCGATGAGGCATTCCTGCAGACCATCCGAGCGGACCTGGAAGGCACGAACCCGACCGCATATGAACGCGGTCTGGACCTGTTGGGGCAGTTGGCGGGAGCCACCGAAACGCTGCCCGGAAAGAAGGTGAGTGCGGCACCCGACGGCGCCTGGCTGTTCGGTGACGCACTCTGGATCACCTGGGAGGCGAAAAGCGATATGACAACCGGACAACTGGGAGCAAACTACGTCCGGGAAACGGGAAGTCATCTGCGCTATATCGCCAACAAGCGGAGCACCGAAGCGCCCGGTGGGTCGTTCGGCACGGTCGTCACCCCCCAGGACCGAATCCATGATGCCGCGCTCTGGGTGGCGGAAGACCACGTCTATCTGGTGACACCGACAACGGTGCTGGACATCTTCGACCGCGTCGCTCGTGCGTGGCGCCAGCTCAGAGCTATCCCGAAGCCGACCGCCGAGTTCGCGTTGACCCTCTTCCGCGACAACCGGGCGTTGCCATCGCAGTGGGTCGGCGACCTGCAGACGCAACGTCTGCGCGACCTGTAACCCCGGAGCTTCCTAGCCTGTCGCAGGGGAAAGCCGGTTGGGCGCACCTGTTCCCGTCGATGGGGCTCTGCGAGGCCCAGCGGCAGCGATAGCACGCACGGCGGCTGATGGTTGTGCACCGGCGGCCTCTGCCCGCTTGACGATCAACTGGGCTGCAGCAATTTGCACGCGGGTGACGAACACGGTCCGGGCCATCCGACGCTCCTCGCTGATCTTGAGGTGATTGTCCAACTCTAGCGTCCGGCCTCTGCTTCTGAACGACCTCGATCCAACCTCGATGCCGCCGGGGGCTGTCCGCGCGGCCGGGTTGGGGTGTCGGTTGCCAAATTGTCTGTCGCACATTCGCCACATTATTTGTCGCATGACCGCGAAGCAGTCAGTGTCACGGAGCCGCCTGAGGTGCACAGATAGGTCCGTGTGTGCCCGTCGGAGTGGTCCAGACGTCGAGGACCGCGCCACTTAGCGTGGCGATAAGCCGCCATATAATTTGGCGATTCACACACATATGCCGTAGCCCAGACACGGTCACGGCGGCGAACGCGGGCACGGACGACCAGGAGTCGACGGCGGCGGGCGACGGTGGGGGAGGGGAGCGGTGGCTGTTCCCGACTGTCCACAAGACAGGGCAACCCAGCGAGAAGGCGATGACCGGTGACGCCCTGGCGGTGATGGTTCAGCGCCGCGCCGCCGCCGCCGGATACACCCCGGCGCAGGTGGATTTGTTGGGCGGGCATTCGCTGCGGTCCGGGTTCGTCACCGAAGCCTTCCGAGCCGGCGCCGACGCCCACTCGATCATGCGGCAGACCGGCCACAAAGACCCGAAGATGCTCGAGGTGTACGCGCGGGAGTTCGCGCCCCTGGTCGGCAACGCCGTCCTGAAGCTGGACCTGTGACCACTTCGCCGATGTCAGCGGTCACCGGCAAGGTGCTGTCCCCGAACACTCTCGCCGGGTATGCGGCGGACTGGGCGCTGTTCGCCGACTGGTGCACCGCGACCGACCAAGTTGCACTGCCGGCGGACTGGACCACCGTCACCGCATTCAGTGCCGCGTGCCCGGGTGCACCGGCGACCATCCGCCGGCGGCTCGCTGCCATCGCCCACCACCACCGCGCCGCCGCCCAGCCTGTGCCGACCGGCCCTGCGCGGGTCGCCGACCCGCCGACACGGCAGCTGATCGACCCTGGTCAGGTCGACATATTGATGCGGCTGCTTCCCTCGCACGGTTGGACCGGCGGGCTGTTCGGACGGCGGGACCGCGCCCTGCTCACCCTCGCCGCGGCGACGACCATCCCGTACCGGCAGCTACCCCGACTTACCGTCGGCCAGCTGAACATTGCCGATGGGACCGCCATCATCACTGACCACCGCGGCACCAAGCATGTCGTCGAGGCGGCGGCGGATCCGCTGCTGTGTGGGCCGTGCGCTTTGGTGCGGTGGCGCCGCGTCCTGGACACCGAGGCCCTGCACAAACGCGTGAAGAAGCTGCTGAAAGATGCCGAGGAGGTCACCGGCGCCAGCCACCACTCCTGCCGCTCGCCGAAGCCCATCGACGCTAGAACCCTCGACGCGCCGCTGTTCCCGCCGATCAACCAGTGGGGACATCTGCCCCTACCCATCCGGCCGCTCAGTCCGCACTCCGCCTCCCGCCTGGCCCGGGCAGGCCGACACCGGCCTCGCCCACCACAGGGTGCTGGACGTCGACGAGCTGGTCGCCGTGGCTGATGCCAACCAAATTACGGTGGATCCGGCCCCGGCAGTGGCCCGCCCGGTATACGACTGGGAAGCGGCGAACCAACGGAAGAAGGACGCCGTGCAGCAACTCGCGCCGCTCGCCGACGCCCTCGATGACATCGAACGGCGCATCGCTGCACTCATCGCCAGGACCAACGATCTCGAGCTCGGCTAACGTCGCTCGCGCCAATCAGTGTGCGGAGCAATAGCTCCTCTACAGGCGAAGCAGCGCATCGGTGGCGCCATCTCGTTGTGGCGCCTGCGCTGTCAGTGACCTCGACCACCTGCTACTCCAGATTGATGACGGCCGCACAGGCCCGGGCAGGTGTTAAAGAACGAAAGCTCTCGTGGCGTGTCACAGCTTCAAAACAAATTTTGCACGGTCGTCTTTGTGCCGCTCGCTGGCCAGCCCGTGGTCCCAGTCATATTCAAGCCAAAGTTTGGGCTGTGCGGCCGCGTCGAACATCTTTCTGCCGGCGTCCACCGGAACGTCCCGATCGCGGCGACCATGCTGAATCAGCAGCTCGGCGCGCCGGTCGACAGCCACGAAGCGGGCCGCGTCGAACCAATCGGCGGCGCAGGTCATCTCGTTGGTGACTGGGCCACCGCAGGACAAAGTGGTGGCCAGCGACGTCCGGATCAGCGTTCCGGCGCCGTAACTGAAGATGACGATGCGGGCCAGCCGGGGCTCCACCGCGGCAAGGATCGCTCCCAGGAAGCCGCCGGCGCTATGGCCTAGGAAACACAAAGTGTCCGGCGGTGCGCCCATCTCGACGAGCACGTCCAAGGCGCCCCGTTCGGTGAGCACGGCAGTGCGGACTGTGGCGGCGAAGATGTCGATACCGTCCTGTGGCCGCATACGAGTCACCGGCAAGATGACGATCGCACCGCCTGCGGCCATCGCGGCCGCTTCCGACAGGAAGAATCGACGTACATCATCGGTGCCACCGTGGGCAAGCACCGCGCCCCGAGTGACCCGCTGCCCCAATGGCGAAACCACCGTCGCAGTGACCACCGTCGACGGATCAGCAGCGAAAGTAACCTCCCGCCACACAACACCAGCATGCTCACGCTCACCCGACACCGACACCGACACCGACCGTGTTGCCAGGTCGAAGAACCGACGCGCCCCGGCCAACTCCCAACGTCCCCGATACGGCGCAAAAGCTCCAACGCGATCAGCGTCCACACGCCAAGCCAACGCGCTCAGCGCCCGCTCCGCAATCAAATTTCTACTTGTTGAGCCCACCAGAGAGGTTGGTGACAACTTGGGTGCCGTGCACGGGCGAGAAGTCTCGTAGTGCGGTGTGGGGTGGCGGTGTCAGCTGTCGTTGCAACAGTGCCGTCAGCCGGCCTTCTCCTGCGGGTCCTCCGCCTGTAACTGCGCCAGGCGGGCCGGGTCCTGCACGTTCATCCAGGAGATCACGTCGCGAAACGGCACGCAGTAGGTGTTCGGCTTACCGCAGTTGGCGAGGACGAAGTTGCCGATCGCGTCGGAGTAGGCGTTGTTGTTCCAGGAGTTGAAGTGGTTGCCCAGCACCAGCGGCGCCCGGTTGCCGTTGAACGCCACGTTGTACATGTCCTGGTAGGTCGCCTGCACCTGCGCCGAGTCGCTCTTACTCTGCTCCGGCGTCACGCCGTTCGAGCTGGCCTGCCGCTGCGTGTAGTAGAAGTTGTAGTCCATGGTGATCTGGTAGTGGCTGGTGCCGTGCATCGGGAACTCGGCCATCCCGAACTGCCAGATCTTGTTGTCCTTGGACTGGGTCGGCCAGGAAATCCCACGTCGGGTGAACGATGAGTCGTACGTTATGCCGTGCGCTTTCAATGCCGGGAACAGGTCTTCGCTGTGCCCTTCCAGGCAGGGGGTGCGCTCGCCCTTGATCTCCGACGCCGGCAGGTTCAGCTTCGTGCTCGACGGCAGGTTGTTGTTTCCGTTGACGTTCTTGACCAACGCGAAGAACTGGTCGAGTTCGTTGTTCCAGTCGTCGTTGTTCCAGTCGTTGCCGCCCGGGACGTTGTCGCTGCAGAAGTGACCGTTGAAGTGCGTACCGATCTCGTTGCCGGCCGCCAGGGACTTGTTCAGGTCGGCGATCTCCACCGGCAGGTCCGACGGCTCGTTCCAGCCGATCGATGCCTTGCCCACACCGTGGCCTGGACCCTGGTACTTGTCCTTCGTGGCGGTGCTGAGCATGTAGGTGCCGGACAGGAAACCGGTGAAGTGGAACGGCACCTTCTGCATGATGTCGAACCAGTACTGCCACTTCTCATGCCACCCGACACCGTCGAAGCTGACGATGATGAACTGCGGCGGCTTCTCGCCGGCCTTGAGCTTGGTCGGCTTGAATCCATCGGCCTGCCCGGCAGCGCCGGAGGTGGCCGGTGCGGTACTCGAGCCGGCCGGCGAGCTCGGCTTGCCGGTGTTCCCTGCCGAGGACGAGTTTCCGGCCGAGGAGGACGACCCATCCGATGACGACGTGCCACCGCCGGGGATGGACGGGTCCGACGTGGCGCCGCCGGCTTTCGTCGGCGCACCGATCGTCACGTTGTTGGTGACCGTGACCGGCGCGAGATCCTTCAGCGGCCCGCTGCACGCCGACAGCAGCAGTGTCGCCGACGTCGCGACGCTCACAGCCGCCCATCGCGTCCGTGTCATCCACGACCGTCGTCTCACAAGAGTCCTCCATCGATGTCGTCCAGTCGCGCTGGAACGGGGTCAAAAACATCATGCCCAATGACCAAGGCGGGTTCGTTCTCGCCGTCGACCTCGGGGTGGTCATCCCGGAGCTCGACCACGACCAGGCGCAAGCCCTTGCCGACGCCGCGGACCTGGTCTGCCCGTACTGCAACGCCACCCGCGGGAACATCGTCGTGACCGTTCCCGTCACCGACGACTAGATGAGTAATTCCAAGGGCTGATCGGCGCGTTGAACCTCAAAGTCGGGGTGGAGAGTGTCCAGGCTGGCGTTGCTAACCCAACGTCGAGCAGGAGGCTCAAGTGGACGCTGACCTGGACACTC
>JAABUI010000411.1_pt1 | contig 34377 bp, 37 predicted proteins | sample 5559111 | NCBI WGS metagenome assembly JAABUI01 (sample SAMN10711870, study PRJNA513365) | rock metagenome | isolation source: Antarctica rocks | place: Antarctica: Victoria Land, Buttleship Promontory | reverse complement strand
CCGTTACTGGCTGAGCGAGTGCCTTCAGTTTGACGACCGACATCCGGTAGTTCAGTGTTGCGGCGGCGACGGGGATGCCGTCGTGGTGCCACTGCATCAGCGCGGATCGGTTGCTGAGGTTGCCGTTGAGAACGCGCGGTTCACCGTGTAGCGGTAGTTCCCCGGCGATCTTCAGGTCGATGCCGAACTGCTCGGTCCAGAAGTAGTGGTCGGGTTGATACGGGGGGCTCTCTGGGTCGAGCAGGCTGCGTGCTGCGGCGCGTGCCTGGGCCACCGCGTTGGACCAGTGCGGGGTCCGCCGGAAGCTGCCCGGGCTGGTTTCGCAGATTGTGACGTCTCCTGCGGCGACGATGTCGGTGGCAACTCGGCAGTGATTGTCGATGACGAGACCGCCTGCCAGGTGGAGGCCGGAGGACTCGAGCCATTCGACATTCGGGAGGTCGCCGGCGGCCGTGATGATGAGGTCCGCGTGGAGCTCCTGGCCCGCTCCGTAGGTGACCGCGTTCACTGGGTCGCCGCGCAGTTGCACTCCGTCGGGAGCCAGCACGAACTGCACGCCCTCATCGGCGGCCCGCTCGACCAGCACGTCCGCGAGCCATTCTCCGAGCAGTCGGCGCAGCGGCGGATCCCGGTCGATGACGGTGACAGCCAAGCCGTGTCGCCGCAGCGTCGAGGCGACCTCCATGCCCAGAAAGCTCGCGCCGACCACCACGGCGCTCTGCGCGTCGGGGATCCGGGCGGCGATGGCTTCCGCGTCGGCCAGGGTGCGAATCACGTGCTCACCATGCTGCCCGGCGGAGGCGAGCCGACGGGCTCGGGATCCGGTGGCCACGATGAGACCGTCGTACTCCAGCTCGGTTCCATCAGCGAGCTCGACCGCGTGCCGCTCCGTTCGGAGGGCCGCCGCCTGGGTGCTTCGCCGAAGTTCGATGTCGTCGGGTAGGGCCGCCAAAGCCGCTGATTCCAGCGGTTGGGTGCCGGCCAGCACCCCCTTCGACAGGGGCACGCGCGAGTACGGCAGAGCCGCCTCGTCGGACAGGACGGTGAGGTGCCCGTTCCAACCGTCAGCTCGCAGGGTGCTGGCGGCGGTGACGCCGGCGATGGAGCCGCCGACTACCAACACGCGACGCATCAGCGTCGGATGGTCAGTGCGGCCACGGGGCACACCCGGGCGCCCGCCTCCGCCGCGGACTCCTGGGAGGCGCTGATTTCCTCGTGCCGCAGCCGGACGAACCCCTCGTCGTCGAGTTCATAGATTTCCGGCGCGGCCTGCTCACACAGTCCGTGTCCCTCGCACTTTCCGAGGTCGACGTCGACGTGCATGTGGATCAACTCCGAGCCGGCGTGACGGCGAGCGGCACGGAATCCCAGCTTCGGATCACGGGAATCAGTCCTCGGACCGCTTCGCTGGTCAGCTCGAACCGATCGACTCGGGCGATGAACGCCTGAAGCAGGCTGATCACTTCGATGCGTGCGAGTCCCTGACCGGCGCAGTTATGCACACCGTGCCCGAACGCCAGGTGGTCGAGGGGATTGCGCCGGATATCGAACGTGTTGGGTTCGTCGTAGTGGCGCGGGTCCCGGTTGGCCGCCGCCCAATGCAGCATCACGCGGGCACCCGCCGGAACGTGGGCGTCGCCGATGGTGACGTCCCGGGTGGTGACTCGGAAGAAGCCGGTGACCGGTGACTCCAGTCGGAGGATTTCCTCGAACACAGCTCCCGCGAGGGAAGGTTCCTGGCGCAGGGTGGTCCAGACTTCGGGGCGTGCGGCGAACAGCCGCAGGATGGCGCCGATCGCGTTGACCGTGGTGTCCACGCCGGCCGTCATGTAGGCGCTGATGGTCTTGATGGCGCCCACCATGGTGAGCCGGCCGTCATCCACAGCATCCATCACCGCTTCGCCCCAACTTCCGGGGGCGAGGTTCGCGCGATTGGTCATGGTGGCCATCCACTCGTTGTACGACTGAGCCTCGGGAAAGTGTTCCAGCACGTAGGGCGTGAAGGGCCCGAAGCCGGCGAAGGTGGCTTCGGCCCCCGGGTGCATCCGCTCCCGGCCCTTCCTGGGCAGGCCGACGAGATCGGCGACCACGTTGATCGGGAAGACTCGAGCGACGTCGATGACCCCGTCGAAGCTGCCACGCTCGACCACCTCGCTCACGAGCCGGTCGGCATAGGAGCTGACGTCTGCGCGGATCTTCGCGAGCCCGCGGGGAGCCAGCTTTCCGACAGCACGGCGCGGAGCTGGTCGTGCTCCGGGGGGTCGGTGGCCAGCACGGACCCGGCGAGGTTCTGGTTGAACTCCGGGGTCAGGGCCACGCCCTGAGCCGAGGTGTAGGACTCCCAGTCTGCTGCCGCCGCCCGCACATCGGCGTAGCGGGTGAGCAGCCAGAAGTCGTACTTGGCCATGTACACGGCGGGGCTGAGCTCGCGGAGCTCAGCGAGCATCGGATACGGATCCTCCACCGCTTCGGGAGCGAAGAGGTCGAGGTTGGATTCAGCATGGGTGTTTGCTGTTGTTGATGTCATTTTTGCCTCCAAGAAAGTCGGGCGCCATTGATTTCGACCGGGAAGGGATGGTTATTACCGCGCTCCACCTCAGGCCACGCAAATCCCTTCAACCGCCAGTTTGGTGACGAGGGTCGGGAACGAGACTGTGCCGTCTGGGTACTCGGGGAGGAGAGCCTGGAACGCCGGATTGAAGAATGCCGCGCGAAGGTCCTCGCCGGATTCCCATACCGCGATGTTTGTGAGTACGCGGCTGCCCGCAACGCCACCGTAGAGCTGAGCCGAGATGAACCCGGCCGACGCTCGCATGACATCGGAGTCCTTTTTCCAGGCCGCTATGACCTCCGCCATCTGGTCTTCCGGCGCGACGATGGTGTTAATGATGGTGACGGGGCCGGGACCAACTGTGTTCAGCTGGACCATGAACGGGGTGGACTCATCGAGGTTGTCGAGTGCGATCACGGAAGTATTCTCCTCAGGCTGTTGTGGACATGGACACGGTTTGCGCGGACGTGCGGCTGGACGCCGACAGGGCCACGTCCGCTTTCCGCACGAGATAGTTCCACCCCGCGACGAGTTGGCTTTCCGGCCAGCATTGCGACAGCTTGGCGCGGGCTTCCTCGGCGTCGGAGTGCACTCGGATGGTTCCGGCGGCCATGGTCGTGAGCTGCGTCCGACAGGCCCGCTCGAGCAGTACAGCGTGCATCACGGCTCTCGGTACTGACGGGCCGGCGGCAACAAGGCCGTGACTGGGCATGAGGGCGGCGGGTGCCGTGTCGAGGGTTTCAGCGAGGGCCTGGCCCAACGCGGGCGTGCTCACCAGGCCGCCGGTGTCGGTGAACCGCGGTACGTCCGCACCGCCGAAGATGGTGCCGTCGTGGGAGATCGGCAGCAGTGGGGCGCCGAGGGCGGCGAAGGAGACCGCGGCCGGTGCGTGGGTGTGCACTGTGCACTGGAGGTCGGGGCGGCGGCGGAGGATCTCCAGGTGAATGTGGCACTCCTTGTGCGGAGCCCCGTTGCCCTCGAGTACTTCGGTGTCGAAGGAAACCAATTGCACGCGGTCCTCGCGGACCTCCTCCAGTCCCCAGCCCGGCGCCTTGATCCAGATGCCCCGGCCGTCGGGATCGCGCACCGCCACGTGCCCCCACACCATTTCGCCCTGGCCCGCCGCGGCGAGGGCGCGGGACGCCAGGATCGCCAGCCGAGAGGTCATCGATCACCGAGGCTGGAGTAGTAGGTGGCGGCCCCGGGGTGAAGGGGGATCGGGGTGTGTCCCATGGTGACGGGGTCCAAGGGGTAGGTGACGGGGGAGTGGTCTGGTGGCAGGTGTTTGTACTGCTTCTCCAAGATCTGGCGGGTCTCCCCGAGGATCCAGGCCAGGGCATGGGCGACGTCGTCGGGCATGTCCGCCCGGACGATGATGAGGAAGTCGCTGAAGTCCAGGGTGTGCACCTCGGGCGCACCGGGGAAGTAGCCGGCCGGGATGATCGCATCCGGCCAGTCGAAGTCGTGCTGAAGACTTTCGAGTACGTCTTTTTCGACGGAGAGAAAGGTCATGTCCTCGGTCATCTGCTGCCAGCCCGGAAGCATGATCGCCTCGTAGACGATGGCGTCGGCTCGCCCGTCGAGGACGTCGTCGAGACACTCGTACGGTCGTTCGTGCTCGAGGAGCTCCCCGCCCCATCCCAAGAAGTCGACCCCTGAACGGGTGAGCAGTTCATGGGTAGCGAGGCCGACGTGGCTGATGCCGTCGTTGCCCGACGTCGTCAGACGCAGCCGCGGCTTGGCTGCCCGCAGTTGATCGAAGGTGGAGATCCCCAGGGAGGTGCGGATGGCCACTACGAGCCGGTCGCGCTGGGGAACAGACCCGATTGCCCGCAGCTCCGGATATGCCTCACCCGCGTACGGTCCCCGTCCGTCGAGGGCCATGGTGATGAAGGCCGACGGCGTGGCGATGGCAAGGTCAACCTCCTGGCGGCCGAGGGCGCGCACGTTGTCGACGAAGCCGCGGCCGTTCCAGATCGCGATCCGCGTGCCCGGGGCGCTGCGGTCGGTGAGCTCCTGACCCAGCCAGCCGCACACCCGGGTCAGGTTGGCCGCGCCCCAGTCGGCTTGCATGTGCACGACGAGGGGGCGGTTGATGAAGGGTTCTTGCATGGCGACTCCCGGGTAGTTGAGGGACGGGCAGCTCAAAACTTGACGACGCCCATCCACATGGGGTCCTGTCGTTGCTGCATGGCCGTGAGTCCGTCGACGATGTCGGTCAGCGGGAATCGGTGGGTGATCAGATCCTCGGCCTGCAACGCACCGGTCGCCAGGAGGCGCAGGACCTCGTCGGAGTCGGTTCTGGTGCAGGCGCGGGTGCCCACGATCCGCCAGAGGTTCACCATGATGGCGACCGCCGGGATGGTGAACGGCATCGAGTTTCCGCCCATGTGCACCAGCGTTCCGCCTTGGGCGAGTGAGGTGAGGGCTTGGGTGCTCGCCGGACCGTCCGGGATGTAGTCGATCACCGCCTCCGCCCCGGCCGGTGCCAACGCCCGGATTCGCCGAGTGAGTTCTTGCGTCTTGGCCCAGTCCGGGCCGAGCTCCTCGAGCGCGATCGTCTCCACCGGCAGGGAGCCGGCCAGTGCGCGTACCGCCGCCAGGCGTTCGGCCGACCTGCCGACGAGGATGAGTCGTCCGGCGCCGAAGAAGCGCGCGAGCTTGATCGTCGCGGTGCCCATGGTGCCCGTGGCTGCGGTGACGACGACGGTGCCGCCCAAGGGCAAGGCGGTCAGCTTCAGCGCACGCACCGCGTTCGCCATATCGTGCACTTTGGCGCCGACGTCAAAGCTCACGTTATCCGGAAGGACGTCGACCAGCCAGTCTGGCACCCGGATGTACTCGGCTAAGCCGCCGTCGTGGTAGCGGGCGTAGAGCTCCAGCGACCCGTTCCCGAAGGCCGCGTGACCGATCATCGCGGACTCGGCGCACATCTGCTCGCGGTCGGTGCGGCAGTAGACGCAGGACCGGCAGGCGAGCATGGGGTGGACCCGGACACGTTGACCCAGCAGGGCCGAGTCCACCTCGGCGCCGACGGACTCGACGGTCCCGGCCGCCTCGTGGCCGGCCGTCGTCGGCAGGTGCTTGAAGGCGCCTCGGGCGAGCAGCGCCATCATCCCGGGAGCCAGACCAGCCGAGGCCACCTTGATGAGGACGTCGTGCGGTCCCGGCTTGGGGACATCGATCTTCTCGAGTTGCAGTGAGCTGGCGCCGGGGTGTGCGCGAGCAGCGAGCATGACAGTCATCGGCGTTGTCTTCTCTCGGTTGAGGCGGTCCTGGTTAGTCCTGGCGGAGTCGTTCGAGCGCGGCGACGGTGATGGGCTCGGCCTTCTTGCTGGTAGGCGCGAACTGCGGAATCGGGAATGTGGAGACGAGGGTGATGTGTGCGCTGGCCTCGGCGTGGATGCTGGTGAAGGCACAGCCGACCGGGATCCGCACGAAGTCACCGGGCTCGAGGCGCAGGGTCCCACGCTGCGTCACCAGGGTCCGCCGCCCGCTGATTTGGTACTGGATCTCGTCGACGTCGAGGTGGCGGCGGTACTCCCGCCCGTCGGCGATCGGGCGGTGAGTACGGCCGATCATCACCTGTGTGGAGCGGTACAGCCACGTCGTGCCCGTCGTGTCCTCGGCGGCCCGCAGCACGTGAATCCGGTCGGTCTCGCGGGCAGCCTGCTGCAGCAGCAGCTCGTCGATCGGCGAGATGGCCACGTCATGCTCGGGTCCACCGAGGCACTCGGTGGTGAGCTCGTTATTGGGTGCCGCCTCCCACCCCGGGAACGGCGGAAGGGTGAGTTCGGAGGACCGCACCGGAGCCTGCAGCTCCTCCACCGGCGCAGGGATGTAGAAGAGGAGGTGGCTCTGCTCGCGTCCGTAATTGTCATGAGCCACGCCGCGCGGGATTCGGGAGAAATCCCCCGGGACATGCTCGACGGTTCCCAGCTCCGTCATCAGCGTCCGCTCGCCCCAGATCTGGAAGGAGAACTCGTCGACGTCGCAGTTGCGGTGGTAGAAGGGCTGCCGGAAGTTCATGGTCTGCCACTCCACCCGCAGGTGGTCACTTTCGTAGACGCCGCGCGGGGGCGCGAACTTCACTGGCGCGTACTCGGGGGCGAAGTGCACCGCCTCAAGCGGTGACTGGTCCTGCCAGAGCTTCACCGGTGCCGGTCCCGGTGATGGTTCAGCGAGCAGCAACTCCTCGTCGCGCTGCAGCACGCGTGGTGCTGCGGCGAAGGGAAAGACGTCGAGAACTTCCTGGACGATGCTCATGGTGGGCTCCTGCTCGGACGGCCGTCAGGCGGCTGACGGAAGGTGGTGGTCGATGAATTCATAGGTGCGGGCCCAGGCGGCCTCGGCGGCGTCCTGGCGGTACAGCTTTGGTCGGGCGTCACAGGCGAAGGCGTGCCCGGCCCCGGGGTACACGTGTTGGACGAACTCGGTGCCGACCGCACTCATCGCGTTGTTGATCACGTCCACGTGCTCGGCAGGAATCGTCGGGTCGTCCGCACCGACATGCATCAACATCGGCGCGGTGATGGAGCCTGCCCGGTCCGCCACGGCAAAGGGACCGGCCGCGATTCCGGGACCGTAGAACACCACGGCCGCGCCCAGGCCTGGAGACGCGGTCGCGGCAGTAAAGGCGGCCCGTCCGCCGAAGCAGAAGCCGACGATCGCAGTGTGTGCCAGGTCGATGCCCTCCTCGCCGTCCAGGTGTTCCAGCACGGCATTGGCATCGGTGGTGATCTGCTCCGGGCCCAGAGCGCCGATCAGCGCCATGGCTTGTGGGTGGTCGTCATAGGCAACCACCTCCGGGCCCGTGCGGTGAAACAGCTCCGGTGCCACTGCCAGGTATCCGCGGTCGGCGAATCGACGGGTGCTGTCCTGGATGTGGTCGTTGACGCCGAATGCCTCCTGCAGGAGGACGACAGCCCCGTTCGGTGTCGAGGCCGGGCGCGCGACGTACGCGCGCATCGGCCCGTCGGTCGTGCGCAACGTCATCCACTCGGTGCTCAGCTCGGCCACGGGGGCTGCCTTTCGGATGATGCGCCTCCCACGAGGAAGCCGCGCGATGTCCTGTTAAAAAGGACTGGAGTCTCAGCATAGAGGATTCGCTCCTCGATGTGAAGGTCGACGACAGCTACGCTTGCACCTTGACATGAGTCACCGGGGGTCGTCGTTGCCATATTCGGTACGCTGATCAGGTGATGCGGCTTGCCCCGGCCCGTCTCATGCGGCTCGGGTGATGATCGTCTGATGTAGGCGGCCGTCGCGGTCACGGTGAACAGCGGGTCGGGAGCCGTGCGACCGCTGAAGAACGTGGCCGCGGACTCCGCAGCTGATGTCCAGCCGCTCACGCCCTTGGTCACGGATCGGCACGTCTGACCAGCAGGCGTAGCGGTTGGTGAGCGAATGTTACTGCTCTTGGACCACCCGGTTACGGATGCTGCCGACCCCGTCGATTTCGACGCTGACGGTGTCGCCGTCGGTGAGAAACAGTTGCGGGGTGCGCGGTAGCCGACCCCGCCGGGGGTGCCGGTGAGGATGAGGTCGCCAGTGTTGAGGGTGGTGAACTCGGAGATGGTGGCGATGAGGGTGGGGATGTCGAAGAACAGCTGGGCGATGGTGGATTCCTGCACGATGGTTCCATTGAGGACGATGCGGATGCCGGCGCTGTTCAGGTCGACCTCGTCAGGAGTGACCAGGTAGGGGCCGATCGGGGTGGAGTTGTCCCAGGCTTTGCCCTGCACCCATTGGTGGGTCTTGTACTGGTAGTCGCGCATGGTGATGTCGTTGGCGACGGTGTACCCGGCCACGTGTGCCATGGCGTCCTCGGTCGGGATGCGGCGCCCGGGTTTGCCGATAGCGACGACGAGTTCGCCTTCCCAGTCCATTTGGGACGTTTCTTGAGGTAACGCGATGTCGTCGGTCGCACCGATGAGGCTGGCGGCGTACTTGGGGAACAGCACCGGGTAGGTAGGGGTGTCCCGGCCGGTTTCGGCGATGTGGTCGGCGTAGTTCAGCCCGACGCACAGCACCTTAGAGGGGTTCGGTACCACCGGCAGTAGGTGCACCTCGGCGACCGGCACCCGCTGGTCTGGTAGCCGCTGCGCGTCGGTGAGCACCGCAAGCGGGGTGGCTGTGCCGATTTCGGTCAGGCCGCGCAACGGGATCAGGGTGTCGCCGTCGACTTCGCCGACGTGGCGTTGGTGCTGGAATTCGTAGGTCGCGTAGGACATGGGGTTCGCCTTCCTGGGTCAGACGGTGCCGGAGTTGCCGGTGCCGGACGTTTTGCGCCAGGTCGGCAGTTGGCCGCCCCAGAGGTTGACGCTGTTGGAAATCGGCTCCCAGCGGCGGGGGACGTAGGTGACCCGGTCGTCGTGAAACTTCTCCATTTCGGCGGAGAGCTCGATGTGGTTGCCGGCGGGGTCGTCGAAGAAGACGAACAGGTTGTTTCCCGGGCCATGCCGACCTGGGCCCCAGGCCACGTTGACGTTCTCGTCGGTGAGTCGGTCGCACCATGCCTTGAAGTCGTCCCATTCGGCCAGGTCGTAGGAGTAGTGGTCGATGTCGCCGCTGGTGCCGGTGGCCACGATGGCAAGGGTGTGGTGGTCGCGGTTGCTGCGCAGCCACGCGAAGTTGCCGTCTTTGAGTTGGTCGGAGATGCGGAAGCCGACGAGCCCGACGTAGAACGCGGCCATGCGGGGTACGTCGGTGGTGGCCAGGGTGATGTGCTGGTACTTGATGGGGCGGCGGCCGGTGTCGGCGGCGTTTTCACCCTGGCGCTGCACGGGACCGTGGAAGTGCACGGTGTTGCCGTCGGGGTCGGTGACGGCGATGCCGGCGGAGGCGCTGCGGGCGTAGTCCAGCACGGCGGCGTCGAGGTCGCGCACCGCCACGTCGGCGGCGGTGAATCGGGCGCGGAGGGCATTGATGCCGTCGGCGTCGCGAACCTCGAAGCCCAGGTGGTCCAGCGCCTGGTCTCCGGGCAGCAGATCCATCACGTGGTGCCCGGTTCCCCAGCCCAGGCGCAGGCCGCCGTCGGCGAGTTCGTCCTGGATGACCAGCCCGAGAACCCGACCGTAGAAGTCGGCGGTCGCGGCGACGTCGGGGACGCGGAACCCGATGTGGGAGGTCGCGGTCTGCCGCAACAGTCCGGCGGCGTCGGTCTCTTCCAGGAGGGTGCGGTTGGGTCGGTTCATGACTTCACCTCGGTGGATTGGGGGTTGGGCGGGTAATTGTTGAGGAATGGCGCGAAGCTCTGTTCGACGAGGCGGGTGTCGCCGGGTGCCCAGGTGGCGGCGATGAAACGGTCGGGTCGGACGAGGACGAAACGGCCGTGCAGGTGGGCGAGTTCTCGTTCCAGTGAGCCGTCCACGTCGACGCCGGTGGGCCGCGCAGCGGAGTCGGCGGGTAGGTGGTCGTCGACGGCGATGGTCACCGGCCGCGGTCGCAGGGCGGGCACCCCGGTGGGGAGCGGGAGGTCCCAGTCGGTGTCCGTCAGGTCGACGCCGAGCAGGGCCCAGCCGTGGCCGAGCAAGTCGTCCAGCAGCACGGTGCGGTTGGTGGTGGTGTCGAAGACGCGGGGGTTCCCGAGGACATGACCTGCTGCCCCGAGGTCATCGGTGATGCAGAGCCCGGTGCTGAGGTCCGGCAACGGGCGGTAGCGCATCTCTTCGAAGAACACTCGGCCCTCGGTGGTGGTCATGGCTCGGCGGACCACGGTGTCGCGGTGGGCGGCGATCCGCGGGTTGGTGCTCATCACCACCCGACCCAGGCGCTGCGACAACCGGACGGTCGCGGCGGAATGCGTTTGGCGTTCGGCCTGGTAGGTCGCGAGCGCCGCCGGGGACAGCCGCCTGTGCAGCACGTCGGCGATCTTCCAGCTCAGGTTGGCAGCGTCCCGGATGCCCGAGTTGAGGCCTTGACCGGCATACGGGGGCATCATGTGCGCGGCGTCACCGAGCAGGAAGGTTCTTCCCGCGCACCAGGAATCGGCAACCAGACTGTGGAAGCGGTAGTTGACGGCGCGTTCCACGTCCTCGGGTGCAATGTCGCGGTGCTCGGCCAGCAGCCGCTTGATCAGGTCGAAGGGCACCGCATCGCCGGATTTGCCTTCGCCGGGATGCAGCAGGAACTCATACCGGCAGCGGCCCCCGCGGCCGGGAATGATCACGTAGGGGCGCTCGGGATCTCCGTGGTGCATGCCATAGCGCTCGGTGTGCGGATCGCGCAGCGTGTCCGCCACCAACCACACCTCGGAATGACTGCGCCCGCTCATCGTCACACCAAGAAAATCGCGGACCGCTGAGCGGCCGCCGTCGCAACCCAGCAGATACTTGCATCGAACCCGCAGGAAGGTGTCGCGTGCGAGGTCACGGACGGTCCCCGTGACCCCGTGCTCGTCCTGAGAAAGGCCGGTCAATTCGGTCCCGAACCGCACCTGCACCCGAGGATCGGCGGCGGCGGCGGAGTTAAGGGCACGCTCGAGGTCCGGTTGCGCGAACGGGTTCTTGAACGGGTACCCCAACCGGAACGGGATCGCGGCACGGGCCTGGAACAACGGGACTCCATCGGCGCCGTAGTACCGGGTACCGGTGCCGGGAGTGACGATCGGCAGGACGGCGTCGATCAGACCGGCCGCGGCGAAGGTCCGCAGACTTTCGTCGTCGATGCTGATCGCCTTGGGTTCCTCGCTGGTGCTGGCATTGCGCTCGACCACCAAGACGTCGACGCCGCAGGCGGACAACAACGCGGCCGCGGTCAGGCCGACCGGACCGGCGCCCACCACCAGTACCTCGACGTCGATGGTCGAAGACGGGGCGTTGTGCTCGGGCGCTTCGACGACGGAGCTCATCGGGGGGGTGCTCCTACCGGCTTGGTGAACGGACAGAATCAGCATCACATAGACATGTCCTGAAAACAAGGACTTATTGTGTGAAATACAGGACACACACTACGGCGAGCGGGAAGCGACGTGAATTCCCTCGCAGTTGCCCGGCAGCTGTTGTCCCGCCCCTGGACGCACTGACGCGATGAGCGAAGTCGCAGAGAGCGAGACCGAGATGTTCGGAATTTCCCCCCGCACGGCACGGCCCACCGCGGTGGTCACCCTGTGCGCGTTGGCGATCATCGCCGAGGGCTACGACCTGATCGTGTACGGCGCCCTGATTCCGTCCCTGCTCAAGGAGCCGGGGTGGCACCTCAATGCCTCCAACGCCGGAACGATTGGCAGCTGCGTCTACGTGGGCATGCTGGTCGGGGCGCTGGCCAGCGGCCAACTGTCCGACCGCTATGGGCGACGCGGGGTGGTCCTGGCCTCGGTGGCGTGGTTCGCGGTGTGGACGATGGCCTCCGCCGCCGCCGGTGGACCCTGGCAGCTGGGGGCGTTCCGGTTCCTGGCCGGGATCGGTATGGGCGGTGTCATGCCGTCGGTGCTGGCGCTGGCCAAGGAATACGCCCCCCAAGGACGCACCGGGCTCGTCATCACCTTCACCATGGCCGGAGTCCCGATCGGCGGGACCATCGCGGCCTTGATCGGGCTCGCAGTCATCCCCGCCCACGGATGGCGGCCGATGTTCGCCATCGGCGCCGTCGTCTCGGTGCTGATCTTCGTGCTCACGTTGTTCCTGCTCCCGGAATCCGCAGCCTTCCGCCAGGCGCAGCACACCGCTCAGAACACCGCCACCGCGGCAAAAGCCGGTCTACGCAACCTTTTCGAGTCGCGGTGGGCGTTGTTGTCGATGCTGTTCGCCGCCGCCACCTTCATGAACCTGCTGACCTGGTACGGGCTCAACACCTGGCTGACCACCCTCATGCGCGACCTGCATTACCCCCTGTCCTCGGCGCTGCAATTCTCCTTGACCCTGAACATCGGGGCCATCGCCGGCTCCTTCCTGCTGGCCTGGGCTGCGGACCGTTGGGGCACAACGAAATTGGCCCTGATCGGCAGCCTGATCGTCGCCGCCGCCTTGGTGGGGTCACCATCGGCACCGGCAATTCCGTGTTCCTGCTCGGCCTGATCGCCGTGATGGGCATCGGCGCACAATCGGCGCTGAACCCGATCAACGCCTCCGTCGCCGACACCTACCCGGTGCACCTCCGGGCCACCGCGTTGGGCTGGTCCAACGGCGTGGGCCGTCTCGGAGCCGTCGCCGCCCCCCAACTGGGCGGCTGGATCCTCGCCGCCGGACTCGGCCCCAAAGCGGTGTTCCTCACCTTCTTCTGCTCGGCCATCCTCTCCGCCGCCATCCTTGCGGTGATCATCGTCAAGACTCGCCCACGGGCCCAGCTCACGGCAGCACCCACCTATGCACCGGCCTGAACAACCTCGGCACACCGCCTCCTATGCTCAGCCCATGGCAAAGGAGGTCCTGCGCGTCAACGGCGACGCGCCGCGCAGCGGATACCGCGAACGGAACAGCACCGCCGACCGGGCCCTGGTCATTCTCAGCATGTTTCAACCGGGTCGGCTTCGGGTCTCCGCCCAGCAGGTCGCCGACGAGCTCGGTGTCGCCCGCTCCACCGCCTACCGCTACCTGCAAACCCTGTCCACCGAGGGGTACATCGAGGAAAACCCCGACGGCGGCTTCCGACTCGGCATGAAGGTCTTCGAACTCGCCCGCATCGCGCGACAGTCCTACGGTATATCGGCGGTCGCCGTACCCATTCTGCAGCAACTCGCCGCCAGCACCGGCGAAACAGCCCTGCTGACCCGCCGCTCCGACGACCACGTCATCTGCCTGGAACGGGAGGAATCCACCCAACACCGGCTTCGGCTCTCCTACGAACGAGGCAGCAGTCTCGCCCTCAACGCGGGGGCCTCCGCACTCGTCCTGCTCGCCTGGGAAGATCCGGACGTTGTCGAGGCGATGTTCACCCGGGCGCAGCTACCACAGTTCACCGAGAACACGGTCACCGATCCACGGGAAATTCAGCAACGGCTCGTCGCTATCCGCGACCAGGGCTACGCCGTCACCCACGGCGAACTGGATCCTGGAGCCCTCGGGGTCGCCGCCCCCGTCCGCGATGAATACGACCGCGTCGTCGCCGGTCTCAGCGTCATCGCCCCCGGCCAGCGCGCCCCGCAAACCCGTATCGCCGAATTGGTCGACCTCGTCACCGCGGCCGCACAGCGGCTCGGATCACAGCTCGCACTGATCTCCCAGTAACCTCACGTCGGCGGAAAACCTCATGTGGCAGCTGACCCCTTCCGCACGAGGTACCAGTAACCCGCTTCCATCTGCTTGGGGACCACACCAGCTCCAGCTTCGACGCCAGTTCGTCGTCGTCGGACCACACCGCTGGGCCGCCGGCCGCTGCCGCTGAAGAAACGTTGCGCAGCGTTCGTTCGAACCGCGGCAGCTGGTAGGCGAAGGGCACGCCGTCATGGATGATCGCGCGCATCGGTACGCCGAGCGAGGCGAATGCCGTCACGGCCGGCGCATCGGTGTGTACGACGGCTTCGACGTCGGGTCGAGCGGCCATGATTTGGGTGTGGATCGGGACTTCGATGTGGACTGTGCCGTCGCCTGCGAGTCGCCGGCCGTCCCACGCGACCCGCGCCAGTTGCTGGGTGGTGACGACGATCGCCACTGTGCTGCCTTCCTGGATCCGCTTCTCGCCAGAGGTCGAGGTCTACACCAGGGCGGCAGCGTTCAGCTCCACGGCCGACAGCGCGTCCCCCACCAGGCCGGCGGCAAGGGTGTTGCCCGCGGCGGGGTCGATCAGCAGGAAGCTGCCGGTGCGCCGGTTCAGCGCGTAGTCATCCACCGCCAGCGCCTCGGCCGTCCGGATGCTGACCCGGCCGATCTCGTTGAGCTCCAGGGAGTCTGGACTCGGCACGGCAGCCAGGGTCTGCTCGTCGAAGCGTTCGTCGATGCTGGTGACGATGGCCTGGGTGGTCCGCGTGCCGTGCTTGATCAGCAACCGCGCCCCTGGGCGCAGCGGCTGCTCGGCCAGCCAGCACACGGTGGCTTCGAGCTCGGACACCGGTGTCGGGGCGTCGGCGGGGGAGGCGATGAGGTCGCCGCGGGAGGCATCCACCTCGTCGGCCAGCACCACGGTGACGCTGCGGCCGACCTCGGCGGTGTCCAGCTCCCCGTCCGCGGTGTCCACGCGCAACACAGTGCTGCGCGTGCCCGAGGGCAGCACCACGACCTCGTCGCCGGGTGACACCGTGCCTGCGGCAATCTGCCCGGCGATACCCCGGTAGTCGGGAAACTCGGCTGTGCGCGGACGGATCACGTACTGCACCGGCAGTCGCAACCCCACCCGGTGTGGCTCCGCGTCCGCGGGAACCTGCTCGAGGTGCTGGACCAGGGTGGGGCCGTCGTAGTACGGGGTGTGCTCGGAGTGGTGGACGACATTGTCGCCCCGCAGCGCGGAGACCGGAATGGTCTGCACTGCATCCTGCGACCATCCCAGGGCGGCGGTGAGCGCGGTGAACTCCGTGGCGATCTCGGCGTACACCGAAGCAGCGTCATCGACGAGGTCGATCTTGTTCACCGCCAGCAGCAGCCGCGGCACCCCGAGTAACGCCAGCACCGCGGCGTGACGACGAGTCTGGGATACCACGCCCTTGCGGGCGTCGACCAACAGAATGACGAGCTGCGCCGTGGACGCACCGGAGACGGTGTTGCGCGTGTACTGCACGTGACCGGGAGTGTCCGCAAGCACGAACGAGCGTGCGGGCGTGGCGAAGTAGCGGTAGGCGACGTCGATGGTGATGCCCTGCTCGCGCTCGGCGCGCAGACCGTCCACCAGCAACGAAAGATCCGGTGTGGACAGTCCCTTGTCGACGGACGCGCGAGTGACCGCGTCGATCTGGTCGGCGAGCACCGACTTGGTGTCGAACAACAGACGGCCCACCAGTGTGGACTTGCCATCGTCGACGCTGCCCGCCGTGGCCAGGCGAAGTAGCTGTGCAGCCATCAGAAGTAGCCCTCTCGCTTGCGGTCCTCCATGGCCGCCGCAGAGACCCGGTCGTCGGCGCGGGTTGCACCCCGTTCGGTCACCCGCGAGGCCGATACTTCCGCCAGCACGGCGGCAACGTCGGCGGCGTCGGACTCCACGGCACCGGTGCAGGAGCCGTCACCAACAGTGCGGTAGCGCACTGACATGGTGCGCAGCTGTTCGTCCTCGCGGGCGGAGAACCACGTCCCCTCGGTGAGCCACATGCCGTCGCGCAGGAACACCTCGCGCTGGTGGGCGTAGTAGATGCTGGGCAGCTCGACGTTCTCCTGGGCGATGTAGCGCCAGACGTCGAGCTCGGTGAAATTGCTCAACGGGAACACCCGAACGTGCTCGCCCGGGGCGTGCCTGCCGTTGTACAGATTCCACAGCTCGGGGCGCTGCCGCTTCGGGTCCCACTGACCAAAAGCGTTGCGTAGGCTGAAGATCCGCTCTTTGGCGCGGGCGCGTTCCTCGTCGCGGCGGGCCCCGCCGAACACGGCGTCGAACTTGCCGTCGGCGATGCCGTCCAACAGCGGGGTGATTTGCAACGGGTTGCGGATACCGTCGGGCCGCTCAGCCAGACGACCGTCATCGAGGTAGTCCTGCACCTTGACCACATGCAGCCGCAGGTTGTGCTGGGCGACGACCTTGTCGCGGAAGTCCAGCACTTCCTGCAGGTTGTGTCCGGTGTCCACGTGCAGCAGAGCAAACGGCACCGGCGCAGGCCAAAACGCCTTGATGGCGAGGTGCAGCAGCAGCGTGGAGTCCTTGCCGCCGGAGAACAGGATCACCGGTCGCTCGAACTCGCCGGCCACCTCTCGGAAGATGTGAATGGCCTCGGATTCCAAGGCCTCGAGAGTCGTCAACTGCGCGGCGTAGCTGATCGGGGTCTCGGCCGTCGGCGCGCTCACTGCGCAACCCCCACTTCGCTGCGCTCGCTCATGTGCAACCCGCACTCGATCTTGGCCTTGCCTGCCCAGCGGCCGCTGCGCGGGTCGGCGCCGGGCAGGGGCTTGATAGTGCACGGTGCGCAGCCGATGGAGGGATAACCGGCGTCGACCAACGGGTTCACCAAGATGGAGTGCTCCTCGATGTAGTCCTGCATCTGCTCGTCGCTCCACGCGGCGATCGGGTTGACCTTCACCAGGCCGAACGCCTCGTCGTAGGTGACGAGTGGGGTGTTGGCGCGGGTCGGTGCCTCGACGCGGCGCACACCGGTGACCCAGGCGTCGTAGTCGGCTAGGGTCTTTTTCAGTGGCGCCACCTTGCGCATGGCGCAGCAGCGGTCCGGCTCGGTGGCGAACAGGTTCTTGCCGTGGGTGGCGTCCTGCTCGGGCACGCTCAGTTCTGCCTGCGCGTTGACGATGCGCACGCCGTACACCTGCTCCACTGCGTCACGGGTGCCGATGGTCTCCGCAAAGTGGTAGCCGGTGTCCAGAAACAGCACCTCGACGCCGGGGCGGGCCTGGGTGGCGAGGTGCACGAGCACTGCGTCCTGCATGTTGGAGGCCACGATGAACCGCTCACCGAAGGTGGTGGCCGTCCACTCCAGCACCTCGGCGGCGCTGGCGTCGGCCAGTTCGGCGGCACCGCGTTGGGCTACCGCGCGGAGGTCCAGGTCGGTCGAGACGCTCATTCAGCTCACCTCTCGAGTTTGGTTTCCGGCACCCACGTAACGCAGGCTGAATACGCGAGAACAACCAGCACAGCGCCACGTTCCCGGCGATAGACCCGCACCGTCGGCAGCGTCGGGCCGGAGGTCTTCGTCGCTGCAGTACGGGCAGTAGAACGGGGTCGCTCTTTGTTCTGTTCCGCTCATTTCAGGTCGTCGTCGTCGGCGCGCTTTACCCACTGCGCGAAGCGCTCACCCGGCTCGCGGTACTTGGCGAAGTTGCGGGTCAGCCGCTCGACGTAGTCACCGACCTCGTCACCGGTGATCTTGTGGGCGCGAAGCTTGCGGCCCAGGCCCAGGTCGGCGTTCAGGCCACCACCGAGCTGTACCTGAAAGCCCTCGACGGTGTCCCCGGCCGCGTTGCTCATCAGCACGCCCTTGAGGCCGATGTCGGCGACCTGCACGCGGGCACACGAGTTGGGGCAGCCGTTGATGTGCACGGTGACGTTCACATCCAGCTCGGCCTCGAGGTCGGCCAGGCGCTGCTCCAGCTCGGGAACCAATGTCTGTGCCCGCACCCGGGTCTCGGTGAACGCCAACTTGCAGAACTCCAGCCCGCTGCAGGCCAGCACGTTGCGGCGCCAGGACGACGCGCGCGCAGGCAGCTCCAGCTCGTCGAGCTCGACGATGAATTTTTCCACCGCCTCGTCGGGGACGTCGAGCAGCACCAGCTTCTGGTACGGGGTGATCATCGCGCGGTCCGATCCGGCCCGCTCCATGGCGTCGGCCACGGCGGTGAGCTTGGTGCCGGAAACCCGCCCGGCGATGGGCGAGACCCCCACCGCGTTGCGTCCGTCTCGCTGGCGCTGCACCCCGACGTGATCACGGGTCTTGGCGAGCGGTTCCGGGGCCGGCCCGTCGACGAGCTTGCGGTGCAGAAACTCTTCCTCCAGTACCCGGCGGAACTCGGCGGGCCCCCAGTCCTTGATGAGGAACTTGATTCGGGCGCGCGAGCGCAGCCGTCGGTAGCCGTAGTCGCGGAACACCGAGACGACGCCGGCCCATACCTCGGGGACTTCGTCGAGGGGAATCCACGCGCCAAGGCGCTGGGCAAACATCGGGTTGGTGGACAGTCCGCCACCGACCCACAGGTCCAGTCCGGGCCCGTGCTCTGGGTGGTTGACGCCGACGAACGACACGTCGTTGATTTCATGGGCCACGTCCTGCAGCCCGGAGATGGCGGTCTTGAACTTGCGAGGCAGGTTGGAGAACTCGGGGTTGCCGATGTAGCGGTCGGCGATCTCCTTCATCGCCGACGAAGCATCGAGCACCTCGTCCACGGCGATTCCGGCCAGCGGGGAGCCCAGAAAGCCGCGGGGGCAGTCGCCGCAGGCCTCGGTGGTCTGCAGTCCGACGGCGTCCAGGCGACGCCAGATCTCGGGGACGTTCTCGATGTCGATCCAGTGCAGCTGCAGGTTCTGCCGGTCGGTGAAGTCGGCGGTATCGCGGGCGAACTCGGTGGAGATTCCGCCGAGCGCCCGGAGCTGCTCGCGGCTCAGCCGCTGCCCGTCCGTACGCACGCGCAGCATGAAGTGCCGAGCGTCGAGCTGGTCCTCGTCCTCCATGCCGGTGAAGCTGGCGTCCAGGCCGGCGGCGCGCTGGGTGTACAGGCCCATCCACCGAAAGCGGCCGCGCAGGTCACCACCGTCGATGCTGTCGAACCCCTGGTGCGCGTAGATGTTCAGTATCCGCTCGCGCACATTCAGTGCGTCGTCGTCCTTCTTGGTCCGTTCGTTGGCGTTCAGCGGCTCGCGGTAGCCCTTGGCCCACTGACCTTCGGACTTCTTCCGGTTGCGAGGCGGTGCCGGGCGATCGGTGGTGACGGTCATCGGGTGTTCCTCCGGGAGGTGGGCACCAGAGGCAACGTTGACAGGCGGGGACCCAGCAAGGCGCTTCCGGCGCCGGCAGGGGTCAGCTGGTCAGCGGCGAGAGAGCGGCATGCAGCGGCAGATCGCGCTGGAGACACGTTGCAGGTCGACGTGACGACGCGCCACGAGCTGAACTCCTGCACCGATCATGACCGACAGTCTGCCACGATTGACCCGCCGGGCGGAGGCCAGTCGCAGTGACCTGGGCCACTGCCTCGCGGCTGGGACACTGGAGGTATGGCCGGTGCACCGCTCGACGGAGAACCGCCCCCGGTCGACGGGGCGCTGCCAACCTCGGCGTTGGGCGGCTTGGGCTCGCGGCCGTTTGGGGTCTATGTGCACGTTCCGTTCTGCGCCACCCGTTGCGGTTACTGCGACTTCAACACCTACACCGCGCAGGAGCTGGGCAGCGCCGCCTCACCGCAGTCGTGGCTGGAAGGGTTGCGGGCCGAGCTCGACCTTGCGGCCGCGGTGCTCGGTACCGCGCCGACGGCGGACACCGTCTTCGTCGGGGGCGGTACCCCGTCACTGCTCGGCGCCGACGGGCTGACAGCAGTGCTCGAGGCCGTCCGCGGCTCCTTCGGGCTGTCCGCCGGTGCAGAGGTCACCACGGAGTCCAACCCAGAATCGACCTCGCCCGCATTCTTCGCCGGTATTCGTGGCGCCGGCTTCACCCGGGTATCGCTCGGCATGCAGTCGGCGGCGGCGCACGTGCTGCGGGTGTTGGACCGCACGCACACCCCTGGCCGTCCGGTGGCGGCAGCCCGCGAGGCGCGGGCGGCCGGGTTCGACCACGTGAACCTGGACCTGATCTACGGCACCCCGGGGGAGACCGACGCAGACCTCGCCGGATCGCTCGCGGCCGTGCTGGACGCCGGGGTGGACCACGTCTCCGCCTACGCGCTGATCGTCGAGGACGGCACCGCCATGGCCCGGCGGGTGCGCCGCGGCGAGCTGCCGATGCCCGACGACGACGTGCTGGCCGACCGGTACGAGCAACTCGACGCGGGTCTCCGCAAGGCCGGGCTCGACTGGTACGAGGTGTCCAACTGGGCAGCCGATGACGACGCCCGCTGCCGGCACAACCTCGGCTACTGGGACGGCGGGGACTGGTGGGGCGCCGGTCCGGGGGCACACAGCCACGTCGGCGGAATGCGCTGGTGGAACGTCAAGGCGCCGGCCAAGTACAGCAGTCTGCTGGCGGCGGGTGCATCGCCCGCGGTCGGTCGTGAAGTGCTCACACCGGAAGAGCAACACACCGAGCGGGTGATGCTCACCGCACGGCTGCGATCCGGGCTGCCGGTAGCCGAGCTGGATAGTGGCGAGCTGGCGGCCGGGCAAACCGCGGTGCGGGACGGCTTGCTGACCGAACACGGTGACCGGCTGGTGCTGACCGACCGGGGGCGGCTGCTCGCTGACGCAGTGGTGAGGGGGGTGCTTCGCACCCGTGCGTGAAAACGGCCCACAGGTGAACAGAAATCGCGCACAGGCGCGCAGCGCATACCCTGAGAACCGGAGGTGATGACCGATGTCCAGTACCGACGACCGCCGTTTTGCGGTGCTCCGCGCGATCATCGCCGACTATGTTTCCACGCAGGAGCCCGTCGGCTCGAAGACTTTGGTCGACCGGCACAACCTCGGGGTGTCCAGTGCCACGGTCCGCAACGACATGGCGGCGCTGGAGGACGACGGTTACATCGCGCAACCGCACACCAGCGCGGGCCGCATCCCCACCGACAAGGGCTACCGCCAGTTCGTCGACGGCATCGCCTCGGTGAAGCCGCTCTCGGGCGCCGAGCGCCGCGCCATCCAGGGCTTTCTGGAGACGGGCGTCGATCTGGACGACGTGCTGCGCAAGGGCGTGCGGCTGCTCGCCCAGCTCACCCGCCAGGTCGCGGTGGTGCAGTACCCCACTCTGTCGGTGTCCTCCGTCCGTCACCTCGAGGTGGTTGCCCTCACGCCGGCCCGGCTGTTGCTGGTACTCATCACCGACTCCGGGCGCGTCGATCAGCGCATCGTCGAGCTCGGCGATGTGATCGCGGACGCAGCGCTGGCGCGGCTTCGCGGTCTGCTCGGCGGGGCGCTGGAAGGCAAACGGCTCGCCGACGCCTCGATCGCGGTCACCGAGCTGGCCGAGCAAGCGCCGGCTGATCTGCGTGACCCGGTGCTCCGCACCGCCACGGTGTTGGTGGAGAGCCTGGTCGAGCATCGGGAGGAACGTTTGGTGCTGGGTGGCACCGCCAACCTCACCAGCGCGAGCGACTTCACGGCGTTCCCCGGCGCGCTGCGCTCGGTGCTGGAGGCACTGGAGGAGCAGGTGGTCGTGCTCAAGCTGCTCGCCGCCGCGCAGGACTCCGGTACCGTCACCGTTCGGATCGGTCACGAGAACGAGGCCGAGGAGATGCGTGCAACGTCGATGGTGTCCGTCGGCTACGGGGCCACCGGAACAGTTCTGGGCGGCATGGGCGTTGTGGGACCGACGAGGATGGACTACCCAGGAACGATCGCTTCGGTGAGCGCGGTTGCCCGGTACGTCGGCGAAGTGCTGGCGGGGCGCTAGTTCGACCCAGGCGGTACAGGCACGAGCGAGCAGTGAGGATGCAGAGCAGACGTGGCACGGGACTACTACGGAACACTCGGTGTGGGCACCAAGGCCAGCGGTGAGGAGATCAAACGCGCCTACCGCAAGCTGGCGCGGGAGTTGCACCCTGACGTCAATCCTGAACAGGCCGCCCAGGTGCGCTTTCGTGAGGTGACGACGGCCTACGAGGTGCTGTCGGACCCGGCGAAGCGACAGGTCGTGGACCTCGGCGGCGACCCGATGGAGAGCGCAGGCGGCGGCAACGGTGCCGGGGGGTTCGGCGGTCAGGGCTTCGGGTTCGGCGACATCATGGACGCGTTCTTCGGCGGAGGCGGCGCGGGTGGCGGTGGTGGTGGACGCGGACCGCGCAGCCGGGTGCAGCCGGGTTCCGACGCGTTGCTCCGTGCCGAGCTGACCTTGGCGGAGTGCGCCAGCGGCGTAGCCCGCGAGATCAGCGTGGACACCGCGGTGCTGTGTACCGAGTGCACGGGCGCGGGTACCGCCAAGGGAACGCACGCCGAGCGGTGTGACACCTGCGGCGGAGCCGGCGAGGTGCAGTCCATCCAACAGTCCTTCCTCGGCCGGGTGGTCACCGCCCGGGCCTGCCCGACCTGCCGCGGGACCGGGCAGACGATTCCCGACCCGTGCCAGCAGTGCGGCGGCGACGGCAGGATTCGCTCCCGCCGGACGATCACGGTCAAGGTGCCTGCCGGGGTCGGCGACGGGATGCGGATCCGGCTGTCCGGCCAGGGCGAGGTCGGCCCCGGTGGGGGACCGGCAGGAGACCTGTACGTCGAGATCGCCGAGCGGCCGCACGAGGTGTTCGTGCGCGACGGTGACGACCTGCACTGCACCATTCGCATCCCGATCACCGACGCCGCGCTGGGCACCAAGGTCGGGTTGGACACCATCGACGGTCACGCCGATATCCCGGTGGAGGCCGGCACCCAGCCCGGAACGATCAGCACCCTGCGTGGCCATGGCATGCCCCGGCTGCGCAGCGGGGTGCGCGGTGACGTGCACGTGCACCTGGATGTGGTGGTCCCCGGCCGCCTCGATCACAAGCAAAGCGATCTGCTGCGCCAGTTCAGCGAGCTGCGGCCGCGCGACCACGCCGAGGTGGTCACCGCAGGTTCCAAGCAGAGCGGTGGGCTGTTCTCTCGGCTGCGGGACACCTTCAGCGGTCGGTAGTGGCGCCTCCGGTATTTCATTTCGCTCCGTTGCCCGGCAGTGGTGCTGGCGTGACGCTGGACGGTGGGGAGGGCCGCCACGCCGCTACGGTTCGACGAATCCGAGCAGGCGAGCGCGTGCTGCTCACCGACGGACACGGCGGCATCGCCGACTGCACGGTGACCGCCACCGCGCGCGACGCCCTCGAGCTGCTGGTCAACGAGCGGCGTGAGGTGGCCGAGCCGAAGCCCAGAGTGACGGTGGTGCAGGCGCTGCCCAAGGGCGAGCGCTCGGACCTGGCGGTCGAGCTGGCCACCGAGGCGGGGGCCGACGCCATCATCCCTTGGCAGGCGCACCGTTGCGTGGCCCGTTGGGAGGGCCCCAAGGCTGACAAGGGCGTCCGACGGTGGCAGGCGACGTCCGCCCAGGCCGCGAAGCAGTCCCGGCGGGCCTATGTGCCCGAGGTCGGCGATCTGCACAGCACGGCCCAGGTGGCCGCACTGGTGGGGTACACCGTTGCTGCGGGCGGGCGGGCGCTCGTGCTGCACGAGTCGGCTCAGACCCCGCTCGCCGCGCTTTCCTTCGCCGTACCGGCTGTGCTGTTAATGGTCGGACCAGAAGGTGGGATCGACGACGACGAGTTGAGCGCACTCACCGCGCGGGGTGCGACAGCCGTGCACCTCGGGCCCACCGTGTTGCGCACCTCCACCGCCGCCGCCGTCACCCTCGGCGCGCTCGGTGTACTCACTCCGCGCTGGCGGGACGCGCCCGGTGTCTGAGCAGCGGCTCAGCCGACGAGTCCTGCTGGCCGGCGCCGTCGTCGCTACGGTCAGCGCATGCGCGGGGCGCCCGCGGGCAACTTCCCCAGCACGAACGGAGACACCAGTGCGCATCGCCTACGGCCCCGATGCATCCCAGTTCGGCGAGCTGTACCTGCCGCCGGACACCGACAAGGCGGTTCCCGTGGTGGTGGTAGTGCACGGCGGGTACTGGCACGCGCAGTACGGACTCGAGCTTGGCGCGCCACTGGCCGCGGACCTCGTGGCGCACGGCGTGGCCGCGTGGAACATCGAGTACCGCCGGATCGAGAACGGCGGCGGCTGGCCAAACACCTTCCACGATGTCGCCGCGGCCACCGATGCGCTGTCGGGTCCCGTGCAGGACGCCGCGCAGGGTCGGCTCGACCTCGCCCAGGTGCGGTTGCTCGGACACTCCGCGGGTGGTCAACTGGCGGTGTGGCTGGCCGGTCGCCATACCCTGCCCGGCGGCACGCCTGGCGCCAACCCACGGGTCCAGGTGCAGCGCGTGATCTCCCAGGCCGGGGTGCTTGATCTGTTGGCTGCTGAGCAGGACGGTCTGGGTGATGGGTCGGCCGCAGCGCTGATGGGCGCGCCCAGTAGCGCAGGTCGGCAGCGTTACCTCCTCGCCTCCCCGCAGCAGCGACTACCGATTGGCGTCCCGGTCACCTGCGTGCACGGCACCGCCGACACCAATGTTCCCCCCAGCCAGAGCGCGGACTACGTCAGCGCGGCCCAGGCCGCTGGGGATCGTGCGACCCTCGCATCGGTGGCCGGAGCCGACCATTTTGCGCTGATCGACCCGTCAACGCCGGCCTGGGCAGACTGCCGCGACGCGCTGCTGGCGCCGTAGGATGGGAACGTAATGGACCACGTGACCTCCACCCTCGTCATTCCCGACGCCGATGCCCTGGCCTTCCTGGGCTCCGCGGACGCGAACCTCCGCGTGATCGAGGAGCTGCTGAGCGCCGATGTGCATGTGCGGGGCAACGAGGTCCGCCTGTCCGGTGAGCCGGCTGAGGTCGCTTTCGCGGAGCGCGCGGTCACCGAGCTCATCGCCATGGCCCGTCGCAACCCGGAGCTCACCCCCGAGGGGGTGCGGCGCACGGTCGGGATGCTCACCCGGGACAGCGGCGCCTCGCCGGCAGAAGTGCTGAGCTTGGACATCCTGTCCCGCCGCGGCAAAACCATCCGCCCGAAGACGGTGAACCAGAAGCACTACGTCGACGCCATCGACACCCACACCATCGTCTTCGGGATCGGTCCGGCCGGTACCGGAAAGACCTATCTGGCCATGGCCAAAGCCGTGCACGCGCTGCAGACCAAGCAGGTCAGCCGCATCATCCTCACCCGGCCGGCAGTGGAAGCCGGGGAGCGCCTCGGGTTCCTACCCGGCACCTTGAACGAGAAGATCGACCCCTACCTGCGCCCGCTCTACGACGCACTGCACGACATGATGGACCGTGAGGCCATCCCCAAGCTGATGGAGGCAGGGACCATCGAGGTGGCACCCCTGGCCTACATGCGGGGGCGCACTCTGAACGACGCGTTCATCATCCTGGACGAGGCGCAGAACACCACGGCCGAGCAAATGAAGATGTTCCTCACCCGGCTCGGGTTCGGCTCCAAGATCGTGGTCACCGGAGACGTCACCCAGGTGGACCTGCCGGGCGGCTCGGCTTCTGGTCTGCGGGTGGTCCGCGAGATCCTGGAGGGCGTCGACGACGTGTACTTCTCCTTGCTCACCAGCAATGACGTGGTGCGCCACCGCTTGGTCACCGACATCGTGGACGCCTACGAGCGCTTCGAAGCTCAAGACACTGGCTTGGACCACCAGTCGGTGCGGCGGCACCAACGCCGTGGATCATCGCGATGAGCATCGAGGTGGCCAACGAGTCCGATGTGGACGTCGCTGAGGTCGAGCTGGTCAGCGTGGCCACGTTTGCCCTTGCTCGCATGCAGGTGCACCCGGCTGCTGAATTGTCCATGGTGCTCGTCGACTCTGTGGCGATGGCCGACCTGCACCTGCAGTGGATGGATCTGCCGGGACCGACCGACGTAATGTCCTTCCCGATGGACGAGTTGCGTCCCGGCGGGCGTCCGGACGCTGCGGAGCCAGGCCCCGCGATGCTCGGTGACATCGTGCTCTGCCCCTCCTTCGCTGCAGAACAGGCGGAAGGCGCCGGGCACTCCCTCGCCCAGGAGCTCGAGTTGCTCACCGTGCACGGGGTGCTGCACCTGTTGGGCTACGACCACGCCGAACCCGACGCGGAGAAGGAAATGTTCGGCCTGCAGAACCAGCTGCTGGCCGACTACTACGACACCCAGCGTCGCGCGGCGCGGCAAGCGGTGCGCGACGCTGCCGACGAGCGGCTGTTGGGCACCGTCGGCTTGGACCACAACGGGGGCGCCACCAGGTGAGCGGCTCGGTCACCATGCTCGTGGTCGCCATTGTGCTCGTGCCCTTCGCCGGGTTGTTCACCGCGCTGGATGCGGCGCTGAGCACCGTGTCCCGGGCGCAGGTCGCCGACCACCTACGCAACGACCGTTCCGGGGCCGGCCGTCTGCTGCACGTGGTGTCCGACCGCCCGCGTTACGTCAACCTGCTGGTGCTGTTGCGCCTGGCCTGTGAGATCAGCGCAACCGTGCTCGTCGCCGTCTCGATACAGCAACTGTTGCCCCTGCCCGGGGCGATCGCCGTGGCGGCCGCGGTGATGCTGGTGATCAGCTACGTCGCCATCGGTGTGGGACCCCGCACGCTGGGACGCCAGCATGCCTACCGCATCGCGCTTACCGCGGCGGCCCCCCTGCAGGCGATCGGCATCGTGCTGGGACCGTTGAGCAGGTTCCTGATTCTCGTCGGCAACGCCATCACTCCGGGTCGCGGCTTCCGCCAGGGTCCGTTCGCCTCCGAGGTCGAGCTGCGCGAGCTGGTGGACATGGCCCAGGAGGGTGGGGTGGTGGCCGACGAGGAACGCCGGATGATCCAGTCCGTCTTCGACCTCGGCGACACCATCGCACGGGAGGTGATGGTGCCGCGCACCGATATCGTCTGGATCGAGCACGATAAGACCATGCGTCAGGCGATGTCGCTGGCCGTGCGCAGTGGACACTCCCGCATCCCGGTGGTCGGGGAGAGCCCCGACGAGGTGCTCGGCATCGTGTTCCTCAAAGATCTTGTGCAGCGTTCGTTCACGCTGCGCGACGGTGACCGAGGTGATGAGGTGTCGGAGCTGATGCGTCCGGCCGTGTTCGTGCCCGATTCCAAGCGTCTGGACGAACTGTTGCAGGAGATGCAGCTGGGCCGCAACCACATGACGATTCTGGTCGACGAGTACGGCGGCGTGGCCGGCCTGGTCACCATCGAGGACGTGCTCGAGGAGATCGTCGGGGAGATCGCCGACGAGTACGACACGGACGAGCGCGCCCCGGTGGAGTACCTCGATGACGGCGCCGTCCGCGTCTCGGCCCGGCTGACCGTGGAAGACCTCGGGGAGGTGTTCGGCTGTGAGCTGCCCGCCGACGAGGTTGAGTCGGTGGGCGGCCTGCTCGGCCAAGCGCTGGGACGGGTGCCGCTGCCCGGTTCCGAGGTTACGGCGCACGGGCTGCTCATGCGGGCGGAGGCGGGTCCCGCAGTACGCGGGCGGGTGCGCGTGGGCACTGTGCTGGTGCGGCGCGCGGGTAGCGATGAGTCCGACGGCGATACTGCTGACCTTGCTCACACCGAACGATAGGAGCGCCCACCGTGGCTGCAGCGACCCCGGAGATCGACCCCGACGACGCCAAGCTCGTGGTGCTGGCTCGCTCGTCCATGGGCCGCACCGGTGCTGCGGAAGGTGCGGCTGTGCGTGATCTGGATGGGCGGACCTACGCCGCGTCCACCGTGGAGCTGCCGTCGCTGCGGCTCACCGCTTTGCAGGCCGCTGTTGCCGCGGCGGTCTCCAGTGGGGTCGATGGTCTGGAGGCCGTCGCGGTGGTCAGTGCGGCCGAGAAGCTCGACGACGCGGGGTTCGGCGCCGTCCGCGACCTCTCACCCGATGCGCTGGTGTTCCTGGCCGACCGCAGCGGCGGTATCCGGCAGGTTTCCGGTGGTTGAGCCGGCCTACCGATCGGGGTTCGTCTGCTTCGTGGGGCGTCCCAACACGGGCAAGTCCACGCTCACCAACGCGTTGGTCGGCACGAAGGTGGCCATCACCTCCAGCCGTCCGCAGACCACCAGGCACACCGTTCGCGGCATCGTTCACCGCCCCGACGCGCAGCTGATTCTGGTGGATACGCCGGGCCTGCACCGACCCCGAACGCTGCTCGGCCAGCGGCTCAACGATTTGGTCAAGGACACCTACTCCGAGGTTGATGTGATCGGATTGTGCATCCCGGCGGACGAGAAGATCGGTCCGGGGGACCGGTGGATCGTGGACCAGCTGCACCACGTCGCGCCCAAGACGCCGGTGGTTGGCGTGGTCACCAAGATCGACAAGGTCGCCAAGGCGCAAGTGGTGCAGCAGCTGCTCGCGCTGTCCGCACTGCTGGGCCCCGAGGCCGAGGTGGTGCCGGTCTCCGCAGCGCGGGCGGAGCAGCTGGACGTGCTCGGGGATGTGTTCGCCTCCGCGATGCCGGAGGGACCGCAGCTCTACCCCGACGACGAGTTCACCGATGAGTCGGACACGGTGATGATGGCCGAGCTCATCCGGGAGGCGGCGCTGGAGGGACTGGGTGACGAGCTGCCGCACAGCCTGGCCGTGGTCATCGAGGAGGTGTCCGCCCGCGAGGGTCGAGCGGACTTCCACGATGTCCGGGCGCTGCTGTACGTGGAGCGGCCCAGCCAGAAGTCCATTGTGATCGGCAAGGGGGGCGCCCGGCTCCGACAGGTGGGGACCGCGGCGCGGGAGCAGATCGAGCAGATGTTCGGCAACCGAATCTTTCTGGAGCTGCACGTCAAGGTGGCCAAGGACTGGCAGCGCGACCCCAAGCAGATGGGCAAGTTGGGGTACTGACGTCCGTTTTCGGTAGGTTCTCCGGTGGACGAAGCACACTCTGTACACCACGACGCTTGGAGACACAGTGACCCAGAATCCTTACGGCAATGAGCAGGCAGCCGGCGGCATGGGGCCAATGCCTGGCGCCAACGACGTCCGTAAGGAGCCGGTGGTCGCGCCTGCGGACGTCGACAAGGCGTTCAAGTTGTGGCTGGTCAGCATCGGCATCGGCGTCCTTGGGATCATCGCGAGCCTGATCTTCACCGACCGCGATGCCCTGGCCCAGAAACTCAAGGACAGTGGCTCCACATTGGGTACGGATCAGCTGAACTCGGCCGTCAACGCAACCCTCATCGGAGGTGCGATCATCGGCATCATCATCATCGGCCTTGAGCTGCTGTTCGCGTTCAAGATGCGGGCCGGCCGCAACTGGGCACGCATCGTCCTCACTGTGCTCGGCGTGTTGGGCGTTCTTTCCGCGTTGTACGGGCTGACCGCCGGGCTCACCATCGGCACAATCCTGAAGCTCATCTCCATCCTCGTGGTGATCGCCGCGATCGTGTTCATGTTCAGGCCCGCTTCGCGTGCGTACTTCAGCCGGCCGAAGTACTGACTTCTGTCTGGGCAACCGCGCTACGAAGCGGAGTCTGATCTGGTAGGGATGTGGTCGATTGGTGCTCAAACTCGTCGCCTACCGCTAGATTATCTGGGGCACGCCACGGTTCGTTCGTGTGTGCAATCGGAGCGCTGCTGGTCTATATCTCGCCGTTCTTCGACAACACAATGCGTTTCCAGGGCTGGTATGACAAGTTCGCGGAGACCTTGTCATCTCGACCAAGTAGCGTGGCGGGATGGGGACGACCGCAGACGTCCACCAGGGACTACGCTGATCAAATGACCTCGTCGCTCACCGCGCAGCCACTGCGGGCGCACCGCGGCGCGCGCTCGCAGTGGTGGGCGCCCGTGGGGGCCGCTGCGCTGGCGGCGTGTGGCTGCGCCACACTCTGGTTCGCCGACCCGACCACGCCCGGCGGCGTACTTCCGGTATGCCCCACGAAAGCGCTGTTCGGTATCGACTGCCCCGGCTGCGGCGGCATGCGGATGGTCTACTCGCTGATGCACGGCAACATCGGGGCGGCCGTGCATTACAACGCCCTCTCCATCGTCGCGGTGGCGATGATGGTGTGGGCGTACGGAGCCTGGGCGCTCGGCCTCCTCCGAAAGCGTCGGGTGCGCTCATGGCAGCACATAAGTTGGCTACCGAAGGCAGCCCTGCCCGTGGTACTCGTCTGGTTCGTGGTGCGCAACCTCCCGTGGGCGCCTTTCCAAGCACTGCACGTCTAGGCCGTGCGGCTCTATCGGGACAACGCCGTGGTGCTCCGCCTGCACAAGCTGGGCGAGGCCGATCGCATCGTCACCCTGCTGACCCGCGAGCACGGGGTCGTGCGGGCTGTGGCCAAGGGCGTGCGACGGACCCGCTCGCGCTTCGGCGCCCGGCTCGAGCCCTTCGAGCACATCGACGTGCAGCTCTACCCCGGTCGCAACCTCGACATCATCACCCAGGTGCAGACGATCGACGCGTTCAGCGGCGACCTGGCCACCGACTACGGCCGCTACACCACCGCGTGCGCCGTGCTGGAGACGGCGGAGCGCCTGGCCAGTGAGGAACGGGCACCGGTGCAGCGGCTGCACTTGCTCACCGTCGGAGCGCTGCGTGCGTTAGCGGCGGCTGAGCGCGCCCCAGAGCTGGTACTTGATGCTTTTCTGTTGCGCGCCATGGCGTTTGCCGGTTGGGAGCCCGCACTGTCCGAGTGTGCGCGCTGCGGGGCGCCCGGTCCCCATCGGGCGTTTCACGTGGCCGCAGGCGGCGCGGTGTGCGTGCAGTGCCGCCCAGCCGGTTCGGCCACCCCCGCCCCGGCGGTGCTCGAGCTGATGCAGGCGCTGCTGCACGGTGCTTGGTCGGCGACGTCGGACGCGTCGGTGAGTACGCGGCGCCAGGCCAGCGGGCTGGTCGCCGCCCACCTGCAGTGGCATCTGGAGCGGCAGCTGCGCACCCTGCCCCTCATCGAGCGAAGCAGCCCCCAGCCGTCCGCGGCCGCTGTCCGGCAGGATGAGCATCGTGATCCCTCGCCGACGCCCGCCCACCCCGGCTGATCGCCCGGTTCGACCGCCCGATCCGCATCCCTCGGGAGCCCGACCGCCGCAGTTGCAGCCGGAGTTGGTCCCGCGTCATATCGCCCTGGTGATGGACGGGAATGGTCGCTGGGCCCAGGAGCGAGGACTGCCCCGCACCGCCGGTCACGAGCGCGGTGAAGCGGTGCTCATGGACGTCGTCTGCGGCTGTATCGAGTTGGGAGTCGGGCACCTCTCGGCCTATGCGTTTTCCACCGAGAACTGGCGGCGCAGCCCCGACGAGGTGCGCTTCCTCATGGGATTCAACCGTGATGTGATCCGCCGCCGCCGTGACGAGATGAACGCGATGGGTGTCCGCGTTCGATGGGCGGGGCGACGGCCTCGCCTGTGGCGCAGCGTCATTCGTGAACTCGAAGTCGCTGAGGAGTTGACCGCCACCAACTCCGTCCTGACCCTGACGTTGTGTGTCAACTACGGCGGACGCGCCGAGATTGCGGATGCGGCCAGGGAGATCGCCCGACTGGCCGCGGCGGGCAAGATCAACCCGGAGCGGGTAGACGAGAAGATGCTGGCTCGCCACCTCGATGAGCCGGACATGCCTGACGTCGATCTGTTTCTGCGACCTTCCGGCGAGTTGCGCACGTCGAACTTTCTGCTGTGGCAGTCCGCCTACGCCGAGCTGGTGTTCCAGCACACGTTGTTCCCCGACTTCGACCGGCGCGATCTATGGGCCGCTTGCGTGGAGTACGCCTCGCGGGACCGACGATTCGGTGGAGTTCCGGAGGCCGTGACGCCGTGAGTGCCGAGGAACTGCTCGCCGCCGCCCAAGTTGCACTGGAACGCTACGTCGAGGTGCTCGTCGACCCCGATGGCGCCCTGGCCTTTGTGCACGCCGAGGTGCCGTGCGCCGTGCAGTCGGCCGAGCTCACCGAAGGCCTCGTGGTGTTGTCGATGACCTGCGTGTTGCTGTGGGACCTCGAACGGACGCCGGCACTGGACGCCGCGGTCGTACGGGCCGGGGCAACCGTGCAGTACGGCGCTCTCGGTCTGCTCGATGACGGGGAACGCGCCGACGTCACGATGCGCTACGCGTTCCCCGGTGCGGGGTTGGACACCGCCGCGCTGGGCACGATGCTAATGCTCGTGCTGTCCTCCGCGTCCCACGCCCGCGCGGAGTTACAGACAGCGGTCGGCTGAAGCGCACGCTTGGCAGGTACCGAACACCTCGACGGTATGACTGACGTCGGTGAACCCGTGCTCGGCTGCAACGGTCTGCGCCCAGCGTTCCACCGCCGGGCCTTCCACTTCCACGGTGGCTCCACAGTGACGACACACCAGGTGGTGGTGATGGCCGGACGAGCAGCGGCGGTACACCGACTCGCCGTTGTCGGTACGCAGCACGTCCACGGTGCCGGCGTCGACGAGCGCCTGCAAAGTACGGTACACGGTCGTGAGCCCGATACCCTCGCCCCGGCGTCGAAGCTGCTCGTGCAGATCCTGGGCGGAGCGGAACTCGTCGGTGTCGTCCAGCAGGCTGGAGATGGCGCTGCGCTGTTTGGTCGAGCGGACGCCGGTCATTGGCAGGTGGGTTGTCTCAGCCATGGTGCGCAGCCTTCCTCAGCGTGGGCGACGGTGTCAGCACACCCATCGTAGGGATGACGCCTGCGCCCTGCCGATAGGCTGTGACCACCCCATCGCCGCCGAAACACGTACGGAGCCCAACCCTGTGGCCGCCAAGTCCTCCCTGCTCGACACCGTCGTCAGCCTCTGCAAGCGCCGCGGCTTCGTCTATCCCTGCGGTGAGATTTACGGCGGCACCCGCTCAGCCTGGGACTACGGCCCGCTCGGGGTCGAGCTCAAGGACAACATCAAGCGGCAGTGGTGGCGCGCGATGGTGACCGGGCGCGAGGACGTCGTCGGCCTGGACTCCTCGGTGATCTTGCCGCGCCAGGTGTGGGAAGCCTCCGGGCACGTCGCCACCTTCTCGGACCCGCTGGTCGAATGCTTGAGCTGCCACAAGCGTTTTCGGGAGGATCACCTGCTGGAGGCCTACGAGGAGAAGAAGGGCCGCTCACCGGCAAACGGTATGGGCGACATCGTCTGTGCCAATTGCGGCACCCGAGGTGAGTGGACGGCCCCCAAGGCGTTCTCCGGGCTGCTGAAGACCCACCTCGGCCCGGTGGAGACGGAGGAGGGCATGGCCTACCTTCGTCCGGAGACCGCGCAGGGCATCTTCATCAACTTCGCTAACGTCATGACGTCCGCACGGCGCAAGCCGCCGTTCGGCATCGGCCAGATCGGCAAGAGCTTCCGCAACGAGATCACCCCGGGGAACTTCATCTTCCGCACCCGCGAGTTCGAGCAGATGGAGATGGAGTTCTTCGTCGAGCCGGGCACCGACGAGCAGTGGCACCAATACTGGCTGGACGAACGCACCGCCTGGTACACCGGCCTGGGCATCAACCCGGACAACCTGCGGCACTTCGAGCACCCCAAGGAGAAACTCTCGCACTACTCCACCCGCACCGCCGACATCGAGTACCGCTTCCACTTCGGGGGCAGCGAGTGGGGTGAGCTGGAGGGAGTGGCCAACCGGACCGACTTCGACCTGCGCACGCACTCGGAGGCCTCCGGCACCGCGCTCGACTACTTCGAGCAGGCCACCGGCACGCGCTACACGCCCTACGTCATCGAACCGGCCGCCGGTGTGGGTCGCGCACTGATGGCCTTCTTGCTCGATGCCTACACCGAGGACGAGGCCCCCAACGCCAAGGGCGGCGTGGACAAGCGAGTGGTGCTGCGGCTGGACCGCCGCCTGGCCCCGGTGAAGGCCGCCGTGCTGCCGCTGAGCCGCAATGCTGACCTCTCACCCAAGGCCAGAGACTTGAGCGCGAGCCTTCGCAAACACTGGAACATCGAGTTCGACGACGCGGGCGCGATCGGCCGCCGTTACCGCCGCCAGGACGAGGTAGGTACTCCGTTCTGTCTGACCGTCGACTTCGACACCCTCGATGACCACGCCATCACCGTGCGCGAGCGAGACTCCATGGCACAGGAGCGGGTTGCTCTGGACCAGGTGGACAGCTACCTGGCGGCGCGGCTGATCGGCTGCTGACGAGCGTCGGGACCAGCTCATCCAGCGCCCGGGCAACCGCTTGCCCGTCGGCGTACCGAGCGCCGCCCGGCAGAATCGCAGCGCCATAATGACTTCCCGCCCGTACCGCGGACGCCATGCCTTGCGTGGACAGATGATCCTGGGGCGCAGGGCCTGTCCGAGCGCCTTACGTGCGGGTTTACTGGCACACTCAGCGCGTCGAGCATCCTGTCCCCGCCGGCCTTGTCCGCACGCCGGTACTGCGTCGCAACCGGATTTGTCGCCGTATGCTGCTAGCTCATCGAAAGCCCCATTGCCCGGGCCTGACTGCCCACCAAACCCGGCCCGACAGGCGCGCACTACGGTGCACTCTCAGACGAGTCAACCCCCTCCAGGCGCGCATCGATGAGTCAACGCGAGGTCTTGCTATTCGGTGCCTGGTGGCATAATATCGAACGTATGTACTGCATATCTGCTTAACTGGACTAATTCTCAGAACTCGGCGATGTGTTGCTGGGCAGGTCGTTAGCGTGTTCGCCTTCCCTCTGATCGGCGGTCGCGGTGCCGCCGATCAGTTCGGTAAGCGG
>JAABUI010000410.1_pt1 | contig 34395 bp, 37 predicted proteins | sample 5559111 | NCBI WGS metagenome assembly JAABUI01 (sample SAMN10711870, study PRJNA513365) | rock metagenome | isolation source: Antarctica rocks | place: Antarctica: Victoria Land, Buttleship Promontory | reverse complement strand
CGTTCTCCTGCACCAGGAAACGCTGGTTCCCGTGCCCAGGGATCACCACCCGGCTCCGGCTGTCCGTCTCAACCAGAATTGTCACGGCGCCTCCTCCAGCGGGGTTCTCTCTACTTACACAACTATACGCCCACAATCCCACAATGGGCAAACGAGCGTCTGTGATGGCTGGAACCGATCGCCTACCGCTCAGTGTCGACGGCATGCGTGACACACGTGATGCCCGCAGATATGGCCATCCAGCCGCCCCACACACGGCTGCCGAGCGGTGAAATCGACGAAGCGCACATGTTTAAAAGTTAACTAAGGCCGTCGGGGGTGGCGGAACTGGCGTGCACTCCCGGCGCGCAGCAGGCCGAGGACCTGGTGATGAAGCTCGCGGTGCTGCGGGATCAACGCCGCGACCGCGACCTCGCCGAGGGGCGCCAGCCGGGCCCGGAGCGGGTGGCCACGTTCTCCACCGGGACCCCGGTGGCGAACTCGTTGGGGGAGATGTGGGTGATGCAGTCCTACCTGCGCCCGGACCTCCTCGAAGCCGCGGGGGTGGGTGGGATCGACGCGTGGGGTGCGGTGTTCACCGGCACCACCACGACGGTGGAGATGAACGCCACCGGCAGCACGCTGCGCCCGGTGACGCGGGTGGGGGAGTTCGTGAACGTGCCCGAGTTGGTGACGATGAGCTCGGTGTACACCGACGCGGTTACCCGCGAGCAGGTCTCGCACAGTGGGCGCATCCCCGAGTTGGAGACCGGGGCGCGGCAGGTGATCAGCAAGCAGGCCACGCAGGAGGTCCGCGACTTCATCACCGACCTGGCGTGGCGGGGAGCGCACTTCGACCCCAAGCGACCCGACTTCGACAACTCGCTGAAAGTGTCCAACGACGGCCGCAACGCGTCGATGGACGAACGGATGGCCAACCTCGATGAACCCCTCGACGGTGGCCGTGTCGACCTGGTGGCCACCCAGGTGGCGCAGGTATGGGAGGAGCACCGGGACACCGTCTACACCGACGACACCGGGGCACCGCAGCCCATCCCCGGTGGGTTGCAGATCGTCTTCTGCGACCGCTCCACCCCGCACCAGAAAGACGGCCGCTGGTCGCTGTATGAAGGGCTGCGTGAGGAGCTGGTGGAACGGGGGATGCCCGGGGAGGCGATCCGGTTCATCCACGACTACCCGAAGCCGGCGGACAAGGCGGCGCTGTTCCGGGACTGCCGCAACGGCAAGGTGGCGGTGTTGATGGGGTCCACGGAGAAGATGGGCACCGGCACCAACATCCAGGACCGGGCGGTGGCGTTGCATCACATGGACGTGCCGTGGCGCCCGGCGGACCTGGAGCAGCGGGAGGGCCGCATCCTGCGCCAGGGCAACAAGAACCCGAGTGTGCAGATCTTCAACTACGTCACCGAGGGCACGTTCGACACCGTGATGTGGCTTCGGTGGAAAGAAAAGCGCGCTTCATTGCGCAGCTCAAGAGCGGGAACACCGCCGAGCGGACGGTGGCTGATCTGGGCGGTGACGATTTGGGTAACGCGGCCGCGGCGACGAAGGCGGTGGCCACCGGTGATCCCCGGTATGTGGAGCAGGTGTCACTCGATGATGACGTGAAGCGGCTGAGCGCGATGGTCCGCGCGCACAGCGACGCCAAGGCCCGCAACGCCGCGGAGCGGCGCTCGGTGGCGCGGGAGGTCGCCGCGGTGACCGAGCAGATGGTCGAGCTGGACCGGGCGCTGCCCGGCTTGGCCGCGAACAGCGGCGCACCGTTCGCGATGAGGGTGCGGGGGAAGACGTATCGGGAGCGGGCGGAGGCGGCAGCGGTGTTGGTGGACAGCCTGCGCCAATCTTTCGTAGAAGGGAAGCGCTACGGGAACACGAAGGAGTTCCCGATCGCCGAGTTGCGGGGTGTCGGGGTGACGGCGAGCCGGATGCTGTCCAGCGACGAGATGATCGTGACACTGAGCGTGCCGGGGCGGTCCAGGAGCATCCAGGCCAAGGACGTCACCGGGATGGACACCGCGTCGGTTGGGTTGGTGCGTCGGGTGGAGAACATGGTCTCCGACACCCCCCACTACCGGGACGAGCTGACCCGCCGGCACGAGCATGCGCTGACCCGGATCGCCGAGTTGGAAGCCGTCGCGGACGCACCGTTCGAGCACACCGACACCTTGCGCGACAAACGGCACCGGTTGGACACGCTCACCGCGGCGCTCCAGACGAGCGCGGACAGCCCAGAAGCCAAAGCCAAAGAGACCGAACACCAAGAGCGGATGAGCACCCAGGGACGGAAACCGGGGTGGAGTCTCGCCCTGAACCCGACCCCGGCGTTGATCGCCGAGTACGGCCGCGAGGAGCTTGTGCTGCGTGCCGGGCGTCCGTCACCCGATGCATCGGGGGCGGCGGAGCACGGTGACGGGCGTGCACCCGGCTTGCGGGAGGATGCTGCGGTTGAGGATGACGGCGGTATGAGTGCGGTGCGCGCGTCGTTCCCGGTGTCGGCAACGGAGGCCGTGCGCAGCCGACCGGAGCTTGGTGGCAGCGCACGGGCGCAGCCGTATCGGGGACAGGAGTATGAGCGCGGCGGCGACTTTGGGCGGTAGCGGGCCCTGGTCCGATTATGTGGTTGACCTGATGATGCCCGCGGGTAGCTACGCGACACACTTCGTGTACTACCGAGGCGCGGACGGCTACCCGTCGGTGCCCCCGGCGGCCGGGCGCAGCAGGCGACGAGACGGCTGAACGTAGGGCGGCCTGTCCCCGCGATCGCCGGCGGGTCCTGGGGTCATTGTTGGGGGGGCGGGGGCACATCATCGACCGCGGGGGGTTGTGGAGCGGCGGCGGGGACACGGCTGGTGGTGCGGGTGCGTTTGTTGCTGGCGCGACCGCGGGTGGTGCGCCGCGGGCGGCTGCTGTTCTTGGTGTCGGTGAGGTTGTACTCGGCAAGGGTCTTGTCGTCGAAGCCGGCGGCGCGCGCGGCGGCCTCGGCGACGGTCACCGCTTGGAGGTTCGCCGCGTCGGTGGTCGCGAACTCCGCGCGCGCGTCGAGGAGAGTGCGGCGGGCGGCGGCGAGGCCACGGGCTGCGGCCATTTTCTTGTCGGCTTCGGCGCGGATCTTCGCTTCGATGTTCGCAAAGTCAGGTGCAGTCATGAGCATCATCGTAGTTGCCTACGACGCCGTGTCTGGGAACGCACGAGGACCACTGTGGCACTCGGTGTTCCTCGTCCTGAGCATCTTTGAAGACGGGCACACGACGCGGACGCTGCGTGCCATCGTGCGAAAACCCCGGCGGAGCAAGTTATAGATTTACCCGTGGTAAATTGCCGCCAGGGTTTTCGCTGACCGCTGGCCCTGGCACACTGACGTGTGGTCCCCACGGGTGGGGGCGCTGCGCTGGGCGTGAGGTGGCTGGGCGTGACGTGGCACGGGAGGAGGTGGTGGGAATGGTTGAGGAGGCGGAGTCGCGGCCACGGTCGTTGCGGCGCCGGCGGCGGGCGAACGTGGCTGGGGGTCGCCGGCACCGCCACGAGGTGTGGGTGAGTCCGGAGGAAGAGTTGGCGTTGTTGTCCCGGGCGGATGAGGCGCACGTGACGGTGCCCCGGTTGTTGGTGGAGTCGGCGTTGGCGCCGGCGGGGGAGACGTCCAGTGAGCGCCGGGAGTTGGCGGCGGAGTTCTTCCGGGCGGTGCGGTTGTTGGCGGCGCTGTCCAACAATGTCAATCAGATGGCGAAGGCCACCAACGCGACGGGGGAGGTGGGCCGGGAGTTGTCGGCGACGGTGGGGGCGGTGCGGGAATGCGCGCTGCGCATCCGGGCCACGTTGGAGGGGTACGACGCCCGATGATGCCGAACATCAGCCGGGGCGGGCAGATGAGCGGACTGCTGTACTACTTGCAGGGACCGGGGAAGGCCAACGAGCACTCCGACCCGCATCTGGTGGCGGGTGACCCGGCAATCATGGCGTGGCACGACGACAACGAACTGTCCCGCGTCGACGCCCGCGCGATCGCCGCACAGTTGGACGAACCACGCCGGGTGTTCGGCACCGAGGTCACTTTGCCGACGTATTCCTACGACGGCGACGGGCGACGGGTCCGGGCCGGGAACCGGGACGCGAACGTGTGGCATTGCTCGCTGTCCTTGCGGGCGGGGGAGGGGCAGCTGACCGATCAGCGGTGGGGTGCGATCGCGGCGGAGTTCATGGATGAGATGGGGTTCACCGACACGTCGGGGCGCAGCCCCGCCCGCTGGGTCGCGGTCCGGCACGGGGTGTCGAAGCAGGGCAACGACCACGTGCACATCGTGGCCACTACGGTCCGGGAGGACGGCACCAAAGTCAACACGTACAAGGACCAACCGCGGTCCCAGACGGTCGCCGCCGGGTTGGAGCGCAGGTACGGCCTGGAGGTGTTGGAGTCGCGGGGCAACGGGCTCACCGGTCGCGGGAACAAACCCGCCGAACTCGCCCGGGCGCAGCGCCGCGATGAGCCGGAACCAGCGAAGCCCGTGTTGGGTCGCACGGTGCGGGCCTGCGCGAGCGCATCGACGTCGGAGGCGGAGTTCGTCCGCCGGATGCGCACCGAAGGACTGTTGGTGCGCGCCCGGTTCGCGTCCGGTCGCGACGACGTCGTGACCGGCTACTCCGTCGCGCAACGGCCCTCCACGGCGCAACGGGCACAGCCACGAGACAGCACACCCGTCTGGTACGGCGGCGGGCAGCTCGACAAGGATTTGACGCTGCCCCGGCTGCGCGAGGAATGGGAGGACACCCCGCAGTCGTCGGCGGAAGCGGTCGCCGAGTGGCGGGCCGCGCGACGGCAACACCCTGTCGTGCACGGTGGCGGACGGGAAACGATCCGCATCGACTCGGGGTTGGTCGAGCGGGCCGGGCAGGACTTGCAGAAATGGAACGACTACCTGCGCAGCATTCCGCTCGACGACCGGGCGCAGTGGGCGCGCGCGGCGGGCCGCACCGCCGGGGTGTTGGCGGCGTGGTCGCGGCGGGTGGAGCCCACCCCGGGACCGTTGGCGGCGGCCTCGGACGCGTTGGCCCGTTCGGCGCAGCTCCCGGCGCATCAGCGCGCACCGAAGAAAGCCGGTGCGCTGTCCGCCGGTGGGGCCGCGTTGATCATGATGGCGGCCAGTTCAGCCACCGACACCACGGTGGCGTACACCGTGGTGCTGCGTCAGGTGATGAAAGCGGGCGAGGCGATCAGAGATGCCCACCAGGCGGCCGGAGACGCCCAGCGGGCAGCGCAGGTCACCAACGTGATCCGCACCCAGCTCGCCGCGGTGCACGCCCAGCTGCCACCGATCAGTGAGTCCAGCACCGAACCGCGCACCGCGGCGGAGCACACCCCGGCGCTCAGCGACGCCGAACGGGACGCCATCGCGGTCCAGGAAGCGGTGACCGCGAGCTTCCCTGTCCCGGCCAACCACGCTGTGCGGATGCGCCCAGGCTCCGCCGTCCCTGCGAAAGTGGAGCCGAACCGAGACCCCCGACAGACCGGGCCGCGTCGCGGCGCCGGACACGAACGCTGACCCACAACACGAAGGAGCGCCGAGCATGGCCCAGGAGTCCGTCGAAGAAATCGAACGTGAAGTCATGGCGGCGTTCCGCACCGCCATGACCGGTGCCGCCCGGATGGGTGAGCACCTCGCCCGGATGCGCGAACAGCAGAAGCGGGCCGCGGAAGCGACCAGCCAGCAGGCCTCCCGTGAACTCGCAGCCCGGTTCGGCACCGAAGCGCGCACCGCCGAAATCCAGCTGCGCCCGGTGATGGATGACCGGTGGTGGGAGCACGCCGGCCACGACCACGTCGCGTCCATGTACCAGACTGCGGCCGCGTGGCGTGAGCACTCCCCGGTGGCTCAGGACGCCGCCTTCCACATGAGCGAGGAGATCCGGCGACGCTACGGCGTCGACATCGGCGGCAGCGACCCAGCGACGGTGGCGGAGCGCCTCGACCGCAGTGCCGCCACGCGAGACCAGGCCCCCGACACCGAGCGTGGTGCAGCGGGTGAGGATCGAGCCCACGGTTACCGGCGCATCGCCGACGCTGACCGCGCCGACCGGGCCACCGCGAACAGCGAGGACGCGCCGACCGGGCGGGACGGTGATCCCGCCGGGGATGACCCACGATCTGTTGGCGCACCCGCCTACGACTCCGCGCAACGCCGCACCATGCGCGCTACCGAGCTGGGGTCGGTGGCCGATGAGGAAACCGTCGAAGCCCAGATGGTCGCCGATCACTGCCAAGCCACCCCCGCGACCGCGGCCGTGCTCAACGGCGGACCGCGGCGGGCACCGACCGCCCGCAAAGCCGGTCCCGGCACCAACCGGGACCGCAGCCGCCAACAAACCGGCCGCTAAAGGCGCAGCGATGCAGGGGGATTCACTCCAAGTGGCCGACACGGTCAGATGTTCACGGCCCGGACTTGTACGACGTCGCGGGGCTCGTCGAGGAGGACGGTGAGTGCGTTTGCTGCGCGGGGGTGCTGGGCAGTACCGGGGTCAACATTTCTGCCTGGACAGTGCGACCGCTGCAGCTGACGTCGGTGGTGCCCACCCATACCCGCTGCCGGACCTCGGGTTGGCGTCACCGTCGAGGAGTTGCGGCAACCCATAACTCGGTGGTGTTCCGAGGACTGCACTCGCCGCCACCACCGGCGGCACGTCGGCGTTGGTGGCGACTGACGGGGCAGACGCCACCAACCACGATGACGCCGCTTACAGTCCTCATCAACCCCAGCAGGGACATTCAATCGGGGAGGTCCTCGACGGCCGGTGGGTGACCGATCTCGACCGTAACCACGCGACCTATGGACTCGACCCGGCCATAGCCACACCCTGTGTAGCCACCGCGCCTCGGAGAAGAAGGCCGATTTTCGCTCAAGACAAATTGGGATGCTAGACCGCCAGCCATGTTCACTCGATGAAGAGAACGGCTGTTGCTGGGCCGCCCCGAGGATCGGCCTGAGGCGCCCAGTGCCTCAGGCCGCAACCCGCAAGCTGTCGATGTCGTTGTCGCCATGGTGGGACCGCCCGAATATCAGCTGTTTGACTGATAGGAACCCTTCACGACCACCAAATCATGACACACCGCGTGAGCACTATATAAAGTGTACGGTTTGTCTGTTTTGTACTGAGTGCCCATCCCGTTAGGGGTGTGAACAGCAGCGACGCAGGACTTCCCCGTCAAGTTCACCGCGGTTGTCCGGCGCTTGGTGGTCCACCGGTGCAAGATCGACCTCATGACCGAGCCAACGCCCACAGACGAATTGATAGAGGCCGAGATGGTCCTCTGGAGGGTGTTCGGTGTCAGCGACGTGTTTACTGACCGACCGGCAGCGACATGGCTGACCGAGTCGAAATCCGGTCCCGGCGAGGGTGATCGACTCCAGTTAACGCTCGGCGAGCTTCCTGGCGACCTCACGCAATGTCTGCGCCAATGGCGCGCCCAGGCCAGCGGCCTTCTTGATATGCTCCTAGGCCAACATACGTCGCCAACACAACTGCTTACGAAATATGAACACGAACTCGCTGTCATCGAGCTGCCAGAGTTTGAACCGCGGCATCCCCAGTGGCTCACCCTGCGGTTGGCGCGCAATGTGCACATTCGGGCCAAGCCAGGCGCCATCGTCGGATGGGTCGACGCGGACCATGCCTACGACGCAGCCCTCACGAAGTTCTCTCAGGACGGCAGCACATTCCTCGACGGTGCCGTTGCTAATGTTGTCGGCGGTGCAGGCGCGCAGCTAAACATCGGGTTGTTGGTGCATGGAGATCGGCGCGCTTTACTGACCGCTCCAGGCCGCGCCGCCACAAGGACACCAAGCTTTCAGCTCAACAGTGCAGACTCGGGAATATCCATCATTCGGTCGGAAGGATGGGCCGGCGCGCCTACCGGTTCGCTGGCGGCCGCTCTTAAAGAACTTCCGAGCGGCGAACCTATTAGCTCCACCCTGACCAGCCCGGCCCGCTTATTCTGTGCAGCCCGGGCCGAACGAACTGACGATTTTCGGCGGTTCGTCTTCGCATTTGCTGGACTGGAGGTTCTGGTTACCAAATTAGAAATTGCCGCCCGTGATCGCCTTGTAACCCGGTTACTCGAGGCTGATGAATCATTGCCCGTGACCGAGCTCTTCTGGCCGGGAACGAACAACGACTTCGTGGTTCGAAACGTCGTTTTCCGGTTCGCTGCGGTGGCGGCGGTGTTATCGCCAGTAACCGCGAAAGCTGACGTGAAATTATTCAAGTCGTTAGCCCGTGCCCGCAACGACGTCTACCACGGCAAGGATCACGTGATCACGAGAGCGCTGTCCGTGCAGTCAACTGAGCTGCTGAAGCGCTATCTCGGCCTCGTGGCTACAGACCTAGTCTCATAGTAATTCTTGTGTTGCCGGGGTCGGAAGGACGCAGGCAGTTCATGCTTGAGGGTAAGAGGTCGCTGAGGTCACTCGTCCGTGTGGTGGACTACCAGCACGATGCGATGTGGGATGGTCCCGACCGTGAGGCCGTCTGCCCGTGTGGCTCTCGACGTCGCGCACGCTCGTGCCATGCCGCCGCGGACGGCTCGTGGATCGCGTCAATCCCCGAGCCTCTGCTAAGCGATTCGCCTACCGGTTTATCGCAGCCCGGTTGCTACGGAGGCGCTGCCGCGGACTGCTCGCCCGGATTAACCCGCGAGCATTGGATCAGCGCGGGGGTACAACGCGCACTGTCTGATGACCGGCAGTATCCACTAATCAGTGGCGCACCGTGGCTGACAGGGGGAACCCGAGAAATTAGCGTCAAGGCCCTTGCCTCTAGGGTGCTTTGCGAGCGCCACAACCAGTCTATGTCGAGGCTGGACGCATTAGGGGAGCGGTTCTTTCGCTATCTACGTGACGACCAAATCGCGCTGGCCAGCGGCGAAGACACCGATGTGGAACGCGATACTTTCACGCTGCTCAGCGGCCCTGACCTCGAACTTTGGCTACTCAAGATCTTCTGGGGAGGCTTGGCGGCGAAAGCTTGGGGACAGCATGGGCATACCATCAATGCGCTAAAGTCAGAGCTCGACCCAGCAACTCTCGCAAGGATACTTTGGCGTGGTGCCGAGTGGCCCTCCCGCTGGGGATTACATAGCAGGTATCACCCAGTTGATGAGCAGGCCAGTCCTAACTCCGTAGCAGCGGTCCCGTGGTCTGACGGAGTTGGTTCCCTTTGGGGTGGTGTTATCCAGTTCGGAGCAGTCCACCTTAGCCTGGCACTCGGTGAACCAGACGGCGCGGCGTTGGTCCGTCCCTCCCACTTTGCGCTCCGCCGCCGTGGCTTCCGCGGCGAGAAGGTGTTCGCGCTCGCTTGGCCGGAAGCTGGCCACCCTAGCGTGACCTATACCCGAACGACCTGAGGTCTGCGGGTAGGTAATGAGTGGTCGACCTGTTCGCGCAGCAATCGCGCACCGCATCACCGACCAGCTCTGAGCACAGGATGTCCCGTACGGTGACCAATTTCGTTGCGCTTGGGCCCCTCAGACGCCCGGGGTACCGTGGGCTGCGCCCATTGCTTTGAGCTGCGGGAAGTGGCCCGAGACCCGTCCGGACGGAAGTGGCGCTCGGGCTTCGTGTTGTCCCGGGCCAGGTGTTGCCCGACCCAGCGGACCATGCTGGTGACAGGGACTCGCCACCGTCGGGGTCGGTCGCTACCGCCAGCTGAGACCGGTCGGGTCCCACGTCCCGACGACGAGCTGCCCCGTCAGCACGGGATCGAGGAAGGCCTCGACGAGGGCCGTGGCTGTGCTGTGGATCCGGTGATCGGCGCACTCAGCGACGTCTCGCGCGACCGTGGCGTGGTGATGGGGGCGAGGCCGCGGTTGACCCGCTCGGCGTCGATGGCGTGGTGCGGCGCTGCGGCCTGGACGGTCTGGGTGCGCGCAATGACGACGAGGTCGACCAGGTCGCGCACCGGCTCGACGGGCGCCCGTTGTGGAGCTCGAAGTTGGCACACACCTTGTCGGCGATGTGGTCGGCGACCGGGTAGAGGAGATAGTCGGTGGGCTCCATTCCCGGCAGGGTGAGCGCGGGCTGGGGACGGTAGCGGTCGGGCTCGTCGGTGATGACGGAACCGGTCACGATGTCGACGGTGAACCTGACCACCACCCTGACCCCGACGTACGCGTCCAGGTGGAGAGTCGCGAGCCGCCAACCCGGCTGCCCTCGTGGTCCCCACGCTCGTCCAGCTGACCGGTGAGGAAGCTGAGGTGGTCACCGAGGGCCAGCGCCGCCGGCCCGGATCTCCCCGACTGCTGTCATGAGCGTCCCCTCCCGGCGGAACAGGTCGATGTCCTTGCTGTGGCGTGCAGTGCGCACCCGGGCGAGCAGCGCGGTGCCGCCCTTGAGAAACCAGGAACCGTCGGATGCGGTGAAGACACGGGTGAGGAACCAGTCGTAGACGAACTGCCGCAGCAGGTTGCTGGTGTTCGTGGTGCCGCTCGAGGCAGCGGTACGTGCCCGTGCCTGCACCGCCAGCGTCCACCCTCCAGCGGATCGCAGACAGCGCATACCAAGCTTATTGCTACGAATGCCGCCACGCCGGTGGATCTGGGTTGAGTTTCCGAGTGAACTCTTGTGTACCCGACACGCCGCCCTGGCCGAGACCAACCTGGACTACGTGGGTTCGGTACCGGCCAGCGACTGCGCCGACCTACTCACGCTGCCCGCCACCGCCCGCAGCATCGTCGACACCGACCGCTTCGGCCGCCTGCGCCTACGACACCCGCCGCGCTGGCGCTGACTAGGGGCCGTCTTCGCTGCTCGTGGACAGTCGTACGTCGGGAAACATCCGCCCGGGTGGTGCGGTGAGCGGCAGCGCCCGTAGCGTCGCTTTGTGCCCGCTGCGGACGGTGCAGTTCTTGAAGGTGCCGTCGGGGGCGAACAGTTTTTCCATGTGGTGGTCGGCGTGGTCTTTCCACCACACGCTCATCCCGGTCGCTCCGTCCAGGCGCAGGTGCTCCCACGCCCGCCACAGCGCTTCCAGTCGCGCGGTGGCTTCCCCGTGGCGCCACCACTGCGGGCACCAGTGCCGGGCCTGGCCCTCGGTGACTTCCCGCCGGTACACCGTGCAGAGAAGTTTGCGGACGAACTCCTCGGTGGACCCATAGACCAACTGAGGTGTCTCCTCGCTGGTCTGGCTTGATTCGGCGGTGGCCGCCTCAATCTGGGCCCGCAGGGAACGCTCCGTGGCCTCCTGCAGCGCTTGGTGCAGCTCCGGGGTCAGGAGTTCCTCGAATTTCACCGCCGCGATCGCGTCGGCTTCGTTGCGCAGCCGCCCGGTGATGGCCTCGCTCACCAGCTGGTCCATCACCGGGCTTACCGGCGGCACCTCACCGTCGAGCTTTTCGCCGCGCCCCGACGCCACCACCGCTGGCGGCGAGGGTGGTGGCGTCCCGGCGGGGTCGAACTCGTCCTCGCTCACCCGAGCAACGGATTCGTGCCGGAAGGCCGCCCGCCGCGGGCGGCGGGGTCATAGGCGGCGATCGAGGCGTGCACCGCGGCGGCGTGGGGACCATCCATCCACGGCACGGTCCGCACCAGGGTCGCGGGGTTGCCCGAGGACAGCACCACGGCGCGGCCACGGGGCAATGCCTGGAGGTCTTTCACGGTCAACGTGCGTTCCTTGCTGCGCTGCTGAGACACCGAGCGGCCCTGCCGAGAGGAGTTGACGGTGCCGGTGAGCTGGTAGTGATCCCCGACCAGTTCCGAGAGATCGCGGAGGAAGTCGGTTTCGGCGACCCCACCGCCGTAGACCTTGATGTTCGCCGCGGACCACAGCTTCTTCATGCCCTCGGTGCCCCAGGTGGCGCAGCCCTGGGCCCAGGACTGCAGGATCGTCATGATCACGATGCCGCGGGAACCGTAGTGGCTGTACAACGAGGGCAGCTGCGCCCACCGAACCACGTTCGCCGTCTCATCCAGGGCGGCGAGCATCGGCACCGGCAGGCGGCCCCCCGCCGAGCGGGTCGCTTTCTCCTCCGCCGCCTCGATCACCGCAACGGTCAGTGCGGTCACCAGCGGCCCGGCGGAGCCGTTGCCTTCTCTAGACAGGCTGTACAGGGTGGCACCGGAGTCCACGAAGGCTCGCGGATCGAACTGCGGTCGCCCATCCTGGGCGCCGTGGGGGGTGATCCACGGGTGCAGGGCACTGATTTTGAGGCTGCGGACCATCTTCTTCGCGGTCCCGAACACCCCACCGCGTTGCTTGTCGGGGGCGTTGTACTGCCCGGACAACCCGTCCGCGATCAGGGTGTACCCCGCGGCGCGGAGCAGGTGCACCGACTCGTCGTCGCTGGGATCGGCGACCCAGGTGTAGACCTGGGTGATCGGGCGGTCCGCGACGGCGGCCGCCAACAGCAGCGACGCCAGCAGATCCTGGCCTTCGGGATCGAAGAAGGAGTCCTTCTTCGCGTCGATACCGTCATCCCCGGCGGCGAAGTGCTGGGCCAGGTCCGCGGCCTTGACCTCGTCGCTGACCCAGGACAGCGGATTCCACCACCAGCTGGGTTCTTCCAAGGCCACCTTCTGCGGGTCGAACACCCACACGGTCGAACCCTTCCCGGCCCGCACACCGCGGGTGGCGTCCACCACGTCGCGTTTGTTGGAGGTGGTGATGACCGCGCCCGGAGCGTCGAGAATGGCGGGAATCACCCGGGAGGTGGTTTTCCCGGTGCGGGGCCCCCAAATGTCGCAATGCAGATCCTCCCAGCTGCCGTAGGTCATCACACCGCCGGTGACAGGCACCCCGATCTGCACTCCGGGAGTCGCAGCGGTGATGCCGAGGCGGGTTGCGGTGCGGGCGGCGCCTTTGGCGCTGATCGAGGCCAGCTCCCGGCCGCGCCCCAAGTGGCGGGCGGCGTCATCGACGCGAGCCCGGTTGCGGCGGTAACGGTGCACCCCTACCGCCACCCCCACCGCCATGGCCGCCACCAGCACACCGAGACCCACAGCCACGATCGTGGCTTCCGGTGGCCACAGCAGACGCTTGTGCGCCAGGTCCACCGCAATAGCGGCCGGGTTGGCAGGTACCTGCTGGTGTACACCGGACAGTGCGGTACCCACCCTCATCGACACCCACAACCCACCGCCGACCACGACCACGACCGCAACGAGCAGGGCCGTCGCCGCGGCACCCGGTTGGCGGTGCGTCGGATCCTGTACAGGACGAAGGGAACTCATCGGCGTGGTCCTTCCGGGACGACGATCACGGACAGAAGCGGGATGCCCCACAGCACCCACCCCACCCACATCTCGGTCGGGGTCATGACGCCACCGGCGTGCCTGCTGGGGTAGCAAGTGATCCGTACGCCCGGTCGAACATCCACGTAAGGGACGTGGCCACCGGGTGGTTCCCGACCGTGCAGGCTTCCAACTCGCGCACGGACACCCGAATCCAGTTCTGCAGCTGCCCGGAGCGCGATTCCCGCCGCGCCTCGGAACGCAAGGGCTCCTCGAGGTAGCAGGCGATGGTGCTGGCCGGGTCGCCGACTCGGTGGAACACGACCCGGGGCTGCACGCCGGGCTCAGCACCATCGACCGCGAGGCGCATCACCCGCCGGGTCACCGAGTCACCAGGCACCGGTGAGGGTGAGCTCAGGTCGCGGCTGAACGTCGTGTGCGGGTCATCCACCACCCAGAACACCACCCGCACTCGGCCCGCATCCACCGCCTGCGGGAAAACATCGGCCCGCAGCCGGATCGCCCCCTCGGCCACCGCGGGTCCCGGTACGCCGTACCAGCTCAGCGGAGGCGTGAACGGGTCGACGTACCCCGGTGTTGCTTGCTCGGTTTCCGTCATGACTTGTCTCCGTTCTCTCTGTTCCGCGCGCGCACTGTGTGCAGCACCGCCACCGCGGCACACACCCAGATCAGCCCGAGTAGCCCGAGGATTGTCCAGGTCAGCACCTGTTTCGCTGTATCGGTCGCGGGCAGGCACCGCGTGACGCCGCCCGCGATCGTGTCGTCCTCGGTGCACCACATCTGGTCAGCGAGCATCATCGAGCGGACCACCAGCGCGGCGACCGTGATGATCACGGCCGGCGCCACCGCCGCGATGACCCCGCCACCACGGGGGGCACCCACCGCCGGCGTCCTCGGCTCCTCCTCGACGGCTGGCCCGGGGGCTGCGGCCGGTTCGGCGTGACCCGGCACCGCCGGGTTCACGAGGCCACCTGTTGGCGGCCGACGCGGTGGCGGGCTTCGGCTTGTTCCCAGCCTTTGTTGGTGTTGTTCACCGCTTTCTCCACCTCGGTCAGGACCACCTCGAACGGGGTGCCCGGTTTCTTCCCCGTCTTGAGCAGGAACTTGCCCATCCCCGGCGGTGGGGGCGGTTCACCGTTCACGTCGACCGCACCGTCGTCCTCGGCGGTGTGACCAGATTCCACCGACCACTCCGCGATCATCCCGGTCTCCGCCGTCGACATCGCGAACACCTTGCGGAGGTTGCCCATCTCCCCGTCGGCCAGGCCGCCGAGGAACACCATCTCCGAGCGCTCCACGAAACCCCAGGCTTTTTTCGTGGCGGCCGCATCGGCCAGCTCCAGGTCGTCCATGGTGTGGGTGATCAGGATCTGGCCGAGCACTTTCTGCCGGTTCAGCCGGGTGATCTCATCAACCCGGTCCACCATCTCGACCGAGGCTTTCAACGTGCGCCACAGCTCGTCCATGACCATCAGGTACACGGTCTGCTCCCGCAGCCCCGCCTCGGCGAGTTCCTTCGCGGCGGACACCGCGGCCTGCCCGTAGGACCAGCACACCAGCTGCACTCCGGCCTGCAAAATCTGTTCCGCGGTGTCGATCCCGGACACATCGAAGACCACCGCCCGGTCCAGCAGCATCGGCACCGTCGTCGCCTTGGTGAAGGTGTCCCCGAACCGCCCGTCCTCCCCCAACGCCATCAGCGAGGCCAGCAGGTCCTCGGCGGTGTCGTCGTAGCGGGAGTCCTCCCCCCGGTCCAACGACATGGCCCGCACCCGGGGGTGGCGGTCGGCGATGATCGTCACCACATCGGCGATCAGCGGTGCTGTCTGCTGCGTGTAGGCCACCCGCAGCGCCGCGGACAGCATGGACCCTTCCCGGTCCTTGAGCCGGCCGCCGCGGACCAGCTCGCACAACCCGGTGAGCACGTTCAACGCTCGCCCCAGCTGTTCGGCCTCCACCCGGCGCCGGGTGTCCGGCGGCAGGCGGTGCAGCTCGGTGGCCAGTGGTCCCGGGTCCAGGGGGTTGACATGCCCGCGTTCGGGGCCCACTTCGATGACTTGGCCGCCCACCGCCCGCACCAGATCGGGGTAGTCGGGTTTGAGGTCCGACAGGATCAGCGGGATGATCCCGAACGCGGCGCACACGTTCACGATGCGGCGCACCAGGGTGGACTTCCCGAGACCGGGGCGGCCGAGGACGAACGCCGAGGGGTTCAGGATGCGCCGGGACAAAAACCACATGATCGGGTCTCCGCACACCGTGGCCCCGGTCAGCTGATGCTTGCCCAACGGGACCCCGTCGGTGGGGGTGCCCGACCCGGCGGAGAACGGCCACAGCCCGCAGACCTGCACGGTGGTGCCCCGATACTCCGGGGGGGCCTCCACCCACGGCACGTGCCCACCACCGGGGCGGCGCCAGCCCCGCACCCCCGGTCGGGCGGCCCGCGCCTCCCGGGCGGCGGCGTAGGCCAGGCGTTTCGCGGCCCGGCGCTCGCTGTGGGTCGGGGCGATCACGGCGACGGCGGCGTCGTGGGGGGTGTGCAACCGGGGTGGGGCCACCATCGCCCCGTCCTGCCGGTGGCGGCGCAACGGGCTGAGAAGGTTGCTCATCGGGGGTCTCCTGCCGAGGTCGGGTCGTCGGTGACCAGCTCGTGGCCGTCGGGGTGGAAAGGGTTCAGGGTCAGGCCGCGGTGGCCCAGAGCGAGGAGCTCCGCGCCCAGGTGCGCCACGACGTCCCGGTAGGGACCAGCCAGCAGACCTGGGTGCACCGTGATCTCGGGCTGGGGGCGGTTCACAGGGTGTCCCGCGCCCACTCGGGCAGCGCCAGGTGCGCTGGTAGCACCAACCCCAGTGGGAGCCCGGCGGCGAAGGACGCCGCCTGGTTGTAGCGGGCGAGGCGCAGCCGCAGCTTCGTCGGCGCGGTCAGCATCGAAATGGTGGACGCCGCCCGCGCCAGCATCGCCTCCTCGGTGACGGTGGCGGTCACGATGATCCCGAACCGCACCAACCCCGCCCCTTGGGCTTCCTCCTGCGCCGCCTTCTCCGCCGCGGCCAGCATCGTCGTGTCGTGGGCTTGGGGGCGGGTACGGGCGGAGGCCTGGGTCCGGGCGTCCCGCACGTCGCGTTCCACCATCCGCCGCGCCGTCTCCGCGGACTGCGGCCGGTAGATCACCGTCACCCGTTTCCGGGCGATGTCGGGGTGCGGGGCCAGCAACGACTTCAGCGAGTGGTCGTAGAACACCCCGGGTGGGGCGTCCCGCATCTGCCACACCATGGAGAACGCCCCGTCGTGGGCGTAGTGCTCGGGCAGGTCGTGGGCGAACGCCGGGCCGGCCTCCGACCACGCCAACCCGGTCCCGCCCTGGCCGCGTTGTTCCTCCACCAGCTGTCCCACCGACGGGTCGTAGGCGACCCGGACGGCGTCGGTGAGGTCTGCACCCGACATCATCCGCACCGTCGTCCCGGCCCCCGTGCTCCGCAGCCCTTGGCGCAAACCGGGCAGCCGGCGGCCCAAATCGGCGAGCATGTCCTCCTGGTTGCGTTTGTCCTCCCCGGGGCGGGGGCGGGAGGAGAAGGTCAACGCGATCCGGGTCGTTGTCGTGGAGGACGCCGCCGGGTACTTGGTGGTGATCTCCTCCAGGGTGGCCGTCGAGAACTCCGGGGCGGTGTCCTGGGTGTGGCGTTTCACCATCCGCACCAACCGGGTGCCGGGGTCCGGGGCGGTTTCGATGGTCACCGCCGCCGCCAGGATGTCGGGTTGCTGACCCAGATGGGCGAGCCACCCACCCCAGTGCGCCACCCCCGAGTCGGTCACCGACTGATCCACCAGGTCGTTACCGGTGGCCTCGGACTGCATCACCGCGCTGTAGTGATCCACCCCCGGGGTGTGCACCACCCCGTAGCCCTCGCCGTAGGCGTCGACCGCTCCCAGCAACTCGGATTGGGCGAGCAACCCCGGCAACCGGGTCCGCCCGTCCGGGACCTGCCCCGCCGCCCCCGCCACCACCAGGGTGCGGCCCGCCTTCGCCGACCACCCGAACACGGTCTTGCCCAGCAGCCGCTGATACCCACTGTGCCCGTCCGGGCCGTGGGCGATCATCGGGGTCAACACCACCATCGACACCACCAACGCGATCGCCGCGGCGATCAACCCGAACCCCATCAGCATGATCACCACGATCACCGCGGCCACCCCCACCAGGACGCTCGCGGCCATCCCCATCCCCAACACACCCGGGCGCCGCGGTGCCCGCAAATTGCCGTACGTGATCCGCTCCACCGGGGCAGCCGGTTGCTGTGTGCTCATGATCTACGTCCCTTCCGTGTGGGCCGCCCCCGATGGGCCACCCTCGTTGTCCTCCACCGACCCCGCCGCGGCCTCACCCACCTGCTGCGCCGCCGACCACGCCGCCCCCGCCGGGCGCCACGTCGGACGGGCACCCCCACCCCCACCTGAACCGGCCGGGGTCACACCACCACCCGAGCCCTGCGTCGGTGTTGCCCCCGACGGGGGTCCACCGCCAGAGCCAGAGCCGTTTCCGGCGCCATTCGAGGCCGCAGCCCCCGCGCCGCCGCCCCCCGCCGGGGTCACACCACCACCCGAGCCGCCCTGCGTCGGTGTTGCCCCCGACGGGGGCGCACCGCCAGAGCCAGAGCCGTTCCCGGCGCCATTCGAGGCCGCAGCCCCCGCGCCGCCGCCCCCCGCCGGGGTCACACCACCACCCGAGCCCTGCGTCGGTGTTGCCCCCGACGGGGGCGCACCGCCAGAGCCAGAGCCGTTTCCGGCCCCACCCCCCGTGCCGCCGGAACTCCCGTTCGACCCGCTCGAGGAGCCAGCTCCACCGGGACTGCTACCTCCACCGGTGCCGCCTCCTGACGGCGCGCCTACCGGGCTGGGCTCCGGAGTCCCCCCCGACTCACCGCCGCCACCATCCGAGGAGCTTCCGCCACTACCCGACGGGACGCTGCCTCCTCCACCGCCGCCGCCACCGCCGGTGGGTTCGGTGCTCCCGGTCGGACCACCACCCCCACCGCCACCACTGCTGCCTCCACCACTGCCGCCGCCCCCTGAGGAGGCGGACATCGCCCCCGATGCGCCACCACCGCCAGCACCTGCACCAGCACCACCGGCACCGGCACCAGCACCGCCAGCACCTGCGCCAGCACCGCCAGCACCTGCGCCGGCCCCTCCGGCGGCGGCACCGGCGCCCATGGTCACCGCGGCTGCACCCACCGCGACCGCGGCACCCATCACCGCGGCACCGCTCATCGCACCCGAGCCTGCGGCGGTCCCCGGGGCCACGAACCGCAGCAACGCAGGCAACGACAACCCCGCCGTCGCGAGGATCGCCATCCCCGTCAACGACGCCATCAGCGCCGACACACCAGGATCGTTGGTTTGGAAATCGTGGCCGTCCTTGATCAACAAGAACCCGCCGGCATAAATAATCGACGCCACCGGGCGCAGCAACACGAACGCAATCAAATACGCGTTGATCTTCTTGTACCACTGCAAACCCTGCTCCGTGCCCGTCAACGACGCCGACAACGGCCACACCGCAATCAAAATGATCAGCAACCCACCACGCAGAATCATGAAGATCACCATCGCCCCGGCCCCGAACAACGCGAAAATCGCGACGATGATCGTCAACAACGGGGTCGTCGCCAACAACCCCTCATTCGTCAACAAGCTCGGCGCTGACTGATCGAACGGGGCCCCCGTCGCCGACTCGATGATCCACGGCGAGAACAAATCACCCGCCTTGATCAAAATGTCCACGACCCCAGCGCCTGCCGCGGTCACCGCGATAAGCCGAACCAGCATCTTCACCGCCTCGGTACCGTGCTCCCCGCGGGCGGTGATCCCCATCCGGGCACCACACACAATCAACCCGACCACCGCGGCCAGGATCGTCAAATACCCCAAATCGCCCTGCAACACCCCCGTCGGACCCGCCGCCGCCAAACTCGTCGCCTGCGACGCATTCGTCGGGTCCGGCAAACCCGACACCTTCGGCGACGGAATCTTCAACCAAAACGTCCCCAACGTCTTCAAAATCGTCGTCGTCGCATCCGCCGCCGACTTCCGCACCTCATCCAAAAAACTATTCGTCACCTTCGACGCCACAGCGCCAGGTACGCCAGCGACGGCCTTACCCGTACAAATGGGATCAATGAAAAGCAGACACATCAGGACACCCCCGCCCACGGCACCGAGCCCGCCAAGGACGGCGCCACCCCGCTAGTCACGACCGCGCTCGGGCCGGGTTGCGGCACCACTCGCCAATCACCGGCGTACCACTGCATGGCCAACGTCAGTTGGGGGTAGCGGTCGGTTTGACCGGGTACCTGGTAGGAGAGGGCGATGCTCGCCTGGTCCGGGGAGTAGGTGATGACCCGGAATCCGGCGAGCTGGATGCCCCCGCTGGAGCCGCCACTCGTTGCGGGTGTGGCCGCGACCTGGGCCGCATATTGGTTGGGTACCAGTGAATATTTCAGTACGGCATTCTGCAGTTCTTGCGGACCGCCGGTTCCCTGCGCGAGATTGGACGCCGCCAATATTGCACCCAACGCGGTCCGGGAGTAGCAGTACCCGATCCCAGCATCCCCATGCAGCTTCGGTCCGTCCGCGGCTGAGGAGGGCACAGCGACACCCGACGCCAGCGACCAGGTCACCCCGGCAGGGGGTGAGGTGGGAACGGTTTGGTCGGTGCCGGTCGTGGAGCAGCCTGCAGGGCGACCTTCCGCGCTCGCTGGTGCTGAGGTGCCCCCACCGGAGGTGGGGGTGCTCCCTGCTGGCGGGGCCACCCCGGGGGATGCACCGGGTGACGCCGCGACGGGGGCCGCCGGTGTTGGGCTGCTGATGGCGGCGTGGATCAGGACGATGACGAGGACCACCGCGACCAGTCCGAGCAGCACCACCGACCCCATCCACGCAGGCGATGGGCCACCGGTGTTTTCCCGGTCGCGGCGAGCACGACGACGTTTCGAAACCATGGGTGTTCTCCTCTTATCAGGTCGTGAGGTTCAGGACGAGCTCGGTGATGCACGCCGCGCCACCAAGCGCACAGACGCTCAGCACCTGCGCCGCGCGGCGGGACAGGTTGCACTCGGAGCGGTGCCTCTCGTACACGCACAGCCCCATCAGGACGGTGCCGGCGCACCAACACACCGCGGACACCGCCCACGCCCCATCGGCGGCACTCATTCAGAACACCGACCCGAGGACCACACCGGCCGCGCCGTAGAGCACGGTTCCCAGCAGCGCCAGCCAGACACCCTTCTCTGGGGCTTCCCGCCGCCACACCATCCAGGTACAGACGGCGACGAAACCCACCAAGGACACGACCAGCAGGGACCAGCCCGCGTAGTGCGCAAGCGGAAGGAAGTTGCCGCCCGTGGGTGGTGGCGGGCCGGCATCGGCGAGAACGGCGGCCATGGTGGCGTTCATTTAGGTGACTGATCCGACGATGGCTCCGGCGGCGCCGATGAGGACGGTGCCGAGTAGGGAGAAGCCGAGGCCCTTCATGGAGGCGGCTTCGTCGCCGCGGTGGTGCTTCCAGGCCATGGTGGCGGCGGCGACGACGAACCCGACGAGGCAGGCGGCGAACGCCCCCCAGGCCACGTAGTTGACGACGGTGAGGATGCCTTGGGTGCCGGGGGGTTGGGTGGAGTTGATGTTGATGCCGGAACCAGCAGCAGCCAAAACCAGGTGAGCGGACAGTGCATTCATGGGTGATGCCTTTCTTCAGGAGACCGCGGTGCGGTCTCGGGGAAACTCATGGGGGTCCTGCTGCGGGGTTGGAACAGCCCCGGGTTCGTGGTCGCGGGCGGTTTCTGCCGCCCGCCGAATGTGGGTGATGGAGCGGCGGGTGCGCCGCGGGACGGTGGCCAGGTCCAGGTCGAGGCTGGTACGCCACGCCTCGACCCAGGGCAGGTGCCACAACGCGGGCACCATTCCCGCGACCCGCTTGATCTCGGCGACCAGGACGGGGGGCAGGCGGGGGGCGTCGTCGAGGACGGCCAACCCCAGCAGGAGCACCCCGCTCTGCCCGGACGCCCAGTGCGAGGCCATCCACCCGGCGTAGTGCAGGCCGGTGGCGTGGGTGCGGGCCACGAGCAGCACCCGTGGTGGCGGGGTCCCGGGCGGGGTCATCGGCAGGCGCTGCGGCAGCTCCAGGGCATCTTCCCCGCACAGTGCTGCGACGGTGGAGGCCCCGGCACCGCCGTGCACACCGACGACCCACAGCAACGGGTCCGCGGTCACGGGCTCGCTCGGTATGCCACTACCGGTCGGGGCCGCCACGTTCGTCAACGGCTCCTGCGGCCCGAACCGGGCCGTCAGGTCGCCGCCGAGGACCGGTGAATCCTCCACCTGCTCCGGGGCAGGAGGCGGGGGTGGCGCGGTGGGCAACAACGGATTCGGCACGGAAGTCCTCTCAGGGGTACGTCGGGGCAGGGTGGCGCCAGCACCGGGGCGGCTCGTCCCGCTCATCGGGGCACCGCCGCTGGAACCGCGGGTGCGGGTGGGCCAGGCACCGGCGCCGGTGCCGCGGCAGGTGGTGGGGCAGGAGCCGCGAGCGCTGGCGCAGGTGCCACGGCTGGTGGGGGTGCGGGTGCCGTGGTGGTGGGTGTGGGGGCCGGGCTGGGCACCGGTCCCGCCGAGGGTTGCGGTGGCGGGGCGGACACCGGCACCGACGGTGTGGGCAGCACCGGACCCGAGGCCACGGGCAGCCCGTACACGGTGTCCACCCCGGCGACACTGGAGGTCACCACCGCCCGCCCACCGGCCACCCCGATCGGGCTGACCCCCGATCCGGTCGGTGATTCCTGCCCACCCGCGGTCACCAGGTACCGGTCGGAGTTCCGGGTGCCGTAGGCGGCGGTGTCGGTCACCGACGTGCTCGCCCACGTCGTGGACAGGGCACGGGCCACCCCGTCGCGGGCGTCGACGAGCACGGTGCCCGCGGTGGCCAGCAGGTTGCGGGGTGAGGGCTGCCAGCGGCCCGAGGCGATGGCGGTGCTCGGCACCCGCAAGGGTGCCCCGACCGCGGTGTTCGTGACCGGGTCGATCAGACCGACGAGCTGCGTGCCCGGATCGGCTGTGTACCAGGAGGCCACCAGGATTTCCGGGTGCGCCACCACCGTGGTGCTGGGCACCTCGGCGTATCCGGCGATCGAGGCCAGCGGACCGGCCCCGGCCGGGGTGGGCACGGTCACCGGTGCCGGGGGGGTCTCGGCGGTGGCCGCACCCAGGCGCCACACCTGCCCGACCGAGTTCGCGGCCACGACCGTGTCCCCGGTCGCCCCGAGCGCCACCGCCCCGGCGGGTACCGCCCGCTCCACCAGCCGACCGCCACTGATCGTGGCTGCCCGCTGCCCCGGCAAACTCACCAACGGGGACGCACCCGCGAAGGACACCGACGCCCCACCCGGAATCGACACCGACCCCGAGGTGTGGGCACCGTCCATGCCCCACCAGTCCAGCCCGTCACTGGTGCGGGCAGCCACCACCTGGTGGGCGTCGATCTCCGACAGGTGCAACCCGCTGCCCGTGCTGGACGTGGCAGCCTCGCGGGGCAGCTCCTCCGACCACACCGGGGCCCCGGTGGCGGGGTCGAGGACCGCCAGGACGGGGGAACCGGCGTTGCCGGTGACGGTGACGATCGTCCCGTCCGCGGCAACCAGGGGGACGCTGCCCGCGGTGATCGGCGCGGACCAGTCCGCTTGCCCGCCGTAGCCCGGCGGGGGCAGCGACGGGTACGGGGTCGGTGTTCCCGTCGGTGGTGGGGGTGCTGCGGTGGCCACTACCGGTGGGGCAGTCCGGTTGGAGGCCACCACCGCCACGGTGGCCACCGCCAACAGCACCACCACGGCCCCCACACCCGCGAGCACCCGCCACCGCGACCACCCCGACCGGGCGGCACCCGGTGCGGGGGTGGCGTCGAACAACTCACCGCCGGCGGTGACGATGGCCTGCCACACCACCTCGGAATCGGCGGCGCGGACCGTGGCGCGGATCGCGCCCTGCCCGCGCCGCAGGCGGCGGGCTTGGGCCACCAGCACCGCGGTCGCCGCGGACCGCGGGTCCGCCTCGTCGTCCCCGAGTGGTACCCGCTCGCCGTCAATCTCCGCGTAGTCCTCACCCACCACGACCTCCGGGCAGGGGAAGGCCGGGACCTCCCACACCTGACCGTCCGGGGCCACGAACCCCGTCTCCCCGCGGCGCAGCGTCGTACGCGGGCCGGTCATGACCCACCACTGAACGACACCCGGCTCACCTGCCACGGGGTGGTGGTGCCGGTCCGGGTCAGGAACACATACATCGTCTGCGAATCCAGCGGCGCGCTCCACCCGGCATCCCCGTGCCCGGTGACCGTGATGGTGTAGGCGCGGGCCGCCGCGCCCAGCTGATCCGGTGGGCGGCCGTCGTCGTGGTTCACGGCCAACGCGACCGTGGTGTACCCGTGGTGCGCGGCCAGGGTGTTCCACTCGGCGCCACCGCCCTGCTGCAGTGGCTGTTTCAGCACCGACGCGAATCCCGGGGTGGCGTATACCGCGGACCGCACTTGCGCGTCATAGGGTGACCGGTCGATCGCGGTGTCGTAGGTGAACGTCGCCGCCGCGAACGCCGCCGCCACCGCATCCGGTGACTGCCCGTCCACCGGGCCGGCCGCCTGGCCGCGGGGTTGTCCCGGTGTGCCCGCCGGGATCGGCGGATTCGAGGGCACCGGGCCGGGCGCCGAGCGTGGCGCGGGTGAACTGGGTGCAGCAGAAGACGGGGCAGCACTCGGGGCGGTCGGGAAGGACACCGACGTCCCCGCCGGCGGTACGGGGGCTGGAGCGGGACCACCGCACCCGGTGCCCACGGCGACCAGCACCGCGGCACCCACACCCCACCGAGCAGCGTTGCGGACCCGTCTCACGACTGCTCTCCCGCACCGTCACGGGACACCGCGGTAAGAAGCGACGCCGTGGTGCGCCGCTCCCGCCGGGCGATGTACCACCCCGCCGCGACCACGAGCCCCGACACGGCGCCCAGGGTGAGCACACCCAGGCCCGGGCCGGCCGCCCACGCGGCCAGCGAGGCACCCGTCACGAAGGACACCACCAGCAGCGGCGGCACCGCCAACGCCGCCCGGGGCGGCCCGCAGCTATCACGGCGGCTCGAGACCGCCACCACGACCATGGCGGCGCACGCGAGCACCAACGACAGCTCAAGCACCCCCCACACCAGCCCGTGCAGCACAGCGACGAACCCGTCGAAAGAGGCGAAGACGTACGGGGGACCGACGTACAGCGGGCCATCAGCTCCGGTCGTGGTGGTCATTGGGGTGCTCCTGCCGGTGTGCCGAGGGGGCGGGTCGCGCCGAAGAAATCGGAGTGATAGATCGGTTTGATGTTCAACGGTTCCCCGAACGTGGACGCCTGGATCAACTGCCCGCCGCCGATGGCCATCGCGACGTGGTGAATGTTGTCGGCGGTGCCGTAAAACAACAGGTCCCCGGCCTGGTAGGACGCCGGGTCGAACCCGCCCGGCAACCGGGTACCGGCGGTGGCCGCGTACTGGGACTGGGCGGTGCGGGCACCGTGAAACGCGTCCGAGCCCGCCTGGTGATAGGCGTACAACGTCAGACCGGAGCAATCGAAGCCGCCGCCGGTGGCACCGTTCTGATCGCCCCCTCCCCACACGTACGTAGCGCCGAGTTGGGTTCTCGCCGCGCTCACCGCCAGCTGCGCCACGGGACCACCACCCCCACCGCCACCCGCCGCGGCCGGTGGCGGTGGCGGGGTGAAGTGCAGTGACGCGTCGAGGAAGTCCAGGGACGGGCCGTTGGCTTGGGCGGTGTAGCCGTTGGCGTGCACCGTCCCCGGGAACACCAGGGTCTTCGACGACCCACCCACCCGGTCCAGGGCCGCGGTCATCTCCCCGACCTGCGCCACCGGGACCAACTCGTGATCGGAGTTCACCAGCATCGTCGGTGGGGCACCCGCGGTCACCGACAACGCCGGCGACGCCTGGCGCCACAGATCCGGGCACACCACCATCGGGCACCCGAGGAACAAACTGGGACCTACCACGGCCGACGCCTGCTGATAGGTGTCCCCGGGGGTTGCCTGCGCCAACAGCGAAGTGAAATCGGCGGGTCCACTCCACGAAACCACCGCTTGCACCCCGTGGTGATCACCCAGTAGCCCGGCATCCAATACCAACCCGGCCCCGGCCGAGTCCCCCAACAACGCCACCCGCGCCGGGTCGATGCCCTGCCCGGTGCCCTGCGCACGGACGTAGTCGATGGCCGCGTCCACCTGCTGCACCTGCCGCGGCCACCGCGGCGCACTCAAGTCGTAGGAAATGTTCAGTACTTCATAACCGTGGGCGGCGGCGGCTTTCGCCGCGTCACCCAGCTCGGAGCGGTCCCCAGCCACGTAGCCCCCGCCATGGACCATCACAATGACCGGACGGGGTGGGGTGCCCGGGCCGGCACCGGCCGGGACGTACAGGTCCGCGGGCTGCGTCCCGCCACCGGGAACGGGGTAGTCCACCTGGTGCACCGCGACCTGCCCGCCCACACCACCGCACCCACCGGACGCCTGCGCTCCGGTACCACCGCCATCCGCGGGTGGCGGCGGGGTCGCACCGGGGGCGGTGATCGTCCCGGCGTCGGAGAACGTCGTCCGGGCCAGGGTCATGATCCGCGGCACGTAGGCCATGGTCTGCGAGTTCTGCGGAATCCCCCCCGACGCCTCGACTGCCGCAAATCCGGCATTGTACCCACCGAGGGCCATTTCGGTCACCGACGCGGAGGAGTGAATCTGCCCCGCAGCCTGTGCCTGCTTCACCTGCCCGGCCAACGCGGCGTCGAACCGGGCTTGGGCGTCGATGGCGTCGGAGGGGTTGTGCACGTCGGCGTAACCCTTGCCCGTGGTGTCCTTGCCCCATGTTTGCCATGTGGCCGGTTCGAATTGAGCTGGCCCCTGCGCCCCCGTGGAGGAGGTGGGGTCGGAGAAGTTGGATTCCTGGGACAGTTGCGCGGCGATCACCGGGGCCGGGAACTCCGGGGACACCGTGCCGGCTTTCTGGATCAGGGCCACGTAGTTCGCCGGAATCCCAGCGACCCGCAACGCCCCCACACCCGGCGACGACCCACCCGCTCCGGACCCGCACGGTGACGGCGGTGGTGTCGCCCCACCCCCCAGCAGGATCAGCAACAACACCACGATGAACACCGGGGCCCCCACCAACGCCACGCCGATCAGCAGCGCCGAGCCGCCCTGCTCCTCCTCAGCCACGCCGACTCACCGCCCCCCACAGGGAACAGACCAGGCCGGCCGGACGGCCACGTTGGGTGCTGCTGATCGTCCGGGTCATCGGCGGGGTGCCTGTCCCCGCACCCGGGCCGGGCTGTGGTGCCGCCCGGCGGCTTCGGGGAAGTCATCGGCCACCACCGCGGCCAACTCCACGAACGCCTCCCGCGTCGGCGCACTGACCCGGTCCAGGTCGATCTCGGAGCCCTCCGCCAAATGCATGTCGAAGGGGATGACCTGCACCGCCCGCACCCGGGCGTCGAAGTGGGCCACCAGCTGGTCCAGGTTCACTGTGGATGCCCCCGGCCGGGCCAGGGAGATCACCACCACCGTGCGGTCGACCAAGTGTCCGAAGCCCTGCGTGTCCAACCAATTCAACGTTGCGTCCGCGCTCTGCGCGGCGTCCAGCGCCGGGGAGGACACCAGCACCAGGGAGTCGGCGGTGTCCAGCACCCCGCGCATCGCCGAATGGGTCAGGCCGGTGCCGCAGTCGGTCAAGATCAGGTTGTAAAACCCTTCCAGCACCGACAGGGTGCCCCGGTAGTCGGCCTCACTGAACGCCTCAGACTTGTGCGGGTCACGCTCCGAGGCCAGAACCTCCAGCCGGGAGGGGGCTTGGGAGGTGAACGCTCGAACGTCGGAGTAGCGGTGAATATTGGGCACGTCGTTGAGCAAGTCCCGCACCGTCGCCGCGGTTTGTGTTGGTATCCGAGCACCCAAGGTGCCCCGATCCGGGTTGGCGTCCGCGGCGACCACGTGATCGCCCCGCAGCGAGGCGAACGTCGAACCCAACCCCACCGTGGTGGTGGTCTTCCCGACCCCGCCCTTCATGCTCAACATCGCGATCTTGTAATCACCCCGGATGGTCTGGTTCACCCGCGCCACCAACTCAGCCCGGCGCACATCCGCCGGGGACTCCCCCAGATTCCACAACCCGAACGTCAGCACCCACACCAACCACCGCCACCCCGACCGCGGTGGCTGCTTCGCCGGGCGGCGCAACACCTCACGACCAATCTCACCGTGATGGCGCGGGCCCGGCGGTGGTGCCGGTGCTCGCGTCCTCGGTGGTGCCGTGCTGCAGTCCGGCTGACCCTCGCGTGCTGGATGCTGAGCGGCCAGCGGTGCACGCGGTGCGCTGGCACCAATCCTGGCGCCAGCCGCCTGCTCCTCGTCGGGCCGTGCGGCCGTCGAAGGCGGCTGCGAGCGTCCACCGGTCTCCGCCACCCGCAACGGTGGCCGCTCCTGTTTCGGGCTCACCGGTGCGGGTGGCGGAGCCGCGGGACGGCCCGGTGGGTGTGTCTCCGCCGCAACGGACGGAGCCCACGACGGACCCCGCCGGACCACCCGATTGTTCTTATCGCTCGTCACGACATCGCCTCCGGTTTTCTTTCCGCCCGGCACTCCGCGGCCAGCGGGTGCACCGCCCGGCCCCTCGACAGGTGGAGTCATCAATCCCCCTCTACAACTCTGTTTCTATGCGCATAATCTATTACGATAAGCCGTGACGTCAACCTACTGAGGACGTAATCATGGTGAATCGTGGGCGATTCGCACGGGCAACGACGGTGACGAGGCGCGTCATGCGCGGGTTCGCGCCCGAAACGTTGGCGGCCGCACGTCAGGCGGCGAAGATGTCGCGAGGCGATCTAGCTCGGCTCATCGGCGCCACCCCGGCCACGGTTGGGAACTGGGAGACAGGCAGGACGAAACCGCAGGTAGACAGCCTCGCGCAGATAGCTCGCGTCTTGGGTCAGCCGATCTCACGGCTTGTGCAGATCGACCCAACTCGCCGATATCTAGGCGACTTGCGGGTGCTCGCCGGATTGATGCAACCCGAGCTGGCGAGGGAGGCGGGAATCTCAACAGCACACCTTTCCGCTCTGGAACGAGGTGAAGTGAGGCTGACTAGCGACGTAGCGCAACGGCTAGCGGGCTCGCTTCATGTACCTGTCGGATCGGTAGAGCAGGCTTATGCTCTGGTTCGGTCGCGCCCAGCAGGTGATCCGCCCTAGTCTGGGTGGGCAACATCCGGGTGACGTTGCTACAGCAAGCACGCTAGTGTTTCGGCGTTGCTAGCGCAACCCGCCCTCGTGACTATAGGGTCAGCGGCGGGCAGCAACAGATCTTTGGAGGCAGACTGTCGTGATGTTCAATGACCGCCTCGCAAGGCTGTTTGCCACGGTGCACCCGAATGGCCGCGGACCGTACTTGCTGCAAGAAGTCGCTGCTGCCATCACCGCTGAAGGTGACGTGAAGATGTCCGCCTCGTATCTCTCACAGCTCAGAAGTGGACAGAAAACCAACCCTAGTGCTGCTGCGGTAAACGCACTAGCGACATTTTTCCACGTCGACCCTAAGTACTTCTTCGACGACGACTATGCCAGTCGCATGGACCGCGACCTCGAGATGCTGGTGAAGCTCCGTGACAGCGGCGTGCGGAACATAGCGGCGCGGGCGGCGGACCTGTCCCCGACCTCCCGCCAGACGATCGAATCGCTCATCGAGACCCTCCGTAAGGCCGAAGGTCTGACGGAAGTCTCAGTGGATCATTCCAAAGACGACGGCGGCGACCACTAGCCCAACACCCGCGCCCGCGACTACCTCCACGGGGGTGTGCTCCTCAATCCGCACGCGGGCCCACATCAACAACGCAACGACCACTGCGGCGAGCGCCCATACCGGGCTGATAGCAATACTCAGCATGACCGTGGCGCCAGCCGCGACGGCCGTATGCACACTAATCTTCACTTTCGCGAACCCCGTGACCGCGCCAAGCACAATCAAAGTGACGATCATCGTGACCGTCAGCCCAACGACAGGCCGCGGCGCGGCCAGCAGCAGTTGGGCGATCAAACAGATCACCAGAGCGGCAAAAATCAGGGCGATCACCAGGGGCCGTTCCGCGCGGTTCGTTACGTGATGATCACCCAGCTTCCCTGCGCGGACGCTCAACAGGATTCCGAGCAGAGGTAGTCCTCCCGCGGCGAGTGCAACAACTACACCCCAGGCCCAGGAGCGGCTGTGCAGTCCGATCGCAACGGCCACGAATATGTTCACGGCGGCGGGCGTCAGCACCTCGCTCAGCACTCGCGCGCCCACACGGCTGCGATGAGCAGCGGCCGTGGTCACGGCGGCGTCCCTTCACTCCGCAGGATGCGGTGCTGAGGTTCCCCCCGCTCCCCGCTTAACCTGAGGGTCGCGCGGTAGGCCCTGGCGATAGTCAATACCCAATCGGTATCCGTCATTTCGTCTGGGGTGGTCAAGGCATCCATGCTGATCTCAGGTGCGCCATAGGCAACCCACTTGGCGATGTCGGTCGCCCGGTTTGGTATGCCATCAGTGTTGTGCCCTGTGGAAGGGACCCCCATGTCTATCGCTAGCAGGTATAGCGCATCCTGGATCTGAACAACCCGGTAATCGAGCTTGGCCTCCGCATCTGCCAAAGTCGGTGGAATGCCACCGCCCACACCACCAACGCCGTCAAACACCGACCACAGCGGACGCAGAAGCGGCCAAGCGCGACGAAAACGAATCCAGTGTTCAACCGGTGACCAGACTGTGCCGATTGCTATCAGGGCAAGGCCTACCGAGGCCAGCATCGTGCCGACGTGATAAATCACGCTCGCCGGTGCGGTGAAGTAGCGAGCGCTGACTAGAAAATAGCCGCGCACAACGCAGTAGGCCACCATGACCCCGGCGCCAAGGCCGAGGGCACCGACACCGCGGCCGAGTGCGGTGGACGTCCGGTTCAGAACACACAACACGACGACACGGGTGAGCACGATCAGGCCGTACGCAGTCACCAGCAGGCGCGACTCGGCAATCCAGGGTGCCGCCCCCGTGATTTCAGATAGGCGGTCCTGCGAGAAGTCGACACCAGAGCCGGCGGGCACCAGCAGTACCAGTGATGCGATCGCGACTGCGGCGGCCACCCAGCAGCGCACCCGGACTGCGCGGCGGGTCAGTGCAGGACCCGACCGAACGAAGGAAACCATCAGCTCGACGGCGGCAGCAGTGGCGGCGATGCCAATTTCTTTCAGCGCGCCGCTCATCCCGGACCAGTGGCTCCCCCAGTTGATCGCGTTGGCCGCCGGCGGGAACGTCATCGTGGTGGCCAGGGCGAGAGCCAGGAGAGCGAACGCCATCGCGCGGAGCGAGCGCGAATGGGGGCGCTGACGCACGCGAACGAAGCGAAATATTGCGGCCCCCCAGAGAACAGCGGCGGCGATACCAAGGCCCATCGTTAGCTCAGTGTCTCTTCCAAGCGCGCCTGCACAGCCGGTACGTGCGACAAAGCAGCCTGCCGGAGCCGCCGCATCAGGATCGCCGCGAACTCCTCAGCTTCGGTCTCTTGTGCCGCATCCTCCGGAGTCGACTCGTCGCCACCGCGGGCCAGCATGAACTCAACCAGGCTCGGGGCGGCGACGTCGGCCGCTTCGGCCGCGGTCGGCACCACCGACCGGCCCCGGTGACCCAGCATCATGTGGCCCAGCTCGTGCGCCGTGGTGAACGCCTTACTCGGCACGTCCGTGTGGATCTCCACGAGGTCATCGCTCGTCCGCGCCAGCCATCGGCCGCAGACGCCGGGAGGCAAGGTACCGGACGCGACAACAGTGATCGGTCGGCCGCGGACTTGGGCGACAGCATCCACCACGCCGTCCAAAGAACAAGCCGCACCTCGAGAGAGTTCGTTGAGAATTTGACTTACTGCTGCCTCAACCCTGTTGTTCACCCCGCTCCTCTCCCTGCACCGCTTGCGAACTCTACGGGAGCACCCGCAGGACGGAGTGACCGAACCGTAACTCTGCGCAAATCACTGGTGAACGGACTCGAGAACGCCTTGTCGGATTAGATTATATTCCGCGTGTCATCCCAGCAACGAGCCAGCAACGGTGTACCTCTATGTATATGGCCCCACGGAAGCCGCGCCGCAGCGCGCGGGAGGCGGTGTTCGTAGAACTCGACCCAAAGCTGTTGGAGAGCGTCAGGCGGATCACCGCCGAGCGCGGCGTGCATCAGTGGTGGGTCATCGAGGAAGCGCTGCGGCGAGGTCTCCCTCTGCTGCCTGCGCCTGAGCAGGAGGTGTTGCCCGAGTCGGCCTGATGAGCGGCCCAGCCGCATCCGCATAACTGCACATCGCACCGGGTAGCCCCTAGAACGCCGAAAACCCGCCCTTGCCGGGGCGGGTCCGGATTCAGCTAGGGCCGACGAGTTGGAAGCTCGCTGGCTTGGTGCTCTTCCCCGAAGGGACTTGGCTTGCCTGCCTCGTCTGAGGGTACCTCTTACCCTGAAACCAGTCCATATCTGGATCAAAACCAATCCCCGCGTGTCGCTGACCTGCGGGACTGCGGTGCCGCTGGTGTCTCCGGCGTCGCCGAGTACGTACCACCCCGGCCGCGGTATTGCGGCAGTTCCCGGTCGCGGCCGCGGCGCGGGCAGGCCCGGACCCCCCACGCAGTGACCGCGCACATCTGCGGACATCAGTGCGCGGGGTTGCCCCCGTCGTTCCTGCGGGCCGTTGGGGGCAAGGACGAGGCGTGTCGTCGCTTCTGCCAGGTCCGGCTCGACCTTGGCGAGAATCCTTACGGTGGCATCGCTGTATGGGCCGGCGCTCAGGTGTGGGTGGAGCGGCAGGTGACGGATGCCTACTACCGCCGCTACCACTCCGACGTCGCACGGGAGCTGCGCAAACAGGGGCAGGTGGCGCTGGGCTCGATCAAGCGCGTCGCCCTGGCGATGGCGCTGGCCGCCGACCACGACACCGGCCAAGAATCACGGCTGTCCAACGCCACCCTGATGAGGCGAACCGGGCTGGGGAAGTCCACAGTGCAGCGCGCTCGGAAAGCGCTACGGCTGCTGGGGGTGGCCACCGAGGTCTTGCGGGGCCGGCAACGTTCCTACGTCGAGCGCATGGGGTCCTGGAGGGTCGGCGACAATGCCCGGGGATGGGCGTCGGTGTGGGCGCTACACCCCGCGACGCCTGTGGACAGAACCCGGGTCGTTTGTGCTGGTCAGGTCCAGATGGCACCCCATCACCGTAGGGGTCTCTTTTCTAGTGAATCTTCCAGTCAAGAAAGACTTACTACAAAAAGAGCTGTGGACAAACGAGCCGCTTCGCGGCGCTCACGAGCACACAAACGGCGGCTGGCTTCGCTGACCGACCCCAGAGGGGCGGTGCTGGCGTCCAGATGGCTCAGGGCCGCCCGAACACCCGGTTGGGCACGCAAACACGCGGTGACCACGTGGGCACCGGTGCTGACCTTGCCCGCCACCCACGGGTGGAACGCTGACGACCTCAACCAGATCATCGACGACTGGGCCGCCGACACCGGCATCACTCCGGGCCCCCAGTCGCCGGTGGCGTTCCTGCGGTGGCTCCTGAGTCGCCACGACCTGGCGTTCTCCCCCACCCTGCTCGAAACCGCGCGGCGCGACCAAGCCCAAGCCGAGGCTGAGCTGCGCCGCACCCAGACCGCGGCGCAGCTCCTCGACGCGAGCAGCGCACGGGAAGCGGCGCGTCTAGCCCTTGATGGGCCAGGACGCCAGCTCGTCCGCCAAGCCCTCGCCGAGCTGCACGCCGCAGCGGCAACCCGCAAGGCCACAGCCATCCGGGCAGCACACAGTGCCCGCGCCGAGCAGGTCGCTCGCGCACGAGGCGACCGGTGAGGGCAACGACAGCCCAACGAGCCGACCGTTACGTCCCCGTACCGTCGGTGCCGGCCACCCATCCGAATGAGAGGCAGCGATTGTGCACAGCACGGCGCCCATCGAGTTGTCGGAGGAGTTTCTGCGCGAGCCGGGACCGCTGTATGAGCAGCTGCGGGCGCAGGGTCCCATTCACCATGTGCGGCTGCCAGCAGGTTTGAGAGGGTGGCTGATCACTGACTACACGGTGGCCAAGCAAGTGCTGGCCGATCCGACGATCCGCAAAGACGTGCACCAGATCAGGCGGATCATCGACACCACCCACCCAGGGGTGCACGCCATGGGCTCGGACATGGCCGCGCACATGCTCAACACCGACCCACCCGACCACACCCGGCTCCGTCGCCTCGTCGCGAAAGCGTTCACCCCCCGGTCGGTGGCCGCGTTGGTACCACGGATCGAACAGATCGCCGACGAGCTGATCGCCGCCATACCCACCCACACCGGGCCAGTTGATCTGCTCTCCGCGTTCGCGTTTCCCTTGCCGATCACCGTGATCTGCGAGCTCCTGGGCATCCCCGCCGGCGACCGCGACCAGTTCCGGGCCTGGACGAACACCGTCCTGTTCGCCGGCGCGGACAGCCGCGAGAGCGTTCTAGCCGCAGCGGGCGACATGAACGCCTACCTGCGCACCCTCATCGCCCACCGGCGTGCCCATCCCGGGGACGACATGCTCTCCGGACTGGTCACCACCACCGACACCGACGGCAACCTCACCGACACCGAAGTGGTGTCGATGACGTTCCTGCTCTTGGTCGCAGGCCACGAGACCACCGTCAACCTCATCGGCAACACCATGCTCACCCTGCTGCAAGACCCCGAGCGCTTCGCCGGTTTGCGCGCCCACCCCGACCAGATCCCCGCCGCCTTGGAGGAACACCTGCGCCATCTCGGGCCGGTGCACATCGCGACACTGCGGTTCACCACCGAACCGGTAACCCTCGGCGACACCACCATCGGCCCGGACGAACTCGTGTTCGTCTCCCTCGCCGCCGCCAACCGCGACCCGCACCGCTTCGCCCGCCCCGAGCTGGTCGACTACGACCGCGACAACCCCGGTCACCTCGCGTTCGGGCACGGCATCCACGTCTGCCTCGGTGCCCCCCTGGCCCGCGCCGAGGGCACCATCGCCATCACCCGCCTGCTCG
>JAABUI010000408.1_pt1 | contig 34552 bp, 44 predicted proteins | sample 5559111 | NCBI WGS metagenome assembly JAABUI01 (sample SAMN10711870, study PRJNA513365) | rock metagenome | isolation source: Antarctica rocks | place: Antarctica: Victoria Land, Buttleship Promontory | reverse complement strand
ACTAAAACTTAATAGGTCTATAGAGGTGTATATAAAGGGTAATCTAGAGAAGTTTAAAGCTAGAATTCGTGGTGGTTGTGGAGCTATTCTAGGCGCAGTGGTTTCTACATTTTCTGATTTTCAACTTATATGAAAATCAATTTTTTTTTGAGAAGTTGCGCCGATTTTTAATATAGGGGTACGTAGGAGGGCTGAGCCCTCAAACGCTAATATCGGAACATTACCTACCTCCGCAGTTTTGTACTTTGATTATCCGAGACTTGGGTGCCATATCTGGTCGTGATGGCCATTAGGAGTACTTCTGAGACACGACTTATGTACTCTAAGACTGCGCTGATAGCACTCTCGAAGAGCGATAGCTAGAGCGTCTGACGATCTGCCAGTTGCTCCAGTCACTCCCTATCCTGGTGTATCCTCGAGCTCGACCACTGGTTTCTTCCAAAGCCCACCGAAGCTACAGAACCAACTCCGCGAAGATGTCACTCTTCGGAGGGTATTTGAATGTAAGCGCTGTACCCTCCAGCCCCAATCCTAACTTACACTTGGACGTCAAACAGTATACCTCCCAATGGAGATTCAAGCCTCCATAAACAATGATCTTTCCACCTTCGGTACCAGCGTCCTTCAAAGTAAAGTCCTCAACTGGGTCGCAGATGCTGAAGCTCATCCTCCGAGACTGGAAACATGGGATGTCTGGGGAACGCGACAAGGCCAATCAATCACAAGCGAAGGATGGCGCAATTTGCAAGATATGGGCATTGCAGAGGGCATGGTGGCTATTGCGTACGAGAATGGATACGCAGAGTATAGCCGTGTTTATCGATTCTTGAAATACCACCTGTGGACTGGCTCATGTGCCTATGTGACATGCCCGAGTGCTATGACGGACGGGGCAGCGAGGTTATTATCTAAGTATACTGGTCGAGGTATGCCATCTATAAGGGAAACTGAGGTGTGTAAAGCAGCTTATGAACGTTTGACGTCAAGAGATCCGAGGAACGCATAGACGTCAGGTCAATGGATAACCGAACAGGTAGGGGGAAGCGATATACGTAACACTAAGACCATAGCATCAAACTCCCCTATATCGGAACTATCTGAATCGAATCCGCCCAGTACATCTATTGACGGCACCCTCTTAGTCCCTGGCTCATCAATGGCTTCAAATGGTTCTCCAGTGCTACAGATGCCAACATGGCTATATTACTCGCAAAGACGCCGGATGGAGGAATCTCATCATTCTATGCGCCTATGCGGAAGACCGTACCACACAAAGTAGAAGCAGAAGATTCATCGCTCATCACGACAGAGCTAAATGGTATCACAATATAACGCTTGAAAACTAAGCTTGGTACTAGAGCGTTGCCAACTGCCGAACTATCACTTACCGATACTCGGGCTTACCTTCTTGGGCAGGAAGGTCAGGGCATTAAAGAGATGAGTACTCTTCTTAATATTGCGCGAGTCCACAAGGCCGTAACAGCGTGCGGCCTTTTGGGACGTGGGCTAGCGATTGGCAGGGCGTTTGCTCGTGTACGTTGTGTTCGGGGAAAGAAGTTGATGGATATCCCCGCATACGTCAAGACCATGGCAGCGGTCCATGTGGAATACAGGGCCTCTATGCTGTTGACATTCTTCGTTGTTACGCTGCTTGGCGTGTCCGAGAAGCCGATTGATCCGCAATGCTCTCGAGGGCGTGAAAACAACCCTCTCAATGGACTTGTACCTTCAGACAGCAGGACGGTAGCGTTGTTCCTAAGGATACTCACGCCCGTAATGAAAGCTCTGACCGCCAAAAATGCAATCGCTGGACTAGCTGAATGCATGGAGTCGCTTGGTGGCGTTGGCTACCTCGACTCCTCATCTTCGCTTGATATTGGGAACAACGTTGCACGTCTATACCGTGATGCTAATGTTCTGAGTATCTGGGAAGGTACCACGGACGTCATGGCTGACGACGCTATCCGCGTTCTCAAAGGAAAAGGTGGAACGGAAATACTTTCCTCGCTGGATGGCTGGCTCAGTAAATTTATAAGAGATCTTTCGGGCTTAACGGGCCATGCTGTGATAGTATCGAGAGGATTTGGACTGAATGGGCACATGGTGTGCGTTCTAAGGTTAACGAGGAATTAAGTGCAAACGGAAGTGAAGCCATAGAAGGCCTAGGCTGGGCTGTGAGCGCAGTTCTGCTGATGGAAGATGCAAGGAGAGATGGCAATAAGGTAGCGGCGGAAGTTGCTGCTCGGTGGATTGGGAGGAAGGACAACAATCGAGAGATGATATTGGGAGACTGGGAAAAGGAGGCAGGGTGGGACCGCCAAATTGTTTTTGGCGAAAATGAACAATTGCTCGCAAAGCTATAAAGCCTAAAGCTATTGACTTTACACGTGCTCAAAACCCATGAGAGCAATTACGTTTCAAGAGCAAGCAGCCGGATCTGACTGGCCGGGATCCTGAGCTGGAGGACTCAGAGTGAGAACGCTCTTGCACCTCTCATGCATGAATGGGCGACCGACACGTTGCAACGCAACGTGATTTCTGCGAGTATTTTCCGCGAATGCAGTCAAAGCGACAGTCGGATAATATGCAGATGCCGCGCATGGGAAACTCACGCAAAGTACAGATGATAACCCTCCGAAAAGTAAGGAGCTTAGAATTCTCACTCATCACGGTCCACACATTTCACACGCGTGGGTCTGCAATGTGCGTCAGACATGCCAAATCCAAAGTCGCATACCTGCCTAATAGGATTCCGATGATCCGAAGCCATCCACACTCCCGCTCCCGCAAGGAGCTGAATATGTCGCCGGCGATTTCGATCAGATGCAAGATGCGTGTCAAGCAGTAAGTACTACTTAGTAGTTGGCCGAAGCAGGGCAAAGACGCGTGGGCATACCAGATGCAGTCGAGCCAGCCGAAACAGGCCTCCGGGCTCTTGTTAAAGACCGAGAGTCTTCTAGAACGCCTGCTGCAAGGCACTGGCTTGGCGCCGCGTTCCTGGGTTGTCTGGAACTCCCGCCCTTGCTGCATCCAGAAGGTTGCAGAGCAGACGGAGCAACGGGACAGCGAGAGTGTCCTAGTTGATGGGACAGCAACGTGTGTCCGAATGTGTATGTGTCAGGGCAATCAGGGCAACTTACGGACTGACATGTCGATGATGAAACGGCTTCGCGGAGTCATAGTTCCTCCGCCGCCTGACTCAGCCAGTAGGCCGGTCTGATTGGACTGTGACCCTCCCCGGGCCCAGTTTCAAACTAATGTTCCGCTCCTTAGATCAGACTAAGTTCTAGAGCATCCATCTTGTCCGTAGGTACGGATACGCACGCCGCCTGTCCCGCGACGCGCCGATTGCCCTTTCCTACATATTCTGGCCTTTTGCCCTCTTCGCCACACCTGATCATTTCTCATCATTCTCTATTCAACGCCAACGACATCATTACTCCTGTCCCCAAGGTCTATTCCCTCTGAACTGTGCCTGCTACCACAAGCATTCTCCAAGAATCGCCCAATATTTCTAACTGCTGTCGTACCACCTCATCTCAGCGGGCCCATCTACAATCCCACACTGCAAACCACTTTACCTCCACCATGAACGCTTCAAGCTTCCTCCAACTCCAAACCCAAGCTGCGCATAAGGCTCGCAGACCCTCACTCAAGCCTGTTCAGTCGAGCGCTTCCGTCACAAGTTCCCGGGGCGCCGACTCTGACAGCTCTCGACGATCCTCTAGTGAATCAGCAAGCTCTGTCTCGACAGATCACGCTCGCTGCTCCCGCTGCCATCGCGGCGTAAGCATTGATGGCTCCTTTCCCGCCATGATGGGGGCCGTCAATATTGGAATGAATTCCTACTACTGCCAGCGATGTGCAACGGTGGTCGGGTACAGGACGTGAAGGCCCGACCTGTACGATGTTCTGATCATACCCGTCAACAAATGCTCTACCACAGTTTGACAATCATACACTCTCCACTCCTCGACAAGGACTTCCACACCCTGACATCATTGGTAATTCTTCTTAAGAATCAAATCACCCTACCGCCACGCTCCCCATACTCACTACGAAGCGTTTCGGTTATACGTAAACCGTCTACACTCGTCTAAGGCCGGGACTCACCTCTCCCAAGCTGGGATTTTCGAGGAAGGAATATTTTGAAACAGCAAATACCGTATCTTCTGCTCACTCGACACGCTCCACAATGTTGGAGGGTCAGTGGAGTGGTTATTCTCTGGGTGGCCAGCAGAGTGACTAACATGACGGAATTTGTGGGTTATGTGTTGGATCCGTCAATGAAGCGCGACACGCAACGTATAGGGTTGTGGCTTTCGCTACTTCATTACGATAACGATGGCATGCCCTGATTACCACTATAATTATGAACATATTAATACAATACATGAAGTAAACAGCTTTTCATGCCCGAAACGTGACTTGCCACGTGATGCGTCTGAATTGATCAGCCTATGCAGTGCACAATGAATTGCTTGCGAACAGAAACTGATGTACCATCTTTGAGAGCACTAAAGTTGATATTGCTGTATTTCTGCTTACTAGATCTTATGCAGTAATTGTCATATAATGTGTAATTCTAGATGGAAAGTGCGAATAGAAAGCGCTAGTGTCGGCTCATGACACGATTTCCATGAGTTCATTCCTCGAATTTTATATCCAACTTGTAGAACATCGACATTTGAGCGTGCTAGCCCACACTGATACTTGCGACCGTACGAGGGTCTGACTGATGAACCAGGTCTGACTCAAATAGCAAACATTGGACAGCTCGTGACCTTGACTGGGTTTACATGTCATCATCATGGTCAACGCCCACGACGATAATGATGGAGCTACTCGCCGAGCGAGTTTGCTGCCTCAGAGGAGTAACGCGAAGCAGACTATGATGCGTAGTGGGATTGTCGCAAAGCCACTGACATCGAATATTGAGGCAACGAATCAACGCTCTAGAGAGACGAGTGGCACAAGCATCGAGCAACGCCCCTCTCACAGGACTGCCAGCATGCTACCCCCTCGTACTTCAAACGTATCACGCTCGAAGCAAAATCCAGCGAAGGCCCCGACTTTGCGAAGACCCAGCGTAGAGAGACCACCTTCACAGGACCCATCCAGGGCATCTGCTCGGGCGAGGACAAGCTCTGCCGGGCAGGACTCTCAATCCCGTGCTAGAGTTTCACACCATGGCCGATCTGTCAGTCATCAAGTAGAGCGCACTGCTATACCAAGTATTTTATCATCGAGCCTTGGGCTCAAGCGGCAGTCGTCAACAAGAAGCCAGCGACCCGCATTTACGGCCATGCAACAATCTTTCACACCAAAGAAAGCAACCAATGCGCGGCCATTATCCCCGTCTGCTCAGCTTGCGAGAGAAGATATGTTGGCTTCTGCTGAGTGCTTTGATTTGCAAATGGAGCTTGCTCAATTACATCTTCTGCATCGATCTGCTCATGCCGTTCAATGCCAGTGGGAAAATAGTGCGGAGAAATGCTTTCAAGAACGATTCAAGGCGCTTTCGGAGCGACATTCGGAGCTGAGAGAGATTGCTGATCAACAGCAAGCTCTTGTTAACCAACTTGCTTTGGTCCAATGGTCTCAAGACAGATCCGGATCGCAAATTGCCGATAAAGTGGCCCTCCTTTCGCGGACTATCGCGGAGGTGTGTAGCCTCATCGACTTAGACGGCAAGTATACTCATATCTTGGGGGTCTTTCAGTCTTGGTTTGCGCAGGCTCTTCAGACTCGAGAGCAACGAAAGATGTGTTCTACAAAGGGACCGGCGACCATGGACATCATCGAGGGTATCGGAGATGGATGGAAGGCTGAATCTACGGTATTAGAGCGAGAACTCGCTTACTGCTTGGGGGAGCTCAAGGCCTTTGGATCGGTCCAACCAAGCTCGAGTCTGGCCCGAACACTCTCCTTGTACAGCAAAATGGTCCTCAATTTAGGGGAAGAACTCGATGCAATACAATGGATCGAAAACGAGATTACCACCCAAGAAAGTCTATGGGTGGAAAGCACGATCCAAAGGCTAGCTTCGGATGTGAACATTGACATTGGAGCCATGGGAAAACATTGAGACTCTCGATTAATCACGGGACATGGTCATGAGCTCAGACTCTATCTGCAGCTTTTGTAACTCACGGCTGAAAAACACTGTTGACGGCAAGCTCACGCTTATGAACGATCACTGTAAGCCGAAGCGTTACGTCGCAGAGGATAGATGATCACTACATCTACGAATTCAGCTGTGCTGGTTGTGTGTTTGAAGGCCAGAGCTCAAAATACGCGGACAGATCTGTCCAAGTCCACCAATATCAACAAGGGTCATGTATTATTGGCTCTAATGCTCGCAAAAGTCTCGCAAGATGACAGGCGTTTTGGAGATTGATGTTGACCGCCCCCAAACCATCTTCCACACTAAGCTCGTAGGATGCATGCCTCACACACACAGGCTTGCCCCACGCTTTGCTCGCTGCACTGGTGGCATGCTTGCATCAAAATTCCGAGAAAGACCCTTTGGATTTGCCAAGACTCCGTCAGACCCACTTTTGTTGGCACGGGACACGTCGGCGGCCACAAAAATAAGGTATTCTTACGAAATAGCAGTATCGACGTTGTCTTTGATTGTGACTTGAGTCAGCACTAGGACAAACGAGCTTATTAATCAGGCATTTACACGCACCGTTTCCCAGTGTCTAACTACTTTCGTATTTGCTCTTTGTGGTGATATCTCCCCCCAAAATCGGGGGTGCCAGGATAGTTTTTCATGCTAGGCGGGGCCAGCCATCTGCCACGTCTGCCACAAAGAGCAGCCATCGGTCTGGATGGGTGAGAAACCAGGGCGGGCAAGAATGGAACATCGTCTAATCCTCGTCTCAGATAAACGAGAAACGAGGCAAAGTGAGATGCGTTTTAATGGAAGTGCATTAGCCAGGATGGTAACAGAAATCCTGCGAGGCGAGGGCAATACACAAATAGCGCAAGTCTTGCAAAGTCCAATGGCAAGGTCACTGGTCGCTGCGATTACTACAGAGCCATCTTCCCCAGACTCACGGCTCAAAATGACTTAGATGTGGAGTGTTGCTGCAGGAGACAAGTCATCGATGTACATTTCATCTCGAGATGTTGCTCCACTGGAACTTTCAGGCTTCATGAACTTTAGGCTTGGATCTGCCTAGCCGTGCAGACCTCAAGACGTAGCTACGATGAGCCAATTGCAGCGGGCTACCCTGGGAGCAAAAAGAAGATATGACCTCACGGAGGAAGATCGAACGGAAGGTCGCCGTGTACCGTTTTCTCAGCAACTACCTCCGTCCCAGTCCTCCGACACCTCTTCAAGTCGTCATAGTTCCGTCGATGGTCGCTCATCCTATGTTGGCGATGGTCGACCAAGACCGGCTCGTGGCCTTCATGAGGAGACGCCGCTTCAAGAAGCTTCGTCATCTCGGACGCTTCCGCCATATTCGTTAATGAATTCTGCTGCGTACACCTTGCCACCAACCTCTCTGATGTCGCCTATACCACCACGAGTCAGTGGCCAAGCGTTCGCCAGCCAAGCAACCAACGATCCTGCAATTCAGACGATGCAGCGCGACAATACAAGCCTAGTCTCAGCATATTCGTCCGCTCAAAATCGCATAGCGCACCTCGATGAGGAATTGCGGGCGGCAAAGCTCGAGATCGCCAAGCTGGCGAAGGAGCGACAGAAATTGAATGCTAAGATCGATTTACTTGAGGCGGAAATCGACGAGCTTCAGAATAGCATAGATCTTTCTCAACAGGACAATGCAGCGAAAGACAATCAATACTCTCAAATACTAAAGCTGGCTACAAAATTAGAGACCCACGGCGTTGCCAATGCTCAGCACCGCAAGACTGAACAGCAACAGTGGACTCACTATAGGCAAGATAGGGAAACTTTGATCGCAATGTTGATGTCGGAGGTCAAGGATTTGCGCTCAGGAATTCAAAGGTCGACCACATCGCAGAGCGAAGCCTCTGGCCTCCCGGGGAGAGACCAGGGAGGACTGAGCGGGCAGTCGGGCGCTCTTCGGCATATGAACACGAGGATGGAGAAATCATGATCGGAATCCGGCAGGAACACGCACATTTGACGCAATGCATTGAGAAGCTGGGGAACATTGGGAGCAACATACAGACACATTTGAAGAGCATGGAAGGAAACGATGCCATACCGTATGTACCCAATGACTAGGCCGAACCACAAGGACGGTCGTTGGTGCAGCGATTGCAGCCTAGTTTCAAATTACCAGGGCCCACGCAACCATACCCACTGTTCCAGCTCTTTAATACGTCAAGTTGCCGCTAATGCAGCTAGGGTCTTGACTGCGAAGACGTGCCTTATGTTCGAGTCAGTCGCCTACCCGTGACGTGACCTCCTACATATGTCATCCCATGTATGCTCGGTTCTTATCTCAATCGAGATGTTCAGAGCGGTATTCTCTAGCGATTGACCGGGATTTCTTTTACGGTGCCATTCGTCACCACTACTGGACGGTACGACCAACCCCATCTCGAGACTAGCAGCATATCGCCGCCTCTCAAGGGGTGACCGACTTGCACAGTTATCCAGAAGCTACAACTCCAATCTTCCCTTGGATTCTGAGGAAAGGCTGTCACCAGCCCATTACCTTCTAGCCTGTCAAAACGAAAAGCTTCGATGTCTCAGGGATCTGATGACCCTCAAACGGGATCGGATGACCCTCAAACGGGATCGAGCCCACAGACCTCCTTCCTCCTACGCCTGAAATCCTCATAGAATCCCAACCAGATCTGTTGTTCCCGACACTGCATCTCCTGGTCTGTCGCGTCATCATTGACACACGGCGGTTTGATCTTGTCAACCAATGCTGAATCGGCTTTCAACCATGGCTTCGGCAGAGGCCAATCCGAAAAATGTATGAATTTTGCTGTCTCCGCCGCAACATCCGGATCCCACCGCGCGCTCTCATCCCCCAGATATCTCTCATGATTCGCCCCCGTATCTCTCTGCAGCGTGAACTCCCTCGTGTACAAATCGTAAATCTTGTGCGGCAACACCAGCGCCGCATCCCGGTACAGCGTGTTCAAAATCTCCATGTCATAATCCGTCGGCCCGGCCTCCGCAATGGCTTTCTCTACGCGCGCAAATTCATGCGCGGATGGTTCAAGCAGGAGTAGCTGCGAGCTAAGTTTGGGTTGTGCTTCCCAGTAGGAGCGCGGCATGGCTGCTGCGCATGGGGGAAGCAGGAAGAGCTCGTCTAAGGGTTGGAGGAGGGTGGAGTCTGAGTCTAGGTGTAGGAGACGGGCGTAGGAGGTTTGATTGTATGCGAGGAGTTTGGTGTAGCTTGCGGACCAGGTGGTGTCGCTGCCGGCGGGGTTTCGGAGCTGGATTTCAATGGGTTGCAGCGTGACATGGTAGGTGTCGCGGGCTTTTCTGAGCAGATCGGCTTCTGGGCTTTCGCTGTCTGGGCTCATTTGAGTAGGGTACAGGAGGAGGCGATCTGCTTTGCTCCTAAATGTGTGGAGACGCTCAAACAGCATTAGGGAGTTGCAGAGGTAGGGAAGGTTGGTGGCATATTGGACGTAGGCGAACCGAGACCAGTCGACTTCGCTATTGCTGAACGCGCTTGAGACGGCTTGAAAGCCATGTGAACGTCGCTGGGGGACGGGTGGGAGGGAGTTGGAGGCATGGTAGAGGAGTAGGAGGACGAATATGCAGGTTAGGCTGACGAGGGCGAGGCGTTTCGTGTATTGCATCTCATCTCAGCGGGGGGCAATTGGGTGTGGAATCAATCAGCTTTGCCGTCGATATGACATGGTGGTCCCACTCTCATCAGATGAAAGTGTTAAATGCGGTTCAAATCGAAGTGAATAGCGACATGCAAGGGCCTGAAAATGCCACGTGACAGTAAATTTAGCTCCGGGAGATGGCCAGCTTGATCAACCGAGCCTTGGCATTTTCTAATACATATCTTTGGGATTACAAGTACTGTAAATATTCATTGATGCAGCTATTCCCAAGGTGAAGATCGTGAACATTGCCGTCCGCGAGAACTTAGTTTGCTTTTGACTGTGAGTATCCCACCCTATTTTCTTATTTGGTCTCAAGTTTTTCCTCAATATGAATCTCTTAGCACAAAAATTTCTTTTTGAGAAAAATTCGCGTATCAGTTGACGATTTTGTTTTGAGAAAACGATTTCTTGCTTAACCATCCAAATCCAGCATGCCCACACGTTCGAAGCCGTATCTACTCGTCAATCTGTTTGAGCATCCCCGACCTTCTTAACAAAAAGAGATTTCAATCACAATGGCAAAAGAAAAGGTGTGCCTTGCTTACAGCGGAGGACTGGATACTTCATGTATCCTAGCATGGCTGATTGAAGCCGGGTATGACGTCGTAAGTCCTTTGTTCGGATTGCGTTACTGAGGATAGGCAAGATTGAGTTGATGTTTTTTTAGGTATGTTTCATGGCCGACGTAGGCCAACAAGAAGATTTCACAGCGGCAAAGGAAAAGGCTTTGAAGATCGGTGCCAAGAGCTGTTACGTCGAAGATTTGCGTCGAGAGTTCATCGAAGGTCCGTTTCGGGTTCTTTGATGATGACAATATTCCAATACAAAATCAACGTTAATACCGCACATTGCCGATTCATTGTAAAGCTGATCGAACATCACCTCAGCTCTGTTTCCCCGCCGTCCAATGCAACGCCGTCTACGAAAACAACTACCTCCCCGGCACCTCCCTCGCCCGCCCCGTCATCGCCCGCGCCCAAATCTCTGTCGCTCAAAAAGAGAACTGCACCTATGTCGGACATGGATGTACCGGCAAGGGCAACGATCAAATTCGCTTCGAATTAGCCTTCTATGCCCTTCAACCCACTATCAAGGTCATCGCTCCCTGGCGTGATCCCGTGTTTTACGAACACTTCGCAGGTAGAAATGACCTCCTGGAGTATGCCGAGAAGATGGGAATCCCGGTGACGAGCACGAAGGCTAAGCCGTGGAGTATGGATGAGAATCTAGCCCATTGTAGTTGTGAGGCTGGGATTTTGGAGGATCCGGACGTTACGCCACCGACTGATATGTGGAAATTGACAGTTGATCCAATGAAGGCGCCAGATAAGCCGGATGACTTTATTATTCATTTTGAAAAGGGTATTCCTGTGAAGCTGGAGTATGAGGACCAGGGCAAGAAGAAGACTGTCACGGATTCAGTGGAACTATTCTTGGCTGCAAACGCAATTGCGAGTAGGAACGGGGTGGGGAGGATAGACATTGTGAGTTCAGCTGCGGAAGAAGTGGTGAGAAGTCTACCGTGATTTCCATACAGCTCGAGAACCGATATGTTGGGATCAAAAGCCGTGGATGCTATGAGACGCCTGGGCTAACGTGTCTGCGTGCGGCACATATGGATCTTGAGGGTCTTGTCATGGACCGCGAAGTTAGGTATGTATCCCTCCCGACCACCTTCCATCGTGGCATTCCTGATTGTATCTCGGGCACATCGATCTTCTTTCGGGAGTCTGGAACCCTGAAATGTACCAAAGTAGACCTGCTAACTCTGAGAGAACAATAGGGCCTTGCGGGATCAATTCGTAACCTTCAGTAGGTCTATCTCTGAATTCCTCCATTCCAATGCAATCTGTTATATGAGTATGTGCTACTGGGATACCCATAAGGCTATCAAATATTAGCACAACAGCATAAATCAAAATCCCCCTCCTCACCTCATCAAAGCGTCGCTAACTCTCTCAAAGACTACAGCAAAATCCTCTACAATGGCCTCTTTCTCCCCTGAGCGAGACTTGTAAGCCGCCCACCCCCCTTTTCCCCACCCACTAACCCCCCACCCCAGCCTCGAAGCCTCCATCAAAGCCTCCCAAGTCCACGTCAACGGCCGCGTCCGCTGCCGCGCCTACAAAGGCACGTTCTCAGTCCTTGGCCGCTCCTCGGACACGGAAAATCTGTACGATATGAACGAGAGCAGCATGGATGAGATTGCGGGCTTTGCGCCTAGTGATACGAGTGGGTTTATTGGGGTGCAGGCTATCCGGTTGAAGAAGTGGGGGATGAAGAAGGGGGAGATGGGGGAGAGGATGTAGGGGGGAGGTTGCTGATGCCAGTGGAGGGTCGAGAGAGGAGGGGTTGATCTTATACGCTGGGAACTGTGGCTGAATAGAGTGTCCTGTACAAAGACCTTGATAGGAATTGGAAGGGAGATCCCAATCGAGGTGAATTAGGAGTTCCAGAGTACTCCCTAATCCTCCACGTGATTTAAATCCTCAATCAAATGGACCAGCATCACATCGTTCTAAGAATTGAATTGATTTCCAAGACGGCTTCGAAAACTTAGTCCCTACATAATTGGTTTCTATCTCAACCTCGATTATTCTCTCCAATATAGACTCGGTATTTGGGATTTCCTTGTATACAAATCTTCAGCAAAGCTGGACATCTTGCCTGTGGCTTGGCGAAGGATTTCTAAAACATCCAATTCTATCATGGATGAACAGTTGCACGACCCTCATCGCATACGGCTCACCGTCATTGTCTTCGTCTGATCCTCGCTCGGGTTATTCAACATCACCTTGCTTCCAAAGATCCGCCGAGTATTTTACCACTGCTGCGGAGAAATCGTGCTCCAGCTTATGAGCGCTGCTCGTATCACCCTCGGACATCAAAGCATCCACTAAGAAAGATCGAAGTCTTGAGGTCGATGTTCACGCATGGTTAAAAATAGAAGGAATTACAACCTTGCCTTCATTTTGACCAGCATCATCATCCAGGTGACAAGAGCGTTTTCTAAGCGCGGGATGAGACGTCTCTCCGTAAACAGGTACATCTCAATTAGCTCCTCCATTGATGAGTCCACGTTGAACAGACCGGAAAAATTCAACCATTGAACCTTTCCAATCTGTTGGTATCCTCGCCTCCAAGCAAAAGTCAGCCTTCCATGGCCTCTGAAAACTCTGAAAATGAGCTTTGAAGTATGAAGGTTGGTAGCAGAGAAGGCCTTTATGCATACCGTAAATATTTTTTGACCCAGGAGGGCCAACGTATACAGACGCCCATAGTGTCGAAGAGGCCATTGGGATCATAGGGGTCGGGTAGGCTATGGTTCTAGTATAGAGGCGTGGAATCATGCTCTGTGCCTCCAGCTACAAAACTTGAGGTTCTGGGCCATGCGTTTGGTCTTGGTTGGGTTTCTGAGCCTCCATGGAGAGAGGGTGCTGTAGATTGCCCTGCTTGGGACAAGTCGGTCGAAAATTTGGCCATGTGTGGTTTTGACGGCTGATTTAACTAATGTTCTTGAGGTTTCTCGTATTTTGGAAAGCCTGCTGAATTCAGCTCTGGCTATAATGAAACTTGGGGGATGATGTTTAAGTCTGCCGATGGATAAATCTGTGGAAGACATTGTGACCAATGTTTTGAAATCAAGATATCCTGTAGACACTGTCCCTCAAGATGCTGTGCATTTCTCTGAACGAGAACAAGGCCACCATTTCCATGACAAAAACCCTGCCGTAGGAACAGAAAGCATATATATCAACAGAGAACAAGATTCAAAAGTCCGCATTCTGGGATGAATTCTGTGTCAAAGCTTACTCGAGGTCCTCTCGCTCCCTAGGGCCATACAGACAACGCGATATTACGCTTTCGAGAGGAGACCTTCAGGATACCATTGACTGTTTGCGCAATTCAATTCCACAAGTAATGTGACGCTGAGAACACCAAATGTCAGAGTGATAGTACATAATACAGCTGTCCTACGTGGGAAAGACCATAAAGACCAGTCGGAACACATTCAGGATAAGGTTGGATTCAAGTTCATAATCAACATCCAAGCAGATCCTCCTGTTATGGGAGCTCCAGTACTTGGGTGGCGAACTGCGGCGACATGATTTGACTGTTGATGTTGCATAAGCCAGACCAGCTGCAAAGAGACACGTTGACCATCGCGTAGATTGATCTTGGTGTTGTGGGATCATTGAGAGATCCGGACAAGCTATCTTTGTGGTTTTCATCCATGTCTTTGTCCTTCTCGCATTGTCCCATTGATCATCACGACAGTCGATCACAGCTATGTTTAGACAAAAGACTAGAGAACGGGGGCATGGATGTTCTCGAATGTCAATCATTCGAATACCCTTCCCCTCAGGTTATCAAAAGAATCATAAACCTCTCCACACAAATTTGCGACTAACCCAAGAAGAAAATGTGCATTCTGACAGCTTTCTTAGCACCGAAGTGCCAGCATGTGACCAAGTACGAGTACCAACACTGCGCCGAGTCGCCATATCCTAAGCGCTGCCCTGAGTTGCTCGACTCAATCGCTGGAAAGGTCTTCGACGAAAACCAAGCATGGTGCAATGTTTGTTGGAATCAACTCAAGGACAAAATGACTGCCGACTTCCATGCTGAGAGGCGTATGGTAATGTCAACGGCGAGAGCCGAGGGTTGCTGGACAGAAGATGAGATCAGCCAGATGCGGATGGAATTGCGAGATCAGTATTACGAAAAGATCAAGTACGCGAACCGACCGCTCCCGGCATTACCCAATGGTAAGACGAAAGACTCATTCCCCATGATCACTAGCGGAAGATCGGTACAACCAACTCTTGAGGAAGCTGCGAGATCATCTACTGCTAGCGACACTCTGGGAAAAGAGGACGAAGAAGAGGCCAAAAGAATACGGACGCAGCTGAAAGAGTAAGTAAGTACACCTTTGCAGTCCCTATAGCCTTTTGTTCTCGGACTGCTGTCACTACAGAAATATGGGATATGATTCTGATCATTTTAGCAGAGAGTGCTGACTTGTAATCCGCAGGTGGACTTACAAAAAATTAGATTACATCCACAAGCCACTCCCTACTACACCGTTGTATACAGCCTCCTCTGAGCAGGGAAAGGATGTCTGGTTAGAGCGAGATGATAGCGGCTTGCGGCTAAGGTTCGTAAACGCTCCTCACTATGGAGGTAATAAGGCTAGAATATCAAAGTAAGCTTGACGGGTAGGTCACGAATGACTGAACAGCAGGAAGACTAATGGAATGGCATTGACATGAGAATTAAAGGAGCTGCAAATGAATAAATTGATCTTAGTCTTCATCCACGTTGCATATATTGCATAACGCAAAAGATGTGCAGACTTATGTGAGGACTTGTGAACGTAGCTTCGGCAGGGTGGCCAGCAGTATAAGAACACTCGCCTTGGATTTTCCGAGCTACTTTATGCATCGCTTTCACAACCGAATGCGTCCTTCACTTAAGAAATTTAGAGCCGGCTTGGCAAGGAAGGATTAACCGAGCAAAGTTCCCCAACGAGCCCGCTACAGTCCACGTTATCTAAGGTATTTGATCTGTCACCTCGATCTGCAGCCAAAATACGTCGTCGACGCTATGGGGAAGCAACCGAACCTGTATTCGTTCAGCGACGCCGACGCTCTTGCCAAAACGCTGCGCAAGTACGTGCTGCAATGTCAAAGTGCCGGTATTGACCGTCATAACGCCTTCAAAGTTGCTGTCTCGGGCGGATCCCTCCCCAAAGCTCTTGCAAAAGCATTGCTCGCCCGCGGTGATGAGGAGGGTGTGGCGGATTTTTCAAAATGGGAGATCTTCTTTGCCGACGAACGTGCTGTTCCGTTGGATCATGAAGAGAGCAACTACGGGCTCCTAAAGGCTGAGCTATTGGACAAGATACCACCAGAATTAGGCCAACCCACAGTCCACCCAATTGATGTGCAGTACATGGATGATATACAAGAAATGGCCGACCAGTATCAGGATGCCCTGATGAAGTCCTTCGCAGCTAAAGATAGCGTCAAGATACCAATATTCGACCTCCTTCTCCTCGGCTGCGGACCAGACGGCCACACCTGTTCCCTCTTCCCAAACCACGAGTTGCTGCGCGAATCAGATTCTTGGGTGGCTGCAATCGAGGACAGCCCTAAACCGCCTGCGAAGAGAATCACTTTGACCTTGCCAGTTGTGACGCATGGCATCAAGATCGCATTTATTGCGACGGGGGAGGGTAAGAAAGAGATACTGAAGCAGATACTGGATACTGAAGAGGGGAGGAGCCTTCCGTGCGGGCTGGTGAATGAAGGTGGAGTGGAGCGTGTGAGCTGGTTTACCGACCACGGTGCTGTTCAAGGGGTCGGTTTTCCAAGAAGAGGCAGCTTGTGACACGTTGGCCTATCGCAAATGGCAGGGCCAAGATCACGGATCAGGCAGCAAGACAACGATATCATGTGACATCCGAAGAATAATGACCCTGATGTTGGGAGGCAGCTAGAGCATGGCGTTTGATGGACGTGGCTGTAAATCACTGCGTGCTCCATGGCGTGGTAAAATACCCGTTCATCGATCGAACTTTACGCTTGTTTCTGGAACCTGATGTGTCTGTCTGAGGTGAGACCACCTTGATTATTGACGATTTCTTCTCAAGGATTTGCATTCTGCTCGACTCGGGAGGCTCGTCGGCTGTGGACCTTGTCATCTTGTTACCTATGTGCTCCTGATTCCCGCTTCCCCGTGAAGGGCAAAGACTTCTACCGACATGCACTCGACCCAATCCGTCTTCGGGAGCCAACCGCATCTGGCTACGCCTTTCAGAGGACTCAAGGTTGTCCCTTGTTCATTCTGCTTTGCTTCTTTCGCTAACGCGCGGTTCCTGTCATGCTACTGCCACGTTCTTGACCGCCATTTTATTGACTTCCAATCAGTGACGCCAGCGTCTTTCTCAAAGCTCATGTGCTGTGGCCTTTTTACGCAGCCAAAGGCATATGCTTCCGCCACATATGCAGTAGCCTAATGGCATAGACCCTGTCTTGAATACTGACTTCTGCCCAGTCCACCGTTTGACCACATGTGATCGACGCATTCTTATAGATAAGTGGATCAACCGCAACGCAGGCTGCCAGTTCTGGCGACTGACCTTATTGCTATTGAATCGTCACTGGTTGAGCAAACATCTCGCTGATGGTAAGAGCAGTAGCGAAGTCAGTCGCTCCTTTTCGTGGTCGCTGCCTCTTTGCTTTTTAGCAAGGCTTGAATGTTTCGAAGCGTCAAAATCTGAGGCGGAGGAAGTCAGCAGAGTGACGGGCGAGGTTCACGATGTCGTCGATTTTCACAAAACTTGCATGGCATCTATCCGCAGAGATTCCGGGAGTATGGTCTCGACCTGATCATCGCATGCTATAAATTGTGGGCAGGATGCCTGACCCAGTCTCCTGGGCTCAGAACCTACGCCTCTCTCTCCTCTCCTAGACAGCGCGCAGCGTTCCCTGACATATCGTGAATGAACCAGAATCCGTCCCGAGCCAGTCGTCTGGCAATAGGGCTTGGGCGCTGCCTGATGCAAAAATTTTGATTGTCCATATTAGCTTGCTCCATCAATGGCCTTGCCCTTTGCGTGACAAATCCAATCCAACTTTCACAAAATGGAGACCTCCTGAACATACTGGTATCGTCTAATGTATTGATATCTGCTAAGATTCTGTTTCAAAATTGCTCCTTGAGTCTAGGTTATGTTATAATCTTCATGCTCAGTAAGTCTACCTTTCGAATCCAAGTGCTTCTTTCTTTCTTTGTTCAGGAGCCTTAGGCCATTGACTGCGAATATATCGCTGTTGCCGAGTATGGTACGGTTCCCCGTCTCGACATTTTCTCAAGCATATTCCTCTCTAACTTTTTCTTAACTTTAAGAAAGCACACTGTCTATAAAATCATTCGATTGCGACCCAAGATCTGGCCTCAGGAGTGCAACATTCTACTTCGGTAGAAGAGACCAACGATCTTTGATGGTTAATTTTATCAATCCAAGACTTTACGTGTGAGACATACTGGTGACCGACAGATCGCTTGTTGTCATCTACTACGTTGTGGCTGTACAGCTCTACAATTTGATTGACATTCAATTCGCTTTGTTGTCGAATTCCCTAAGTGGACATGTCTGCTTTTCCTGACAAAATAAAAACAGAAGCACTGTAAAATTTTGGAGTCAACACTAAAATCTATATCGTTGGAATCTATCAGTGGTTACGTCTACACCAGAAGAAAAGATCCTGTGTGATAAGAGACGAGACTCTAGCCCGAAGCAATTGATGACTGGCGAGAGCTCCTAGATTTTGTCTCTGAGATGCCTAGGGCTCGTTCTCATCAAGCTCAGGAGGCGCAATTTCATATCGCCATAGGTAACGTAGGTTCAACCTTTGCTATAGTATGATCTTCAACGCTTATTGACCCCCGCTTCTTGATCCAGCTACCTTCACGAATTCAACGTTTTCCACCAGAGGGCGATTGGAAAGCAATCAAAGACGAAATCCGCAGATTGAGAAATGACGAGTTTGTGCAATCAATCAGTAAAGAAGAAGATAGGATCGGGAGAGATATTCCACAAGTGGGCGAAGAGATGGAGGCAATAGATAATTCCATCGGTCTCGATTCGATCCCCAGACTTGTGGTACAGCAAGGCTCAGCTTGGCTTGAGTTCAGGAGCTATAATGATGCTACGAGATTATATGGTAACTACAGCTAAAAACCCCACTTGAAGGGAAATGCTGACGAGATTGTGTAGATATTCTACAGGGGCATCTCTGGGAGCAATGCGTACTGGAAGTCTGGTTATTGCGAGCGACAGCTGGCGTCAATGAACTACTTCGTGGGCCTATCGACAACGCTACTGGATTTATCCGCCCATCACCTGTACCTCAGAGCTCGGCAATAGCACCGATGGCATGGAGTAGCCGCAGCCAAGGCACCCACGGGTCCCCTTCAAGACCTCAACCAGTGTCTTCAAATCGTCGCTTTTCCACCGTTTCAAACAGCCATATATCTTCTGGACAAGTTGCCCAGTCATTGGTAATTGGAAGATCCGCCTTGCTAGGAACCCCTGCAAGTTTTCCGTCCGTATATGCTACTGCTGGATCTGCTCTGCAACAGCACTATGGACAAAACTACCCAAACGTGCCTCTCTCCCCAGGGCTCTCAAGTTCATCAAGCAACTCCAGCATCTCCACACTGTCGACAACGACGATGATAAATCCTGACATACCCAACCATGCTGGCAACTCGGCCTTTCGTTCAAGGCCTCGTGTATCAGGGACTGTTATCGCCTGTACGCTTCCCAGTGTGCCCAGTATCTCTACTCCTGTCAATATTTCTCAGGGCGTTACTCAATCACCCACTCCACCGTCATCCATCAGCGGGTCTACATCACAAGAACCCATGTTAGCTCTTCCGCCTCTTGGGTGTTACAAATTGACAGTGACTAACATGAGCCTGCACGCGACGAAAGAGCTCGTCGGTGCTCTCATTGAGCAAAAGACCCGAAGATATGTAACATTGCTACAGCCTGACCCTATCAGGCTGCGGAGATTCAACAGGCAGCTTCACGCCTATATCAGTTTCACTCAGAGAGACGATGCTGAGAAGGCAGAGCGAGAAATCAGAGGCTTTAGCTTTATGGGCAGGCAATTACATGCGATCCTGGAACACGTTGATGGGCATTGAGAAAACACCGGAAAGAACTCGAGTATCACCGCCAAATCGTACTTGGCCGAACAGACTAGGTGACCTCGGAGGCGCAGATTTTTCCTGAATCTCCGCAGCGGTTCTTCTGTTATCAAAAGTTTTGCGATTTATTTGGGTAGGTAACGTTGGTGAAAATGACATGAAGATGATACGAGCTGTCATATTTAGACTAGATCATCTACCTCTAGAACTTCATTGTGCTTGATACGATAGGTTCAGTGCTGCCCTATTGCAATTCAACCAAGGCGTATCCTCTTACGAGACAGTGCAATTTGGCCCCTGACAGATAGATATCATTCATGTTGCCTCGCTGCTCCTTCTGAAGCCACGCCTCGTCTCGAGCATGGCAGACCGAAGATCTGGTACTGATCTTTTGAGCACCCTCACTATCTCTACGCATGGGTAGCCACTTGTCAATCACCTAGGATAGGGCGAGGACTGAGGACTGACGCTGGTGTCTCCAAAGTGGTCACCTTGTCTAGTCACCAAACAAAGAAAAGTGCGAATAACATCCTCAATATGCTTTTGCCATTCCAAACCACAAGCGTTGTACAAACCGCTTGTCGGATTCCTATTGCATCCAATGTGTGTGCCCAGTTAAGCCTTTTTCTTCCCTGCCTCCGCCGCCCTTGCTTTCGCAGCCTTCTTTCGATTACTTCGTATCATGACCATACTCAAGAAACTACCAACGACTGCCGACCCGAGGAGGATGAGAATGACTGGTATACGGATGGCCCAGACTCGAGGTGGAAAGAAGTCGTGTAGGGGGTGGCCTTGATCTACGAAGGGCTGTAAGGAAAGGTTAGACATGCACGAGCTCAAGGAGAACTATCATCATTCTAGGCGATGACTAGAGGAAAGGTGCTGTTTACCATAAGGAGTGTCCATGTTGTGTAGTAGAGAAAGACTGTGGTTGCTACGACGAGCATGGCTAGGCCGACTAACTGGTCGAGCTGAATGTTTGGGATTAGCGATGAGGCTGGAAGGGAAGACTGGGGTAGTTGTACCATGGTCAATGGAGCGACGTAAGGAGCGTGAAGTATTCAATTGTCCAAAGTGTGACTCCAGATACTACAAAGTGATTGGTGGTCGAATCAAAGCAGGGCCAGAAGTGAAATCCAAAGGGCTGACTCGCGCTAGTAAAATCCGCTTCCCGAAGAAATTGAGATACCTTCACGTCTGCACTGAATGACCGCATGTCACTTACAGAAGTTTGCAGGCCTCCTGGCAGTCATTCGGGCTTGAGTCATTCATCAGTTTATTTGAGTTACACCTGGTCTCCGAGCACACCTGATTCGGTCTCGCCTCATCACTATGCTCTCCGCCGTCCGCCTTCCCACACCTCCACCTGCTGGCTACGCAGATCACGACTATAATCCGAGAAAGAGATCACCTCCTTCGAGGTCTCCCTCTCCTGAACGGCGCCGCTCGCCTCCACGAATCTTTACTGGCAGGGGCGCTGTCCTCGAAGACATCAACTCACACCAGTTCGTCGAGCGCCCGCGTAGACGTGAAACAGAAGCAGATTCAAAGCCGCCTACCGAAGAAGACAAACAGGCCGCCGCGAAGAAAGAGTATGATGCGCTCCTCAACTCCCGAAGTGGTGGGCGCTACGTTCCCCCGGCGAAGCTACGGGCCCTGCAACAGGCACTCACGGATAAGTCGAGCAAGGAGTACCAGCGCATGGCATGGGAAGCGCTAAAGAAATCGATCAATGGATTAATTAATAAAGTCAACGTTGCCAATATCAAAGCTATAGTTCCTGAGCTGTTCGCAGAGAACCTTGTGAGGGGACGGGGCTTATTCTGCAGGAGCATCCAAAAGTCTGCTGCAACTGCCTTGCCTTTTGTCCCTGTCTACGCAGCGATGGCGGCCATCGTCAATACCAAACTTCCCCAGGTCGGCGAGTTACTGGTTCATCGACTTATTGTACAATTCAAGAAAGCATTCAAGCGGAACGACAAAGCTGTCTGCTTATCTTCCGTAACATTTCTCGCCCACTTGACAAATCAGCAAGTCGTGGCCGAGATTCTCCCAGCACAAATATTGCTCCTGCTGTTGCACCACCCGACTGATGATAGTGTTGAGATAGCGGTAGCGCTTTTGAAAGAGGTGGGCCAATTCCTCGAAGAGTTCAATCCAGCTATCTCGATGGCCGTGTTTGATCAGCTACGAAGTATTCTACATTATTCCGAAGTGGAGAAACGTACCCAGTATCAAATTGAGGTGCTATTCCAGATCCGGAAGGATAAATACCGAGACCAACCGTCAATTTCTCCAGAATTAGACCTGGTTGAAGAAGAGGATCAAATCACGCACCGCATTGGCCTCGACGATGATATCAATGTTCAGGATAGCTTGAATGTATTCAAATACGACGCAGAGTACGAGGAGAATGAGGCAAAATACAAAGCGCTCAAGGCAGAGATTTTAGGAGAGGGAGAAGGAAGTGACGACGAATATGAGACCGGGTCTGAATCCGAAGATGAAGAGGCAAAGGAGCAGAATGCACTCGAGATCAAGGACGCCACAAATACAGACTTGGTCAATCTGCGGCGAACGATATATTTGACAATCATGAGCAGCTCGGTGGGCGAGGAGGCTTCTCACAAGCTGATGAAGTTAAACCTGCCCGCTGGTCAGGAAGGAGAGCTCGTATCCATGATAGTTGAATGCTGTTCTCAAGAGAGAACATACAACAAGTTCTATGGGATTATTGCGGAAACATTCGCGAAGATCAACCGACTTTGGAGACAATTACTGGAGGAAAGTTTTACTACCGCTTATGACACTTGTCACAGGAGGGAGACAAATCAGCTAAGGAACGTTGCGAGGCTTTACGGCCATTTGATCTCCACCGACTCTATTGGGTGGGAATGCCTTTCGGTCATTCAGCTTAACGAAGAGGACACAACCTCGAGCAGTCGTATCTTTGTGAAGATATTAATTCAGGATCTGGCAGAAGCTCTTGGCATGAAAACTCTTCAGGAACGTCTACGGGATCCTATACTTCGACCTCATTTTGAAGGCTTGTTCCCTCTGGACAATCCCCGAAATACCCGCTTTTCGATCAACTATTTCACGAGCATTGGAATGGGCGGCCTGACAGACGAGATGAGGGAGCATCTGAAGAACGCTCCTAAGCCTGCAGCAGTGATGCCACCACCGGCTCCGGTGTCTGATTCCGACAGTGTGTCAAGTTACTCATCTTACTCGTCATATTCCAGCTCGTCCAGATCGTATTCAAGGTCTCGCTCGCCATCGCGCTCGCGCACAACCCGCCGTCGCCAATTTTCCCCTAGCAGATCACGGACACCTCCACGCCGAGATCGTGGTCGAGATAGGTCGCGGACGCCACAGCGCCAGTACAACGATAGAGGCAATGGCAGGGGCAGATCATTGACACCTCCACCCCGGAACGCTGGGAGAGACAGGGAGCGAGAGGGGCCACAAGGACGTAGCTATCAGCGAGGAAGATCACTGACACCTTCTGACGCATCTCGCTCACCTTCAACGAGGAGGCAACGACGAAGACGAAGCCCGTCGTATTCGTCTCGCAGCCGAACACCACCACCAAAGTCGGGTCCGAGGAGAAGAAGTTACAGCTGAGAGAAAAGCAAAGGGAGCCAAGCAATTGAATCTTCTGACGGGTGATGCAAGGGGGATACTTTGGTGCAATTCAGTAGCAGCAGCCGACTTGTACGCTGCGGTCATCATTAGCGGAGTGGCTTCTCCAAGAATCACAGATACCCTACAGACTACGAACTCGGACGTGTGCCGCAAGAGAAGAGTCCATCTGCTGAATTTCTGTTCTCCCCCACACTGAAGCTATCTACAGCCTACGCTCTAGGTGCCCCTCGTAGAGTACCTACCCCTCCTCTCGGTAGCCCCTTTTTGATCTGCAGGGGACCCCACTTGCCCATGATGCAACCCAAGCCAGATCCTTTGCTCTGCGCTCCTCCTCCGCCCTTCAATGACCCGTCAGCCTTCTCTATTATCTGCACTTGCTCTGAGGCCAATCTCATAATTACTTCTATATACCACTACAGCTTGTCGTCGCAAGCTGGGCGCCCGCAACCCCGTTCCGCATTTGCTTGGAGCTTGCTTGGAGCTTGAGCCCCTGCCGCTCGCATCTACGTACAAGAGACGCGTGCAACAACTTCCACGCCGCGGCGCTGGCACCGAGCAGCGCAAGAGTGCACTCTTTTTCCTGTTCAATTAGCTTGAATCTCCTTTGAAGTCACGTTTTTGGCTGTCATCAGCACGTTCCAGGCACGGGCTCTTGGTTGGGTCAGGTGCTCTGTTGCTCCTCTTCTCGAGTCCCTCGGATGAAGGCACCAACCATACAACACAAGTTTATTGCCTGCTCCAAGCGGAGGAACACGCACCATTTGACTCTATCAGACAACTGGTTCAAGTTGGATGCCCCCTTCGTCGGACCAACCGTCAAGCTATCAGCATCCTGCTGTTGATCCCGCGCTTTACCCACAAGAAGAAGCTCCTAGGAAACAGTCGCCTGGTCGCAAAGGCCAGGGAAAGAGGAGGAAGAAACATGAACCTGTGGGAGAGAACACGGAGGAAAGGGACACATCTTCGGCGCTTGCCCAGCCGATGTAAGTCAAGATGCATGAACGAGGAAAAGACGAACAGACCAAACGTGGCCGATGGCTTATTAAATGAGACAAACACCATGCTGATAAATAATGAAATAGGATCCCGCCCCCTTCTATACTTTCCCAACTTCATGCTTCAACATCTCCGCCTCCAGCACCTTCTAATGGTGTCTCTTCACCTCTATTAGAAGCATGGGAGCCCGCGCCTGCAAGACAATACCCAGATCCTCCTTCACACTCTACCACTGATTGGACGAGGAGCGTTCCATATGGTCGCAGTCCCCCTCGTGTGCCTAGCAGCAGAGCCAGCATTGCCGGATCACCTCCACAACAACCACCAGTGCTCGAAGAGCTTCGTGGAGGTTTCACACACACGTCCCCGCCCACTTCTCCACGGGCAGCACATCGTCAGCCTGTTCATAGAATCAGCGATTATCAGAGTTTTGGGGACTACTTAGGATCGTCTCCTAACCACAGAAGGCCCCCGTCTATGCACTCCCAGAATCCACATAATCCGCCTCTGCCACATCACCCACAAGCCCATTTCTACAGCGCCCCAGAAATCGACTTGGGTATGCCTAAGCCAAGTTCCGAAAATTTAAAGTCCGTGGAAGCATGTTATTATGTTCTTGATAGCCTGGCATCTGCTGGTAAAGAAGGAGGGAATCCTGAGAATGTCCTGCTTGCCGGATTTGACCACAACCTCGACGTGTACCATCTTGACAAGAGGCGCTTTGATCGCATTGGACACCTTGATGGGCTTCGTGGGTCAGTTGTTGGAGCAAAGATCTTACCGACTCAACCAAGAGGTAGGCTTCAAGGCAGTCAGCCTCTTGTCGCGGTGGTTGTGCATGGGCCCTTCTTACCTGCAGATAACCCTGCTCGGCCCGAAACTGGACAGGGAGAGGACAAGGATTTTGAACCGTCAAAATCTATGTTACAGGCTATGAATACAGTTGACACATCGCATTATCAAACCACCGTGGAGATCTATTCGTTGAGAACAGGGGAGTATGTTGCTAACCTGTTCCGAAGTCCTACGGTTGAGGTGAGACAAGGCTATGACGGCCAGCTTTCTAAGCCATCACCAATCGGAGACCTCAGAGTTCAGGCCAGTGGGAGATTCCTTGTCGTCAGCTCAGGATGCAGTGGAGAAGTTTTCATATTCGAAAATATTCCTATCGAAACGAAACACAAAACGCCGCTCTTCAAATGCATAGGCAAAGTATGGACAAGAATATCGTCGACCAGCTCGCGACCTACTTCTCCACCCGCAGGCGACTCTGACCTAGGAGGGCTTATCGATGCTCATGACCGTAGAACCAGCATAGCTGTTCTATCTCTTAGCGAACGGTGGCTTGCCGTGGTACCGCCACCATCGTCTTCGTATACCACACTGCATGGGCAAGTGGAAATCGACGGGTCGAGTCACAAGATACCTGGGCTAAGCTCGCATACACCTCCTGCAGAGCCTCAGGCTACCTGCGACCTTGACACGCCAGAAACCGGAAGCGTATTGAATCGAGTAGCCAGAGACGTGGCACAGGGAGCCCTGAAGAGCGCACAGTGGGTCGCGACCGAAGGCATGCAGGCCTGGAACAACTACTGGTCTAAGCCGCCCGATCACAACCGGCCTGCCGGGTCTCCCCCGAATCATGGGCTCACATCGCCTCTGCCCCCAGCTCAGAGCTTTCCTCCAACTCATGCTCAAGACAGTCCCAATGATCGAGCAAAAAATCAACCAACCTTGATTTCAGTTATAGATTTGGCAAAGCTCTCACAGGGTCAACATTTCAAACCGTCATTGGCTCTACAGCCGTTGGCTGCTTTCTCCTTGCAACATGGATGTAGTGCGGTCTCGTTCTCTCCAAGTGGTTTACACTTACTAACAGCGAGCGCTAAAGGTGATGTGCAACATGTCTGGGATTTGATGCGCGTGGTACATGGGGAAAGCGGACGTGTGGGAGCTTCAGATGCAACACCCAAAGGTCCAAGCGTTCGTCAGATTGCACGCTTCAGCCGAATGACAGAGGCCCGGATCATGGACGTGGTCTGGACAGAACCCAGGGGCGAGCGATTCGCCATTACCACCGAGAGAGGTACTGTACATATCAACGATCTGCCACCTTCTGCCTTTCAATGGCCACCATATCGCCGAAGACCGCCGAACGCCACTCCGGCCACCGATGAAACGAGAAGCGAAAACAAAAGTGATGAAGCGGTGAGGCCACAATCCGTGGGGAGCACATTTGGCTCGGCTTTTGGCATGTTTGCTGGTAAGACACAAACTGCTCTCGCCTCCGTCCGCGGTCGAAGTCCCAGCGCAAATAGTGGATTCTCAGGCTTCGGTAGTCTAGCAATGACCGCTGGTGCCGGCGCAAAGGGCGGTAAAGTGCTTGCGGCTGGAATCAATAGATCAGTCAGTGCAGCGGCAGCAGGCACGGTCAGCACCATCCGCCACTACGGCGAGAATCGCTTGGCTCTACCTGCATCACCAAGCCCTGTGTCTCCAGGTTGCGTCCGTTGGCTGAATGGAAAGAGCCAAGGCTCGATAGCCGTGACTGGTGGTGGCACAGTACGAGTCCATAATATTCGTCAAAACACTGATGCAAAAGCTCGACAGCGACGTCCTTCGGTGGTTGCAGATAGGCCGGCGGAGTTCAGCCTTCCCAAAGGGAGACCGCCGACACAATACGGCACAAGCGATAATCCTCGACAATCCGCAGAGGCTTCAACATCTTCTAGCTCATATTGGCTACCTCAGCCTTCCAGGCCTACATCGCGAAGATCCCACCTCGATGGCCATCCACTTTCCTACGCTGAGATCGAGACCAACGCCCCTTACCAACCCTTTCACACAGATCGTCGAGTCAACCTCTTCGTATACGACGAGGAGGGTGTAGGGTCAAGTCATCCTTGCCACCCGGACGCCTCAACGCCCTGGGGATTCGGCGAAGCCATTCCAGCTACTAAAATCAGTGCTGGCTCCGCTGATCACGACGAGGAAGAGGGCAATGCAGCAGCGGCGGGAAAAGTGGAAAGCAAGGTCCGAATGGAGGGCAATGTGGAGGACGGGCAACGGATTGTGTCGACGACCACGTGGCGGAAAAAGAGCAAGAAGGGGGAAGGGGTAGAAACGGGGGCTGACGAAGGGGAGTTTTTCGAGGACGACTGCGAGGTCCTGGATTACGCCGAGGACAGAGTGTAGATATGGTTTTCTGTCCTTCATACGCCAGGATTTGGAATCTGCTTTGGGGGCCACGAATCAAGGCCAGTTCTGCGTGCATGAATTAGATGGTTGGGGGCTTATTCTGGTATGAGTTTGCATCGCTTGCTGGTGGTGTTAGTGAGGGCGGATTAGAGGGCATGATCAGGATAGATAGTCGACGCGTCAACGCAGATCTTCACGGCGACGATGAGAATACATTCGAGAATTGCATTGTGTCCTTTCGAGAGAGGGGTGATATGCCCCCAGTCGAGGATTGAAACACTCAATATACTACTCGTGATTCGGCAGGTGTGGTGCTCGTCTGTCTTTACTCCCATGCTCACATTCGCCTGGTCCTTCCCAGCGTCCATTTCCCAAAGACAAAAGCCAAGCGTGGTCGTGTACTCTGTGTACTCTACATGTCTTCAGCCCCCCGTTCAGAACATTCATTCCGTCCCGTCATAGCAGCTCCCCATCGCTCTGACCTCCTACTGACGCTCTGCCACATCCGGCCACCACCACGCTCACGATCACCTGTTACCAATGCCACTCATCTCCTTTCGTCGTCATGCCTACACTCTCATTCTAATTAAAGCAAACGGCAAGCGCAGTACCCACCCTTTTCATTCTACCATTCCTATTTCCAACAGTCGCTTCTACGCAACCTTCCGCCTCCAGCACCCGCCAGCCGCGAGATAACGCACCCTGCTTCCTTCGGAGTGAAAGGGGCAAGGTGTCATCTCGATGTCTTGCATGATCAGGGATTGAAGCAGAAGTCCGACTTGTGCGGGAGCTGGGGGGGCACGGCTCTGCCGTGTCTTGGGGCGGGTGTATGCAAGGTACGGGGAGAGATTATGTACGCACGACCCCACGACGACCTCGAAGAGGAGAGTGTTTCCGACTTTTCTCATGCAGGTTCGGCCGAAACGACATGGTCAGTTTTATCTTGGTGCTTTTCATGGGTAGCTTGGAGGACATGGCACGCGTTCTTCTTCGACAGGTCGGTTCTGCGTGTTGGTGTTGCGAACGGAACTACAGTACATGGTTCCACGGAGGTGGACTGATCGATGCCTTGGTCAGCGGCAAGGGGGGTCCAACTCTCTTGCATGTCCGCTTCTACATCAGATGGTGGACGATGAATTGGGCCAAGGCAATTTCGGCGGTGGAAATGATCAGATTGAGGTTTCTTTGGCCGAAGCGAAAACAGAGTCGACAGAACCAAGCTTTTCTCGCGGCCGCTACTGCCCTCGTGCTGCAAGTCGCAACGTTCCGCAGTGTGCGAAAGGGAGATCGAAGGATTGCTCTAGTCTCGACTCGAGACTACTCGAAGGATTCCAGGGATCTAGAATCTAGAATCTAGAATTCCCATCTTCAACCTCGTGAGTCGTATGCTGTGCCGCAACCCCAAGACATCCCCACGTTTTCCCTTTCCCTTTCCCTTTCCCTTTCGTCCCATGACCGGAATTCACACTTGGCTTCTGCTTCTTGCTTCGGAGGTGTGAGGGCCAAGGCACATCGCTCGGAGATGCTCTGATGCAAGGGAGATTAATCGGCCCGCCGAACCATAATGTACTTGACTTCCTCTCTTTTGCTGGTTGGACGCCTGTTCGGCCGGTAGAATTAGCTCGCGCACACACATCCAGGGCTGACCATCGACTAGTGACTTCGCCTCGACTGCTATTTTCGTTTTCATCTTCAAATCACTCTCTCCATCTTTAGAGCGGCCCCAACGCCACATGGACCCTACTCGACACTAATCACGCATCGGCCGTTTACCGTGGGATGGGGAGATGGAGGATGGAAGCTAGCTTCACTTCCGACGCCCTGTGGTGGCCCAATATGCACACAACATGCGTCTTGTTGCGTCTTAAGCGTGCAAGCGCGCCCAGCTCATTCAGACTCTAGGCTGCATTTGAGATAAGTCATCATGCACGCGAACCTCCAGGCCAGCATGGCTTGCATGGGTCGAAGAGATGATGTTATTAAAGCTTGGGCCCTACCCAGCAAGAGATGTGTTGCCTTGTTTATAATTACAGTGCCCTCGGAAAGGCTACGCGTGAGGGACATTCCTGACGAAGCTTCTAATCATGATCGCCCTCTTGACAGACACGATTACTGGAAAGTGAACATCAAGATTGGGAGAAAAACGTCTGCCAGATATCAGTTGAACGATACGGACTGGAGCAGCATTCAACCCAGCAATTCGTCACACTTTGACTGTCAGGTCACGCACTCTCGTCATTCAGAGACTGCTGTCTGACAGCGAACGACTGGCAATGCTGGAGCCTCGAGAGATTCAACAATCGCGGTGAGACATTCGGGGGATCTGGGCTCTCCAACTTTCCCCCAGATTTCCCGTTATGGAAAAGTCCGACCTCCAAGACGGCATCATACATACCGAAGAATTCGTGCAGACGGGATGCACACAGCCTCCGCGCGCACGACCTCGACCTGGTAGACGGCGGAAGACTCGTTACCTCTTGGGTTTCAGCTTCGCTTACACCGTTACTTTCACACTGCTTGTGCTACTCTCCTGTTGCTGTGGCACCATACATGCAGCAAGTGCAGAAACCCGGGCATCTTGGACGCAGAAAGCCTGGGGACGTTTCGTGAGTCGAGAAATAATCTTCGACGCTCGACCAGCACCTCAGCCGCCGCTCTACCGTCGAGCCGAAGCCAGCAGTATCGCTGCGCCGGTCAAGAGCAGTTCCAAAAATGCTGCTGCCGCCTCTTCAACAACGACATCTGGCTCCTCGCCAACCTCGATCGAAAGCGCTCCCATCGACTCCACTGCTCCATTACCTCAACCCTTCGATGGCGGTCTCGGGACGAACTACACTCAGCCCAGCTGCCCTACCTTCCTCAAATCGATGATAAACAACGACACCTTCACCTCCTGCCTACCCTTCAGTCTCCTCCTCCAAGTAAGCCCACACTCTCCAACCACCCAGAAATCCTCGCTAACCAATCCCCAACCAGAACTCCATGTCCTTCTTCACAGCCACCAAATCCCTCTCCTCCATAACCGATACCCTCACCGCATCCTGCACCATAAACTTCCAAATTTGCTCCTCCCTCCTCTCCTCCTTCGCCCACAGCCTCCGCTCCACCTCCGCCTGCTCTCAAGATTACCAGCGCGAAAACCCAATCGTTCGTCAAGCGTACGCCGGCCTCTTGTCCTACGACGTCCTCTACCACGCCTCCTGTCTCAAAGACCCCTCTCAAGATAATGGCAGCAGCAACTACTGCTTCGCCAACGCCGTAACAAACCTCTCGAGTCCCACAGACAGCTACCCTTACTACCTCCCGCTAGGTATCCCAATGCCGGCGAGCAGTCTGCCGACCTGTAACGAGTGTCTGAAAGATACGATGGCTGGTTTTGCGACCGCCGCGTCGAACAAGTCGCAGCCGCTCAATCTCGATTATGTTACCGCCGCGCAGCAGATCGCGAGGGACTGTGGGCCGGGGTTTGTGAATGAAACTATTCCGGATGCTGGAGCGAGCGGGAGTGGGGGTGGGGCGACGAGTGCGGCGGTGGTGGTGGGCAGGCCGGGTTGGGTGCTGCTGGTGAGTGTGGTCATTGCGATTGGGGTGGTGGGCTTGTGAAGGAGGTTTACATGCACATTCCAAATCTCACATGCTCGAGACTTCTGTGCCTCCATCAGGCTTCTCAATGGTCCGATTTTAGCGTTGGCGCTGGAGGAAATTTCTCGGGGGTTGGATTTTTACTTCTCGGCATTGTATATCCATGTGCAATTTACCATCGAGATGGCTTTGATCGTCTGATTCGGAGGCCATTGTCATGAGGATTCAAATCCCTTTGGGGAAGTGATCATTTTCGTACCATATATCGTAGTACTTCTACTTGTATCATACTGCCCCTTTCCGCGATATGGCTTGGCATTTCAGCCCTGTGGTTGTATGTCCATACTCAGCATACTCAGGTTTATCACACTGCTTCATCAATGCTCTTAGTGTCTCTTCCAGATTGGTTGATCATGTCTGCCAATTTGACGACTGCCCTAATTTGAGCACTGCGCTTCCAGTCCACGTCATGTCTTGACGCCCTCGGACAAATTCTGTTTTTCTTCGTTTCCATCTCTTCTTTCGCCTTTTCCTTTCTACTCGATGATCTGTGGATGGTGTGTGGGAAATCATGCATGATCTCTCAGTGAGGAAACACATGCATTCTCTACAATATGCAGCGTCACTGATTGACGCTCTCCGAACTTGGGGCTTTTGAAATAGCGGGCATCAGTCACTCAACTGGTCTTCGGATGGCTTATTCGGGGACCGATACATGGCCTGTCTCTTATCCCGCGCAATGGATCACAAGTGCACAAGGATGGAAATTTCATTGTTTGTGTTGATACTCTGCGATCAAATTCCGTCGATATTGCTAGGCTTCGCCTCAGGGCGGTGTCTTATTCTTCCAGAGTAGTTTCCAGCATCGGTCCGTCGTTCCTATCCGTGCACAGAATTCAAACCCCGTCGACACTTCTGTCGCCGAGTGCCTCGATGTCAAAGCTGTTGTTCACTTTAGGGTTCGTTGAGACCGAGTGTACGAGTGTATGGGTGATAGGGCTGGGTCTAGCTGGTGAACATGCCTGCAGACGCGGAGGTAGCTTCCTGCTTGTTTGAGATTCGAAATCAAGATGTACTGAGTTGGCTTTGGGTAACATCCGATTGCTCTGGAATTAGATGGATCCTTTCGCAAGGAGAGTTTGATGTTTCTGAGTTAGGGCTCTCGTATGTGACGTCTTGTTGGGGAGTATCTTTTCATCATTCGAGCGAAACGCTGCTCAATTCCAATTTCGTAGTCCATCTCATTGTGTAGCGAGCATCGAAAGTCTTTTATTCTAGACAACGGAGTTATGTGAATATGGGATCCTGATGGAGGGTAGGTCTATACCTAGCTGGGACCGTGGCTGATGCTAGTCATGCTGTCTCGCCTGTCTCGCAACCTTCGGAGGGCTAGAGTGCTGTCATTTGTTGCTGGACGTTCATTCTTGGATGCGCCAAGCATCTTTTCGTCAACATTGTGATGCCACTGGTCCTCAAGAGCTCATTGCTGGCCATGGCACCGAGGCCTTCGGCTAGCAACGAAGAGAGCGTGGAGCACGGGGTTCCCAAGAATATAACGAGTACAGTTGCTAATGTTCCTACGATTCGAGTCAAGCTCGCCCATCTCTGCTTCAGCAATTAACGATGAATCTCACGCCGCTGACATTCTTTATGGCGATGCTGTCTGTTGTCAGCATTGTGGTAGCGGATCCTGTCCCTAAATATCCCACCCCGGTCAAGCGGGATAGTGCTCCATCGAGTAAGCTCTTACATATCTTCGCTTAACCTGGACTCCGAAGGCTTATGAATATCTTCTCCAGGTTGTGCGTCAACAGCGACCATTGTGCGCGCCCTGCTGCCACGCAGTCAGTCCTAATTCCCATCTGTATGCCATATTCACGGACAGCTTTGACAGTTCATATCTAGGAACTTGTACGGCAGACAAAGACTGCTTTGGCAAACCACTCTGTTGCATTCACGGCATCTGTGATCAATGCGACCCTTACTGTAATTAGGAGACCGATCGACGTGTAGTGTACGTCCTCGGAATATCAGATCTGCCAGCCAATATTTGGTGCAGTATTTCTGGCACCCTGCGGAAGGGTTCGCAAGCTCAGGCCGACTTCAAGAGAAGGTTCATCGGTCAAGGAAAGGAAAAGCGTTGCGGAAAGAGAAGCAATATCGCAAGAGGACCATGAAGATTAGGGCAGGTCAGGTGACGCGCTGGGCTTTCGTGTCAGGCCTTGAATCTCACTCGCTGATAGTTTGACTACATTTCACATTCATGTCTCCATAAGCCTTTCTTGGATCAGTGCATAGAGGTCTTTTGTCTCGCTGCCTATCGTCATTTCAATCCTTGCCCAGCTCAGCCATCAACATCGACGACGTAGTCGAACTAGCCGGATAATTTCCAACCGTCAGAGCTCTTCTTATGGTGAGGAATCATTCTGATTTCTTTCCTTCTTCAGCCTAGCTCTCAGCCCACGATCCAGCCCGAGCTTATTTCGCGCAGTCCCCGGCCATCCTGATGGATGAAAGACGGAATGTAGTAGGCTACGGGTTTGAACTCATCGCTGCCACGAGTCTGATGAAATGACGGTCACGTTTTACGAGTCTATCATTCCTTGAAGTGTCATGGGAGATTGAGTCTTGTTATGATGGGCCGGTGATCGGTAATGGTATGTTGAACATTGGCTTGCGGCCTTCTGCGGACACCATTGAACCCCAATTTGTGTGGAGGGATAGCACACGGTCATAGAGTAGTGATGTCACAATATGTTGATTTGCAGATGCTGTGACACAGCCATTTGCTAGAATGCGAGAGGAAAGCAGGGTCGAAATATCGACTTCCCATTTAGCATATGCAAGTTTATCGGGATTCCTTGGCATTACCTTCTGCGGAACACGTAACCAGGATTTTGGTGGGTCCACCACCAAAATCCTGGTACCTTTGACCATCAACCCCATAACCACCACCACCACCACCAAAAAACAACACCCAACGTTCCAAACCAATTTTTGAAATCCCACCACCTTGACATATACCATAAAAAGCTCATTCCTATCACTGGATAGGCCGGAACGAGCGCTATCTTTTGACACGCAGCTGGGCTGTGGGATAAGGATTTGTGACGTCGCGTTCGGATCTTCGGATTTTAAGTGGAGTAAATAACCCACGCGTAGCGAAAAGTCGAAACTTTTCGTTACGAAGGAATAAGTAACCTACCCATAATTACACCCTATTATTAGCTAGGTGGCTAAATATAAAACGGCCACTCTACTAGGACACCTCTATCACAGTTCAATCCCTTCCTAATATAGTCGCTATCGCTGATCTACGCTATAAGTTTTAGGAAGACGATTAAGTAAAGACCCTTATACCTTAATACCCTAGCCCTACTATAGGCTATCGTGAATACACCTAGACTATATAGAATGGCTACTTAACACACTATTAGGACGAAGATAATTAGGACGACGGCTAATTTAGAAGAATATTATAGGATAAAGTAATAGAATCCTAAATTTTTGGCGATAGGGAAGCTCTAAGCGCCGGGGCTACCACTACGGCTAGGGCACTCTTTAGGGATATCGTAAGCGATAGCCCTTATAAGTAAAA
>JAABUI010000407.1_pt1 | contig 34768 bp, 32 predicted proteins | sample 5559111 | NCBI WGS metagenome assembly JAABUI01 (sample SAMN10711870, study PRJNA513365) | rock metagenome | isolation source: Antarctica rocks | place: Antarctica: Victoria Land, Buttleship Promontory | reverse complement strand
TTTTCGTCAAAGAAATCGAGAGGAATAGGAAATCTACAAAGCAAAGTCCAGGCTTACGGTGGAAACCATTTGTATCGAGTCTCAGGATTCTCTTCCGAAGCACCAAACAAAAGACCAGATGGTAAGTGATGATGCAAATCTTCGGTGTACAAGGTATCTGGAATGATTTGAAAATCTTCGCCATGAATATTCACGATCTTATTCAATGGCCTGTTGATGCCTAGTACCTCGATGCGGAGACTCAATGGCTTGTAGAGAACAGCGCCTAGAGAGGCGATTACAGCAAGAATAATCGATACATTTTGAATGATAGCCATATTCAACTAGATACTTCGTTTTCTGCGTAATTATATTCAGATATGATGGAAGGTACAATGCCGTCGTTGCCAAAGGACGAGCTGATGTTATGCACGCGGGAAGCACCGACAAGGTTGTCCACGCTGGGTTTAGGGCGCTGGGCCCTTGCGATGAGGCGTCGCTATCGCTGCAGGGTGATGCAAGTGGTACGTACAGCCCCAAGGAGGTTTTGAGGGTATCTAGAGCTCAGATGCTGCCTTGTGCGCCTTGTAGCAATCAAGTTGCGGTCCTTCAGGTGAGTTGGTAGCCTGGAGGTTCTGCCTGCGGTTGGCGTGGTGATCGGCCCTCAGCCCCGAAGCGTTTTGTGACTACACGTCAAGAATCCAAGGCCAAGGGCCCAAGATGCAGGACTGTTCTCTCGAGTCTGCAAGCCTGTTGTTTTGATATGCGATAGATAGATAAGGGATGATAATGCTGAGCCCAGCCTGTGTGAGGCTGAGAGGCTGAAACATAGAAGGATTCCTTGGGGTTCCTACAGCAATATCTTTCAGATATTAAATGTATCCTTCGACGACTGCATTTGAAGCTTCTTAGGGTTGGTGTGTCATTTTCATCCAGGCTCTACTATGAGATGGGGTGCTTATTGGTTTGAGAATCAAGGCTGCGTATGGAACGTTGGCGAGCATGTTGAATACTACACTGTCCTTCGCTGCTTAGGGCGAATGCTCGTCCTGCGGCTCTCGGTCAGACGCTTGAGATGAATCACTGCTATGTTCTGTTTGCGCTCTGAATCAGGAAGATCACAAAACAATTTCCTTGCTCCTTTCCCCCAATCTTCTTTCTCTCCCCTCATATGCCCACAATCTCAACTGTACCCTCACCCTCTGGCTCCGGTAGCCCATATATTGCACGCCATTTGAACTCCCTCGCGACATCTGGTGGTCCCGCAAAAATTGGCGGCGGCATAACACTCATCCTCGTTTCGCTCCTTGTCCCGACTTCTGTGGGGGTGGACACTAGCATCTCAAGGGCTGCCAAGGACTCCATGGCTTCCGAAATTCGCATCCGGAATACCTTTAGCCTTGGCCCTGTCGTAGGAGTTTCGCCATAGTCCGCCCCGTCACTGCAGACGATGATCTCCCACTCGTCTTTATTTTGGGATTGCACACATGCAGAGTCGACCGCCAGGAATGTAAAATAAGCAAACTGCGAGCTCCGGCCTTCCATTGTCAAAATTGGGCGTAAGTGCGTCTTATGGAATTCATAGAGCGCAGAGAAGCTCCAGTCTAGGAAGGGGCTGTGAGGAGTATGGGTGCCGCGGGTAAGGACCGAGACATTGGGCTCAGCTCTAGATGCGGCGAGGATGGATTCGGAGTAGGGATCGCTCGTTGCGATTTCAAGCCAGGGGCTGCTCTGTATCGTGTGTGCTCGAAGCTGAGAGAAGTACTAGCGTGTGTGAGAGTTGGTTTTGGATGTATAATGTATCATAAAGCCATACTTCTACCGGTATATCGTCACTGAGGTAGAAGACAGGATGACAGGAATCCGTCTCGTCAACATCGTGGAATTCCGTCTGTTGGACATCTTCTGCTCCAGTCTCTGGTTGAGGTGGATTTTCAAGTGATACCATATCCTCGTCTGTGATTCCCTCGGCCTCAGCTTGGATACGCGTCGTCACTGGCATGATTTCAGATTCTCATTTTTTTTCGAAATGCAGAAAATTCGAGGGCTCGAACTGAGGTATGAACGAAGAAGAAACAATTTGGAGTCTTTCTTTAAGAATTGAATGTATATAGATTCACGCGCTATCTAGGCAGCCATCGCGCGCTAGCCACGAAGAGCAGATTTCTTCACTTGGCCAGCGAATGTTGCCTGTAAACAACAATTTCTTAGATGGGAAGACTTCTCAATTGCTGGCAACGCTGCCTGTCAGCTCAATCCCTCGGGTGGAATCGAGACCAATCGAACATTACCTGATAGGTGCGCTTGTCACGCTAGAGCACGATGTTATGTGACTCGGCCGAATCCTTCAGCTTATTGTAAGGTAAAGAAAGCGTTCCGTTGCGGCGAAAATAGTTGCATGATGTTGTGCCTCCTGATTTCTGCATGAAAAGGAACGTGAGGAGCGCGAATGATGCTGATCACGTGCATATGTAAATTAGTGGCTTGGCGTCAAATCCTCTGCTATCCTGGAACGTCATGTGTTATTCTTGGGTTTGACATCGAAGAATAAGAAGCGTAACGTCGACGCTATCTCAGGGTTTCGCCATCTCTTAAGGCAAAACAGAGACATTGGGCCTGCCTTCGACATCTTTGCTCGTAGCCCCAAGCGGAAATGGAAGATCAAAGTATCTATGATGATCCGAAGAGGATGTTCGCCGCCATGACTCAGGGAAACCCCAACATTCCGACTCCAAGTTTCCCAAACTTACTAGAAGTCCAAGGAGAAACCAAAAACCGTAGGTCATATTTCTAGCAATGTCATTCTTCTAGCCAGACTCAATCTACTTGGGTGTATGCTAATCACGTAGACGGTCTCGCTACACCTAATCGGAGTGACAGAGTGAGAATTGACCATTGCACTGTATCCTTTGTACTTATGTGAATTTGTCTCTCACGAGTGTGATTTCCTTAGAATGAATGGATCTATGCTACCTCTTTGGAATACCATTGCTGATCTCGAATACATACAGGTGTCAAGCAGATCTTCGCAGATTGGAATTCATTGTCTGAGATCCTAGCAAGGTATGAAGTTGTGCTGCGGAATCGATGGCTTAAAAAATCAGGACAACAGCGTCGAAAGGTTTTACTTGCAGCCTTTCCCAATATTCCTGCTATCCATCGTCCCGACTTCGAAGCTTTGCGGAAAGAGACCCAGGAGCAAACGCGAGCCGGGACTCGCTTCCATGACACTTTCCTACTGCCATCCATCAATCTCGAGGATCTGATGAAGCCCAAGAATTTAATACTTTTCATGCACTCTCGAGGTCGGAATAAACCTGACGTCTTCGTCAACTCAGACTTCAACTCAATACATTTAGCAACAATAGCAGCTGCTATAGTACCGTCATACATTTCGGGATACACCATGCTGCTCTCTGGGCAAAAGTCAGCCACCACATATGGTCAACTTGTCGCCTGGGACGATGATCCAGAAGCTTTCGACATGATGTCCAATGGCAGAGGAGTCCAGCCAGGCGAAGGCCTGCTGATCTTAGAGATTCAGCAAAAGAAGCTTGATTTCCTTTCGAGGTGCGCCCAGAATATCTTACACGACCTTCCACTTCAGGATACCAGCGTACCTAAGCAGTCAGTACCAGCTGGTTTAGTATTAGCAAATGAGGATTCCGAGTGGCCGTCCCTCACGAAAGAGGTGTTAGAAGCTCCTTATCGAGTCCCTGACCAATTTGACTTTGCACGGCTGCAGTCCTTCGTGTCTGCCAAACGCGCCGAAGCAGAAGATCACATTTGGTCTCTACGCGAGGACCCATCTTATTTCAAGGATGCTGTATTTGAATGGAGTGATCATCGACAAGAGAAGCTCCCAAGTATCAACGACAAGCCTCATCCAGTTCTACGCCGGGACGAATTCTGGGAGCGAGTCCTCAGCAATATGGTAATTGAGGCCTATGGCGCTTTGCTTCTATGGGATCAGCTCGAGAAGGATGCACGACATCTGGAATCTCTTAGAAAAATGTACGGTGATGAGATCGGGCGGTATTCCGATCTTCCTGAAGACTATGAGAATGCTCTCTGCCACTTCACCTACTTCGTTGAACAAACCACCAAAGGGCAGCTTAACCTGTGGAAGACCGGCATGGTCGCCTCACCTCCGCTTAGGAAACAGTTCGTGAGAGAGCCGCAAGACTCTGATAAGCCAAACATGATCCATGTAAGAGAGCGAGGCAATTCACACAGTGAAAAAGACCACTTTCGGTGGCTAGTGGGACGGTTAACGATGGATGACCAACTTTTCCTTTGCGGCCTTGACAATGTTGTGGATGAGCTTGAGAGACTTATCCGGAGTGACCAGAACAGTCGTGAGCGACTGTCATCGTGGCTCGCTGACATTCTCTCCAATCTGTCTTTACTAGCTGAAACGAAGCGCCAGATTGGACTGTTTCACCCAGGGGCTCCAATGACGGAAGCACTATCTCTGGCCGAACAGCAGACTGAATATACAAAGAAAACGCAGCTGCTGAGCGAGATCTTTGGTGTCCTTTCGAAAGGCTTGAAGCTTGCCGTGGTTGGAACTCCCCTGACGAAGTTCAACCATCCTTCGGACAAGCGGCGTACAGCGGCCGTCACCCAACAGATGCAGGAGGCAGAGCAGCACCTTGGTCTTTTCTGGAAGGAAGTGGACGACCATGTTCTCCACACTGGAGGAAAGAGTCTGACCCAACTACTCTCAGGAACAATGACCGAGCATGAAATACAACGAACAGAAGACTGGAAGGAGCCTGAACCCCCTGTACAATTACAAGATCCAAATATTCAGAATATCACACACGCATTATTTACGACCGATTTGGAGCGACGTACGGAGAACACTATTAGCCCTGACTCTATGCCGGAAGTGAAATCGAAGAACAAGACCCGAGGTATGGCCGACCCGCCAAAAGCAGCAGAGACCATTCAAGAAGATCAACCTGCTCACCACACCACTGAGCAAACTCCGATGTTTACGGTCAGCAAGAGAGGCTACAAGGTCTTCTCCGCCCTATTCTTTATTCCGTCAGAAGAAGAGCCGCCGGGCGAACTCCCCTGGTCCGACTTCCTGTCTGCTATGGCTTCTGTTGGTTTCTCAATCAAAAGCTTAGACGGCTCTGCCTGGATATTCTCTCCCAGGACAGACCTGTTTCAGCGAAGCATTATCTTTCACGAGCCCCACCCTTCGAGTAAGATACCTTTTCGTACGGCTAGGAGATTCGGTAGGCGTCTTGAGAGAGCTTTTGGATGGACGGCAGCAAATTTCGTAAGAGGATAGACTCGTTTGTCGGTTATACCCTGAATGCTCATACGCTGATGCACTTCGCGGATCACGCTTGCTTGGTTATAGAGGGGACATGTCATACTTAAGAAAAATAGCAAGGCTTGCTTCTTGTAGGAACATAGTAAAAAAGATGATAGCATTTGGGCGAGAAGGTAGTGAACGAAATTCGATGGCAGAAATACATGTATTTGTACGACAGATCAATCAACTGAGCTTCGCGAAGCACTTCAAAACCGTGACAGGCTCGAGAGCTTCGTAAGCTTTATTAGAAGCGCAGCTCTTGTAATGTTCAATGCAATTGGACAATGTGCTGTGCGTTTGTGACATTTCGTGCATCGACGGAGATGGTTATTTTCACCTGATGTGGCTTCAGTTTCTGGCTTCTCCTCCCAAGTGCAGTCACACGCAACATGGAACAATCGCTGTGTACAACGTGAACGGAGGGAGGATCGCTTCGTTATTATTATTGCTTGTGCAGGCATAGACTGCTAGGATGGAACGGAAACTAGCGAAATGTGATGAGAAAGTGTCTATCCAAATGATGGGAGGTGCAGAAGCAGAACGAGGCGCGATTAGGAAGGAATAGACCAAGGAAGGTTTAGCCGATGGTAATTTGCGACCTCTGCCAGATATTCCCACCTTCTGGTGCTGGCCTCCATCACTTATGGTCACGGTGTGAACACAGTATCGATGTTGGATGGCAGTTCGAGCCTTATGGTTACGAACTGAGCGTCATATCTATCTAACCATCTGGATTTCATCGCCATGGGACATCCGACAGACTGACGAGTCTCATTTGGGGGTGTTATTCTGTGCCACACCGTCTGCATTAAAATCATCTCCAGGACAAAGTTAGGGTTGGTTTACAAATGTCCAACCAGAGGAGTCATTGACCTGCCCAAATTGCTGTCCTACGTTATTATTACCAGTGAAGTTGGTATTTGCCACGAATTGGGGTTTCTTGAGAACTTGTCAGTTCGTAGCCCTCGCGCTGAGATAAGCTGGAGATAAACCTCTTCAGCTTTGTCTTCCTGCTTCTTCGGTACTTCTCTTATTTCTTTTGCACAACGTACGAGCCGACCGGATACTTTGCGATACATGGGATCGTCCTTGTTGGCATATTTGCACATACCACAATGATCTGCCCAGATTAACTCATTTGGATACTCTAGGAGTTTTGCTGACTCCCGGGGCACTATGAATCCCACTGCAGATTTCAATTCCTCATAAAAACACGCAATTTCAACCTCTTTCTCATGTTTGCGGAGCCATTTCCCAAAGTCTTCCCCGAGTCTTACTAAAACCTCAGAGTTCTTTTCTAGATCCTTGAGCAGCCCGGAATTTGTGTCTTTAATTAGACTGAAGAATCCACGACAGCTGTCTATCCACTAAGCTTTGTCGGATCCGTGGTGGGGCGTTCCGAAGAAAGCAATGCGCTTCGTACACTTGGAGATGTCCTTAGTATGCGCTTCAGGACTCGTTTCAGCTGCCACAACGGCCTGCAAGGCACTTAGGGGAGTTCTGTACTCGTACAGCATCCCAATAATTTACATCTTCACACAAAAGTCCCCCAAGGCTATGAGCCACGATAATGATTGGCCTGTCGGACTAACACTGAGGCATCAGCTTAACCAGTCATGCCTGACCATTAAAGGGCTTTACATCCGAATCTTTGCTTTGGAGGTCTGCGAGATCACCTGAAAGATTATCCGCATGTTGCTTGATGCCGTTTTGCGAGGCACGCGTCCAAAAGTGACCGATTTCAGCGTCATAACCGTAACTCAGAATGCGAGCATCAGGAATGTCCTCCGAAAGAAAGTCTCTTAGCCAGAACACCGTACCCTCACTCCAAGTCGCTTTGCGATCGCCGTGTAGCCCGTGCACGAAGATAATGCTGGCTAGTTTTAGCAGGGTTCGCTCGACTTTAACATATTCGCTCAGGGTAGGAAGGTATCTTAGTGCTTTGCCACCAGCATGCTAAAAAGCAAGAAGCGCTCGCGGAACTCCCATAATAGATCACGATGGGACCAAGCCCTACAGCACGCACGGTGGAAAAACACCATTGATCGTGAATTGAAAGAGGATTGATACAATCGTGTGGACTCAAGTCTCAACCAGTTGTCGATAGGACGAGCAACTCCGAGGCAAAGGGCTTAACCATGTTCCGGTAAAGCGAAGCAACCTCACTCCATGATTGCGTTTGTGGGATCATGAAGAGGATCTCCTAGTCCCAAATTCTTGCCTCCTGAAGTCGACATTGTCCATCAATCCTCGACGCAAAAAAGTCCGCAAGAGAAGGAGCTTGCTGTCCCCACAGCCGTGGGTGAAAGCCGCCCTTATAGGCTTTCAACGAGAGTGGAAGCCAGAATGTCGAGCATCGGTGAAGGGGGAACGCGGATGTGTGCAGGTAAATCCGGTTATCAGCTTATGTCATAAACCGGAAGGTAATCCCAACGCCGGTTGCTTACTTAAGTCACATGCTAACACCCTCAATTCGCTAAGCGAAAGGCAGACATTTAGGCTTTGGATTTAGAGCTAGCGTACACGTCCTCTACACATTTTTGGGAATCCTGTCGAATGATCTTGATTACCTAATAGTATTTCAACCCTAGAAGGTCTTCGTCAGATCCGCTGAGATGCAAACCCAAAGAGTCCATTCAGTCGCCTGCTTCGTCAATCTCTAATATGCTATTCGCCATAACACAGCTCAGAGTGTTACTCGGTCTTTAGCCCCTCGGGAAAAAGCATATGTCGCGCGCTGACACAGCTGTCAGCACCCACAATAATGCTATTACATCTAGCGAAATCAAGGCTCTGGATTCTATTAAGTAATTCGCTTACTCAGATCAGGTCTAGAGAGACAAGACGGAAGCTACCCTGGTTTATGGCTAGTGACGACCGACAAGGATCTTATAATCCTTGGTTCTACTAGGTATCAGATGCTTCTTTTCTATATTTGGAGAGCATAATAAGGTCTTCATACGAAGCCAACACGGAGTTTTCCGGTCTAAATTACGGAACTCAAATCGGACAATTCAATTCCAATAGTGAGGATGTGTGGGTCTCCATTACGACGCTTCTGACTGGGGCTTAAATCAGGGAGCAAATGCCAACGACATATAATGTCCGAGTGGCTATCACCGTTGAACTTCAACTAGAAACAGCATAACGTCTTTGAAACCTATGAACCTGGTACGGGACAATGGTTTCTGGATTCCAAAGGATTTGTGGATTGGAAAGCTGGGGAAGGCAGCGCTGTATTATGGTGTCACGGTATACGTAAGACAAGATCTTTGTAGAAGCGTATTTGAGGTTGGAATTGCTGACAATGCGACTTCGTCCACGGCTAGCGGGCTCAGGAAAGACAGTACTAGCGTGAGTTTCCCGCTAGATGCTCTTTGAATTTCCCCACCAACAGCGAAATGATCACAGCTCTAAAATTGTCCATGATCTCCGCCAAAAGTATTCTAGTCCTGCAGAAACCGGCGTTGCCTGCATCTACTGTGAATACAAGCAGCATGATGTCCAGACCCCAACAAACCTCCTTGCAGGTCTGTGGCGACAACTAGTCCAGGAGGTAAGCGACATGCCTGAAGGATTAGCAGATTTGTACAGCAAGCATGCCCGATCTAGTACTAAGGTGACGCTGGATGAAGTAACGCGGCTCCTGCGCCTTGAGGTACGGAGACTCTCCAGGGTCTTCTTCGTAGTGGATGCCCTCAATGAATGTCCAGAAGACGGGCGAGTGCAAAAGACATTGATTGCGCAGCTTGCAAACATCCTATCGAAAGAGAATTCGAATGAGGCGCGGCCTCTACTTCGGGTGATTATTACTTCCCGATCCCCTGAGAGCACGTTTCCAGGGGCAAATGGCATCGAGATTCGGGTATCAGATGAGGACATAAGGCGCGTTGTTTCTGCACGTATCGATAACGGTATTTTTCGCAGTAAAAGCGTTCGACGTCGCCTTGATGGTGAGAGAGGCAATTCGAATAAGCGAAGAATTATAGATCTCATTGTCCAAAATGCCGATAAGATGTGAGTCTCGATCACCGTTCTCCAGGAAAAAACATGGTTTAAACAAGATTTGTAGGTTCTTAGCTGCTCGGCTACACCTCGATTCAGTGGCGACGAAGCTAAGTCTCATTGATATTCACAATTCTAGGACAATCTCTACGCACAAGCTTGGGCAAGGATCACCGACCAAAATCATGACTACTCGGATCTAGCAAAAGAATCACTGTGCTGGATCACGTGTGCTTTCCGTCAACTGGAGGTACAAGAGCTCTCCCATGCCTTAGCCGTGAGGAGGCCAGGATGCACTTATATCGACGAGGAGAGTCTCGTTGATCCGGAAGACATCCTATCCTCATCTCACGGCCTAATTACTATTGACGAACAGAGTCAAGTTATTCGTCTAGTTCATTCCACGACCTGAGAATTCTTTGCCCTGAATAGCGACCACTATTTTGGCCACCGTCAGTGCTCGCTCGCTAATAAATGTCTCACTTACTTGCGATTTGATACGTTTGCCAAAGGGCCATGCGAGACTACCGACATCAGCGTTCCGAAGTCATTGGCGAGTGACCGCTACGGTGCCACCGAAACGCCTTTGACCTTACGGATGAAGGAACATCCGTTCTTTGAGTACGCTGCTGATCACTGGGGGGATAACGCCCGCGGTCAGCCAGAAACTGCGCTGCATGAGAGCATTCTGGCCTTTTTCCAAGACTCTGCATCTCTCCGCAGCGCTTTACAAACGCAATACTACGAATTAGATCATTACTCGGCGTTACAAACGTCAAGCTTCCCACTCTTGCACGTCACTGTGTCATTTAAATTAATTCATGTTACGAAATTGCTACTGAAGGATCCATGCTACTTCGATCTCAATGCGAAAGACAGCCTCGGCAAAGATGCGCTTCATTGGGCGGTCGAAAGAGGTTCCAAAGAAATCGTGGAAATACTCCTCGGGGCTGGAATGAATGTTACATCTATCACAGATATGCACAGGCCAGTCCTATTCAAGTCAGTCGTATTGGGTCATGATGGCATCACAGAATTGCTTCTCGCTAAGTGCGGAAACGGGCTCATTACGGATGAGGTATTGCATTGTGCTATTGGCTTTAATCAATTGGCGGTCATTAAGGGATACTTGGCGACTAATTCAGACAGTGCGGGCGTCGCTAGCAGAGCAAATCACGTCCTTCTCGACCCAGCGTCTCATTCAAAGCCGGGTATCTTGAAGCTTGCCATCAAGTATGGTGCCGACGTCAATGCCAGGTACGAAGATGTTGAGGCTAATAGAGTGGGCAGTCAACAAGGCTGCAAGCTAAATGAGTGTCCGGGTCCGACTGCCATATTTGAAGCTGTGGTCACTGGTTGCGACAAAGCTGTAGCTCTGTTGCTCAGTCATCGTGCTTCAATCGATCTGAAGGATCGGACTGGACTTAATCTAATCCAAGTAGCTGTGTCATCCCAGCGTAGCACTGATGATCTCTTCAAGTACATATCATCTTATGGGAAAAATCCAACTAAGGCCTTTGCAGTAAAAAATGGCCATCGATATCACACCTGCGATCAATATGAAATAGCTTGTCAATTTTTTCTAAGACCTACAGACAATCGCACCAAGTATGAAGTGAGGCTCATGCAACGCAGCTACCTTGGATTATTACTTAAACTTTATTATTGTGGGGCACCAGAGGAAGTCGTTTATGCTACGTTTTCGCTGTTGTTGGACCCAAGTAGCATTGGGCAAGGACTCTTCGACTTACATGATTCTCTGGAAACCCACATCAGTGATAGATTGATTGACCCGTTCGATGATATTGTACTTGGCTACGTTGGTCAGACATTAGTGATTAAAGGTAGCCAGAACAGGATAGTTGAGCTTCTGCTCAAGCGCGGTGCGGATACGGCGGTGTGCGCCTCCAATGCAATGACCGTTCTACATCTGGCAATATATCACGATCAGCGCCTTGCAATCTTATTAAACAATGGACTAGGGTTTCTTAAATGTTGATGTTAATTCGCGAGACGCCTTCGGAAGAACTCCTCTGCACCATGCCGCCGCAGGAGGGAACGTTGTAGCAATGGACGTCCTACTGAGACACAGTGCTGATTTGGCAGCCAGAGACGTCAACGGTACTACTGTATTACATTTTGCAATCCTGAACCCATCGTGTTTCTCATTCTTGCTCAAGACAAATGATCTCGATGTCAATAGCACTGACTTCTTTGGTCGGACGATTTTGCATTACCTGGCAATGGTTGGGTTTATGCTTTCTGGCTCACCAACGCCCGAGATTCTGCAAGAACTTCAGAGAGTGGGTATCAATGAGGACATGGTAGATTGTGATGGCTTCACAGCATCACAATATGAGTTTAAGGCTGCATGGGAATATCAAAGCTTCATCCATGATCCTGCGATGTGGATGATTGACATGCGGGCCCAAAATCGGTTTTGGACAGAAAACATATCAGAGACTTTGGAGGACAGCTTCTTTCGCCATATCATCAGTGGCGATGCAATCGAATTCGAAATGAATGGGGACTTAGAACAGAGAAAGGAGATGTGGTTTGATCGGGCAGAATACGACAAAGACGATGTCGACTTAGAGGCCATACATAAAAGGACAGCTCGAGATACGTTGAGCACTGAAGACTACGAAGGTTCTGAAGATTATGAGGACTCTGTAGACTATGAGGATTCTGAAGGGGACGAGGAGGACGGAGAATACGTTGGGGGTGGATGGGCCAGATGGTTTGGATGGGACGAAGAGGACGAAGACGATGAGAATGATGAAGATTACGAAGGTGAGGACGAAGGCGATGAAAAAATGACAAGGGCTCTCAGGGTTACATTGAGAAGCAGAGGCCAAGGTAAGATGGAACTTTGAGTTGGAATATCTAGGCAGTGCTGCTAGGATCCCAAACTTCAAATGGCAATCAGACTGTCGGTGCGCAGAAAACCACAGTATGGAAGTAAAGACCTCCACAGGGGATTTAGAGCCGTACTCAGGATAATTGCGTTCATTTGTCAACCCTGGAACTATCAATGATCCTTCATTCAATCTCAATGATTGAACATCATCCCGGCTTATGTCTCAGAGAATATGTTCGTATTGCATCACTACAGACTCTCCTCAACTCCTGTCAGCACCCCTCTCCCAGCGCCTCCATCGTATGAGCCTCACGTGAAAATTTTACTTGCTTGTGAGCATGCACATCAACGCCGACGACACCTTCCTATGAATAATTGCCCGTAGAGATGGATCTTCGTAGCATGTCCGCAAAGACACCCACTATATATTGTCACAGCCTTCCAGTGTACTGCTTTCGCTTCTGCGAGTCATGAGCTGAGATGTAAGTGCTAGTGATTGTTGATATCATAAGCCTAGGAGGATTTGAGCAAGACTTGCGCTTTCAAATTGAACATCATCAATGGAGCGAAAGTCGTTGCCTTAATGCATACAAAATATCCGTAGACTTTGCGTACGGAACGGACTGGGCCTTCTGAAGGGAACTCTGAGAACGAATGAAGGAGAGGCCTAGATCTAGGGTCCAATTAGGGATTTTCAGAAATTCTTGGATCTTGTCAGTCTATCTGATATCGAGATATCTGTGTCATTCATTTCTGCCACTCCTTGGGAAGCACCTATTCCTCACAATCTCAAACTCCTTTCGGAGGAGATGCTCTTCAAATTCATTCATCTGCGTCTAACTCCAACTCCTTGCGGCTGCAAAGCCCACGCTCGAAAGCCAGGTGGCGGTATATGCCCGTTGTGCCCGTCTTGGGCCTCCGTACTCAGATTGGACATGTCCCTCGATGTTTCGAAGTGCATTTCCTGCACCAATCTCGCCCCAAAACTGCCATGTTCGCTTAACAAATTCATGAAGATGTCGTTTTTGACTAGCTCGTCCATCCGCTTGAGACACTCTGTGACAATTGCAGAACGTATCTGGTTCTGTGATGGGAGGATTTCCATGCAGACATCTTCGGTAAAGCTGAGTAGGTCCTCGGTGACACAGCCTGAGAGCTGGACTTGTAGTTTGTTCCGAGCCAGCCTGGTGAGGTCGATTATATCGTACTTGTCCGCCATCGCAAATACTTGGGTGTTCAGTTCTGCTTTGGCGTAACCGGATTCATCTGCGAGGTTGTGATTTCAGTATGTCATGCGTTGTCCTAGTAGACTGTACTACTACTCACCACTAGTTATTTGATCGTCATAATCGAGTGTATAGAGATATTCAACCATCTTAGCAAATATGGCGGGATCGTCCTCAGGGAGATCAATGATCATCTCTTTTCCTTCCTTCGCGTAGATCGGCATTTGATATACCATGAGAGCTGCTTCAAGATTCACCTTGAATCTCCCGCTGCAGCACGCAGCAAAAAAATTAGATCGTGGACAGATTATGGCACGATGGAGATGGTGCTCATTGCCTCCACATCGAACAGTAAGATCCGAATATTGACCGGTCTGGAGAAGTATAGCATTCATAGTCGATAGGATGTTCTTGGGTTCGGTTTGCCAATAAGTCTGGCTTTGCTCCATTTTTCCTTGGTGGCGCATTGATGTATACCCCTTCAGTGTATGCGTGAGCTTGGATGTCTGCTGTCTTGAATGTCGGAAAGTGCCTCTAATCTTCGTTTGGTGTTGCTCAAATTCTTTGGCTGAATGTGCTAGACTATGTTCCATAGAGAAGCTACGTCGATGGTCATTCATTGCCTGTGTAACGTATCATGTCATGATCACAAGACGGTCCGAGCGCACTATAAGAACCACATGTCAAAATTTGACACACTCAACAGTGATCATCAATATGATGTTACTCAACGACAGCTTGTGAATTATTGTAGAAGTTTCTATTTATATTAAGTTTTGTTAAGTCTTGCTCTAAAATTAAGGCTGAAAGCGTTTGCAAGCGTCATCTCGAAAGAATGTAACGTAGACAATCAAAAACCAAAAGACAGATTAGAATGGTGGCTCAGATTGGTTGGGACGGCTTTTCGGAGAACATAGACATCAAATTTGTCAATCGAGTGTCCAGCACATGTTCTGTCTCAGCGATTTTGACACAACTCCATCCGCTTGTAAGGGATAAAATAGGGACAGTGCTGAGGCATATATATATATCCCAGGCAAGTACCTACACTGGTGGTACCTGATTTGGGTTGTTTCACCTGGCTCTAAGTAATTAGAAGAATGCAGAAAAGTAAGGTGTGCGTTCGTGCCTTCCATGTACTTTTCGATCTGCGAATCGGGATGTAGTCGCGGTAGGCAGGATCACTCTTATCTGGGACCTCAGTCATACGTCGCCTATTGGCTTCTGTCAATCGCATCTTAGAGCCTATCGTTCCTCTCCATAGGAACGAGTGCAAAAAATATCATCTCTCTCGGTTTGGAGTGCCTTCTAGTGGCAGCGTTCTTTTCGTCACGCTAAAGAGCGCTAGTTCTAGTGATAGACTACTTTCGAATATCACTTTCAAGGCTCGTAAGGCACATCAGTCACAACATACACATGAATCTGAACATCGACTCTACGCTTGTACAGATTGAGGAGCTAGGAAACTCCTCATTGACCTTCCTACCGCCCGGATTTTCAAGTCCAATGTGGGGACAGATTTCCTGAGCTATCCTGACAGACTTTAGATTATGGCACACTGTAAAGCGATCGACCTCTATAAATGAGATTCCCGCAAATTTAGAAAATTTCGAGAGCCTGCCCTTCAAATATTCACAGCTTGTCCGTGATGCTAGACCCACTAACGGCCCTCAGCCTCGCTAGCTCCGTCGTTCAGCTCACTGACTTTGGCATTAAGCTTGTGATAGGGAGCGTCGAGCTCTATCATTCTGCTAATGGGTCCAATGCCGAGACATCCGATCTTGAAGTCAAGATTGCTTACGTTCGAAAGCTGGCTGAAAAGGTCGATTATCCCCTTGAGCCCAGCGATGATGGTGGTCCTGCGTCCAAGAATAGGGGAGAGCTTAGAGAACTTGCAAAATCCTGCAAATCAATAACTTCGGATCTTGTTTTAGTACTCGATGGCCTTAAGGTCAAGAAATCTGCAGGTGCCGCTAGAAAGTGGGAGAGCTTACAAAAGGCTGTAGCGGCTCAAACGCCATGGAATAAAGACAAAATCGCGTCTCTTGACAAAAGACTCCGCGTCGTCCAGCAAGCCATTTTCAACCAGATTCAGAGCATGATGAGGTGAATACCCCTGAGGCGTATGTGTGCGTGGCTGATGCGCGATTCCTAAGTGAGCAACAGTCTGAAGTTTTAATGACCTTAAAAGACCTCGCTGATGGGAAAATACTCCATCTGAAGAACGAGATTTTAAAAACACTGAAAGATGTGAGAAAGGAAGAAGGTACAGCATTAGCAGATCTATCGACTCAGCTGTCATCCTTGGCTGGAGCCTCGCAAAACCAAAAGACTCTTTGTATCCTCAATAGTCTAGATTTTGAAACCAGGCAAAGTCGACAATCAGACATCGCTGATACTGAATATCGAACATTTGAATGGATCTTCGACGACAAGCATCGGCCCAGTCACCAGCCTGTCGGATTCAAAAAGTGGCTACAATCTGGAGATAACATCTATTGGATATCGGGGAAAGCCGGATCAGGAAAGTCGGTTCTGATGAACTACATTGCGAATGATTCGTGCACTCTAGAAATGCTGCAATCTTGGTCAGGAAGCATAAAACTCATCATTGCCAGATATTTCTTCTGGAACGCTGGGGCGCCAATGCAGAAGTCACAGACCGGATTACTACAATCCCTACTCCGTGAGGTCTTCGGCCAATGCCCAGAAATGGTGCCTGTCATTTGTCCTTCTAGATGGAAGCGACACCACGATATTGGCGCGACTTGGACTCGGACCGAACTCTCAGAGGCTTTCAGGACGCTGGGCCAGCAGCCATTAGTAAACCTAAAATTCTGCTTCTTTGTTGACGGCGTGGACGAGTACGATGGGGAAGATTATACGCACATCATACGTATCTTGAAGGACCTTAGTGCATCACCCTCGGTCAAAATTTGTCTATCCAGCCGACCATGGAACATTTTCTCTGCGGCTTTTGGTGACAAAGCGGAACAAAGACTGTTACTCGAAGATCACAATAAAGACGACATTGAAAGTTACATTAAAAACAGATTTGAGACGGATGGCCAATTCAAATTGCTACAGTCAAGAGACCCTCGCAGTAGCGAGTTGGTTGATCAAATCGTCCAAAATGCGCAGGGAGTCTTCTTATGGGTCAGGATTGTCGTCAGCAATCTTCTTCGCGGGTTGAACAATGATGACAATCTCATGGACCTACACAAAAGACTCAACACTTTTCCCACTACCTTGACGGCATACTTCCAGCACATGTTCGATAGTATTGATGACCATTATCGGGAAGAGACAGCAGAAATTTTGTTGATATGCCTTGAAGGTATACAGCCCCTCTCCTTATTAACGCTGTGGTTCTATGAACAAGAGAGAATTACGCCAGACTACGCAATACAAGCAGAGATCAGTCCCCTTGGAAAACCCGATGTGATAGCCATTTTTGCAAGGATTCACAAGCGTATAAACGCACGAGGGCAGGACTTGCTTGTCATCGAACGCGATAACAGTAAAGTGGATCATCTAATGTTTACCGTGCGCTTCTCGCATCGCACGGTTAAGGACTTTCTCTCCAAGCCTGATATGCTCACAGAGCTGACCTCTTGGACGTCAGAAGATTTTGATGCCAAGGTTTCTTTGTGCAAGGCAACGATAGCCATCGTCAAATCGCTACCGTGGTCAACTGAGAGAGTCCATGAAGTGAGCAATGATGGATGGTGGAAGCCTAGTAAGGTGAAAACTGACCGATGGTGGAGGCATTGCAGCAACTTCTTCTCTTACGCTCATCTCATGGAGCGGGATAAAGGAACACTAGATGGTGCACTGGGTGACGAGCTTCAGCGGGCAATCTCTTCAATCCGAAAGGTCGATGACCAGAACATGCGTTTACAGAGACTACTTACCCACTTAGCATGGGCTTTTGACCATTGGGTAAATTTAATTGACGAGAAAGATAGGTGGCCAGTGGATAGAGCTTCGGTCGAAGAACTCTCTCGTTATGACAAAGACATGACGAATTTCTTTTTCGCTTGGTCGGTTGAAGCGAATCTCAAGGGTAGCATCTCGTACAAACTACAAACAAAGCCACACTTGATGAAGAGGCCGTTCTTACGAAGACCAATACTCGACCGAGCGTTGCGGCCATTAATGTGGTCACCACGGACTTGCGGGCTTGATCCTGACATGATCAATTTACTATTGACGCAAGGCGCGAATCCAAATGAGGAGCTTACTGTGTATCAGTCTGGCTTCGTTTGGACAACAGTCTGGGCTCTCTATTTACACCACCTGTACGAAGCTAAGATCGATAAAGCTCGCAAGCCTCCCAAGGTAGTGCAGGACGAGTTAGAAGCAACGAAACTATTGATTGAGCACAGCGCCGCTGCAGACCTAGGACCGTGGACAATCCCAGGGTTACAAAAACATCCTCCTGGCCGGACGATGACACCATCAGATGTATTCCATGAGGTTTTCCCGCCCCGTGATGCCGCTCTGCTGGACCAAATTTTGAAGAAGCACCGTCCATGGGCTTTGCGGCGGGCATACTCCACGCTGAGACGGACTGTGCTTCTTTGGTTTTACCGTGAAATCAACATCGTAATAACGCTGATACCCTTGTTGTATTCGATGTTCTTCAATGAGCTATTTGGCGTCATCCTTCCTTTTGTGATGATCCCGACGTTCCTGTACTGCATAGTGCTCGTATGGCCGTTCGTTTCATTTGTCGCTTTGAGCACTGCTCCTGTGGTACTGTCGTGTCTTATCCTGAGTGACTGGATACCGATACCCGATGCACTGATTTGGTGCAACAATTTGTTGATATGGCCCAACTCTTTCGTTTCTGATAAATCTAAGAGGTAATCTTCTTTGGAAATGGACTGGGTCGATACTCCTTGAGACCGGTATATCCTCTATATTCTCCAGCGATCAGACGAATCTGTCACTACGAAAGTAGGTATGTTCCCTCACCGCTCATCTCTGTCAATACATTCGACGCTGATACAGATGGTAGTAGTATGCGAATATGACATCCAAACCGGGCATCAAAACGGAGATGACGAATGGCTGCACTGACGGATAGAGAATCTGTCAAAGAGAAACGTTTTGCCTTTTCGAGATAATATCTATCCACGACGCCATTTTTACACATTCGAGCGGGATATACTACACATCAGAGTGTAGATCCTTTTCGAGAAGGAGTGATCGGTCCTAGAAAGAAGGCTAAAGATCTTCGGACGAAATGTGGGTTAGTAGGCTGTGGAAGATGTGACTTGGTTTACTGTATGCTTCGTACATCTGCATAGCTCCAATTAGTATGATCATCTAACGATTACAATCCTAGCTATATTCGTCTTTATTTCAAGCCTTAACGCATTCCATGACGTTCGTGAAGCATTTCCGTAGGTTGACGAGAGATTGTGAGGCTATATCGATTGCGGAGAGGAGGGCAGGGGGGTTTTGTCTGTCTTGAAGGTACGCTCCCGGTGGATTTCAATGAGGGCATACGGATTTAATCGGGGTAATGTCATATGAACCGTTACTCGGGAAGGGAACAAGCCTGAACCATATTACAGAGAAGGCGCGCGGACCAGCAGTCCTTTCAACGACTGCAAGCTGGGGGACTTAACATGGACATGCTTTGCCAAACCTTATGCCAATAACACAGGCCCAGAGAGGGGATTGAACTGCTTGGGATTGCAAGTTGCACGCTAAACGCAGCGCGGAGTTCCAGTGGAATTTTTTAAAAATTTGGTGATGACCCGAATAATATCTAGCTTAGCAAGACTTGGTACATTACAGACATTCTGGTATCCTGTGGGTAGAAAGTCAACGGGCAAGCGAACTTTGTGGGCGTTGACTCCAAAATACAATAGCCACGGACATGAACGAGTCCAGGGTATCAAACTCACAAAACGCACGCTTCATCAAGACACATTCAATATAACTTCCCACTCATCCCCACCTCCCCGTCCTCTCCGCCTCATAAGTCTCATCATTATAATCCTCCCATTCAGCCCTCATACTCCTCGCCGTCCCAACCGCCGTACCAGCCTCAGGCCTCCTCGACCCCTGAAAATTACATCGTCCGTACACGGAAATCCAGCCCTCGATGTCGCCATTCCCCAAGAACGATATTTCCCCGTCACAATTATATCCAAAGCTCATTTCGCCCTCTCCGTTCTCTCTACCGCGCCAGGTCAATGGCAGTGGTTGGTTAGAGGCTTGCCACGGTCGAGAGGGGAGATAGATGATGCCGGAGAACATGCCGAGATCGTAGGCGCCCCAGACGGTGGTGCCGTCGAGGGAGAGGGTGAGGGTTAGGTCTGTGCAATTGAATTCGTCCTCCGCAGTGGGGCAGGAGAGGTCGTAGAGGCCGTTAATGAGACCGAGGGGCGCGTCGGGGTCGTGCTTGATTGGGGGTTTGGGCTTGGTAGAAGGTTCCTTTTTAACTTTCGTTTCCTTCTTGACCTTTGGCTCTTTCCCTGCAGCGGGTTCTTTCTTCACTTTTGTCGTTGCCTCAGTCTTTGGTGTTTGCTTGCCTCTCGGCTTTTTGTCCTTCACACCCCGGGTGTCCGTGCGAGATAGTGGCACTGGATCTTCTCCTTCTCCACGTAGTGCCTTGTATTCTTCCCAGGTATAATTCTGCCCTGTTGCCATATTGATGGGACCTGGACCCAGGGTGGGATCTTTCAACCAGGCCTTGGTGAGCGCCGGGCACCTGGCCGTTTGCTTTGGCCTCGCCTTTGGCTCTTGGGCCTGGGAAGACTGTTGTTTGACCTTCTGCCCGGCATTCTTCTTTGTTGGCTTCGATGGTCCTGGTTCCTCGGGTTGCTTTTTTGTCGGCTTTGACGGTGCAGTCTTAGCTCTTTTGGCTGGGGGGTGGCTTTCAGAACCATTGACACCGCCTGAAAACTTGTGGTGAACCATCTCCGAAGCTGATGCTGATGTTGGTGTTATTGGCGTTTCCCCCACTCTCAGACTGTTTTCGTTTCTTGCCCGCTGCAGGGGATTCACTGATCTTTGCAGGTGCTTGGCTGGCTTTTAGTTGGGCTCTCGCTTTTTTCTCAGCTGCAGCATACTCCTTCTTTAATTCGCTTTCCAATTTGTTGATGTTGGGTGGCACATTCAGCCGAGAGGTGTTAAGTGCTTCCAATAGCCGCATCTTCGCCCTTGCTTTGTCCTTTGAGGGCGGAAGCCCATAATGTATCAGTTGAGCTTCGTACCAATGGCCAATTTGATCCTTTGCCTGATCAGTCGAGGCCTTCTTGGACTTCTTTACATCTGGGCGGAGGATTGCGGTGATTTCCCCCACTGTTGCACGCTTGTGCCGATTGAGGTTCCCGACTTCAACGTACAGATCACCATTGTAATGAAAGTCGCCTTTGGACACGGGCGGTGCGAAAGCCATGATTATCGCTAGAAGCCTGCTCCAACCAGATCCAGAGGAGTTCAGGGTACTACAGTAAAGGGAGGCGGGGGGCAGGAGCATTTGTCTACATTCACGCAAACTACCTGGCGTTCAGCTGGAAGGGCGGCGACCTTTGCAATTGATGTTCCGATTCCAACCTTTCTAGCTCATGATATCTAGGATAACCTCTCTTTTGTGCTTGGAAGATTTACCATACTTCCTGTCATGGCATCTTCTCCCCTGCCCCAGAATGTCCATGTCTCGAATCATCCGTGTCTGCGGGCGAAGCTGTCTCACCTCCGCTCAAAAACAGCCAATGCCCGAGAGACGAAAACCCTTGTCCACGAAATTGCCCTGATACTGAGTTGTGAAGCCTTAGCTACTTCACTGCGGACAACAGAAAGTGGTACTGTGAGCCTCTATTAGTGACCTACTACCTTTGTCCCAGTCGCTGAATCCATCCTCAAAAACAATGGACTTGACTGAGACTCATCGCCACAGGCTGAAAGCCCCCTCAACTACGAATACACGACCGAAACCGTGACTTCGAATGTCGCAATCATTCCGATCCTTCGCTCCGGCCTTAGTATGCTCGAAGCGATACAGACTCTTCTCCCTGACCCAGTTCCCGTGCACCACCTCGGTCTTTTCCGTGAACCGCACACTCTCCAACCTGTGGAATATTACAACAACTTGCCCTATCATCGTCCGACGAACGTGCGTCCTGATCCTTTCCCAATCCCCGAAATCGCGATACTGCTCGACCCGGTCATTGCGACTGGTGGGACATCTAGCGCAGCAATACAAACACTCTTGGAGTGGGGTGCGAAGAAGGTGGTCCTGATCAGCGTCTTAGGCAGCGAGCCAGGAGTACGGCGAGCGGCAGAAGAGAATGGCCTTGAGGGAGTCGAGATTTGGGTTGGCGCGATAGATGCGGACGTGGATGGCAGGGGGATGATATGTCCTGGGTTGGGAGACGTGGGAGACAGGCTCTTCCTGACAATTGGCAAATAGGAGTACCTGGCCCAATCACCAATGTGCTGGGATTTGAAAAGTGCGCTGGGGCGACGGTACGTCTGTGATGATGATGTGACAATGAATGATGTCTTCATGAACCCTGGTCTTGGTTCAATTTTGGGATCTATGTCTATCTAGCTTGCTTGCTTCTGGGTGTATCCCCCAATCATCAAGCAGCACAAGCAGCACCTTCCGCCGGAACCAAAATATGCCCGGAGAGTGTCCGGCAGTGGTTAGAAGACAAAATATGACAGTACTGATAGAATTCAGGTCAATCCCTAATCTACAATACCCAAATAGGATTCTCCTAGCTGTCTACACAGTCGTATCGATGGCACTGAAATGCTGGCATGTCATGAAAAGCAGCTTCAGACTCAAATCTTGAATCATGTATCGAGACTCAGCTTTGAATCCCACGGCCACGAACGAGGGTCGGTCATATCAGTCATGGCCGATGTTCCAACTTCAAGATTTCGACTTGCGCGGGGTCTCGCCAATGACACCAAGCCCCAAAAATATCGAAATGATTCTGGAGCAATCCCAGGCTTCTCAAATAGATTACTTGAAAGTTTCAAGAAAAATAGAAGTGTTGCGGTAGACAAACACCAAGGTCTTTTCGCGCTACCGGCCACGACTTTTTGGACCGACCCTCGTAGAAGGGGTCACCCCTCAAATGGACATAAGTACTGCTCAAATGGACATCCCTATAAGGCTGAAACCCTCCTTTAGAACATCGATTTCCAAAGGTCATTTTGAGCAAAAACTTTGTGTGTAAGGTTTATTCGCATTATGATTTGGAGCAGATTTTATATGGGAGGTAGGTTATCATCTGGCTTCGTTATTGAGATACAGGGGAATGTCCACTTGAGCAGTATGTCCATTTGAGGGGTGACCCCTTCTATCCACAGCCGCACCGTCCTGCCTGCAATGTCGGAAACGTTTCATCTGCTCCTTCTCAGGCCTGCGCAAAGGACGATGGTACATCTGCTTTAACATCGAAGTGCGACGTCAATTGGAAGTATCTTTGATCAACTAGAATACAGCCATAGCAATCCTTCGTCCGCTGATTTGGCACCTGGCAATATGCAAGATTTATTCCTATCCGCAGTCAGATCCTAATCTTGGAATTGACGGTTCATCTGGCACAGCAGCCACACCTTCATCATAGATGTAACGTGGCGTCGTCACCCTCGTGCGATGATCGTATGCCCTTAGCTGAAGCAAGAACTCGTTCCAGTCTCCTCTTTTCTATCAGTTCATGTCTACGCATTATTGTATATGACGACTCAACTTACCCTTCCCTTTTTAGCTGTTGTCTCATCGCTGCTCACTGACCATACGTGCACCGCAATGGTCCTGGATGCAGCGAATTTTTCTCAGTCAATCGCTTTTGATTTCGATACCACTCATATTGATGTGGGTTGTTGGTTTCCAATATCGGTAAGCATTTTGCCATTACTATGAGTTTTCGGCGTTAGGACTGATAGGCATACAGGGTAACTACGGACTCTTGCCACGAATCCTGTTTTACTTTGTCCTCATTTTTGGACTCCTTGCCTCCCAATTTGAGTGGCTCATTGCTGGTGCTCTCGCTGCTGCCCTCACCTACTCCGGAAGTGCGGCGATCCACGCTTGCCTCCTTATATGGCGTGGGCCTTCTTATGGAGATCTGGATGTATATGCCTTGGGCGCAATCCTAAGCACCTCATGCCTTATCACTATACCATTGATCAATTGGTCTACGACGCTTCGCAACCTAGGGTCTCATGACGGTCACAAATCTGGAGCCAGAACAATCATAATTAATTGGGGAGGCCTGGTCTTAGTTGGACTGATTGCAATTTTGTCAACAATATGGAGCACCACTTATTATGTGACCAACGTCTCGGACGTGAATCCTATCACTTGCCATCCTCCATCCTCTCAGATGAATTATAGCGCGGGCCAAGATCCGTCATGGCAAGGCTTCGTTGTCGACGCCGAGTGGGTCCACGACAATGGATGCATGGATCCCTGCCAGCAGTCATCGTTCCATTGGCCGCCGGCAATATTTCGCTCTTATTCAGACCTTCAGATACCGTCTCAAGCAGACGTCAAAGTTCTGTATTCGTCGCAAGTAGTATCGACTTTTGTAACGTACGAATTTTTCGGCGCTATAGTAGGCTGTTTCCTGCTATCGCAAGGTGTCTGGGCCCTCTGTTTCGGTCGCAGAAACCCTCGTCAATGCAGAGGCGTCATATACAATTTCCTCAAGAAAGTCACCCTTGGCTTCGATTCCCATTCCTCCAAGGTGGGCGGTAGAGGAAGCAGAGGCTGGCGAAAGCGGACTGCCAAATACATTGCAACCATGGCGTACCTGTGGACAGTTGTTGCAAGCTTTCTATCCGTCGTGCTTTTCACTACTAATATCATCATGATGGAGATCCTCTTGGCCGATCTTCCGCAAAGCGAATCCTCAGCTCATATTGGAGCCTGGAGTCCATGGTCAACTACTGGACTAATCGTAGTTGCTACTTTCATCGGCAAATATCATAAAACGTTTGCGACCTCGATTATCGCGCGGGTACGGCGAGGATTTCGTAGTGCAGGACGCTCTCCAGGAGAAAGGGAGAACCCTAGTAATATAAAAAAAAGCGAACAACAGACCAAACAGCTGACTAGAGATACAAACATGTCTGTTCTTGTAACAACTGACGATCGACAGTCGCTGAAAGCTTTCCGGTTTCTCAGATCCGGCAGGGAAAAGGTGTTTTCAACTGTCCAGGACGTAAAGGAGGAGTGGAAATTGCTCAAGATGTTTTGGCAAGACCCTGACAGCACTGTCGACGTTCCCTGCGGGGTCTGATGTTCGTCATAACATAGTCTTATCATAAGAAAGACTTTGAGCTCAGAATTGGCTAGCAACATTCCGGGTCCTGACTGCAGGACCAATCGCCGACGCCCGTAAATATTACTAGCTTATTGGTCGCTCAAAAGTCAGATGATATTACAGGATGTCATTACCGATATTTTGCTCCTGAGAGGCAGTTCTATTCAGACGTCCAGAAAAGAACCCACTCGCATGCCTAGGTCGCCAGACTGATTTTATGAGCCACTCATAGATGGCTACGTATGCACAAAAAACACACTCCCTCACACAAGTCGTTCGGGATCCGTCATCCCCGCATGCAATTATGTACACGCTCGTCAGGTTCTTATTACTCAAAACGCAGCTACGGTCGAGGCTCACAACCAGACCATGAGCATCAGCAATTGGTTCAGCCCATCTCGTGAAACATTTTCCCTTCCCCATTTCCAGTGAATAGACTGAATGGGCGTCCACCTCAAACCTAATCACATCCATGCCGACACTCTTGATAGCTGCCATATCAGATTCGTGTGCTTCTTTTGACGGGGGGATGAAATATTCAAGTGTACCGGGACTGCAGTAGAAACCCCTCAGCGCAACGTTTTGAAGGAAATGAAACATGGAAGGGTGCTCACTCTGAGATCTTAAGCCTTCCAATGCCTTACCATGCTCGATGTGGCAAACCAAATGTGGAAAGATATCCCACATGGGGCCGGTAAACAGTGTTATACAGTCCAGTGACATGGGCACGGCCAACCAGGGCATCTGGGCATCATATCTGGAAGTTCCCATGGGCTAGGAATACCTAAGAAGACTGTTTGTTTACCGGTCGATCACACATTGAACTGGCTTTCCGTGTCAAGAACAGGAGGCGTGAAGCTCGTAGTTGGGCACACATCGGATCGTAGAGCGGGCAGTCCACCACAGAAGATCATATCTAGATTCATGCCGACCAAGGTCTGCCAGATTCGTCAGCGGAAAAAATAAATAAAAAAGGGTTCTCTAATATTCAACGGGAGTCGTTGTTTGAATTCTTGAGATGTGTCGTAGATGTCAACATTCACATATCCTCTCGAGTAAGTCATCCCAAATCATGCTAAGCTTGGGCCTTTCACGGTAAATCTGAAGGGGTCTCAAGCCGAGTCTCGTCTGGATCCCCACCGCCCGAAAATGAAAGCCCGGAAATCAAATGGACAAAACCCGCAAGAAGATATTCGCGACTTTTCCAAACAGCCCCAGTCATGCCCAGATCGAAACCCAACATCTCAACCCGAAATTGAATCCGGAATCCCGGGATGTTGCTCAATTATAGGCAGACACCATTGATGCAGCAAGACGCTAACGCTAGGTTAACCCGGGGGGATGAGGTAGCAGGGTTGTTGTTGTCTTGGTTGATTACGGATGATGGATTGGCTATGGCTGGGCTATTGGAGTTATTATCGATTTTGTTTGGGGGGGTTGTTTTGATATATATGGCCATGGAATGATGAATTTCGATGGGATGTATTTGCTTCGAGGACAAAGGGCCTTATTGGAGATCTGATTAGACATAAGTTCAGAAGCGGTTTGGCCAAACATGACTTCGGAATGTCATTAATCATTTATGGCTACGTACTGAATACCTCTTCTCCCCCTCCCCTTCAAATCACCGCAAAAATCAGAGTATGCAAATTGAGGTCGTATAAGCTCAACACAGCTTGCTCGCAAACCTCCGAAAAATCTCATCCTCCAGCAAGAACTTCCCGACATCTTCCGTCTCACTAATCACGAACTCGCATCTTCCATCAGACAGCCGTGGCAAAATCACCGGTACCCCAGGAACCAGCCCTTCAGAAGGCAGCCGAAAAGCCTCCATCCTCCCTCCCAGCGCCTCTCCAAAATCAAGCTCATGCATCTCGAACCCAAAATAACTTGTGATTATTATACTGCTGACCGATAAATCATCCAATAACGTCAGCCGCGTGGGATGTTTCAAACTTGTCCTGTCGATGAAGCCAAATAGATCTCGAACCTTTTCTCCAGTGGCGTCATTGATATCTGCCCGGATGGCGAGCGCCGCGGCTTGGAGTCCAGAGAGTGGAGAAGTGTCGATACTGTTGGTGGAGGATTCAAGTGCAGGGAAGGCGACGGATGCGAAGACGGAGTAGATGGCGTTGCCGAAGTATGGGGAGGGGAGATCGAGCCGAGAGCGGCTGTCGACGAAGGTTCCGCAGCGGGTGATTGTCTGCTCCGAAATGATGCCCGCGCGGTGGCGGGCGAGCATTATGCTGCGCCAGATCAATGCGGTGATAGAGTCATGAGTTGATATGCTGGTAGATTGGTCGGGGGATGATGCGACCCTTTTGAGGCTCCTGAGTGAGTCGCTACTGATGTGGAAGGTTGTGCATAGGGTTTTAGAATGGGTATAGCTGTCCTGGACTGCGAGCGGCAATACGGTCCAGGCTTTGTGATTCTCAATTGTACCAGGAACTCCTTTTCCAGAGAGTACTGAGGCGCGGTCAAATGTGTAAGGCTTCTCTGACGTTCCTTTATGACCATTGGAGGTGCCTGCAAGCTCAGTCTCCTGGAGTTTACGAAGCTTGTCGGCGAAGATCTTGAGAACGTCAGAGATACCACGGCCGTCGCAGACGACGTGGATGACGGAGATGACTAAAAGGAGGCCGCCGTCGACGAAGTTAGCCCGCAGCCGGCACACATCGATGGGGTCATCTTGTCTGTAGATGGCTTTGGGAAAGGGGCAAAGCTTTTCGGTATCTAGGATAGATGAAGAGAAGCGAGCTTTTCGTAGGTCCTCGAATTTGATCTCCTGGGAGAAGTCCTTGACTTCGAGATAGGCAGCTCCTTGTGCACGTAGATCATTCAGCCATGGTTGCTCGTTAGAGAAAGGTACGACCGAGCCGGCAAGGAAAGGAAGCTCCTCCACCGTATACTGTAAGGCGGTGAAAAGTGACTGAACGATGTAATCTTTATGCTCGGTACTATTGCTTGACACGGGAAAACAGAGAACCCTTTTCGAGTAAATCGGTGGCATTCGTTTGTCCAGTAGGGATAATTGGAGCTTAAAAGGAGGACAGGGAATTGCCAACGACCTTTCCATCATGTAAGATTGTCGAGATGCAGACAAACTGCGTCCTGATTTATCAACCCCAATTCGACTCTCGACGCTAAGTTACAAATGCTAGTACGGAGTCGAGAGGCGAAAATGATCAAACTTTCGCAGACCAAGGGCAGAAAGAGATTTTGCACAACTGTACAGATACTATGAACGATGATTGTGAAAAGCCTCCATTCGCCCCAGAACGTTCAAGGCCAAGTAATAACAGGGGGCTTACCGCGAGTGCGAGAAGGATTCCCGCACTAGCTGCCTGGAGCAGGAGGGAAGAGCGTATCAATGGTTGTTGAACCAATCAGAATTCAAAGGAGGTGCGACTGACAACGAAAGCTTAGCTTAGCTGGGAAGGGATTTCTCCCATGACTTCTTCTTTCTAGTGGACTCTTGGACATTTCCAAAGGTCTTGCGATTCCTCCCTGTAGACATGGAACACATAAGTGCCTTGAGGAACCATGCGGAGGGATTGACCCTACTCAGGCTCCTTACAGGAGCAACACTAGACTCCCATTTGGCTGTGTCCTGTGATGTTACTCTGGCAAGAGCGTATTCGATGTCCTTAAGCAAGTCCCTGTCTGTCTCCATGGACAATGAGGTGCGGCAATTTCCGAAATTCTGACACACAGATGAAAAGATGGCATGGGGCATGAAAGCAGTGTATCATGAGAAAGAGCGAGAAATTCTGTTTCGCTGTCGCATAGGGGGGGCGTCGAAAATTGTATGTACGATGTAGGCTGCAGAGTATGGGAGGCCTTTACCCCCATTACCAGGACATATTGGACAATAACGCCCACGAAACGGACCACAAAAAAGACATCGAGCAAGGCAAAACTTCGTCGTAAGGAAACCGATAATTGTTTAAATTGATAGACAGAGGGAATTTTCTCATCATTTTGTTAAATTAAGCCCTCATCAGCCCAAGAATTAGTGAAGTGTGGCAAGTGTTTCTATTTTCATCCCCTTTGGTGCTAGAACCAGCTAGCTCCTTGATGGCATTTCGCCGCTAGCAGATCATCAAATCTTGGCCCCCTGGCCAACAACGTCGACTCCAACTCACCAACGACTGCAATCACCACCATCACGATCATCTTAGCCGCCTCATAGACTGTCGTTACAGCGTTCTCTTCTGCGGCATCTTCAAAATCGTTGAATTTTTAATCGTTGCCACGAATACCGTTGCTCAGGCAGACAACGGCCAGGGATAGGAGTCCGCGATACCAATTTGACGCTTTAGATTCAACTTGACACCACTGTATCTACGGCATCCCTGCAAACGTCGAAACTTCTCTTCCGAAACAAGCAGTCGCAGGAACTACACCAAGAGCATTGAAAGTGCCGCCAGAAGACACTGTGGGCCTACGGCAGAATCCAGACGCGTTGAAAGACCCGGCGGCCTACAAAGGAACAAAGGCAACTCCCCAAAGAAACATACAATCCTATACTCCAAGCTTGGCGTCGACGATACAAGGCTGTCCGTCGCCTTCCAAAGGTTGACACCACACTCATACGGACTACGTCCACCGACCTCCAAGAAACCACCTCAACGTCTCCTCAAACTCACCAACCTCAACCCCCCAAAATGCACATCCTCGACCTCCGGCTCCTCCTCCTCACCCTCCTCACCCCCCTCACCCTCGCAGAACCCCGCTTCCCAACCCCAAAATCCATCCCCCGATCCCTCGACGCCTTCCTCGTCGACCCCCCCGCCTCCTCCCCCACAACAACCCCCGCCCCCTTCCTCAAACACCTCGACCTCCGCCAAGTAGCCGCCCCCGTCGCCGCCCCAGCAGCAGCCCAACCAGCGGCCAACAACCCCAACGCCGCCGCCCCAGCAGCAGCCCCAGCCGCCAACCCCAAACCCGCCGCCGCCCCAGCAGCAGCCCCCGTAGCCCCCGTAGCCCCGGTCGCCGCACCCGCCGCTCCCGCAGTCGGCGTCGGAGGCGCCGGCGCCGCACCCGCAGCAGCACAACCGCAGCCCGGCGCACAAGCCAACCCGGTCACGACAATACAAGTGGAGACGGTGGTGGGCGGAGTGACGCAGACGGTGCCGAAGGTGTATACGCAGACGTTTGGGGCGGGGACGAGCGCGCCGGCTGTGATGACGGGGACGATTGGGTTGGGGACGTTGACGGGGAGGGTGGGGGTTGTGAAGACGGGGGATGCGAAGAGTGGGGGGGTTGCTGTTGGGAGGGGGAGGGGGATGCTGGGGGAGATGGTGCTTGTGTTGGGGGTGGCGGGGATGGCTGCGTTGGGGGGTGGGGTGTGGGGGGTTGTGAGGTTGTGATGTGCTGTGGAGATTGCATGATGCATGGCGTAGCGTCGGGAAGGGTGTTTTACGGAGTCTGATTTTCGGGAAGGGGAGATGTTACTTACTCACTTACATAGAATAATGATACCGAGAGTGGCAGAGCGAGTGAGTGAGTGAGTGTGGCGGGCTTGCATTCCGGCAGATAAGATAGATGTACAGACAGGAATTCAGACGATCACTTCAGCTATCTTACTTAGCCTTCTACGTATTTTAGATGTGAAGAGTCTTCCAGCCCTGGGTTTTATCGAGAAACTTGGGAAATGAACTTGCTACTGCTCACTGACAAAGATGCTATGATCCGATCTCTCAATCGCTGTTATATACGCCGATACCTACTTCTATGGGATTTCTCAGTTACCTGTCATTCAGCAGTAAAGCAATTTAGTAATGATAGATTCTCAGACCACCCGACACAAGGCGAACCGTCACTGAGCATGACAACACAAGGCACACATAATCAGAGTAAATTGCTTTTCTCATGCATGCACACGTACATCTCACATGACACCTCCATCTCTATCATACAAACATCCCACACATCCATCAGCCCTTCCCCCCTCTTTACTTCGCGGCCAACATCCATCTAAAAGCAACAAAGTGCCTATATGAATAGCCAATAGCACATGCCAAAAAACCAGAATTACGCTCGCTTGCATGACAATAACAGGCCGCCCAAATTCAGGAAAGCAGCCACCGGAAAGATTTTGATAAGAGGAATACGGACATGGTATCTCGGAAGCAGTGGGTATTAGGTACTAGTAGTAGGTTTCTTAGAAGGGGGGGCAGGACCAGCCTGCTTTTGGTGGTGAAGCAGAGTGGTCCTGCAGATGTGCGGATCGGTTCCAAGACAAACCAAAACCGAGCGACCTTGGCTCGATGAGTGTTGATGTGGGATTAGTTGCAAAACAGTTGCAAACGGACACAGGCCTAGTGAAGCAAGCTTGTTGGCGATCACGTCTGTATGGGTTGGAATGAGGTGTCCATATCTAGATCCAGGCCTTGGGATGACATGGTCGGTGTGCTGGCGCTTGAACCGGAGGCGACGGCATCTTCGTAGCCCGATAGCGCTTGTGAGTGGAGTTTGAATGAGTCGCCCATGAGCTTCGTGATTCTATTGCTTGAATCAGTATCTCGGACCAACCATAGAGGAAGATGATCACTTACCCCCATACTACTACTTCATCGAGCATGCTGCCCCAGAGTCGAGCAACAGTCGAACTCAACTTTGCATTGTAAACGTCGCCAGAATCATCATCAAGAAGGTTCCGGACTTTGTTGTACATGGCCAGCTCAGCCTCTGATGCAGGCTCCTCGTCATGTTCCAAGCGATAAAGCCAAAGACTAAGGATGACCATGAGATCAAGACCACAGAGGGGGTGCTCGACACTCCAATTCGTGGCGCATGTCCTTCCAACCCACTTGATCCCTTGCAAGGCGACAATCTCGAGGCAGTTGTAGCACTCTTCGATCACATGAAGCATTTCATCCGATCTCTTGACCTTTTCCCGTGCGTTGGTCATTGCGGCAGCAACCTCGTAGGAATCATGATACCGTAGAACCTCTTGCACCGATCTCAGGTCGACTTCGAGACGCGCTCTGGTGTTTCGGAAGACAGCCATGGCATTGAAGATGAGTGGATGACCCTTGTGCGGGGCACTCAACTGCACTACTATCGTCTCGGGCTCACACTGCTGCAACGATCGCTCCCAAGTATCAAGGGCAAGCCGAAGCTTGTACTCGGTCACGACGTCTTGCAGAGCTTCGAAATTGCGCTTCTGGGTCCATACCTCCAAGAAGAGAGCATTGATCATGACTCGCGTAGCGAAAGCACTGTATCGTACATCCTCACCCTGGAAAAGGCTGTCGTATGATTTCCGTACCGTGATTATCGTCGAAGCTTTCAGACTTTCTCGCCAGGACTCTTCGTCGACAACCTCTAGGTTCCAAAGCGATTCTGATGACGGCAGCTCCAGTGTTTCAAATTCTTTGAAACTGATCGCTGGCGTATGGTCATACGTCAACGTCAGCAAGCCAAAGAAGATGTATACCGCGTAATATGTCCGCCTGCATCCCTCATCTTCAACCCATTCTGCATGCGTTGGTTGCGCACCTTCTCTTGCCTCCGATCGGAGCTTCAATTCGTATCGGTTTCCTGCTACCATCTGTTGCTGTATTAGAGCGAAGTCATAGTCAATGACGGAAGGTGAGGCTTACATTTGCGACCAGGCTCTTGACAGAACCTGCCCACTCCAAACCTTTCGGATCCCCGCTCCAACTGGCGAAGATCATATTGAGTAACGTACTCTGCATCGTCCAGAGGGGACATTTTCGAGAGCTGAAGCTCTCTTTATTTTGCAGAAATTGGGTCGCGAGCATTTTCGAACCTATATGAAACATGTATGCTTTGTCTTGGTCAAATGAGTAGAGAGCGCCAATGGAGAGGACGGAAAGCAGCAACGTGGGTGAACAGGTACTTGGGTTAAAGGATTCAAGGTGTAAGAAGGGGAGGTGGTGGTGGAAAAGTTTGAAGTACGATTCGAGACAGGCGTTGATCTCTGCTCGGGACTGTAATTCGAAATTCGATTGCGTTGTCTGGGCGTCGTCGCATTGCTTCATATTCTCTTGCATGGCATTGTATTCCTCATCGGACTGGAGCTGAGGTACTCTGGGTGTCGTAATTGGTTGACTGGGGCCAGGTGAGCGTCGATAATCTACAGGAGAGACTGGGCCAGTCATGAAGGGGAAGGGCGATAGACCATTAGGTGTCGCAGGACCGGAGATGGGCATCGAACCAGTGAGGGACTGAAGACCGGGGGCGAGGGCGTCACCTCCGGATGGGTATCGTTCCATCATGGGCGGTAGCTGATTCGGATGGGGGTGAGCAGTGCTTGTACTGTTGAACGAGAGCTGTGACATTTGAGAATCTTGCGAGCCAGAAAGGCTGGAGGAAGAAATGGAATGAGCTTTGGGTTCATTTACCGAGTTTGACATGAAAGGATCCCACGGCATCTGTGACAGCGGCAGCGCACCGGGGATGTATGGCACCGAGGAATCAAACATGGTGGTGTGGTCTGGGGAGTAGGGCGTCGTGGTCTCGTCCAGGTGCTCGTCTTGATTCGCCATGGCGGCCGTTGCTTTGTGATGAAGGTCGGTCATCAACATTGCGGCAGTTTCAAGGTCAACCATACCCTCACTGCTCTGTTCTATCTGTTCCAGCGTCGCCGTATCCAGCCCGATGGATGGCTTTGCCGGTGTGGCCTTTGGCGTGGCTTTCGCGCCCGGCCGTCTCTTGACTTCGCTGACGAGCGGGACTCCTCCATCTTTGGCGTGGACGGTACGGTCGTGTCGCAGCAGGAGATCTCGTCGGACGAAGGTGCTTCGACACTTCTGACATTTGAAGGGTCGCTCTTTGGTGTCTGTGGTTGGGAGAATGACGGGTTAGCGAAGAAGTGAAAAAGTGGGCACAGGAGCTTCACGACCCCACCATGGGAGCAACCCCTCCTTGGACTAACAGGTACGGAAAAGCTTACGCGATCGCTCATGTCGACTTCTATGCTCACTCCGACTGAACGCCCGGGCGCAAAAGGTACATTTGTACTTGCGGTCTGGTGTGGGTTTCGGCGCAGCGGTCTTCGCTGTCGATGACGATGTCGACGGTGCGGTCGCAACAGCAGGCATGGCTGGGACTGATAAGAGCGGGCCGTCGTGGATCAGAGCCGTCGTGAGAAACGAAAGAGACCGACTGATGGGGGAGCGAGGGTGACGATGGGTTGGATGAGTGCCAATGCAATTCCCTCAATCATGCCTCTGGTTGTGTTCGAGAGAAGGAGGGCAGCGGCCGTAGGGACAGACTGAGTGACTGGGCCTTGGCTGCTAGTCCGTGTCGACCATTGGGGACTAGTGTGTTGACTTTTGGGTGGGAGTTCGGTGTGCGCTGGAGAGGGAGTGGGTCTGGCGAGGATGGTTTGGATGTTGTCCTTCGAAGTGGGATGTTTTCTCTGGATGAGGGTATTCGCAGCAAGCCAGCTGGAATAATTATCTTGGAGGGGTAGCTAGCTATCTGGTCTCAAAAATCTACTACATCACAAAAGGGGCTCAATTTCGCGCGGTGAGGTCCCGCAACGTGGTTAAAGTGCATATGCGCTACTGGATCGGTACGACGCTAATCGTGTTCGGGCCATGCGTCCTCTCCAAGTCCAATCACCGTTGCGCTTCACACTCGATGCATGTCAGCTAACCTCGACCAAGTCTGTACACAGAACACATTCTAAGCTGGTGAATGCGCACAGCCCGAACGAAGCGTGCGGTGAACGACCACCTTGCCCAATCAAGCGGTTCACAATGTGCCACATTGCCCATTCTGGGATGGGTGCCCGTCGGAGGAACTTGACAGCGCAGACACGCATCGCCACCACGCCTCAGTAATAAACAACTATGGTCCAGCTGTGGGATTCACGGGTCATCCTGCACTGCGCGAATGTGGCGCTGGATCATATTTCGAGAGTACTCGTAATCCATCGCTGCCTCTCGTACTCGCACGCCAAGACCATACTAGGTGGTGAAGCCTGCAACAACTCGATCTTCTGATTAGAAGAGATGGCCAAAGTGTGGCCGTACAGATGATAACACGAGAAGGTTTCACTAGTCACCGCTGACGAGTGTAC